>ERZ836829.6-NODE-6-length-379217-cov-29.825631_pt1 | contig 379217 bp, 347 predicted proteins | sample MGYA00519574_ERZ836829 | MGnify/ENA primary metagenome ERZ836829 (study PRJEB31850, sample SAMEA3708808) | human gut metagenome | biome: human gut; feature: human-associated habitat; material: faeces | place: China | collected 2014 ...
TAAAACATTAAAGTTTTTTACAGGATTTTGTGGTAATATGATACAATAATAAGAAACTTCAATAGAAAAGAAGGGGCGGTATGGCTGATAAGAAACGTAGAAATACTCCAAATACAGGAAATAAAAGAAATAACGGTCGAAGAAAAAAGAAGGGCAGGCTCAAGGGTCTGATCGCTGCAGAACTGATCGTAGTTGTCGTTCTTGTAATGATCGTGGGGCATAATCTGGGACTGGGAACAGGAATCACCAACTTCGTAAACAGTATCCGTAAACCTGCAGTCGAGGAACTGGATATTACGGGAATCAACAGCCCTTATGCGGTGCTCATGAATGCAAAGAGTGGCAAAGTCATCGGTGATATTAATGGTGAAGAACAGATGTATCCGGCTTCTATGACAAAGATCATGACTACAATCCTTGCGATTGAAAATCTCAAGGATCTGAATCAGGAGATTACGATTACAAACGATATGGTAGCGGATCTTTATGTGCAGGATGCAATGCAGGCTGGATTTCAGCCGAATGAGACAGTGAAGGCAATTGATCTTCTCTACGGAGTCATGCTTCCGTCCGGCGCAGAGTGCTGCGTAGCGTTGGCAGACACCGTTGCGGGTTCGGTGAGTGATTTTGTAACTCTTATGAATGAAAAAGCAGAGAAGCTTGGAATGACAGGTACTCATTTCAGTTCCATTTCAGGACTGCACAGGGAAGATCATTACAGCACAGCAAAAGACATTGCACTGTTGCTTCGTTATGCGATAAAAAATGACACTTTCCGTGAGATCATTGAAAGTCCATATCATTCTACATCAGGAACAAATATTCATCCGGATGGAATCACATTTTACAGTACGATGTTTAAGAATTTGTCGGATACTTCTGTGATCGATGGAGAGATCAAAGGAGGCAAGACCGGGTACACGAGTCAGGCAGGTCATTGCCTCGCAAGTTTTGCAGAAATTGATGGAGTAGAATACATTCTTGTAACAGCTGGTGCACCGGGCACAGGTAATCCGCATATTGATGATGCAGTAAAATTGTATAACCGGCTGGGTGAGTCATCCTCTGTATTGTATGGAAGATAATGTGCGGCAGGAGATACGAAGTTTTGGACGAAATTAAGAAAGTTTCTGAAACAGTTCAAGTGCAAGTTCTTTGAATTCTTTTTCTACAGAACTGAAAGTGCGCTCAGACAGGTCAGGAGTAGAAGACAGGGGGATGATCTCCCTGTCTTTTTCACCTTTCATAAGAGTTTTTAATTCCAGCTCCAGGATTTCATTATCAATCTGTTTCCATTTTTGATTCTCTTCATCAGTTAGGTCATCAAGATGAAATTTTTCCCAGATCGCATCCATGATCATAGATTCGATTTCCAGGTAGTTCTGCAGATGGACTTTAACCGGGCGGATGACATCGGAAATGTAACATTCACTTGCATCGTGCAGAAGACAGGCAAGAGCCATTCGGTCCGACCATCCACGCGCCAGAGCTTCATGAGCACAGTTAATGGAATGCTGTCCTACAGAATAAAACCACCGGATCTGCCCGCCACCGCGGCAGACAAGACTTAAAGCATGTGCAATATCTTCTAGATAAACATCTTCTGAGGCGATCTTCATTGGATCAAATTTTCGTCCACTGTATGTATTCATTACACTCATAAATGACACTTCCTTTTTATTGTTTGAGAGATTGTTTCAGATATATATAATTTTAGTATACGCACTTTTTCTATAATATGAAAGAACATTTGGGAAAATGTTTGGCATTGCAACAGACTTTCAACCATTTTATTAGTGACAGACAGAAAAATCCCCTTGAAACATTGATATCTCCAGGGTACGGACAGCGTATCATGTTTCAAAGGGGATTTTGATGTTCATTTGTTATTTGCCAAATGATAAATGAAAAGATGCAGTTTCAGAATAAAGTTTCTTCGTTTTCATCAAACAGTTTGTCGTTGATCTCAAAAAGATCAAGTTTATGCAGAAGTCCGTAATATATAATTGCATCACGTTTCAGCTTGGGATATAATTGGGCTTTTCCACAACGTCTCAATAATTCCTGGGTTTCTTCTACGCTTGCATTCAGACCGTAACACAGACACAGCAGACGGTTTCGGGAAGGATTCCGGCGACCGGCAAAAATCTGGTGCAGATAGATTTCGCTCATGCCTGCCTGTTTGGCGAGAGCCGCTTTTGAGATATTTTTCTTTTCAAACAGATGGTTTAATAATTCTGCCACATTTTTATTTACAAACTGTTCCTGGTTTTGTGACAGAAACTGAGTCAGATCTGGTGAATCCATAAGTTCCTGCTGTCGCTTCTGTTCCTTCTTCTGTGGCTTGATTGCCATGAAATACATCATTGCACCAATAATTACGACATAAAAAACTATGATAGCAATATTCATTGATACTCCTCCTTAAAATGTCTCTTTCAAACTTAACATATAATACATAATTGAGAGCAGCTTGTCTACCTCAAAATGTATTTTTAACAAAATATTTATAAACATACAGCATTACTGCTTATTATATGTCTTCATCTGGTATAATGCCTCTTCCTTGAAGCCTGCATATCTTCCTTCTTCAATTGCAGCTCTTATGTCTGTCATGAGATGGTTGTAATAGTATAAATTGTGAAGAACACAAAGACGCATTCCAAGCATTTCCTTAGCCTTAAGAAGATGTCTTACATATGCTCTTGAGTAATTCTGACAGCATGGACATCCACAGCCTTCTTCAATTGGTGCTGTATCTGTCTCATACTTTGCATTAAAAAGATTAATCTTTCCAAACTTAGTATACACATGTCCATGACGTCCGTTTCTTGAAGGGTATACACAGTCGAAGAAATCAATTCCTCTGTCCACTGCCTCTAATATGTTGGCAGGTGTTCCCACTCCCATAAGATATGTCGGCTTGTCCTTTGGAAGATATGGCACTACATTATCAAGTACATCATACATTTCCTCATGTGTTTCACCAACAGCAAGCCCGCCTACTGCATAACCATCAAGATTTAACTCTGATATTCTCTTGGCGTGGTCAATTCTTATATCATTAAATACTCCACCCTGATCAATACCAAAAAGCATCTGAGCAGGATTAACCGTATCAGGAAGTGAGTTCAGTCTTGCCATCTCTTTCTTGCAACGCTCTAACCAGCGGTATGTTCTGTCAACAGAATTCTGGATATATTTTCTGTCAGCCTTTGCCGGCGCACATTCGTCAAATGCCATTGCGATTGTTGAGCCAAGATTAGACTGTATCTGCATGCTTTCCTCTGGTCCCATGAATATCTTATGTCCGTCAATATGTGACTGGAAAGTAACGCCTTCTTCTTTAATCTTACGGAGTCCTGCAAGTGAAAACACCTGAAATCCACCTGAATCTGTAAGAATCGGTTTATCCCAGTTCATGAACTTATGAAGTCCTCCAAGCTGCTTAATAATCTTATCTCCCGGTCTTACATGAAGATGGTAAGTGTTAGATAATTCTATCTGCGTTCCTATCTGCTGTAAATCAGTTGTCGCAACTGCACCTTTAATGGCCGCAACCGTTCCGACATTCATAAATACAGGTGTCTGCACAGTTCCATGTACTGTTGTGAACTCTGCCCTTTTTGCCCTGCCATCTGTCTTTAAAATTTTATACATATCTGCTCCTTTTATTTTCTGTAAAACTCTTTAACTCTGTCCATTCTAGCCGTCATATTGTCAAATATCAGGTCAACAAGTGTAAGTGCTGTCATAGCTTCAACCACAACAACTGCTCTTGGAACTATCATCGGATCATGTCTTCCTTTGATTGAAACCTCGATATCCTCGCCCTGCTTATTAACAGTTTCCTGCAATGCACTAATTGAAGGTGTCGGTTTTACCGCTGCCCTGAACACAATCTCATCACCGTCGCTTATTCCGCCAAGCACTCCGCCGCTGTGATTAGTCAGCTTGCCAACCCTGCCATCCTTCATTACGAATTCATCATTATTATACTTTCCTGTAACTTTAGCCGCTTCAAACCCGTCTCCAATCTCAAAGCCTTTGACAGCCCCGATTGACATTATTGCCTTGGCAAGATTAGCATCTAGCTTTTCAAATGTAGGATTGCCAATTCCAGTCATCATTCCTGTAACCCTGCATTCAATGACACCACCGATTGAATCTCCAACTGACATCTTGCTCTCTGCAAAAGCCTTAACCTTCTCTGCAGCTTCCTTATCAGGCATGTTAAATGCGTTATTATCTCTTTCAGCTATATCAAACTTATCATAATCAATGCCAATTCCACCGATTTCTTTAGCATATGCTGTAATATTAATTCCAAGCTCTTTAAGAATCTTCATAGCAATTGCACCGGCTGCAACTCTTCCGATAGTTTCTCTTCCAGAACTTCTTCCACCGCCTCTGTAATCCCTGAATCCGAATTTCTCGTCAAACGTATAATCAGCATGTCCCGGTCTGTAATAATTAGCTATCTCTGAATAGTCAGCAGACCTCTGTGTCTTATTATATACTGCAAGTGATATTGGAGTCCCGGTAGTCTTGCCTTCAAATACACCTGAAAGAATATGTACCTCATCATCTTCCTTTCTTGGTGTAGTAAACTTTGACTGTCCCGGTTTTCTTCTGTCTAGCTGCTCCTGAATATCTTCCTCACAAAGAGGCAGACCTGCAGGACACCCGTCAATTACAACTCCAAGTCCCTCTCCATGCGACTCTCCCCATGTTGATATCTTAAATATATTTCCAAACACTGAACCTGCCATAATATATTCTCCTCATCTTTTCAATAGGATTTATTTTAACATATTAAAATATATATCATCAAGCAAAACCCCAATTTATTAATTTTTTCTTATTTTTATTTTTTTCTTAATAGTCAAATGTATTTTATATGGTAAAATAAATATATCAATATATTGAATGGAGTTTATTATGGGAACTGTTATAGGAATTGATTTAGGAACAACTAACAGCTGTGTGGCTGTTATTGAAGGTGATACGCCTACTGTCATCACCAACAAAGAAGGCTACCGCACAACCCCTTCTGTTGTAGCCTTTACGAAATCAAAGGAACGTATTGTTGGTGATGCCGCCAAGAGACAGGCTGCCGTCAACTCTGACAGAACTATATTCTCTATCAAGAGACACATGGGTACGGACTATCGCAGGAAAATTGACGGAAAGTATTATACTCCACAGGAAATCTCTGCATTTATACTTATGAAGTTAAAGGAGGATGCCGAGGATTTCTTAGGACAGCCTGTGACAGACGCTGTTGTAACTGTGCCTGCCTATTTTACTGACGCACAAAGACAGGCTACTAAAGATGCCGGTAAGATTGCCGGGCTTAACATATTAAGAATTATCAACGAGCCTACTTCTGCCGCTCTCGCGTACGGACTTGACAATGGTATGGCACAGAAGGTTCTTGTGTATGATTTAGGTGGTGGAACTTTTGATGTATCTGTTATCGATATCGGTGATAATGTCATTGAAGTTCTTGCAACTTCAGGTGACAATCACTTAGGTGGTGATGATTTCGATGAAAGAATAGTTAATTATCTTGTCGAGCAGTTTAAGATAAGTGACGGTATCAATCTTTCAAAGGACGTCTCTGCAATGCAGCGTTTAAGAGAAGAAGCTGAGAAAGCAAAGAAGGAGCTGTCTTCTTCTGTGACAACTAATATTAATCTTCCTTTTATCGCTATGTCTAAGGACGGACCGCACCACATTGATATCACTTTATCAAGACAGACATTTAATGAGCTTACTGCTGACCTTGTAGACAGAACAATCACCCCTGTTGAGAATGCACTGCATGATGCAGGTCTTTCCAAGACAGACATTAATATGGTTTTATTGGTTGGTGGTTCTACAAGAATCCCTGCTGTCGCTGATAAAGTAAGACAGCTTATGGGAAAAGAGCCATCAAGAAATCTTAATCCTGATGAATGTGTAGCCCTTGGGGCTGCAATTCAGGGTGGCAAGCTTGGAAACCAGCTTCAAGCCGGTTCTGCTGCTTCTGAAATCATACTTATGGATGTAACTCCAATGTCTCTTTCTATTGAGACTATGGGTGGAATTGCAAGCAGGCTTATTGAAAGGAACACTACCATTCCTACAAGACACAGCCAGATATTTACTACTGCCGGCAATTTCCAGACATCCGTTGATATCAAGGTTTTTCAGGGTGAACGAAAGTTTACAAGAGACAATAAACTGCTTGGCAACTTCCGTCTTAACGGTATTAAGCGTGCGATGGCAGGAGTCCCACAGATTGAAGTAACATTTGACATTGATGTTAATGGTATTGTCAATGTATCTGCAAAGGATTTAGGTACCGGAAGGGAACAGAGCATTACTATCACTTCAAGCTCTAACATGACCGAAGAAGAGATTGCAAAAGCCCGCTGGGAAGCCGAAGTCTACAGCAAGCAGGATGAAGCATACCAGAGCTTTATTGACATAAGGGAGGATGCTGTACGGACTCTTAACGAAGCTAACAACGCACTTGCCGCCAATAAAAAGGTCTGGGATAAGGATAAGAAAAAGAATGTTAAGGCTCAGATTGGGCATCTTGGCAAGCTTATATCTAAAGCTCCTATTGACAAGCTTAATGAGGAGAAAGCAGCTTCCATGCATGAGGCTTCGGAAGCTGTGAAAGAAGCTTTAAGGTAGTGGCGAAAAAGACCAGTTCAGATATTTCCCGAACTGGTCTTTTTTATTTACTCCGCTTTCTTTCCTTTTACATTAACTATGCAGATTCCTATGCACACTAATACTAACGCTATTAATGCATTTATTCCAAGCTCTCTGCTTCCCTCTCCAAGCCACCAGGCTGAAAGAAGTACACCGAATACAGGGTTGGTGAAGCCAAAGATTGCCACTTTGGATACCGGGTTGTGCTTTAACAGTATTCCCCATATTGAGTAGGCTACGGCTGATATGCATGCGAGATAGAATAACATTAGTATTGCTGATACTGACACGTGTGTAATTCTACCGCCCATCACAAGTCCTAATATAATCATTACTATTCCACCGAATATGAACTGATAACCGCTCAACATTACCGGATTGTCTTTCTTTGAATAGTTCTTCATAAGGCATGATGAAAATGCATATGACAACGCACATAAGAACAGACTTCCGTCACCCATAATGCTTAAGTTCATGTCGATTTTCTGTCCATTCATGCTGACTACGATAACACCTGCAAAACCAATCACACAGCCGATAATTTTCTTCAGATTCAGCTTTTCCTGTCTGAATATAATTGTCGATACAAGTATTACGAAAAATGTGTTAGAACCGTTAATTATTGACGCCTTTACTCCGCTGTTGTGTGCAAGTCCGATATAGAAGAATATGTACTGCAGAATTGTCTGGAACATTGCCAGCTTTACAATGCTTGGTACACTTGATTTCGTTGGAAGCAGCATTTTTCTGTTAAGAATACTTCCAATTAAGATTGTAAGCACTCCTGCAAAAACAAATCTTGTTCCTGCAAATAATACCTGTGTCCATGTTTCACTTGATGGTATCTTAAACAACGCATATCCTAATTTGATACAAGGCGATGCGCTTCCCCAAAGGAATGTACACACAAGTGCAAGGGCGCACACCACCCATGTTTTCTGTAAAAAATCTTTTTTCTCGTTTGTTTTTTCCATGATTAATCTCCTGTTTTTCTAATATTATTGCTAATTATAATGTCATTCATAATCTGACAGGTTTTCTCCCTGACACCTGCCATTTCCATATAATCTGAAAATCTTTTTGCAACATCTTCTATATACGATATTATTGCATCACATTTTCTCTTGCTTACTCCCATGTTTATTCCACATTTTATCAAATCATCATAACTTATATCTGAACTTTTTCCATTTATAAGCATCTGATGTGCTTTCAACCACATATTGCTGCTGTCATATGCAAATGTGACATCATATGCTGGTGACAATCTCCAGACACCATTCTTATCCATCAGAAAAGAAACATTTTTTACATGATCATCCTGATTAATCAGAATAACATTAAAAACCATTCTTCTATAAAATTGTTCCACATCTGAATATGGTATACCTAGTCTATTCATATAATATGCTGCCTGTTCATAACTGCATAATCCCGGAATATTGTAATCTATATGTGAAATTGCTCCTAATGTCTGCATATGAATTTTTTTATTATTGTTCCTATCGAAACGTTTAGTTATAAAATGTGCATATCCGGCATCTTCAAGCAGACGGCATTCATTCATAATTACCCCCGCTGCTTTTGCCATAAGATAATATCCGTATTCTATTCTTGTATATTCTACTGAATCTTCCAGATTATGATCCCCATTTTTAGATACTCCATCAAACTTCATAAGCCAGTATTCAAATCCATTACCAGCATTAATCTGTCCACTTTTTATTTCTCCCGTATCTTCATTCCATGCAATCAGCGCCTTTGCTCTTGCACCACCTGCAGATGTTCCCAATAGCACAAGCTGGCTATATCCAGCATTATCTTTCAGATTAATCAGCTTATCTTTTCTATCAGATAATACATCAGATGCAAACTCTACCATTTTCGATATATTAACATCCTCTATTGTACTGTCAAACGGACTTGTTGCTGGTATATATTCTAATGCACCCATACCTCTTTTTCCTGTATAGCACAGTCTGTCTATAACATTAAATTCACTAATTGATTTTCCCTGCTCAGCCAGCCATCTGTCTATAATTTTATTACCAAATTTATCTGGAAGCGAATCCGCTACCAATCCAGGTGCTCCATGAAATGCTGTCCTTGCAAGTTCCGGAAATTCATACACTCTTTCTGATAATGGCAAATGTATAGGTGATACCTCAATATTACTCTTTAAAAAATCTTTATCATATTCAAATGCAACAACTCCATTTGCTTCATTCATATGAATTATTCCAATTCTTGTGCCCCAAAGCATTACCTCCGCTGTATTTATCATTCATCTTCCCCCCATTTAAATCCAGTATCTGCTTTTCTTTTTGCACATGCTCTCTGCCTTGTTTTAACATTTTTCAAATAAGATGATGGCCGGTTGTTCATATCTGGTATCACATTCACGAAATTATTCATAAGCTCCATCGCATTCATTAATTTCATAAAATTAACAAGACTTATATCTTCTCCACTTTCAAACCGAGTAATACTTCTTAATGAAACGCCTGATTTATCCGAAAGTTCTTTCTGTGTTAATGGATAACTTATCCTATATGCCTTAAACCTGATAACAACTTCCTCATAATCACTAATCATAATTAAACATCTCCAAATCCATAAATCTTATATATCATATTCAAATGTTTTTGTATTGTATCACATTTGCAATTAATTAGCAATATATGGCGTGTTAAGCTATATTTTAATGCTTAATACGCCATATATTGCTAGTTATTTTTTATTTTGTGCGGCAGTCGTACCCGAAGAATTTTTCTTTTAAACATCTGGCTGTTAAAAGGTATCACCGGATAAATGTAGCTTTTTCCTGATATTGTCCTGTTAAAGCATACAAGCACTATTGCAAATATGACTCCTGCCAGAAGTCCAATTCTTCCAAAGAACTGCACCAGAATCAGATTGACTATTCTTATGAATTTTAATGCATATCCCATCTCAAAACTTGCCTGTGAGTAAGTTCCAACCGTTACAACTGCCATATAAAGAAGTGATTCTGAATTAAACCACCCGGACTCCACAGCATATTCTCCCACAACAATACCAGCAAGAATACTTAATGGCGTTGACAGCATTCCGGGTGTATTGACCGCCGCAAGCTTAAGTCCGTCAACTGCAAGTTCAAGAATAAAAAGCTGCAATATAACCGGAACCGTTATATCCTCTCTTATCGTTATGAATTTCAACCATTCAGGCACCCACTGCGGATTGCTCTCAAGCAAAAGCCATACAGGTGTAAGAAAAACCGTAAGCAGTGTAAAGAAAAATCTCGAAAGTCTTATATAAGTTCCTATCATTGGCGAAAAATTAAAATCATCTGCTTCTTCTATTATATCAAATACATTTGTTGGAATAATCATCACTGCAGGTGATGTATCTACCATAATAACTATATTTCCATCAAAAAGTGCTGCTGCAGCGGTATCTGGTCTTTCTGAATATTTATACTTAGGAAACGGATTAATCCATTTTCCCTTAAACATACATTCCGCAAGGCTCTCTATATTCATAGTGAGCGCCTCAACCTCAATGCTGCTTATCAGATTCTCAATTCTTTGAAGCAGCTTCTTATCAACCTTATCATCAATATAGCACACGGCAACATCCGTCCGTGAGCGCTCCCCTACAGTATACATTTCCATTGAAAAACGGTTATCCCTTATTCTTCTTCTTAAAAGTGCCGCATTGCACACAAGTGTCTCAACAAATCCATCTCTTGAGCCACGCAGAACCTTGTCTTTGTAAGGCTCTGTAACAGACCGCATCGGATAAGTACGACAGTCAATCAGTATACATTCGTCAAAGCCATCTATTATCATGACGGTCTGTCCTGAAAGAAATGCCTTCTCCACCTCGTCATAATGTCCGTTTTTTTCAATCTCTGTATACGGCATTCCGACCTCTAAGAATGTATCTATATCCTTTATGTCCGATTCTTTCAATGAATAAAAGAACTGCACAAGTTTTTCAATTGTTTCCTCCTGTACGAATCCATCTATAAAGTAGAAATGTGTTCTCTTCCCACCTATTAATACATCTCTTTGCAGAATGTCAAAATTCCTGTCCACTCTTAACTTTTCATTCATCATGCGGACATTCATGTCTATGTTAGTTGTAAAATCAGTCATGCTTACTCCTTTCACCTGCACATTTTCAACCGCACTTTAAAACACCTTTCGATATCCCATATTGCCGCTAAATCCCTTCAAAGCACGAAAAGGGCAGGACTTTTACGCCCTGCCCTTATAGAATGTCCACATTTGACACATTTATTCTGCTATTAGTTCTCAAAAAGTGATGTTGAGTAATATCTGTCGCCGCTGTCTGGAAGCAGTGCAACGATTGTCTTGCCTTCGTTCTCTGGTTTCTTAGCCCACTCGATTGCTGCGTAAAGTGCTGCACCTGCCGATATTCCAACCAGAATTCCCTCTGTGTGTGATATCAATCTGGCATACACGAATGCGTCATCATTATCGATTGGAACTACGCTGTCATATATCTTAGTGTTAAGAATTTCTGGAACAAAACCTGCTCCAATTCCCTGAATCTTATGTGGTCCTGGCTTGCCCTGTGAAAGTACCGGTGAAGTTGCAGGCTCAACTGCAATTATCTCAATCTTGTCATTCTTAGACTTAAGATATTCACCAACGCCTGTAATTGTTCCGCCTGTACCAACACCTGCAACAAATGCGTCAACTTCTCCATCCGTATCATTCCATATCTCTGGACCAGTTGTTCTTCTGTGTACATCCGGGTTAGCAGGATTAACAAACTGTCCTGCAATCATGCTGCCTTCAATCTCATTCTTTAATTCTTCTGCCTTCGCAATAGCGCCTGTCATTCCCTTGTAACCAGGAGTAAGTACAATTTCTGCACCATATGCCTTAATTATATTTCTTCTTTCAACACTCATAGTCTCTGGAAGAACTATTATTGTTCTGTAGCCTTTTGCTGTTGCAATAGCAGCAAGTCCGATTCCTGTATTGCCAGATGTGGGCTCAATAATTGTTGCACCGGGCTTAAGAATACCTTTCTCCTCTGCATCTTCAATCATTGCCTTGGCAACTCTGTCCTTAACGCTTCCTGTTGCATTAAAATACTCAAGCTTAACAAGTACTCTTGCCTTAAGTCCAAACTTCTCTTCAATATGTCCTACTTCTACAAGTGGTGTGTTACCTATTAAATATGCTGCTGATTTATATATCTTTCCCATACAATCCTCTTTTCTTGTGGTATTATTCCACATTTTCTAATATCAATTCATGAAAACATTTCAAGAATCTGGTGATATGTTTATGCAATGCACAAACATACTATGTTTGTATGTTATTATAAAACAATGTTTTTGTTTTGTACAGTACTTTTTTATTTTTCTCTGCTTTTGAAAAATGCAGTTACCACTCCATCATGATAACTGCATCTGTAATAATTACTTATTCTGTTCTTCTAGCAACTTCTTTAATCTTTCTATCTCAGCATCTTTTGCTTCAATTGCAGCATCTTTTTCCTTAAAAGATGATTTAAGAGCCTCATTCTGTGCTTCAAGCTTACCTTTCTGTGCTTCAAGTTCTCCATTCTGCGCTTCAAGCTTACCTTTCTGTACCTTCAGCTCATCCATCTCGTCCTTCATCCTGTCAACCATCAGCTCCGCCGTATTCCTGTCTAATATCCTCAACGCCTCAGAAAACATATTGAGCACCTCCTTTGGTCTCTCCAAATACTCATTAATATCAAGGCGTACTGATTCCAGATCTGGAAATATCCTAATCAACTGTTCTATCTCCTCTGGTGTCTCGGCCACGAATAACGACAGGTACTTTAAGCGGTCAAGCTTCATTTTCTCGGTCACCTGCTTTTCACTGTACTGCGTTCTGTCATAATCGTATTCCGTTACTTCGATACGCCCTTTCCTGATATCAGAATATCTATATTTCTTAAATGTGTCAAGGCTTACCAGCACATAATCCTGTAAAAGTTTTATCTTAATTCCAGTATTGAATTTCGTCTTACCAACATGAAAATATAATGCCTCATCAACCTCGCTGATAAGGCTGCTGCTGTTCTCAAACAGAATAATGGTATGAACTGGTCGCATATCCTTATACGAAGGTTTTGATGAACCATTCATTGAACCTCTATCACTTCCAGCACCTCTTATCTTACGGTTTCCAGTAATCATCTTATACTGGCGCAGCACAAGGTCTGCCGAGTAACACGATATTCTCTCTGCCTGAAAGTCATAAGAAATCTTCTGAATCTCAATATTAGCGATACTTCCATCAGACATCATCACAACCATATCCATAATAATCATCACGCCAAGAAACTGTGAATCCTCATTCGGAAATACTTCAAGAACAGTAACCTTCTGCCCCAGCAGACAACTCACCAGCTCTGAAAGCCTGTTCCTTCTCTCAACCGGATTAAATATCTTCTTAAAGAACGGGTCATATAATAACGGAAGTGACTTACTTCCCTTCAGAAAATCCTCATATCTTCCAATCCATTCTTCATTACTCTTAAGATACCCATATGCACTCAGGCTCCATGAATCTCCTTTAATCTGACGCATGGCTGCGTCATAATAATCTTCCTTCTCTTTAATCTCCATAATATATACAACACCAGTGTTTCTTCCTCATCTGAATTAATAAATATGCATATTTATATACTTATACCATCACAGTTATATCATATTGTAAATATACTTATTGTATTTTTATCATATATCATCACTGGTTTTTCGTCGGCTCTGCATCTGACAGCTTCTACCAGTCCGTCATATGTATGCTTTTCTGCCTCAACTATACGTTCTTTCACAATTCCAGCTTCCATAAGCTTCTTACTACAAGCCGGGCCAATGCTGTACACCAAAACATCCCCAAGTCTGTCAATCAGCCATTTTATACGCTCTCCGCTGCTGCCACTTGTAACAATTATCCCATCAATATCTCCGCAATTCATGCTGTCGTATTCCATACCATCATAATCCACAGGTTCATTCCTATATACCGGAATCTTAATTAAGTTTTCATACTCCTTCATAGCTTCTTCAAGTGAGCCGCTTGTTACCTCTGCACACAGATATACAATCTTGCCGGCTGCAATATTCATCAGACTCCTTCCAAGTTCCAAGCCTGTAGATTTATATGATACAAAGTCTGTCTCAAAACCGCATGCCATTCTTAGAGCTTCTTTAGTTTTATTACCGACTACCGCAATCTTAATACCGTCAGGAAACCCGCTTCTCACAGCAAAAGCTTCAACACTGTCCCCATTCAACACACCATCACAATCCGGCTCGCCTTCACAAGCCATCTCCCCCACATTATAAGCAAACCCAGCCACAGCATTTTTACTTGTAAACACAAGCCACTGTGCATCTTTTATCTGTGTCTCAAAATCTTTAACCTTTATGTATTCAATCCTGCCAGTCACTATTTTTTCGCAGGAAAGCCCCTCCTTTGCAAGTAATTCTGCAAGGGAAGGGCTTTTATCGTACATCTGTCCGTTTTCAATATATGTATATATGTATTTACCCACAATCTACTCCAATCCAAGCATACGGGCTGCTTCGTGGCCAACCGCCTCACTGTCAGTTCCTGTAACCTCAATTCTAAGAATCCTGCTGCAATCATCATTACCAAATAACACAACCATTCGAAGGTCACCGTTATCCTTTGTCACACAGTGTGCGCCAACCGGGGCATGACAGCCGCCGCCTGTTAATCTTAAAAATGTTCTTTCAGCAACAGCTTCTCTATCAGAATTATCATCTGACAAAGCATTTATCTTATCAAGAAGTTCTGTATTCACCTCTACTGTCTCAATCGCAAGAACTCCCTGTGCCGGTGCCGGAATAACAACCTCTGGGTCAAGATACTCTGTTATCTCAGATGATCTGCCAAGTCTGTTAAGTCCTGCTGCCGCAAGCACAATTCCATCAAGTCCGTATGAATCGTCCATAAGTTTGTTAATTCTTGTATCAACATTTCCCCTGATAGCAGTAAACTGGATATCAGGACGCAGCATTGCAAGCTGGCATGCACGCCTGAGGCTACCAGTACCTATAACCGCACCAGAAGGAAGTTCTGAAAAACTTCCTTCAGTCTTTAATATAAGTACATCTCTGCAATCCTCTCGTTTCCATGCCTTTGCAAAGGTAAGTCCAGTCTCACATTCAGCCGGCATATCCTTCATGCTGTGAACCGCCATATCAATGCTGCCTGAAAGAAGCTCTTCCTCAATCTCTCTGACAAAAAGCCCCTTAGTTCCAATCGCAGCAAGCGGCTTATCCGTAACCTTGTCGCCTGTTGTCTTAATTATAACAAGTTCAAATGTATCCTCAGGATACGCCTCTTCCATTCTTCTCTTAACATATTCTGACTGGACAAGTGCCAGCTTTGAACCCCTTGTTCCTATTCTGTAATGCATAATCCTCCCTACAAGCCAAACAATCTCTCTACCATATCCTTATACTGCTGCTGTTCATTTTCTTCCACATTTTTCAATTCTTCAATCGGTTCTTTTAACAATCTGTGTAGTGACGACTTAAGAATCTTCTTTAAGATTACCCTGTCATGGTCTGAAAGGTCAATCTTGCGGTTAAGATAATCATAGCTGTCCTGTACTATCTCATCACATTTTTTGCCAAGTGACTGTATAGTTGTATCCATTCTGCTTGATGTGAGCCATTTCTTTGTTTCCGCTATATACTCATCAATCACGCACTGGCTTTCCTTTAGCAAATGTGCCCTCTCGTTCTGATTAGACTTCACAATCCCACCTATCCTGTCAAGGTCAATAAGAGTAACTCCACAAATGTCACCTGCAGATTTTTCTATATCTCTTGGTGCAGCAAGATCAAGAAGTGTCATCTTTTTACCCTCTGATAATTCAGAAGCTCTAATAACCAGATGAGGTGATGAAGTCGCTGAGACAACTATATCACTGCTTTTAAGTGCTTCTGTTTTCTTATCATATGCAATAACCTCAATCTGTGAAAACTCCTTAAGCAACGCCTTCGCATGCTGATAAGTTCTTGAACACACTGTTACATCAGCGCCATATTCTGCCAGATATCTTATGGCAAGAGCCGCGGTTTTGCCGCTTCCTATAACAAGCGCGTGCTTTCCTGATATGCCACATACTCTGTCTAACTCCTGAATACCGACATAACATACAGATACTGGTTTTTCACTTACCTTGTACTCTGTCTTAATCCGCTTTGCACAGCTTACCGCTTCTCTTACTATATAATTAAGCTCTTTCCCGCTGTGTCCAAGCGTTCTTGAAAGGTCTGCCGCATCCTTTAACTGACCTAGTATCTGATCCTCTCCAAGCACCATGCTTTCAAGTCCGGCGGCTATGCAAAACAGATATACCAGTGCTTCTTCACCACATTTGACTCCGGTTAATTTAGTATCAGTAAGTCCAAAATAATCATTGAATAAATCGGACATTACTTGTACAAATGTTTCATCCTCATACAGATAAAACACTTCGCATCTGTTGCATGTTGAAAGGCACATGCACTGGTTCACACCTGCTTCCTCTGCCTGTTGCATAAAGTCTGCTATTCCGCTGTCTGTGAATGTAATTTTATCCCTTACTGAAAGGTCTGTATTCTTATAATTAATTCCTACATATCCTAACTGCATCTGTATTCCCACTTATTATCCGAATTATTTCCCGAAGAATTCTTCCATAACCTCTATTGTACGGTTGATATCCTCATTAGTGTGTGCATCTGATACGAACATTGCCTCAAACTGTGATGGTGCAATGTATATTCCGTTATCAAGCATATGTCCAAAGTATTCTGCATACTTCTTAGTGTCTGACTTTACTGCACTATCATAATCTTCAACTGCATCTGGTGTAAAGAATATGCTCATAAGTGAACCAATCTGATTAACCGATATCCTTCCGGCTCCACATTTTCTTACACTGTCAGCAATACGCTTTGTCTTAGTCTCAAGTCTGTCGTATATATCCTTATTATCTCTTAAGATTCTTAAAGTCTCTAAGCCTGCTGCTGTTGCAATTGGATTGCCTGACAATGTTCCTGCCTGATATACAGGGCCGTCAGGACTTACCATACGCATAATGTCAGCTCGTCCGCCATATGCGCCGACTGGCATACCCCCACCTACAATCTTTCCAAGAGTTGTAAGGTCTGGCTTTATGTTAAAGTACTCCTGCGCTCCGCCAATTGAAAGTCTGAAGCCTGTTATTACCTCATCAAATATAAGAAGGCTTCCATTCTCCTTAGTTATGTCTCTTAAGAATTCAAGAAATCCATGTCTTGGAAGCACAACTCCCATGTTAGCTGCAACAGGTTCAACTATTACAGCAGCTATTTCGTCTTTATTGTTATCAAAAAGTTCCTTCACAGAATCACAGTCATTGTATTCTGCTACAAGTGTATTCTTAGTGTAATCAGCAGGAACTCCTGCACTGTCCGGAACTGATGTTGTAAGCGCTGCTGAACCGGCTTTTACTAAAAGTCCGTCAGAATGTCCATGATAACAGCCTCTGAACTTAATTATCTTGTCTCTTCCGGTGTAGCCTCTTGCCACACGGATTGCACTCATGACAGCTTCTGTTCCTGAGCTTACAAGACGGCTCACCTCCATTGTAGGAATAAGCTCATATATAAGCTCTGCCATCTCAACTTCTCTCTTGGTTGGCGCACCATATGTAAGGCCTGCTTCCGCAGCTTCCTTAACCTTTGCGATTACTCTGTCATGTGCATGACCTAATATTCCCGGTCCCCATGAACATATGTAGTCAATCATTTCATTCCCATCTACATCAGTAATTCTGTCTCCCTTGGCAGAAGCTATGAATCTTGGCACTCTGTCAACTGCCTTGTATGCCCTGACAGGACTGTTTACACCACCCGGCATATGTTTTACTGCTCTCTCATATAAATCCTTTGACATCTCTTCATTCATAAAACCAGCTCCTCCTGCTTAATTTAATACTGCTAAAAATGTTACTCTTCCTTTAACCATTTTGCCACATCTATAGCATGATATGTTATTATCATCTTAGCTCCGGCTCTCTTAAAGCCAGTCATATTCTCCATTACAATCTTCTTCTCATCAATCCAGCCATTCATTGCTGCTGCCTTAACCATCGCATACTCACCGCTTACATTGTAAGCGACAATTGGAATATTGAAGTTAAGCGCTATCTCTTTCATAACGTCCATATATCCGAGTACCGGCTTTGCAATAATCATGTCTGCACCTTCTAATATGTCTTCTTCAACTTCCCTTAACGCTTCTTTTCCATTAGCCGGGTCCATCTGATATGTCTTTCTGTCACCAAATCCCGGTGCTGAATGTGCGGCATCCCTGAACGGTCCGTAATATCCTGATGCAAATTTGGCACTGTATGAACATATAGGAATATTAACCAGTCCTGCCTCATCAAGTGCATTTCTGATTGCCTCAACTCTCTTATCCATCATGTCACTCGGTGCAATTATATCTGCCCCCGCTTTTGCATAAGCAACTGACGCCTTTGCAAGAAGCGGCAGTGTCTCATCATTTAATATAACGCCATCTTTTACAAGTCCGCAGTGTCCATGTGATGTGTACTCACACAGGCACACATCAGCCATGATAACAAGCTCTGGATAAGCATCCTTAATAAGGTGGATTGCCCTGCACACAACACCTTCCTCGTCATATGCCTCACTTCCGACCTCATCTTTCTGTACAGGTATTCCAAAAAGCAGAATTCCCTTAATTCCAACCTCTACAGCACGTCCGATTTCTTCAAGAACATGGTCAAGCGAATACTGACATATTCCCGGCATTGATGGTACTTCCTGTATTACATCGTTCTCCTCCGTAACAAATACAGGGTATATAAGCTCATCCACCCTTACATGATTCTCTCTTACCATATCTCTTAATGTCGCATTCATTCTTAATCTTCTTGTTCTGTCCATGATTATCATCTTCCTTCCAACATTTCCTATATAATAACATTACATATAAACATTGTAAACTGATATGTTATGTTCTGCTATGTATCTTAACCATTCTTGCATACTCACCATCAAGCTTCATAAGCTCCTCGTGAGTTCCTCTCTCCTTGATGCCCTCGTCAGTAAGCATCAGGATTTCCTCCGCATTTTCAATAGTTGTAAGTCTGTGTGCTATTACAAATGTGGTTCTATTCTTTGCAAGCTTCTCAAGTGATTCCTGTACAATCTGCTCACTCTCATTATCAAGTGCCGATGTCGCCTCATCAAATATAAGAATTGGCGGATTCTTTAAGAATACTCTTGCAATTGACAGTCTCTGCTTCTGACCACCTGACAATTTGACTCCGCGCTGTCCGATATCTGTGTCGTATCCGTTCTCAAAGCTCATAATAAAATCGTGCGCATTTGCAAGCTTTGCCGCCTGAATTACTTCTTCGTCTGTAGCATCAGGCTTTCCATATCTTATATTTTCTTTAATTGTACCCATAAACAGATACACATCCTGCTGTACAACTCCGATATGGTCACGCAGGCTTTTAAGTGTAACATCTTTGATATCTGTTCCATCAATCTTAATCGAACCGCCCGTCACCTCATAAAATCTTGGAATAAGCGAGCAGAGTGTTGTCTTTCCTACTCCCGAAGGACCTGCAAGTGCAACATATTCTCCCGGTCTTACTGACAGATTAACCCCGGAAAGCACCTCGTCCACGCCGTCCTTATATCTGAAGGACACATTTTCAAATGTTATTGCACCCTTCACATCAGTAAGTTCCTTTGCGTCAGGCTTATCAGCTATTTCCGGCTCTACTGAAAGAATCTCTAAGAATCTTTCGTAACCCGAATAGCCATTCTGGAACTGCTCTGTGAAATCAATAAGCACCTTAACTGGCTCCGTAAAAATATTTATATACAGTAAAAATGTAACGAAATCCGTAATATTTACCCAGCCCTTTGCAATTCCAATACCGCCTGCTGCGATTACGATTACATTTATCATTGTTGTAAATGCAGTAAGTCCCGCATTGTACATTCCCATATAATGATAGCTGTCTCTCTTAGATTCAAGGAATAAATCATTGCCTTTCTTAAATTTCTCACATTCAATATCTTCATTTGCAAATGACTTGACAACCCTTATTCCAGACAGATTGTCCTCTATCTGTGCATTTATCTCACCTATTCTTACCCTGTTTCTCTTAAATGCCCTCTTCATGCGCTTGTTAAGCACATACGCAAATACAAGCATGAACGGAATCAGCACAAATGCGGCAATCGTAAGTCTTAAGTCAATCGAACTTAATATGCATAATGCACCAATTATCTTAATCAGTGAAATAGTTATATTCTCAGGTCCATGATGCAAAAGCTCTGTAATATCGAACAAATCCGATGTTATTCTTGACAATAACTGTCCAACCTTCTGGTCATCATAGAATGAATATGACAGCTTCTGATAATGATTGAATATCTCTGCCCTCATATCATACTCAATCTTTGCGCCCATTACATGTCCATAATTAGATATATAGTAGTTGCAGCCCCACTGTATCAGTACAAGCACAAAAAGTACTCCAACAATAATCATAATTCTTGAAAGTGCTTCATTGGCACTCATATATGCAACCTTTGATGTAATGAACCTTACAACAAGTGGTATCACAAGTGCCACCGCCGCTGACATCATCGCCAGTATCATATCAAGTATAAATGTGCCTAAATACGGTTTGTAGTATTTAGCCAGCTTCTTAAGATTCTCTTTCATAAACTTCTCCTGTTTTCTATATTTCCTCGTTTCGCCGTGCATGTCAGGGCAAGCACACCACTGCTTGCCTGCTGCTTGCACCCCGGCTGTCCGCCGTGCATGTTAGGCTTTCTCCCTATCGTATGCATCATGCATTCCGTGCTTTGTGCCAGCACAGCACTGCTTGCCTGCTGCATACGGCACGGCTCAATGCTAACGCACATTATACCACATCCTTACTTATTGAAAAAGCAAAGAAATGTGAGTGGACCTGCTAATTTTTAATCTTCTGGCTTCACTTTTGACAATTTTTTCAATGTTTAAAAAAATATAAACCTACTAAAAGTCGTCAACTTCATCATTTCGTAGGTTCATTAGCTTGTCATTTTGTTGTTATAGTTGCTTGCTGACCTACTATTTACCTGCTTTGTCGCTTTTTCGTAGGTCTTTTTCTTGCTTCTTGCTTGATTATGAGTGCCCTATGCTGGCAAAAGACCTATTAAATACTTTAACATTGCTTTTTTCGTAGGTCTTTCAGTCCTCAACTTGCCATAACTCCTGCAAAACAACCTACTCAAACCACAATCTATGTAGTTTTAGTATGTCTTACTCATGTCAATTGCTTTGCATGACTGTTATTATTGAGTGCTGGTTTATTGGCAATTCTGATTTTGGACTTCTTTGCGTCCCCACTCCGCTTCAACGTCCAATCCGCCACACTATGACCACTCCAGCTAACAAATAAATAAGTCCGGGATGCATTTTATAATAAAAAAACACATCCCGGACATTTATTAACATTTTATTCACTTACAAGCTCTGTATTCTGCGTTTCAATGCTCTTGCCAGCACCGTTAATCGTCAGATATAAAAGCCCTATTCCAATAAATATAAGCAGCAGAACCACAATCATATATACAACACCTATTCCTAGCGACTCTGAACCCATCTGGCTTAAATCCCATCCAAACCAACCTGTTGGCACATTATAATTAAGAAAGTTGTATGGTGCCGTCATTGTGTCATACCACCTAACCCCAAGTACTGCAAGTATGTATACAAAACCCACATAGCAAAGCGGTGGTATAACCGCGTATATTGCATATATCTTTCTTGCTTTAAATCCTTTATCAAATATAAGAAAATCTGCTATTGCAAATACTGGTCCAATCAGATGTACGCCAAGGCTTCCTGCGTGATTATGAAGATAAGCACCAATAAGACCATCATCTGACGTAGGTCCAAGAATAATCATATACACCAGACATGTCAGTGTAATTGAGAGCGTCATAAGAAACTTGAGCATATATAATCTATTATTCTTATAATCTTTTCCCGTAACAAGCAATATCATGTCCAACACAATAAATACCACCAGCACAATATCAAGTGCCACATTAGAAAGTGTTGTAAAAAATGTGAATGACATAATGCTGTCAATTGTAAACATGAGTCCATACACCGAAGCAATCAGTGATACTGCCTTAAAAATAATACTTGTAATCAATCTTTTCCTGTCTAATATCTTGTTATCCAATTTGAGCCTCCAATTATTTGATTCTCGAATTATAATATATATTAGTTTGATTATCAAGTTATTTATACAAAATATCTATGTATTCAATCAGCCTGTTATACGAATCTTCGTCTGTCTTATATTCTGCTCCATTCCATTCTACCCTGCCTGCAAGCACAATATTATTGGCTATTCCATCTTTATAATAAGTTATTCTATAACTCCAGCCATTAGTACGTGGAAACTTTTTTGTGGTAAGATTCATGTTTTTAACCAGTTCAATAATCTGTGTCCTCTGTTCCTCATCTGGTGTTATCTCTTTACCATTACCTCCGCACATTATTGTCATCTTATCATATCCACTAAGGTCAATATTGACCACCTGTTTTGAAGTACTGATTATTACATATGCACCAATTCCCGCAAATGCTAATAATAAAACAATTCCTGCTATTATTTTAATATTTTTTCTTTTCATACGCCCCTCCTTTTGGACTTTTTCCATGTCACTCTCCGCTTTCCCTTTCTATTTATATATACGAAACACTTTCCAGAATAGTTTGCACATTTACATACATATTTTATATATCAATACTTAATTCCACTCACAAAAAGAAAAAACTCCCGCAGGGACAAGCCCTGCGGGAGCGATCATACACTTTATTCAAGCTGTATATTAAATTACTTGTAAAGTTCAACTAACTTCTGAAGGTGCTCATATCTTTCCTTAGCAACTTCTTCAGACTTAGCGAAGAGTCTCTCAGCTCTTTCTGGGAATGGCTTAACAAGTCTTGTATAACGAGCCTCGTTATTAAGGAATTCCTGATATGATCCATCACCTTCCTTAGATGTAAGTGTGAATGGATTCTTTCCTTCAGCCTTAAGAGCTGGGTTGAATGAGAAGAGATTCCAGTAACCAGCCTTAACAGCCTTCTTCATCTCATCCTGGCAATGGTTCATACCACCCTTAGCGATACCGTGAAGTTCGCAAGGAGCGTAACCAATGATAAGTGATGGTCCGTTGTAAGCCTCTGCTTCCTTGATTACCTTAAGAGCCTGAGCCATGTTAGCACCAAGAGCAATCTGAGCTACATATACATAACCATACTGCATAGCGATTTCAGAAAGGCTCTTCTTTCCGATTTCCTTACCTGCTGCAGCGAACTGGCAAACCTCACCGATGTTAGAAGCCTTAGAAGCCTGTCCACCTGTGTTAGAATACATTTCTGTATCGAATACCATAACGTTAACGTTCTCACCAGAAGCAAGTACGTGGTCTAATCCGCCGTAACCGATATCGTAAGCCCATCCATCACCACCGAAGATCCATACAGACTTCTTAGCAAGGTAATCCTTCTTAGCTAATACCTGTGGAGCTGTTGGACAACCATCTGCAGCTGCCTTCTCTAACTCTGCAACAAGAGCTTCTGTAGCTGGTGTGTTAGCCTTAGTATCATCCTTAGTCTCGATGTACTTAGCTGCTGCTGCCTTGAACTCAGCAGATGCCTTATCAGATGCAGCCATCTCTTCGATCATCTCGATAGCCTGCTCTCTGATGTACTTCTGACCAATATACATACCTAAACCATGCTCAGCATTATCCTCGAATAATGAGTTACACCAAGCTGGACCCTTCTTAGAATCCTTGTTTACTGTATATGGTGAAGTAGCAGCTGGGTTACCCCAGATAGAAGAACAACCTGTAGCATTAGAAATGTACATCTGCTCACCGAATAACTGTGTAATTAATCTAGCATATGATGTCTCTGCGCATCCTGCACATGAACCTGAGAATTCAAGTAATGGCTGGTTGTACTGAGAACCGATTGGAGTTTCAACAAGTGCTGGCTTAATTTCCTTCTTACCAACGTTAGCAACGAGGTAATCAAATACAGGCTGCTCAGCTGACTGAGATTCCTGTGGAACCATCTTAATAGCTTCTCCTGCCTTAGGACATACAGTAACACACTCGCCACATCCCATACAATCTAAAGGAGATACAGACATTGTATACTTCATAGTTGTATCTACAGCATGCTTAGAATCTGCAAGCTTGATGTTTGCTGGAGCTGCTGTAACTTCATCAGCTGAAAGAATAAATGGTCTGATTGTTGCATGTGAACAAACAAATGCACAGCTGTTACACTGAATGCAGGCTGCTGGATCCCACTCAGGAACCATAACGGCTGTTCCTCTCTTCTCATATGCAGAAGCACCTGTTTCGAACTGACCATCAGCGCAATCCTTGAATGCTGAAACTGGAAGGCTGTCACCATCCATCTTAGAGATTGGCTCAAGAAGATCGTTAACTAACTTAACAACTTCTGGACGTCCTGTCTTAGCTTCCTTAGGAGCATCAGCTTCTGGATTAGCCCAAGAATCTGGAACTTCTACCTTATGTATAGCATCTACACCGGCATCAATAGCCTTGTAGTTCATCTCTACTACAGCATCACCCTTCTTAGAGTAAGACTTCTTAGCAGCTTCCTTCATGAACTTAATAGCATCATCGATAGGCATTACATCAGCTAACTTAAAGAAAGCAGACTGTAAGATTGTGTTAGTTCTCTTACCCATACCGATTTCGATAGCCTTATCAATGGCGTTGATTGTGTAAAGCTGAATCTTGTTATCATAAATGTACTTCTTAGCTTCAGCGTTAAGATGATGTCCTAATTCTTCATCTGTCCACTGGCAGTTGATCATGAATACTCCGCCTGGCTTAACATCCTGTACCATCTTCATACCCTGTGTAACATATGCTGGGTTATGACATGCTACGAAGTCAGCCTGATTGATGTAATATGGACTCTTAATTGGGTTATCACCAAATCTTAAGTGAGAAATTGTGATACCACCTGTCTTCTTAGAATCATACTGGAAGTATGCCTGGATGTACTTGTCTGTGTGGTCACCGATAATCTTAGTAGAGTTCTTGTTAGCACCTACTGTACCATCTCCACCGAGACCCCAGAACTTACATTCCTTAGTACCAGCAGCTGAAGTAATTGGAGCTGGCTTAACTTCTGGAAGTGAAAGGTTAGTAACATCATCAACGATACCGATTGTGAATCTGCTCTTAGGAGCATCCTTCTCTAATTCCTTATATACAGCGAAGATAGATGAAGGTGGTGTATCCTTAGAACCAAGACCATATCTGCCACCAACTAATGTGATGTCGTTAAGTCCTGCTTCACGAAGTGTTGTAGCAACATCAAGGAAAAGAGGCTCACCAAGAGAACCTGGCTCCTTTGTTCTGTCAAGTACAGCAATCTTCTTAGCTGTCTTAGGAATAACCTTTAAGATAGCTTCTGATGACCATGGTCTGTAAAGTCTTACCTTAATAAGACCAACCTTTTCACCCTTAGCTGTAAGATAATCAATAACTTCTTCTACTACGTCGTTAACAGAACCCATAGCGATGATTACTCGCTCTGCATCTGGTGCACCATAGTAGTTAAATAATCCATAATTAGTACCGAGCTTCTCGTTAACCTTGTTCATGTACTTCTCAACTACTGCTGGAAGAGCATCATAAACTGAGTTACAAGCCTCTCTGTGCTGGAAGAAGATATCACCATTCTCATGTGAACCACGAGCTGATGGATGATTAGGATTAAGAGCGTGTGCTCTGAATTCTTCAACTGCATCCATTGGGCACATATCCTTAAGATCTTCGTAATCCCACTCTTCAATCTTCTGAATCTCGTGTGATGTACGGAAACCATCAAAGAAGTTAAGGAAAGGTGTCTTTCCTTCAAGTGCTGCACAGTGAGCTACTGGAGAAAGATCCATAACCTCCTGTGGGTTAGTTTCACAAAGCATTGCAAAACCTGTCTGACGACATGCGTATACATCTGAATGATCACCAAAGATGTTCAATGCATGTGATGATACTGTACGGGCAGATACGTCGAATACGCATGGGAGCTGCTCACCAGCTATCTTATACATATTAGGAATCATAAGTAAAAGGCCCTGTGAAGCTGTAAATGTTGTTGTTAATGCACCTACACCTAAAGAACCATGAACTGTACCTGCAGCACCAGCCTCTGATTCCATCTCAACTACCTTAACAGTACTGCCGAAAATATTCTTTCTTCCGGCTGCTGACCACTGGTCAACATAATCTGCCATCGGGCTTGATGGTGTGATTGGATAGATACCAGCAACTTCTGTATATGCATAAGCTACATGTGCAGCGGCTGTATTACCATCCATAGAATGTTTCTGTCTTGCCATTATAAATATTTCCTCCTTAAGAAAATTTAGGCGGCATAAATGTACCCGATATAAATAACCAGATATACATTATACGTCCCTACATATTACTTAATATTTTATTATCTTTATCTCCAAAAGTAAAGGCATAAATGTGAGATTTCATGCTTATTTCATTATTAAAATCAATACAATGCCATTAAAAATTGGACTTCCCGAATGTCCAGACATCAGAAAAGTCCAATTATACGATTTACATATTCTTATTATTACTACATTTTATTACTAAACCATTATATTAATCGTCTTCACCCTGAAGTGCATCGTAACCTGATTCTCCGGTTCTTACCTTTACTACATCCTCAACATCATATACAAAAATCTTACCATCACCGATATGACCTGTATAGAGAGCCTTCCTTGTAGCATTGATAACATCCATTACAGGAACTGAAGATATTACCATCTCAACCTGTGTCTTAGGAAGAAGCTGGATATCCATTGGAACACCTCTGTAATATTCAGGAGCACCCTTCTGTGTACCACATCCAAGAACCTGTGTAACTGTCATACCTGTAACTCCGATATCGTTCATGGCCTTCTTGAATCTCTCGAATCTCTCCTGCTTCATAAGAATCTCAACCTTGGTAATCTTCTTGCCATCACCTGCATCAGATGTCTTAACAAGAGCAGGTACAGAAGCTTCCATTGATTCTGAACCGATTACATCAACATCACCATCAACAAAGTCCATACCACCAAATTCGAATCCTGCATAAGCACTTGAAAGGCCATGCTCCATAATATCAAGGCCTCTGATTTCTTCTTCCTTAGAAGCTCTGAGTCCGATTGTAGCCTTAATTACTGTGAACACAATCACCATGCATACAGCTGCCCATGCTGCAACTGATACAAATCCTAATAACTGAAGTCCAAGCTGTGTGAATCCACCGCCATAGAAAAGACCTTCGCCCTTAATTGAACCACCTTCTAAAGCAATTGCATATCCTGGAGCTGAGCTTGTTGCAAAAAGGCCAACAGCAATTGTACCCCAGATACCATTCATCATATGTACTGCTACAGCACCTACAGGATCATCAACATGAAGCTTGTAGTCAAGAAGCCATACGCCGAATACTACTAAAAGGCCAGAAACAATACCTATCATTGTTGCACCAAATGCATCTGTTACATCACAAGGAGCTGTTATACCAACAAGACCTGCAAGTGAAGCATTTAAACACATTGAAACATCAGGCTTACCATATCTTATCCATGTGAATATCATACATGTTACTGTAGCTACTGCAGGAGCAACTGTTGTTGTAAGGAAAATAGAGCCTAAATCTTCAATTGTTGTTGCTGCTGCACCGTTAAATCCATACCAGCCAAACCACAGAATAAATACACCAAGTGCACCAAGTGGAATATTGTGTCCTGGGAAAGCATTTACCTTTATAACCTTACCATTAGCATCCTTTTCAAACTTACCAATACGAGGTCCAAGAATCTTAGCGCCAATAAGAGCTGAAATACCACCAACCATGTGAATACAACAAGAACCTGCAAAATCATGGAAGCCTAACTGTGCAAGCCAGCCACCGCCCCAGATCCAGTGAGCTTCTATTGGATAGATAAGTGCTGAGATAACTGCTGAGTATACACAATATGATAAGAACTTTGTTCTCTCAGCCATGGCACCTGAAACAATAGTAGCTGTTGTAGCACAGAATACTAAGTTAAATACGAAACTAGAAAAATTAAAATCTTTGTAAGCTGTGAAGATATCAAAACCAGGCTTTCCAATAAAACCAAGTAAATCCTCACCTAATAAGAAACTGAATCCAATAAGAACGAACATTACTGTACCAATACAGAAGTCCATCAGATTCTTCATAATAATGTTACCTGAATTCTTTGCTCTTGTGAATCCTGTTTCTACCATTGCAAAACCTGCCTGCATCCAGAAAACAAGAGCTGCACCTATAAGGAACCACACACCGAATAATTCGGCATCTACTGCTGATAAAATCTCTTGCATAACCATTTCCTCCCTAATCAGAAATTCTTTTTAATTTAATTGCCGGTAACAGAGTTGATCAGGTTCTGTACCTGATTAAACAGAATGCAAAAAAGGCGTGCAGGCAGTTTTTCCAAACTGCTTACACGCCTTTGTGTACATCACTGTTCAATTCATGCTGTTAATTATACTCGCCATTTTCAATAATTATTGAAAAAATCGGACATTTTTATTGACTTTTTAATTTTTTCTTAATAATATTTTAATAAATAAACTTTTAGAGGAGACAATTTATGAAACGTATGATACAGCCATTTGGAATTGACATGCATAAAAATGTTCTTACAGACACAAAAGCAGTTAAGCATATGCATTTTTACGAAGCAGATAAAACTAATACCATCCTTAACATCTCATTTATTCCATCATCCACTACAGAATGGATAATATGTTACAACGATAATAATGACATATCTGAATTCATATGTATCGGATGCCAGAACATATTTACAACACTGTCTCTTAAAGAATTTGACCATTATTTCGGGATAAGATTCGACAACACTGGCTGCTACTTTAATAAAGGCTGTGATATTAAGACTTATCCCGTCAACATTACAGACAATATATTCCGTTATGAGCCAGCCCCTGAATCATATGAGATGCAGCTAATAAAGGATTTTCACAATTCTTCATCCTTTAAAGACAGAATTACACTTTTTAAAGCATTTGTTACAGATTGCAAGACCTTCTGCCCTGTTTCTGAAAATATTGAGAAACTTAACAGACTTATATATTCAGGTACCAGTACTGTTGCAGAATTATCAGCAGAATCAGAATATTCTGTAAGACATATATCAAGGCTTTACAACGAAGTCTATGGTATTGGTGCGAAGGATTTTATCAAAATGTACAGATTCCAGAATGTCCTTGCAGCCATAATTGCTGACCCAGAACGTGATAACAGCTCCTTTATTGAAGGTGCAGGTTATTCGGATCAGGCACATTTCCAAAGAGAATTCAGGACATTTATGGGAATGACTCCTAAGAAGTACATAAAACTTATCAAGAATTTCTGATATACATGCTAAAACAGGTGACAATCTTCACAATCAGACTGCCACCTGCTTTTCTTAATCTCCATCAGTTAATATAAAATCACTCATCACTGTATTACATATATCCATGCCATATTCAGTAAGCCTTAACATATCTGCCTGCTTTACAAGAAGACCTTTATTAATATTCTGTTCTGTCTCTTTAGCATAAACATCATTAATTGAAACTCCAAACCTGTTCTGAAAATCCTTCACATCAACTCCTGCAACCTTTCTTAGTCCAAGAAACATGAATTCTTCCATTGCATCTTCTTTAGTCAGTATTTCAATATTTTCATGAAGTTTTCCTATATCACCGTTAAGCTCTATATACTTCTTGACATCTCTTATGTCGGAATACCGCACATTCTCTGTAAATCCTGCTGCCGAACATCCAAAGCCATAATACTCTCCTCTGTTCCAATACAGAAGATTATGCCTGCATTCGAAGCCCGGTCTGCTATAATTGGATATTTCGTATCTTTCATACCCTGCATTTCCAAGAATCTGCTTCGTTATATGGTACATGCGCCTGTCCTCTTCCTCATCAGGAACCGGCGGAAACTTATCAATATTATCAGCCAGATAAGTGCCTTCCTCAAGAATAAGGCTATACGCCGATATATGCTCCGGCTGTAATGCCGTCACCTTGTCAAATGTATTTTCAAGAGTTGCTTCAGTCTGCCCCGGAATAGCCGACATAAGGTCAACATTAATATTATTAAAGCCTGCAGCCCTTGCCAGTCTGAAGCTTTCCTCAAACTGTTCAAATGTGTGTATTCGCCCAAGCATTTTTAATTCATTATTATCAGCAGACTGTAAGCCAAAGCTTAACCTGTTCACTCCTGCGGCTCTGTATTCTGAAAGCCTGCTTTCATTAACTGTTCCCGGATTACATTCCATTGTTATCTCAGCATCATCCAAAACATCAAAGCAATCCCTGACAGCAGCTAATATATCAGCTATACAGCCATCAGGCAGTACTGACGGAGTACCTCCGCCAAAGAATATGGATGTTATCTTATCTTTTACCTGCCCATCTGCTGTATTTCTGATTTCATTAATAAGTGCCTTAGTGTAAGCATATTTTACAGCATCACCAGCCGGAGCAGACAGGAAATCACAATATATACATTTGTGTACACAAAAAGGGATATGTATATATATCCCTTTTTCATATGTTTTATTCATCATCTAACTTTAATACGCTCATAAACGCCTTCTGTGGAATCTCTACATTACCAATCTGGCGCATACGCTTCTTTCCTTCCTTCTGCTTCTCAAGAAGTTTCTTCTTTCTTGAGATATCACCACCGTAACATTTTGCAAGTACATCTTTTCTGAGTGCCTTGACAGTTTCTCTTGCAATTACCTTGCTTCCGATAGCTGCCTGAATAGGAATCTCAAACTGCTGTCTTGGAATCTCTTCCTTGAGCTTCTCACACATTTTACGGCCTCTCTCCTCAGCATTGCCGGCAAATACAATGAATGAAAGTGCATCAACTTCTTCTTTGTTAATAAGAATATCAAGCTTGACAAGCTTAGAACGCTCATACCCCTTCATCTCATAATCAAATGATGCATAACCTCTTGAGCGTGATTTAAGTGCATCAAAGAAATCATATATAATCTCATTAAGAGGAAGGTCATACTTAAGCAGTGCCCTTGTCTGCTCAATATATTCCATTCCATTATATATGCCTCGTCTTTCCTGACAAAGCTTCATAATAGGTCCGACGAATTCTGTTGTAACCATAATCTCGGCACTTACCATAGGCTCTTCCATATAATCAATCTCAGAAGGGTCCGGCATATTAGACGGATTAGTAAGGTCAATTACATCTCCGTTCGTCTTGTGAACCTTATATATAACGCCCGGTGCGGTTGTTACAAGGTCAAGATTATATTCTCTCTCAAGTCGTTCCTGTATAATCTCTAAGTGAAGAAGTCCTAAGAATCCACATCTGAAGCCAAATCCAAGTGCAATAGATGTCTCTGGCTCAAACTGCAGGGCTGCATCATTAAGCTGCAGCTTTTCAAGTGCATCTCGTAAATCCTGATACTTGGCGCCATCTGCCGGATATAATCCGCAGTAAACCATAGGATTAACCTTCTTGTAACCAGGAAGTGGCTGCTCACACGGTCTGTCATTATCAGTAACTGTATCACCAACTCTTGTATCTCTTACATTCTTGATACTTGCTGTAATATAACCAACCATTCCAGCTGTAAGCTCATCGCATGGAATAAAACGGCCTGCACCGAAATATCCAACCTCAACGACCTCTTCTACAGCTCCGGTTGCCATCATTCTTATCTTAGTACCCTTCTTGACAGTACCTTCTTTAATTCTTACAAATATGATAACACCCTTATATGCATCATATAACGAATCAAATATAAGCGCTGAAAGTGGTGAGGAAGCATCTCCTGATGGTGCCGGAATCTTAGTTACAATCTGTTCAAGAACCTCTTCAATATTAATTCCGTTCTTGGCTGATATAAGCGGTGCATCCTGTGCCTCTATTCCTATAACATCCTCAATCTCTTCAATAACTCTTTCAGGTTCTGCACTTGGAAGGTCAATCTTATTAATTACAGGAAATACATCAAGATCATGGTCTAATGCAAGATATACATTAGCAAGTGTCTGTGCTTCAATTCCCTGTGCCGCATCTACTACAAGTATAGCACCATCACAGGCTGCAAGTGCTCTTGATACCTCATAATTAAAGTCGACATGTCCCGGAGTATCAATAAGATTGAATATATATTCCTGTCCATCTGATGCCTTATATACAGTTCTTACTGTCTGTGCTTTAATTGTAATTCCTCTTTCTCTCTCAAGATCCATGTTATCAAGAATCTGCTCCTGCATCTCTCTTGATGTGAGAAGTCCGGTTTTTTCAATTATTCTGTCAGCCAGTGTTGACTTGCCATGATCAATATGTGCAATAATACAAAAATTTCTTATGTTCTTCTGATTAATTCCTGCCATTAATATAACCCCGCTTGTTTTAAATAATCTTTTATGCCATCTGCTATGGCTTGTGCTGTCTTAGTTTTATCAGTTGTTACTTTCTTTAAATCTGATACATTAGTTATAAAACCCATGTCTATTACTGTGCTTGTACATTTGCTATGAGCGTTAATATAATAATTATCCCTTGCATCTCCAACTGTACCGGTTTTCACTCCACGATTCTTAATTCCAGTACTTTTTTCCATGCTCTTAAGAATAATCCTTGAAAGCTCTGCTGCCTCAACAGGCTTTGTCGTGTGAATATAACTCTCCGCACCGGAAACTGATGTATCTGCATTATATGAATTCATTCTAAGTGACACACATATATATACTTTTGAAGAATTACATATCTTTACACGTTCTTCGTCTGTAACATCCCTATCTGATGTTCTTGTCATGACAACCTCAATCCCATCGGATTCAAGCTTTGACTTAATATCAAGAGCCATTTCAAGATTTATATCCTTTTCCTTCCTGCCTGATGACGACACTCCAGTATCCTTTCCACCTTTTGATGGATCAAGACAGACTACAGCCTTTGAAGACGCCCCTTTAGATTCAACATTCTTATTATCATTAAGATATCCACTTGTTCTGGTTTCGCTCTCGGTTTCTTTGCCAATAACGTTTCCCTCACTTACAGTATCCTTAAAAAAATCATTATACACCATTAAAGTGATAACCAGCAAGCAGACAAGCGTAGCCAGTCCGAATAATTTATCTATTCTAAATGTTTTACGATGTTTCATTATAGTACCCCATTAATATTTCTTGTACTATTGTCCATAAGGAAGGGGTAAATGTCAACAACTTTTAACCATTTCTTTTCTTAACTGACGCATTATTTTCTTTTCAAGCCTTGAAATATATGATTGTGAAATTCCTAACATATCAGCAACCTCTTTCTGTGTCTTTTCTTCTCCATCCTCTGAACTCAAACCAAATCTCAAATCAACTATTATTCTTTCACGCTCCGGAAGCTGGTTTATAGCCTTTTTAAGCATTTTGCACTCAACCTCTGTTTCAATATCCCTATATATAATATCCTCATCCGTTCCAATAATGTCTGACAACAGAAGTTCATTACCATCCCAGTCAACATTAAGCGGTTCATCAATTGACACTTCTGCTTTTATCTTACTGTTTCTTCTAAGATACATAAGAATTTCGTTTTCTATACACCTTGATGCATATGTTGCAAGCTTGATATTTTTATCCTTATCATATGAATTAATTGCTTTGATAAGCCCTATTGTTCCAATTGATATCAAATCCTCTACACCAACCCCTGTATTGTCAAATTTCTTCGCAATATAAACAACAAGCCTTAAATTATGTTCTATCAGGGTGTGCTTTGCTTCAGCATCAGAAACTGTCCCCAGTGCTTCTATTGCGTTCTGTTCCTCACTTGCCCCAAGTGGTGCCGGCAATATATCTGTCCCACCTATATAATGTACGTCACCCTGCTTTAATAAACAAAAATTCTTTATAGAAGGCATTACCTTAAACTGAAAATGATCCGCCATCGCAACCTTTACTACCATATTTCTATCCATCCTTTTATTTTCTTCAAACTTCCGATTCTTCTACATAATCATGTCCTTCCCCAAAAGGGCATGATAATCCCCATTCTTATTAATCTGCCTAAGAGACATACCTATAGCCGCATGCTCCCTTTTCACAACATTTTCTCCCTCGTATATATGTATATAATCTGCTGTTATGATTTCCATCATCCCACCTGAATTTCCCACACTGTTATATGGAATCAGATGATATCCAAGCTTTTGTAAGTTATCTATGTCACTGAGAATATCGTTGAAATACGTTCTTTCAACCACTGTAACAGGTCTTTTCCCAACATAATCAATAAGGCTGTTGCCTGTATCAATTATTGCGTCCATTTCAAATTCCCGTTCCGCTACGCCAATCACAATGTGTCTTTTCAAACCATCTGTTATCCTGATAGTTTTAAGTGTCTTAAGCACAATGACAACAACTATAACCGTCACAGTAAGAAAGATTACAAGCTCACTGTCAGACAGAATTACATTTCCAATAAAATACCCTGCAAATGTGTACTTTAACCAATGCATTATCCCACCTGCAAAAAGTGCAATAAGAATCATTCCTGCACCTGCTTTCAACAGATTCCTCATATAAAGCTTTAATTGTTTTGATGTTTTCTGCTTAAAGTCTTTAGTACCGGAAAGCATTATCATAGCCATGATTAATGTTACCGGAACATATGTAATAAACTTTTCAAGCAGTGCAAATCTTAGTGGAATACACACACATATGACAGCCCATACAGCTCCTAAAGTGGCAGAAATAATCATTCTGGATATTCTGGCAGAAAATTTAAATATCCAGTCTGTTATAAGCAGCACGCACAGGTTTGCCACAAGGTTTATTCCAAACAGAACATCTGCATATATAACCGTTTCGTACATCACCTCCTTGTTTTGAATCCGTTTCTTTGTTACAAGTGGAATTATATACGACATATCATGCAAAATTTGTCAAAACAACAGAGTGGGCACAAAAAAACACCGCCAGCAAACTGACGGTGTTAAATATACTTATATTAAATTATTACTTCTTATTCTTCTGTAAAAATGTTGGAATTGTGATTCCTCTGTCCTTAACCTGTGGTGTAACAGGTGATGGCTGCTTAAGTCCTGGAAGCGGAGCATCATTTGATGCCGAAGATGTTCTTGCTGCTGGTTGTGAATATGTATACTGTGGCTTAACATTAACAGTTGGTCTTGTTGCCTGTGCCATACCTGCAAATCCTGCCATAGCCTTATTAACATTACCGTCCTCAAGACCTGTTGCGATAACAGTAATTGTAGCCTGATCTGTAACGCTCTCATCATACATAGCACCAAAGATAATGTTGGCATTATCTCCTGCAAGTTCCTGAACGTAGCTTGCAGCTTCATTAGCTTCGATAAGACTGATATCACCTGAGATATTGATGATAACATGAGATGCACCCTCAATAGTTGTCTCAAGAAGTGGGCTTGTAACAGCCTGCTTAACTGCTTCGATAGCCTTGTCATCGCCTGTAGCTGTACCGATACCGATATGTGCAACACCCTTGTCCACCATAACAGTCTTAACATCAGCAAAGTCAAGGTTAATAAGACCTGGTACATTGATAAGGTCTGTAATTCCCTGAACAGCCTGCTGTAACACTTCATCAGCCTTCTTTAATGCCTCTGGCATAGTTGTTCTTCTGTCTACTATCTCTAAAAGCTTGTCATTAGGAATAACAATAAGTGTATCTACGTTCTCCTTAAGCTTCTCAATTCCTGATTCAGCATTAGCCATTCTTGTTCTTGCTTCAAACTTGAAAGGCTTAGTAACAACACCTACTGTAAGAATTCCCATATCCTTAGAAATCTTAGCTACTACAGGAGCTGCACCTGTACCGGTTCCGCCACCCATACCACATGTAACGAATACCATATCAGCACCTTTAATTGCCTGTGTAAGTTCTTCAACATTCTCCTCTGCTGCCTTCTCACCAATCTCAGGCTGTGCGCCTGCTCCAAGTCCCTTAGTGAGCTTCTCACCTATCTGGATAGCAGTTGGAGCCTTACATAGAGTGAGTGCCTGACTATCAGTATTAATACCAATAAATTCAACTCCTCCGATATTCTCATCTATCATTCTGTTAACCGCGTTATTTCCCGCTCCCCCTACACCAACAACTATAATCTTTGCTGATGACTCCTGGTCATTAGTCATTATCTCTAACAAGGTTGTTGCCTCCTTTAATATCTAAAAATTGCACTACATAATATATTATAATTTTTCGTCTAAAATATCAACCGTTTTTTTACTTTTCACGTTTAAAAATTATAGAACTTTCATCGCCATTATAATCATCAAGATACAGTGTTCCTTTAAGTGTTCCGAATCTGGATGATAACTGCTTTAATTCAAAAAGCCTGTCTGTAAAATCCTTGCTGCTTCCAAGGCTTACCTTAACATCGCCCATATAAAGCGTAATATTATAAGAGGCATCAAAATACACTTTGTCCACATCAATATCATACTTATCAAAGCTCTGTATAAGATCAAGAATTGTATTGTATATATCTGCTTTTCCCACATCAAGCTTCGTATTGATTACTATTGAATCAAACTTAAGTCCGTCAATCTGCGGAACATTTTCATATAAATCCGTTGAGCTTTCTACTACAATTCCATCTTTATCAAAATACATATTACAGCCCATGTACCTGACATAACCTACTATTGCCTTTTCATATACTGTTACATAAAGCCTGTCCGGCCAGTCCGTCTCAACATCATATTTCTGGATAAATGGTATTTTGGTGTCTTTTTGTCCAAAAATCCTGAAATATAGCAGATTAACATAATCACCACCAAATATATATTTTTTAAGTTCTTCATCCGAATAATGAGTTGAACCCACAAATTCTATTGTATCAGCCTCAAACACCTTATATGTAACACCAAAAAGCATTCCGGCAACAGCTGCAATAACTGCAAATATAATAAGGGCTTTCTTTCTTTTTCTGCCCCGTCTTTTTTTCTGGTTTACACTGTTACTATTCCTACTACCCATTATCTTTCCAACTTAATCTGACTGCTTATATTAAATACAACCCCAAGTTCAAGCAGCAAAAATACTGCCGCCGTACCTCCATAACTTATGAATGGAAGTGATACTCCCGTATTAGGTATTGTATTAGTTACAACTGCTATATTAAGAATTACCTGTATGGCAATATGTGCAAATACTCCTGTTGCAAGCATTGAACCAAACAAATCAGGTGCATTCTGTGCTATATGGTTAATTCTCCATAACATTACAATAAACAGGGCAATCAGGCAGAATGCTCCAAAAAGTCCCAGCTCCTCACATATAACAGAGAATATCATATCATTCTGTGATTCCGGGATATATCCAAGCTTCTGAAGACTCTTGCCAAGACCTTTGCCAAAAAGACCTCCTGAGCCTATGGCATATAACGCCTGAACTGTCTGGTATCCCTTATCATCAATATATTTCTCAGGATTAAGCCATACAAGTATACGGTTTAATCTGAATTTTCCAGTCATATTTCCCGACGCTGCCATCTTCTTTATCCATGAGTAAAATGCGCCAAAAGCCACCGCTGCCAGCCCCGTCAGTGCAACATATATTTTATATCCCGGATATGCCACAAATGTCATAACAACGGAGATAAGTGCTACAATAAGTGCGCTGCTCATATTAGAAGACAGCACATAAACAAGCAGTGCCGGTGCAAAACCGGCTATTATACATATCACTATAACAGTCCTGAATTTCTTTATGTTCTGCCCTGCTTTCACTATAAGAAGTGCAGTCATGGCAATCGTTCCAATCTTTACAAGCTCCGCAGGCTGAAATTGTCCCAAACCCGGAATCTTTATCCATCTGGTAGCTCCATTTCTTGTAATTCCAAGAGGAGTCTTTAAAAGGAACATGCAAAGAAGTCCGCCTATATATATTACAACTGCAAGCTTCTTAAGATAATGATAATCTAAAATCTTAGTTTCAACTATCATTAAAGCAAAGCCTATTATAGTAAATATAAGCTGTCTTCTGAAATAAAATTCCGGATCACCCTCTTCAATCTGCGCTGTATATGAGCTTGTGCTGTAAATCATTGTAAGTCCAAAGCCAACTATGAATACAAGCACAAAAAGAAGAGTGTAATCAAAGTAAAATCCATATTGTTTTCTCTTTTTTCTGTTTCTGTTATTTCTTCTATTTCTATTATTCCCCGGCATAAAGCACCGCCTTTTTACAGATTATTGACAAGATCCTTGAATATTCTTCCTCTCTGTTCGTAGTTATCGAACATTCCCCAGCTTGCACATGCAGGAGATAAAAGAACCGCATCTCCACTCACCGCATTTTTAGCACATATATCTACTACCTGTTCCATTGAATCAGCATATTCGATATTATCAAAGCCATATTTCTTACATGTATCAGCAATCTTGGCACTTGTCTGTCCTATAAGCACAAGAAGCTTAACCTTATCCTTAAATGCCTTTACATAAAGGTCGAATTCTGAGCCTTTATCATAACCTCCGCCGATAAGAATTGTAGGTTTAACCATAGCTTCAATAGCCTTAACTGCTGCCTCTGGGTTAGTTCCCTTGGAATCATTATAGTAATCAACACCATTCTTAGTTGCAACATATTCAATTCTGTGTTCAACAGCCTTAAATTTCTTAACCTGTTCTATTATAATATCATCAGGAATTCCGGCAGCCTTAGTCATTGCAATTGCTGCACATACATTTTCATAGTTATGCTTTCCTAAAAGATTCATGTCATGAACATTCAACATGTCATAATCATTAGTTCCATCTGTATACTTAATCATCTCACCATCTACATATGCTCCGACTGATGGCTTTCTTTCACTTGAAAACCACACGACATCAGCCTTACACTCAGGTGCAAAGTCTGTAAGATACTTATCCTCAAGATTAAGCACACATGTATCTGCCTTAGTCTGATTCTCACTTATTCTTTCCTTGGTCCATGCATAGCATTCCATTGTATGGTGTCTGTTAAGATGGTCAGGTGTAATATTAAGAATTGCAGATACAATCGGATGGAATTCATGTACTGTCTCTAACTGGAAGCTGCTTATCTCAGCAACTGTATATGAGTCCTCACTTGTCTTTAACACTTCACCTGTATATGAATTGCCTATATTACCAACGACAAATGTTTTCTCATTATATGCAGCAATTATCTGTCCAACAAGTGCTGTAGTTGTTGTCTTTCCGTTAGTTCCTGTAATTGCAATAACCTTACCCTTATCATAATTATATGCAAGCTCAATCTCGCCCCATACAGGGATACCGGCATTCTTAAATGTAAGCACTATCGGACTGTCAATAGGAACACCCGGACTTATTACAAGCAGATCAATCTTCGGAAGAAGTGACTCATCAAATGCTCCGATGATAATCTCTGCCTTGTTATCTCCTAACTTCTCCTGCACCTTCTGTCTATCAAGCTTTTCATTGCCATCATACAGTATGCAGTCAGCACCAACTTTATTCAAAAGGTCTACGGCTCCAATACCACTTATACCTGTTCCCACGACCATTACTGTCTTATTCTTTAAATTCATCGTCGTTTACTTCCTTTCATACAAAATGTATACAAAAATATATTACTATCAATCATCGTTTTTTTCAAGTTGAACTGACCTTTCTATACCAATATACGGCAATATATTTTCATACAGTGTCTTAACAACAGGAGCAGCAATTGTTCCACCATAATATACACCTGTTGGTTCATCAATTAAGCACATCGCTATAACCTGTGGATTATCAGCCGGAGCAAATCCTATGAATGATGAAATATATTTTCCTGAACCTCTTGGCAGCTTCTGTGATGTTGCCGTTTTTCCTCCTATCGAATAGCCGTCAATATATGCTTTCGTTCCTCCGCCTTCTGACACTACACCCTCAAGAATCTTTTTCATCGTTTCACTCGTTTGGGATGATATTGCCTCATCCTGTGTTGAATATGCAAATTCATTTACCACTGAACCATCTGATGAACCTGTGTATAAGCCAAAATGTGGTGTAACAAGTCTTCCACCATTTACAATCGCCGAAACAGCCCTTAACATCTGAACGGGTGTTATCTGGAAAGACTGTCCGAATGACATTGTGGCAAGCTCAACCGCACCTACATTTTCCTGCTTATGAATAATCGTTCCTGCCTCTCCTGACAGATCTATTCCTGTCTTTGCAAGAAGTCCAAGCTTACCCATGTACAGATACATATTATCAGTACCGACTCTTCTGCCCCATTCAACAAATGCCGGATTACACGAATTATACACTGTATGTGTAAAATCCTGTGTTCCATGTCCTGTTGTTTTGTGACATCTTATTCTTCTGTCAGAAACAACCGTTGCACCTGAACATGTGAAAGAATCATTTAAACCCACCACGCCTGTCTCAAGTGCTGCTGTTGCAGTAACCGTCTTAAATATTGAGCCCGGTTCATATGTATCATTTATGCAGAAATTCCGCCACATATTATTAAGAAGATCCATCTTATCCTTCTGCGCCTCTTCCTCATCAGGCTCATAATTAAGCTCATACGGAGAATTAAGATTGTATTCCGGAACATTTGCCATAGCAAGTATCTCGCCATTATCCGGACGCATTACAATTATGCTTACCTGTTTTGCCTCTTTCTTTACCATAGTCTCCCATGCAAGCTGGGTTGCATATTTCTGTATATTAACATCAAGCGTTGTATACAGATCCTGTCCGTCAACTGGCAGAATACGATCTTCCCGGCTGCCCTTTATCTCAATCCCCCCTGCATCTGACAGTGTAAGAATCTGACCGTTAGTACCTGACAGATATGTGTCATATTTAGCTTCCAGTCCAAGTATTCCCTGATTATCAGCACCAGTAAAGCCAAGCACTTTGGAAGCCAGTTCATTATAAGGATATACCCGCTTATAATCCTCGTCAATCTTAACACCCGGCAGGTCATATTCCCTTATTGCATCTCCGATATTCTTTGCCACATTTGTCTTAATATATTCCATAGAGGATACTTTCTTAACTTTCTTAGTCACTTCCTCTACGTCAATATCAAGTTCACCTGCAAGCACTTTTATAACCTTATCTTCGTCCTCTATCTGACTATGTATTACAGAAACTGTACATACCACTTCATTAGCTGCAAGTATTTCGCCATTTCTGTCAAGAATCCTTCCTCTCTTTGCCTTAATTCTCCTCTCCCTCTGATGAAGCTCATCAGCCTTTTGCATATAATACTCTGACTTTACCGTCATAATAACGCCAAGCCTTACGCATTCAAGAATACAAACCATAAGGATTGCAGCTATCATTAACACAAGTTTTTTTCTATGACTGGTACTGAGCCAGCCAAATGTGCCATTATCCTTCATTGACAAATAACCCCGCTTTAGTCTTCTACATTTTATGAGAAGCAAAGCAGGGTTATTCTACTTATTATTACATAATTTTAGTTACTGCCTGTTGTAGCCGGTTCCGAAACAGGGACATCTGAAACTCCTGATTCCTCCGGTGCATTTCCCGGATCAACATATGGCTCGTCTGTATCCTTATACACATTCATATAAGGCAGCAGCTCCGTCATAATATCTTTTGCAAGTATAAGTGCATCTGATGTACTTCCCGATGTTCCAGTCGTTCCATCCGGTTCATCAAGAACAATGTATATTGCAAATTTAGGATCATCTGCCGGAGCATGCCCTATAAATGAGATAACCCACTTAAGGTCAGCTCTTGGGATTTTCTGTGCAGTACCAGTCTTTCCTGCAATAGAATACCCCTCTATATACGCCTTATGTGCTGTTCCTAATTCTACTGTATTTTCCAGATATTTTCTAAGATACTTTGATGTTGAAGCAGTTACTGTCTGCCTTACAAGAACCGGTGAATTTTCTTTAACAACTTCCCCATTAGCTGATTCTATTCTCTTAACAATATGTGGCTGATAATACTTGCCATCATTAATAAGAGAACTGTACGCTGACAGCATCTGTACCATATTAACATTAACATTCTGTCCAAATGAATTAGTTGCAGCATCTATTGTAGTTATCTTATTCTCATCATACATAATACCTGTAGCTTCACCAGGAAGGTCTACACCAGTCTTTGCACCAAATCCAAACATTTTCTCATACTGTGCAAATCTGACATTGCCAAGTTTTATTGCAATATTAATCATGTAAGGATTACATGAATTTTCCAATGCCTGCGACAATGTAAGCACACCATGGCTTCCTATTGTTGAATATGAGTGGCACTTAATCATATCAGGACCAACATACTCATATCCCTTACATTCATAAGTATCTCCATCATGCACAACGCCTTCTTCAAGACCTGCTGCAATAGTAAATGGCTTATAAGTTGAACCCGGCTCATATGACTCTGATACACAATAATTAGTCCATAACTGATACAATGCATTGGTTACATCTGTATCTGACATTGATGCAAGCTGTTCCTCAGAATATACATTTGCAAGATTTCTGGGATTATTAAGGTCAAACTGTGGATAGCTTGCCATTCCAAGAATCTCACCATTCTTAGGATTCATAACAACAATAGCTGTATTCTTAGATGGTTTTTCCTGATTATATGCAACCATATATTTCTCTATTATGGACTGCACATTATAATCAATTGTTGTAATAATATTATTACCGTTAACTGCTGCCTTTGTCGTTTCTACTGCATTAAGATCTTCATCAACATAGCTGTATGAAACTCCGTCTGTTCCTGAAAGCTCATCGTCATACTGGCTTTCAAGACCAAGCTCACCACCATTGACATTGGATGCAAAACCTATAGCATCGCATGCAAGAGTACTGAACGGATATTTTCTCACATAGCTTTCCTCAAACCATACACCATATATATTGCTGTTCTTCTGTGCCTTAAGCTCATTAAATTCAGCTATCTCATCTGATGTCAGTTCCTTAAGCAGCTTCTGATACTGGCTTGAAGGATTATCGCTAATTATTTTTTTAATATTATCTTTATCAAGACCAAAACATTTTACTAATGCATCTATTGTATTATTAAGATATTTTCCGTCCTCTGATGTCACACTCTTTACATCAAGTATCAAATTATACACCTTCTCACTATATGCCAGAACTGTTCCGTCACTTGCAGTAATATTACCACGCATATAAGGAATTGTAGTTGATGTATATGTCTGATGATTAAGCACCGCCTGGGAATATTCCTCCCCATGTGTATAGTTAATCATAAATATCCTTACACCAAGTACAAGTAATAATACAAATACTATTATAAATGTAACATTAATTCTTCTGTGTGTCCTCTTAAGCATTGCGCGTTTCCTGCGCATTATTTTCTTTCTTCTTGCTTCACTGGTATTGTCCATAAATTTATCAATCCTTTATATCACACTGCCACACATTTTAGTTATTTTGAGATATCCTTATACTGCTTTACATATTCACTTTCCTTTGAATCATAACCGATTACCTGGCTTCTGCTTGGATATACCATACCAAGTTCATTGACAGCTGTATCATATATTGCGTTATAATCAATGCCTGCATTAATCTCTGATTCATGGCTGTTATTCTCTGCCTTAAGTGAATTAAGCTGATTCTGAAGCTCAACTACAGCAGTACTGTTAGTCTTAATATCTGACTGGAGATTAAGATACTGGTAGCATATTGCAAATACTGCTGTTGCACAGATAGCAAGCACTGTAGTATATACAAGGTTAACCCTGTTATTTCTTCTTATCTCTCTTCTTCTTTGTCTTCTCTCCTGCTCCTGCTCCTCAATTCTTCTTTCATGCTCATAAGTATGTATTTCTGGAACAGACTGCAGCTTTCTTACTGCACTTCCATACTGATATTCAGTTGTCCTGTGATTTACAACATTTCTTCTCTTCTCCAAAACTTTCCCCTCCATAAATGTTTTATATTCTTTCAAACACCCTCAGTTTAGAGCTTTTAGACCGCTGATTCTCGTTCAGTTCTTCATCTCCGGGAACTATAGGTTTTCTTGTTATAACCTTTCCTTTTGATTTCTTTCCGCATACACATACTGGGAAATCCGGTGGACATGTACATGGATTCTCATTGTTTCTAAATCTTGCCTTAACTATTCTGTCCTCTAGTGAATGGAATGTTATGATACATAAACGTCCCTGTGGATTAAGCCTGTCTATCATCATATCAATTGAATTCTCTAAGACATCTAATTCCCTGTTAAGTTCAATTCTTATAGCCTGGTATGTTCTCTTGGATGGATGACCTCCTGTCGCCCTCACCTTTGCCGGAATAGAAGCCTTTATAATCTCATTTAGTTCAAATGTTGTTTCTATCGGCTTTTCTTTTCTTGCCGCAACTATATGTTTAGCAATATTCTTGGCAAATCTGTCCTCTCCATAATCCCTTATGATTCTGAAAAGCTCCATCTCACTATATGTATTAACAAGATCCTTTGCTGTCATCTCCTGTCTCTGATCCATTCTCATATCAAGAGCAGTATCTACATTATAAGTAAATCCTCTGCTTGCTGTATCTAACTGATACGATGAAACTCCTATGTCAAGAAGTATCCCATCTACTTTATCAATTCCAAGTTCATCAAGAACCTTGTCCATATTGCAATAATTATTTCTTACTATTGTTACCCGTTCTTCGAATTCTTTAAGTCTTTCTGTCGCTGCCGCAATTGCGTCCGCGTCCTGATCTATACCTATAAGTCTGCCACCACCTGTAAGTCTTTTCGCTATCTGATATGAATGTCCTGCACCGCCAAGTGTTCCATCTACATAGATTCCATCAGGTTTAATATTCAGATTGTCAATTGTTTCTTCCAAAAGAACTGATTTGTGTTTAAATTCCATAATAAACCTCATGTCTGCATATTATATAGAAAATCCAAGACTCTCCATATTCGCTGCTACTTCATCCATATCATCATCATAGGTACTGATACTCTGCAGCCAGCGGTCTTTGCTCCAGATTTCAATTCTGCTTGCAACGCCCACTAAAACTACATCTTTTTCCAAGCCTGCAAACTCGCGTAATACTGATGGAAGAAGTATTCTGCCCTGCTTATCCACTTCTACGCTTGCTGCACCTGCAAGAAAGAATCTTGTAAACTGTCTTGCATTCTTATTGGTAAGTGGTAATGTCTGTAACTTTTCTTCAAATTTCTGCCATTCATCATTCGGGTAAACAAACAGGCAGTTATCAAGACCTTTGGTAACCACGAATTCATCTCCCAGAACCTCACGGAATTTAGCCGGTACGATTAGTCTGCCTTTAGCATCTATTGTATGGTTGTATTCGCCCATCAACATAACTATCGCACCCCACTTTCTACCATTAAGCTCCACTTTCCACCACTTTAGTGTCAATTTTATACTTAAAGTGTTTAAAAAACAAGTCCTTTTTTTAGTTTATTTAATGTCAGAAGGCAGTTAATAACAGTCTTTTTCTCCATTTTATGTTTTGATTGCTTATATAGTGTTTTGTCATCATTTTCAGCACAATATATAGATATATTCTTATACTTTTATATAAATTATTTTAATAGGTAAATTATATGTTGTTTTTAAAGAAAAATTTTTGTATAATATGATTTTGTACTGGATTCTTTTTTACATTTTAAGAACTCTGGAACGAATAATCATAAGAATAATTAATGAGGAGATTCTATTATGAAGCTTGGTATCGTGGGTCTGCCTAATGTCGGCAAAAGTACCCTTTTTAATTCACTTACTAAGGCAGGAGCAGAGTCAGCTAACTATCCTTTCTGTACAATTGACCCTAATGTCGGTGTTGTTGCAGTTCCGGATGACAGACTTGACAAGCTTGCCGCTTTATATAATTCAGCAAAGATAACACCTGCTGTTATTGAATTCGTAGATATTGCAGGTCTTGTTAAAGGTGCATCTAAGGGTGAAGGTCTTGGAAACCAGTTCCTTGCCAACATCCGTGAGGTTGATGCTATCGTTCATGTTGTAAGATGTTTTGAAGATTCTAACATCGTTCATGTTGATGGTTCTATTGACCCAATAAGAGATATTGAAACTATCAATCTTGAGCTTATATTCTCAGATATTGAAGTATTAGACAGAAGACTCGCTAAGCAGAAGCGTGCTTCTTATAACAATAAAGATATTGCTAAAGAATGTGACCTTCTCGAAAGACTTAAGGCTTTCCTTGAAGAAGGTAATTTAGCTAAGAATTTTGAATGTCAGGACGAAGATGAAGAAGCATTTTTAAAGGAATACAACCTTCTTACCGCTAAACCTGTAATCTTTGCAGCTAACGTATCAGAGGACGACCTTGCCAATGATGGTGCTGACAATGAATATGTTGCAAGAGTAAGAGAATACTCTAAGAAGGATAACTGTGAAGTATTCGTTATCTGCGCACAGATTGAACAGGAAATCTCAGAATTAGATGATGATGAGAAGAAGATGTTCCTTGAAGATCTTGGCATAAGTTCATCAGGTCTTGATAAACTTATTGCAGCAAGCTACCGTATTCTTGGTCTTATCAGTTACTTAACAGCAGGCGAGACCGAAACCAGAGCATGGACAATCACTAAGGGAACCAAAGCTCCGCAGGCTGCCGGAAAGATTCACAGCGATTTCGAAAGAGGCTTTATTAAAGCAGAAGTTGTTTACTATCAGGATTTACTTGACTGTGGTTCATATAATGGAGCCAAAGAGAAAGGTCTTGTAAGAATGGAAGGAAAAGAATATGTCGTTAAAGATGGTGATGTAATCCTTTTCAGATTCAATGTATAATATTAATGGGCGTGTGGTTTTACCACGCGCCCATTATTTCTTTAAACTTCTTAACATTATCAGCTACATCTCCAGAAAAGATTGCTGAACCTGCTACTATTACATTAGCACCTGCCTCAAGAACTGATGCAAGATTTCCGGCATTCACGCCACCATCAATCTCAATATCTGTATCAAGTCCTTTAGCATCTAATAAACTTCTTATTTCTTTTACTTTATCAAGTGATTCCGGTATAAACTTCTGTCCCCCGAATCCCGGATTAACGCTCATTACAAGAACCATATCTACCTTATCAAGATAAGGCTCAATTGCTGATACCGGTGTCGGAGGATTAAGTGTTATAGCTGCTTTTACACCACATTCCTTAATCTTTTCTAATGTAGCAACAACATCCTTACACGCTTCAACATGTACTGTAATTATATCAGCGCCTGCCTTAACAAAGTCTTCTATATATCTTATAGGCTCTTCAATCATAAGATGTACATCAAAAACCTTGTCAGTCGCACTTCTTGCTGACTTAATAACCGGCATTCCGAATGAAATACTCTTTACAAAAAGTCCATCCATAACATCTACATGAACATATTCAGCTCCTGCCTTATCAATTGTTTCAAGCTCTTCTCCTAATTTCTTGAAGTCTGCCGATAATATTGATGGTGACAAAATTTTTTTCAAATCACTCATAATTAACAACCTTTCTGTTTTCAAGTACATTTAGTACTTCTTCTTGTTCTTTATTTCTTCAAACATATCTGTATATGACTTATATCTGTCATAATTGATAATTCCGTCTTCAACTGCCTGTTTTACCGCACATCCCGGTTCGCTTACATGCATGCAGCCATTGAATCTGCACTTTCCTTCGAATGGTACAAACTCTTCAAAGTAAAATCTTAAATCTTCTTTCTCAACATCCGGAAGATTAAGTGATGTAAATCCCGGAGTATCACATATATATGTTTGCTTGCATACATTGTATATCTCGGAATGTCTTGTAGTATGCCTTCCTCGGCCTATCCTGCTTACTTCTCCTGTCTGGCTGACTTCTCCCTGCTCTTCCATGTCCGGTATAAGCAGATTGGTAAGTGTCGACTTTCCAACTCCTGATGGACCTGCAAGCACTGTAGTCTTTCCTTTCAGCACTTCCATTACCCTGTCAATGCCAATATTATTCTTTGCACTTATGAATATGCACTCACAGCCACAGCCTTCGTATTTCTTCTTTAATTCATTCTTATATTCATCATCCGCCAGTTCTTCCTTATTAAAGCATACAACGGTAGGAACATCCTGATAATTCATCATAAGAATGAATTTATCAAGCAGATTAAAATTAGGTTCTGGCGTCTTTACTGCAAATATAACCATTGCCTGGTCAATATTAGCAGAAGCCGGTCTTATAAGTTCGTTCTTTCTTGGAAGGATGTCCACCACATTTCCTTTGAAATTATCCTTATCAATAACTTCTATCTCCACATTATCACCAACCAGTGGTTTAATGTGTCGGTTTCTGAATATCCCTTTTGCCTTACATTCATAAATACCGCTGGTTTCTACATGTATATAGTAGAAACCAGCGATACCCTTAATTATCTTTCCCTGCATATAAATAATTATACCTGATTAATTCTGTGCTGCATCTGACTTAGCACCAACTGTAATTGTAATCGTAGTTCCCTCATTCACTGTACTTCCAGAGCTCTTATCACACGCTGTTACCAGACCAACTTTATCCTCTGATACAGTTGTATCATTCTTAGTTGTATAATTAAGGCCATTATCTTTTATCCATTTAATAGCTTCCTGTTCAGTCTTGCCAACCAAGTTAATCATTGTTACTGTTTTCTTTACTTCTTCCTGCTTATGACTTACCGTAATTGTAACTGTTGTTCCCTCTGGAACAGAAGTACCTTCTGAGTAATCACTTGAAACTACATATCCATATGTTCCGCTAGATGTTGTATAAGAAACATTAGCCTTAAGTCCGTTATTTTCAAGCCACTGTCTTGCTTCTGACTCATTCTTTCCTACAAGATTAGCCATTGTAACATTCTTAATCTGCTTTCCACGGCTTACTGTAATTGTAACTGTTGTTCCCTGTGCCACACTTCCTGATGGAGAAGCCTTAATTACTTTGCCTTCATCAACAGTGCTGCTGTAATCATAATCAACCGAAACCTTAAATCCTGCTGATTCCAGTTTTTCTCTTGCATCAGATTCTGATTCCCCTGTAACAGATGGAACTGTTGTATTAACAACTTCTTCCCCACCACTTATAGTAAGAATAATCTGTGTATTCTTTGCCACCTTGGCACCTGCCTTAGTTCCCTGTGAAATTACAGTATCCTTAGCCACTGTCTTAGAGCTCTGTACAACCTGCTTATAGCCAAGTCCGACATCATTAAGTGCTTTAACAGCATCATCCTTAGTCATGCCCTCAACCTTAGGAACTGTAACTGTATCCTTGGCATTTGCTGTTGATACAGTCTCTTCTGTAGTTGATACAGTTTCTGTATTTTCATTCTTATGTGACTTAGTGCTTCCAACAAGCTTAACAATAACAAATATTGTAACAATAAGTATAATAACAGCTATTCCTATTCCAATTATTTTCATAATTAAATCCAGCTTGTCATTATCCTCATCATCAATATCTACATCCTCATCGTCTTCCTGTAATTCATTATCTGAATCTTCATTTTCATCATCTTCCAGAAAAATATCATCATCTGATAATGCATCATCATTCTCACCAGCATTAACTTCTTCTGTATCAGATGAAGCTGTAGCTGCCACTCCTGCTGCTGCATAAACCGGAGCCATCTTAACAAAATCTTCATCTGGCATTACAAGAGCTTTTTTAAGATCTGTTATAAGTTCTGCTGCTGTCTGATATCTTCTGTCCGGTTTCTTCTGTGTACATTTAATAACAATTCTGTCTATACTTAATGGTATATCCGCTACAACCGTAGATGGTGCAGGTATCTCATCCTGAATATGCTGTACTGCTACTGCAACTGTAGAGTCACCATCAAACGGTACTGTACCTGTCAGCATCTCAAATATTGTTATACCAAGAGAGTATATATCACTTCTCGCATCAGAATATCCACCTCTTGCCTGCTCAGGTGAAATATAATGAACCGAACCCATTGTTGATGACGAATTAATTGTACTTGATGAAGCAACCTTGGCAATTCCAAAGTCTGTTACCTTGACCTTGCCTTCCTTAGATATAATAATGTTCTGTGGCTTAATATCCCTGTGGACAATATTATGCTTATGTGCTGCATCAAGTCCGTTAGCAACCTGAATTGCAATGCTTACAGCTTCCTTAAAAGGTATTTTGCCACGCTTTTCTATGTATTTCTTAAGAGTTATACCCTCTACAAGCTCCATTACAATGTAATATACTCCGTTCTCATCACCGACATCATATACATTAACTACATTAGGATGTGTAAATCCTGCTACAGACTGTGCCTCTGCCCTGAACTTAGATACAAATGTCTTGTCTTCACTAAACTCAGACTTCATTACCTTAATAGCAACATATCTGTTGAGTTTATGGCACTTTGCTTTGTAAACATCTGACATTCCGCCTGTGCCAATCTGCTCGATTATCTCGTATCTGTCAGCTAAAAACATTCCTTTTCTTAACATAACCTATCCCTTTCACTTACAGTTCTACAATTATAACTGAAATATTATCCTTACCGCCATTCTCATTCGCTCTGTCAATAAGCATTCTCGCTGCATCTTCTATATCGGCATTGTTCCTTACAATGCTTAATATCTCTGCATCTTCAAGCATATTAGTAAGACCATCAGAACACATAAGAACCTTACTGTTTTCTTTAAGATCAATTGAAAACATCTCTGGTTCGACTTGTTCCTCTACTCCGATTGCCCTTGTTATGACATTCTTTCTGGCATGTGTTCTTGCCTCGCTTTTACTTAACTGTCCTGCAAGAACCATCTCTTCAACAAGTGAATGATCTCTTGTTATCTGAGTTATGTCATTGTCATCTATTACATATAATCTGCTGTCTCCTACATTAGCAACTCTTAATACATTATCAAATATGGTTGCGATAACAAGCGTTGTTCCCATACCATAGTAATCCTCTGATTCAGATGCCTTCTGTAAAAGCAGACCATTAACCATCTTAACCGAATCATTAATAATGGATATCGCATCTTTTCCCTGTGACTGTTCAATAAGAGTTTTAATAGTTTCAACTGTAAAACGTGAAGCTATATCACCAGCTTTATGACCGCCCATTCCATCTGCTACAATAAACAGATTAGGCAGGCATCCAACCCTGTCAACAGATGTATATATATAATCCTGATTAACGGCACGCGTCTTGCCTATATCAGTAATCGCCGTTGCTTTCATCAACATCCTCCATATACTTATTCCTTAACTGTCCACAGGCACCATCAATATCTCTGCCCATTTCCCTTCTAATTGTAACATTTATTCCGTTCTTTTCAAGTTTATTTTTAAATGCGTACACTTCATCCTTACCAGTCTGCTTATAATCACGCTCCTTGATAGGATTAACAGGTATAAGATTAATATGGCAGTTCATGCCCTTAACAAGTTCAATCAGCTGCTTTGCACATTCCATTGAATCATTGACACCTTTAACAAGACTGTATTCAAATGAGATTCTTCTGCCTGTACATTCTATATAATACCTGCATACATCCATTATCTCCTCAATTGAATACTTATTAGCTATAGGCATCATTGTTTTTCTTAGTTCATCATTAGGCGCATGAAGTGAAATAGCAAGTGTAATCTGTAACTTAAGGTCAGCAAGTTCCTTTAACTTAGGTACTATTCCACATGATGATACAGTAATATTTCGCTGGCTTATATTAAGCCCCCTCTCATCATTGAGAAGTTCTATAAACTTAATAAGATTATCATAGTTATCCATTGGCTCTCCAGAACCCATAACTACAACATTGCTTACTCGCTCCCCTGTAATCTTCTGTATTCTGTATATCTGGTCAAGCATTTCAGATGGTCTTAAATCCCTGACTTTGCCGTTAAGTGTAGATGCACAGAAACGGCATCCCATACGGCATCCAACCTGTGAAGATATACATACTGAATTACCATGATGATATTTCATGAGTACACTTTCAACATAATTACCATCCGATAATCTGAACAGATATTTTTCTGTCCCGTCAAGCTTTGAATGCTGTACCCTGACAGGCTCTAAGCATACATATTCTGATGTTTCCTTTAACTTCTGTCTTAATGCATTAGAAATGTTGGTACATTCATCAAAGCTGTCTGCCAGCTTTTCATGCATCCACTGATATAGCTGCGAAGCCCTGAACTTCTTTTCACCAAGTCCAGCCATATATGTTACAAGTTCGTCATAATTAAGTGACTTAATATCTGTCATGTCTATTCTCTCCTAAGTTTTGCAACAAAGAACCCATCTGTTCCGCCATTCTTTCCCGGCAGAATCTGTCTGTATTCTATCTTCTTAAAGCCATATTCTTTACATAACCAGTCAGCATTGGCTTCATTCTCTTCTGAATTAATTGTACATGTACTGTACATCATTATACCGCCCTGCTTAACATATGCCTGTACAACAGAAAGTATGCTCTGCTGAAGCTCTTTTAATGAAACAAGCTTGTCCTCTGTTATATTATATCTGATATCAGGCTTTCTTCCCATAACGCCGAGTCCTGAGCATGGAAGGTCTGCTATAACAACATCTGCCTTCTCTCTCATAGATTCATCCATTACGAGTGCATCTTTTACCTGAACTTCTATATTATTAAGTCCTAGCCTTGATATATTTTCTTCAATAAGTCCTGCCTTATAATCTGATACATCCCTTGAATATACTTTACCATCAGTGCCAACACTTATTGCAGCATTAACACTCTTGCCTCCTGGTGCTGCGCACACATCAATTACTGTGTCCCCAGTCTTAAATCCAGTCATATATCCTGCTGTCATGGAGCTTATATCCTGTATCTGGTACAGACCATCCCTGAAACTCTTAAGTCCGGCTATATAATCATAGTCCTTAATCTCTAAAGCATATGGTATACCTTCAACATCTGCCACAGATACATTTTCCTGTGAAAGAATCCTCTTTATCTCTTCAACCGGTGCCTTTGCTGTATTACATCTTACATAAGTCTTTTTTTCCTGCTTAAAGCCTGCAAGAATTTTCTCAGTCTTATCAATACCTAACTGACTATGCCACATTTTAACTATCCATAATGGCATTGAGTATTTTACAGAAAGGTACTGTTCAATATCCTTATTCCTGTCAGGATATGTAATATTGTCTTTATTTCTTGCAATGTTTCTTAAGACTCCGTTCACAAAGCCCTTAAGTCCTGTGAATCCACGTTTTGCAGCCAGCTTTACAGCCTCATTGCACACTGCTGAATCCGGAATATTATCCATATATATTATCTGGTATACAGACATTTCACATATATTTCTTATAAGTGGTTTCATCTTTCTTACAGGAGTCTTTGAAAACTGGTCTATTATATAGTCAAGTTCAATTCTGTTCTCAATCGTTCCTAGTGATAATCTGCTTATAAATGCTCTCTTATTCTTATCAAGATACTGGTACTTTGTCAGTGCATTATTAATGAGAAGGTGTGAAAATTCACCCTTCTCATTGATTTCCATAAGTATATCCAGTACAACTGCCCTTAAATTCACAGAATCAGTCACGGCGTCTTCCTCCAAATAAATAAATCAGTCTTAAAAGCTGTAAAATTGCTGTGGCTGCTGCCGCAACATATGTCATGGCTGCTGCTGAAAGCACTTTTCTTGCCTGTCTGTTCTCATCTCCATATAGGAATCCTTCTGATTCAAGAAGCTGTAATGCTCTTGCCGAAGCATTAAACTCAACCGGTAATGTTACAAGCTGGAAAAGTACTGCCAGACTGAACATAAGAATGCCAATATCTATAAGTATATTAGTTGAGCCAAATATAAGTCCAAGCACAATAAGTATCCATGATACCTGCGAACCGACACTGGCTAACGGAAAAAGTGCTGTTCTGAAGCTTAAAGGACCATATCCGTAAGCATGCTGTATTGCATGTCCTGTTTCATGGGCTGCAACTCCGATAGCAGCAACAGATGTTGAATTATAAACAGAATCTGACAGGTTAAGTGTCTTATTTCTTGGATTATAATTATCTGTCAGGCTTCCTGATACTCTCTGAATAGATACATCGTATATTCCCTGGCTTCTTAAAAGCTGCTCTGCGACCATTGCGCCTGTCATTCCTTTTGAAGATGACACCCTGGAATACTTGTTAAATGTGCTTTTTACCTTTACCTGTGCTATCAGTGCAATAACGCATGATATTATTATCAGAATGTACATTGGATCATAGTAATATCCATATCCATAATAACCATATAAAGCTACCATAATACCTCTTTTCTGAACCATTTAAGATTCTGCTTATTCTCCTAACATTACACCTGCTTCTAACTGGTTGCCTCTTAAGAACGAACCACTGTCCATTCTCTTCTTACCTTCTAACTGAACCTCATTAACAACTAAATACCCCTGTCCACAGGCTATTGTAAATGTGTTCTTTCCTACCGTAACAACCTGTCCCGGCTTAACTTCTTCTGTCTGTACTTCACTGATATTATCTGCAACATCTGCATCCCATATCTTTAACATTTTACCGTCTATATAAGTAAATGCACTAGGCCATGGATTAAGTCCTCTTATAAGTCTTTCAAGTTCAGCTGCACTCTTATTGAAATCCATCTTACCAAATGACTTATGAAGCATTTTTACATAAGTGCTTTCTGAATCATCCTGCTTAACAGGAGTAATAGTTCCAGCTTCAAGTCCTTCAAGTGTCTTAACCAAAAGATGCGCACCGACATCACTTAATCTGTCAAAAAGACTTCCGCCCGTCTCTTTAGCATCAAGCTTCACCTTTTCAACCATCAGGATATCTCCTGTATCAAGACCTTCATCCATCTTCATGGTTGTAACACCTGAATATTCACAGCCATCAATAACTGCCCACTGGATTGGCGATGCACCTCTGTACTTAGGAAGAAGTGATGCATGAACATTGATACAGCCGTATCCTGGCATGTTAATAATACTTGCCGGCAGTAACTGTCCAAATGCAACAACAACAATTACATCTGCATTATATGTTCTTAATTCTTCTACAAATGCTTCATCTCTTGCTCTCTCCGGCTGTAACACTGTGATTCCATGCGCCACAGCTTCCTCCTTAACTGGAGAGAAAACAAGTGATTTGCTTCTTCCCCTTGGCTTATCAGGCTGTGTAACAACTGCTGCCACATCATGTCCTGCTTCGATTATTGCTTTAAGTGTCCCTACAGCAAAATCGGGTGTACCCATAAATACTACTCGCATTCTGTTCCCCTTTTCATTAATTATTCTTCTTCAATGTCATCTGTAGAGAGAAGTTCTCCTTCTACTTTATCAACATACATTATACCATCAAGATGATCAATCTCATGAAGAAGGCATCTTGCAAGAAGCTCCTCTCCTTCTACTATAATCTCTTCCATATTCTCATTAAGAGCCTTAACCTTGGCATAATTAGGTCTTGTAACCTCACCTGTCTTTCCAGGTACACTCAGGCATCCTTCAAGCCCTGTCTGACTTCCGCTTGTCTCTAATACAACAGGATTGATAAGAACAATAGGATCATCTCCACAGTCAATAACAACAAGTCTCTTTCTGATTCCAACCTGAGGTGCTGCAAGACCTACACCGTTAGCCTCATACATTGTATCAAACATATCATCAATAAGCTCTTCAATTCTTGGTGTCATCTCTGTAATCTCTTTTGCCTTGGCTCTTAGTATATCATCTCCAAGTGTTCTAATATTTCTTATTGCCATATATTCCTCCTCGCAATCATCCATTAATATCGTATTGTACATTAATATTCTTAAAAGCCTGATTTCCAACAATATTAACATCAAGCTTTTCATGTATACTGTTAAGAACCTCCCTGTCTTTATATTTTACATAGATTATCTTACTATACACATCTTTAATCTTATATATAGGTGCATCTGCCGGACCTATACACATAAGTCCTTTATACTTACAGTTGTTATCCACAAATGCTTTAACCCACGCTGCACTCTTTGTCAATAACATCTCATCTGGTGAAGATAACATAATCTTCATAAGATTATCCGCCGGCGGATATCCACACAGCTTTCTGTAAGCAATTTCCTGCTCATAGAAAGCATTATAATCCTGATTAGCCGCACTAACAATACTAAAATGCTCCGGCGTATAAGTCTGTATAACTACATTGCCGCTTTTTTCTGCTCTTCCTGCCCTTCCAGCCGCCTGTGTAAGAAGCTGGAAAGTTCTCTCAGAAGCCCTGTAATCACTGGAATAAAGTGACATGTCTGCCGCAAGCACTCCCATAAGAGTTACATTTGGAAAATCATGTCCTTTAACAATCATCTGAGTTCCAATAAGAATATCCGCATTACCATTGGCGAATTCCGACAGAATCTTTTCATGTCCATCCTTGCCTCTTGTAGTGTCCATATCCATTCTTAGCACTCTTGCCTGTGGAAATGTTTTCTTAACCTGTGCTTCAACACCTTCTGTTCCTGCCCTGAAGCCCGAAACATATCTTGAACCGCATGAAGGACATACAGTTATCTTAGGTGTTGTATATCCGCAGTAATGACACATCAGCCTTCCATCAGCATGCTCCGTAAGTGAAACATCACAGTGCGGGCATTTCATAACCTTTCCGCATGAACGGCATGATATAAATCCAGCCACGCCTCTCTTATTAAGGAAAAGCATTATCTGCTCATGCTTTGCAAGTCTGTCACTCATCAGTTCTCTTAACCTGTTGCTGAATATCGTCCTGTTTCCAAGCCTTAATTCTTCTCTCAGATCAACAATATCAACTGCTGGAAGTCCTCCGCTTCTCGCCCGGCTGTCAAGTGTAATAAGCTGTATATGTCCATTCATTGCCGCATAGTAGCTTTCCATTGAAGGAGTCGCAGAACCAAGTATCACTGAAGCGCCTGCTTCCTTTGCAATATGGCATGCAACCTCTCTTGCATGATATCTTGGAACAGTCTCTGACTTATAAGCTCCTTCATGCTCTTCATCTATTACTATAAGGCCTATATTTGAAAATGGTGTGAACAACGCCGAACGCGGTCCAATCATTACACTTATATCACCTCTCTGTGCCCGCAGAAACTGGTCATACCGCTCTCCCTTTGACATACGGGAATTCATAATAGATACCTTATCCCCGAATCTGTGGTAAAACCTCTGCACAGTCTGAAATGTAAGTGCAATCTCCGGTATAAGCACAATTACCTGTCTTCCATGATTAAGGACATGCTCAATTGTCTCAAGATACACCTCAGTCTTTCCGCTCCCTGTAACACCATGAAGCAGATATGTCTTATAATCACCATTATCATAGTCAGCTATTATTGTATCCACAGCTTTTTTTTGCTGCTTGTTAAGTTCGATATGCTTTCTTTCTCCCAAAACATTCCTTACAGGATTCCTATACATATCTTCTGACCTGACTTCGGCAATCCCCATATCTTCAAACGCCTTGACCGTCTGTGCCGTGATATTAAGCTTGGATTTAATAATGCTTTCATCTATTACAGGTTCCTTAATCAGTGCCTCTAACAGTCTGTATCTTGCTTTTGCATTTTTCTTTGCAAATGCATCAAGATACTTCTGCGCCTGTGCCGTGTCAATAATAAGATTGACCGAGCGTTTTTCCTTCTGTTTAACCTTATCTTTTACAGGAATAACCGTCTTAATTGCCTGATTCATGGTACAGCCATAATTGTGCTTCAGCCACGCCGCAAGCTTTAACATTCTGCTTACTGCAGTGACCTTTCCCTCAGTAATCCCTGTAATATATTTTATCTTTTCAACAGGATATGCAGCCTTGTCTCCCAAACCTACAACATACCCTGTTATCTGCCTGTTTCCTGCTCCAAAAGGAATATCAACTGACATTCCCAGTTCAATTACATCCACCAATTCATCCGGAACTGCATACTGGAATGTCTTATCAAGCTGTTCATGTGAAATGTCTATTATTACATCTGCGTACATTAATTACCCTTCAATTCTTCAAGCACTTCTTTGATAAGCACCCTCTCATCCATAGGATACTTCACACCCTTAATCTCCTGATAATCCTCATGACCTTTACCCGCAAGAACAATAATATCACCTGGTTCGCCATGTTCTATCGCATACTTAATAGCTTCTTTTCTGTCTGTAATATCAACATGCTTTCCAGTAGTCTTAGCAATTCCAGTCTTGATATCTTCTATAATTGCCTCCGGCTCTTCAAATCTTGGATTATCTGATGTGATAATAGTAAGGTCAGCAAGTTTTCCTGAAACCTCGCCCATCTCATATCTTCTTTCCTTGGAGCGGTTACCACCACATCCAAACAGGCATACAAGTCTGTGAGGGTGATATTCCTTAAGAGTTGTAAGTATACTCTCTAAAGCCATTGCATTATGAGCATAATCTATCATTAATGTAAAATCATCAGAAACCTTTACAAGCTCAATTCTTCCCTTAACCTTAACGTGTTTAAGAGTTTCCTTAAGTGCCTCTTCGTCAACATCGAAATGCCTTGTAATTGCGATTGCACATAATGAATTGTATACAGAAAACTTACCCGGAAGATTAAGTTCAACCTTCATATTAACAAGTCCTGTACAGTCATATGTAAGACCAATTTTACCCGGTTCATGTAAAAGTTCAATATTTTCAGCCTTAATATCAGCATTATCTCCGATACCATAGCTTTCAACCTTACATATTGCTCCCCTAAGGATATCTTTGGTATGCTTATCATCAGCATTAACAATACCAACCTTGCACTGCTTGAATAACTTTGCCTTACAGTTAAGGTAATCCTCAAATGACTCATGCTCATTAGGTCCGATATGGTCGGGCTCAAGATTAGTAAACACTCCTATATCGAACATAATACCTGCTGTTCTGTCAAGCTTAAGTCCCTGCGAAGACACCTCCATAACAACTGCCTTACAGCCAGCGTCTACCATCTTTGCAAATGACTGGTGAATCTCTATTGATTCAGGTGTTGTATTATGTGCCGGAATCGCTTCATCCCCGATAATAGTCTCAATTGTTCCAATAAGTCCAGTCTTAATGCCGCATGCCTCAAGCACATTTTTAACCATATAAGTGGTTGTTGTTTTTCCCTTAGTTCCTGTTATTCCTATTGTAAACAGCTTCTTATCAGGATTGCCATATATTGCTGCCGACATAAGTGCAAGCGCAAGCCTTGTGTTATCCGTGCTAACAACTGCTGCCTTGCAATCCTTAGCTTCGTACTCGCCATCAAGAACAACAATTACAGATGCCTTATCCTTAATCTGGTCAATATATTTATGTCCATCACTCACAGCACCCTTAATGCATACAAATGCATATCCATCCTGCATTTTTCTTGAATCAGATGTAATTCCTGTCACTTGCGACTCAGTACTGCCGCATACAACACTGTACCTGAAATCTGCAGTTTCATTTTCTGAACATATTTTTAATATCTCTGAAAGCTTCATACATTAGTCTCCTTATTTTATAGTATATATTACTTACATTACTGCTGCTTTAGAAGTGTTTCAAACTCTTCCATTGTCATCTCAACCTTTCTTGGCTTAGTTCCAAGCTCCGGTCCTACTACCTTTGCATCAGCAAGCTGGTCCATAATTCGTCCTGCCCTGTTAAAGCCAATCTTAAAATGTCTCTGCAGACTTCCTATTGAGCCTTTTTCATTCTCAATAACGAATCTTCCTGCATCAGCAAAAAGTGAATCTCTCTCATCATCGCCTTTACTGCTGCCAGGCATGCTCTCCTGACTTACAGTAGCCTGTGCAATACTCTCATCATAAGATACTTCCTCTGCATTCTCCTTAAGGAAAGATACAACATTTTCAACCTCTTCATCAGATACGAATGCGCCCTGAACACGCAGCGGCTTTGGAAGATTAGATGGGAAGTAGAGCATATCTCCCTTTCCAAGCAGCTTCTCAGCACCATTCATATCTATGATAACTCTTGAATCAATTCCCGAAGATACTGCAAATGCTATCTTAGACGGAATATTTGCCTTGATAAGTCCTGTTACTACATTAACAGAAGGTCTCTGCGTTGCTATAACCATATGTATTCCGGCCGCTCTAGCAAGCTGAGCCAGACGGCATATTGCATCTTCGACCTCACCCGGTGCAACCATCATAAGGTCAGCAAGCTCATCTATAATAATGACAATCTGTGGAAGCTTCTCCATTGGAGGGTCTATGCCTTCCTTGTTCTTCTTGACAACAACATCATTATATCCCTTGATGTTACGAACCTGCATAGCAGCAAACTTCTTATATCTGTCTGTCATCTCATTAACAGCCCAGTTAAGCGCTCCCGCAGCCTTCTTAGGATCAGTTACAACCGGTAATAACAGATGTGGTATTCCATTATATACACTTAACTCAACAACCTTAGGGTCAACCATTATAAGTCTTACATCCTCCGGCTTTGCCTTATAAAGAATACTCATAATTATTGTGTTGATACATACCGATTTACCTGAACCAGTCGCACCTGCAATAAGCATATGAGGCATCTTAGCAATATCAGCAATAATAGTCTTTCCTGCAATATCCTTACCAACACCGAATGATATTGCTGACTGGCTTTCCTTGAATTCCTTAGACTCAACCAGTTCCCTGAAATATACACTTCCGGCTTCCTTATTAGGAACTTCAATACCTATAGCTGCCTTGCCCGGAATTGGTGCTTCAATTCTTATATCGGCGGCTGCCAGATTAAGCTTGATATCATCTGATAAAGAAACAATCTTGCTTACCTTGACACCCTGTTCCGGCTGTAACTCATATCTTGTAACTGTAGGTCCGCAGCTTATATCAGTTATAGTAACTTTAACACCGAAAGTAAGCAGTGTCTCCTGTAACCTCTGTGCAGTTACTCTGTATTCAGACTTTCCACCAGACGCTGCACCTGGATTTCTCTTTAATAAGCTTACCGGTGGGAACTTGTATGCTTTCTTAGGTTTATTCACAGGCTTGACCTGTACTTCAGTCTTCTGCTCATCACTTAACTGTTCACTGCCCTGCTGCCCATTATTCTGGTTCACACTATTTTCTCTGTATTCTTCATTAGTCACATCATTTTCATATATATTATCATTATCTGATACATAATCATTATCATATGATGCAGTATTATCCTCTGGCATGTTTCCGGCCACTTCATCATCAACCATATAATCATCTGGCTGTATCTGCTGCATATGAGACTCATAGTCAGCATACACTGGCTCATCAGCCACATTTCCTGCTACACCTGCATTACTATCGCAATCATAAGCAAGCTCAAATGCATCTTCATCAGGCTCATAGATATCCTGTGTATACTGGTCATTACGTTCAGTATCAACATGAATTTCATGTATATCAATATCCTGTGCCAGTTCTTCATCCGTTCCTGTTATAAGAGTATCAGATGTTACTCCACGGACAACATTATTCATACGTGCATTGGCAAGATATTCTTCTCTTGCTTTCTTTTCCGCAAGCTGCTTTTCTTTCTTTTCAATCTTCTTAAGCCTTGCCTTAGCACGCTCTTCTTCCCTTAACCTGCGGTATTCATCATCAGACATGTCATTCTGTCTGCCTGCTGAATGTTCTTTGTATGCTGAATAATCCTCTCTTGCTTCCTGCATAATGCGCTGGCTGCCGTTTCCAACCTTCTTAAGCCCGGATATAAAAGACCTCTCCGTAATTATAACCAGACATATTATTGCAAGTATCATAAGTATTACGAATGTTCCAATTGAACCTATAGGGCTAAGTACCTTGCATAGCAATCCGCCAAAAAATCCGCCCCCGGCTTTATAATCAGCACAATATGTAAATATACTTCCTAATCCATTATCTGCAATATCCGGTTTATTATATAAACACTGAATCATTGCACATAATACAACAAACAATCCATATCCTGCTGCCGTCTTAATTCTCGCGACACGAAGCAGTTCTCTGTTTACCATAAGAAAGATTATGCTTACTGCAAGAATTACAGGAAATATGTATTCCATAACTCCAAATAAGCCAAACATAAGCCATTTAATTCCTCTTCCCAATGTTCCTGCAATATTAAAATTACTTAATACCATTATTATTGCACAGGCAATTGAAAAAAGAATAATACAGTCATTCTTCAACTGATCAGCCTGTGTCTGGACATTTTTCTTAGTCTGTTTCTTTCTCCCCTGAGCAGTCGTCTTTTTCCCTTGAGTATTAGTTTTTCTGCTTTGACTGGTATTCTTTCTACCATTATTGCTGGCTGTTTTTGCCATAAACCTTCACTCCTTCATATATTCATCACGCATCATGATATTATACCATTTATCTAATCTCAAGGCAAATAAATGTGCATTCTCCAAAACACAGAAAAAGCGGAATACACACATAACTGTGCATATCCCGCCTGTCATACATATGTATTTAATTACTCATCAAATATACTTACAATCTCGCCTTCCATAATCTTGTTCATATTCTTTACTGCACAGAAATTACCACACATAGAACATGTATCTTCCTTCTCAGGCTTAGATGAAGCTCTGTAAGCTCTTGCCTTCTCAGGGTCAATCGCAACGTCAAACATTGCTTCCCAGTCAAGAACCTTTCTTGCCTTGTCCATCTTATAATCCCAGTCCATTGCACCCGGTACGCCCTTTGCAATATCAGCCGCATGTGCTGCAATCTTAGAAGCAATAATTCCTTCCTTAACATCATTAAGATCTGGTAATCTTAAATGTTCTGCAGGTGTTACATAGCACAGGAATGAAGCTCCGTAAGTAGCTGCGATAGCTCCACCAATTGCTGCTGTAATGTGATCATATCCTGGAGCTATATCAGTAACAAGAGGTCCTAATACATAGAAAGGTGCTCCCTTGCATATTGTCTGCTGAATCTCCATATTCGCCTTTATCTGGTTAAGAGGCATATGTCCCGGTCCTTCAACCATTACCTGGACATCCTTCTCCCATGCTCTTCTTGTAAGCTCACCAAGTGTAACAAGCTCTTCAATCTGTGAGATATCTGATGCATCCATGATACATCCTGGTCTGCACGCATCGCCAAGACTCATTGTAACATCATATTCCCGGCATATCTCAAGCACTCTGTCATAATATTCAAAGAATGGGTTCTCATTTCCAGTCATCTCCATCCATGCATATATGATAGAACCGCCTCTTGATACAATATTCATAAGTCTCTTATCTGCTCTGAACTTCTTAGCTGTAGCCTTATTGATGCCACAATGTATAGTCATGAAATCAACTCCGTCTTTAGCATGCATTTCTACAATATCAAGCCACTCCTGTGCAGTTATATCCTTAAGTGCCTTGTGATAATATACAACTGCATCATATATAGGAACAGTTCCTATTGTTGCAGGACATTCTGCTGTCAGCTTTCTTCTGAACTTCTGTGTATCACCGAAAGAAGAAAGATCCATGATAGCTTCTGCTCCCATCTTTACAGCGTTATTAACCTTGTCAAGCTCCATATCAAGATCCACGCAGTCTCTTGAAGTTCCAAGATTAACATTAATCTTAGTTCTTAACTTGTTACCGATACCGTTAGGGTCAAGACATTTATGATTCTTATTGGCAGGAATAATAACCTGTCCCTTAGCTATAAGCTGTCTTAAACTCTCGACATCTATATTTTCTTTCTTTGCAACAATTTCCATCTCTTTAGTAACAATGCCTTTTCTTGCGGCATCCATCTGTGTTGCGTATTCCATATGTATTCCTCCATTCTGGGTAATTAACAGGAAAAATCATAAGCCTTGTGGAAATTCGATATTGAAACAATCAAATGAAGAGCTAAAAAGCCCTTTTAAGAATCCCTACGGTGGCATTATCCACATCAGGTTATGGGTCGGAACTTAATCCCTCTCAGCAGCCACTGCTTACACAGCCCTTATGCTCCCCTGCAAATATAATATGTGATAAGTATAACAAATGTGTTGTATTTGTCAATCATTCTTATTCTCATCTTGACTCTGTTCGCAGCTCATACGCACAGACAGCCGCACATAAGTGCGGCTGTCCATTGCTGTTTATTAATCTTCATCATCAGAAGCTGCTTCTGCAAAGCCCTGACGTTTTCTTGCCATCTCATCGCTTGCAAGATACTCATCGTATGTTGTTATCTTATCAATAAGCTGTCCGCTTGGAACAATTTCCATAATACGGTTAGCAGTTGTCTGGATGAACTGGTGATCGTGTGATGTAAATAATGTAACACCAGGGAACTTAATAAGTCCGTTGTTAAGAGCTGTGATTGACTCCATATCAAGGTGGTTAGTAGGATCATCAAATATTAATACATTAGCTCCACATATCATCATCTTTGAGATAAGACATCTTACCTTCTCTCCTCCTGATAACACCTTAACCTTCTTAACACCGTCATCTCCGGCAAAAAGCATTCTTCCAAGGAATCCTCTTACATAAGTAGGATCCGGATCTGGTGAATACTGTGTAAGCCATTCAACGATAGTATCTTCTCTGTTAAACTCTGCAGCACTGTCCTTAGGGAAATAAGCCTGTGAAGTTGTAACACCCCATTTGTAGCTTCCCTCATCAGGTTCCATGTTGCCTGTAATAATATTGAAAAGAGTAGTTGTTGCAAGCTCATTAGAACCAACAAATGCTATCTTATCATCATGGTTTACGATAAATGATACATTATCAAGTACCTTAACACCATCAATAGTCTTAGAAATTCCTTCCACTGTAAGTACTTCATTACCAATCTCTCTTGCTGGTCTGAAATCAATATATGGATACTTTCTGCTTGATGGCTTAATCTCGTCTAATTCAATCTTCTCAAGAGCTCTCTTTCTTGAAGTAGCCTGCTTAGACTTAGAAGCATTGGCAGAGAATCTCTGGATAAAGTCCTGTAATTCCTTAATCTTTTCTTCCTTCTTCTTATTAGCTTCCTTCATCTGCTTGATAATGAGCTGACTTGACTCATACCAGAAATCATAATTACCTGCATAGAGCTGAATCTTCGCATAATCAATATCTGCAATCTGTGTACATACTTTATTAAGGAAATATCTGTCATGCGATACAACAATAACAGTATTCTCAAAATTAATAAGGAATTCTTCTAACCATGCAATCGCATCAAGATCAAGGTGGTTAGTAGGCTCATCTAAAAGCAGAATATCAGGATTACCAAATAAAGCCTTTGCAAGAAGAACTTTCACCTTCTCACTACCGTTAAGCTCAGCCATTGTCTTATAATGAAGATCTGTTCCAATTCCAAGTCCGTTAAGAAGCTGTGCAGCATCTGATTCAGCCTCCCAGCCATTCATATCTGCAAACTCAGCCTCAAGCTCACTTGCCTTGTTACCATCTTCCTCTGTAAAATCTTCCTTGGCATATATAGCTTCTTTCTCTTTCATAATCTGGTAAAGTCTGTCATTACCCATGATTACTGTATCAAGAACATTATATTCATCATACTTGAAGTGATCCTGCTCTAAGAAAGATAATCTCTGACCCGGTGTGATTGAAACATCGCCCTTGCTAGGTTCTATCTGTCCTGTAAGAATTTTTAAAAATGTTGACTTTCCGGCACCATTCGCACCAATAAGTCCATAACAGTTACCTTCTGTGAACTTAATGTTAACATCTTCAAAAAGAGCCTTCTTACCGATTCTAAGTGTTACGTTGTTAGCACTAATCATTAATAATCTCCTCCAAAAAATACGCATAACAGATAATAATCTATTATAAAAATAATCATACAAAGTTGATTATAGAGATTCTGGCACATAAATGCAAGCAAATATTAATAAAAAGCTATCCTGCTAACCTCAGGACCAGTAATCCATCTGTACCTTTCCGGTATGACCGTACCATTCTGAATCATTGCGACTATGTTTATATGTCCCTTTTCTTTAAGGCTCCGTAAGATATCCATATAATAAAGTACATTAATATCCGTCATATAACTTTCTGACATAACAATAAGCACATTCTTATATTCTCCTATAAAAGCCTCTTCCTCCTCTCTTGAAAAACCGTTCATATCCTTTCGCATAATACTCCAGAAATCTTCCAGACAGTTACCCATTGACAAGAAATAACGTTCAAATCTGATACATTCTGTATCTTTCTTGCCAAACAAATTAAATACTAACATTGTCCCCCAATCATGATTATTATTCCGACTCGCTTATTATATCAGATTGCCATATTTCTGTGTTATATATGTCGTCTTCTGTCGTTTTTTCGTTATAACCTGTAACTTTTCCGTCACATTTAGATTTACTTTTTACAGTATATAGTTCAGTCCTATATTGCATATATCATGAAGCTGTACAATACATTTGTTCTTATATACTTTCAAGATACATCAAAAAGGAGATTCCCGTTTTTACAGAAATCTCCCCATCTTAATATATAATTATTCAGAATTACTTATTAGTCTCTCCTATAAATCTTTCAAGCTGCTTCTTAGCTAATCCGCTCTTAATAATTTCTCTTGCCTTCTCAACACCTTCCTTCATTGTAATACCATCTGAAGCAAGATATATAGCAGCACCTGCATTAAGAAGTACAACATCTGTCTTAGGCCCTTCTGCACCATCAAGAATATCTCTTGCAATCTTGGCATTAACTGCCGGCTCACCACCAACAAGATCTTCCTTCTTGCATCTTGTAAATCCAAAATTCTCCGGTTTTATAGTATATGTCTTGAACTCATCACCTTTGAACTCGCAGACCTTTGTATCAGCACTTAAAGATATCTCATCTATACTGTCCATTCCGTATATTGTCATGGCTCTTTTGCAGCCTAAATTATGTAGTACATGAGCAAGCGGCTCAACAAGTTCCTCACTATACACACCAAAAAGCTGCATAGAAGCTCCTGCAGGATTAGCCAGCGGTCCAAGTATATTGAATAATGTACGGATTCCAATTTCCTTTCTCACACCTCCAACAAATCTCATAGCCGGATGATATTTCTGTGCAAACAGAAAACATATATTAATATCCTTAAGAATCTGTGCCATCCTTGCCGGAGCTGCATCTATCTTAACGCCAAGAGCCTCTAAACAGTCTGCTGTACCGCATTTGCTTGAGGCTGCTCTGTTACCATGCTTTGCAACCGGAATTCCAGCGGCCGATACTATGATAGAAGCTAAGGTTGATATATTAATTGAATTAGAACCATCTCCACCTGTTCCAACGATTTCAAGAACATCCATATCATTTAAGAATTTCTCACAGTGTGCTCTTAAAACTCTGGCTGCTGCTGTAATCTCGTCAATAGTCTCTCCCTTTGCTGCCAGAGCTGTAAGAAATGCTGCCTTCTGTGCATCAGTGGCTTCTCCTGACATAATCTCTTCCATTACATCATTCATCTGCACAGCAGTTAAATCTTCCTTCTTAACCAGCTTTGCAATAGCTTCTTTAATCATATTACCTTAGCCTCCTATAAACATATCTAAATGATAGCTTTAGTGTATTACTATAACGCCGTGCTGTCAATCCATAACAGCTTACAAAGGTTATCTGTCTCAAACACATCATCAAAAAGAAAAGATTCATAAAGTGCTTCCATATTATCCTCTGAGTACTCTACCTGTCTTGAAAAAATATGCACCGTATCTATTCTGTCTTCAAATGTAAACCTCTTATGCTTTCTATACCATACAAGCATGTCCATCTGACGGAGTATAAGATAATTAGTAACAAACATTTTAGCTTTACCAACCACATCATAATCATATACAGCCTTTGCAAAATATCTGAACACAAGATACGTTATAAAGTTTCTGTACTCATACTCTCTTTCAAGCATTGCTGTCATGAATTCTTCTTTGGTCTCCTGATACTGCTCATTATCCATATTGTCATGGAAAGTCTCTGTCATCTCAGCTAATATCTGTTCCCAGCGTGTACTAAGCACCTCCATATCCTCATACGGATACATAATACTTCTTATACATTCCCAAACATCAACATCACCAAACTCATCGCTTTCTGATTCATCATTCATTTCCATAAGAATATGTTCTATATCACTTCTTCCAAATGTATTGACATACTCCTTAAGTGCGTCATACTCATCATTATTAATATATTCCTGTATTGATGCACAATATTTTAATATTACAACCAGCTTCTCATTAATTGACATCTCCGGCATATCAAGAATCTTAAATATTTCATCTCTTGCCTTGAATATCCTGACAGCGTAAGCACTGTCGTACTCATCATCCTCTGAATATTCCTCATCACACGGCTTTAACACAGTTGTAAATGTTTTGTTTTCAGAAAATATAATTCTTTCTGCTTCCTCACAAGCAAGCCCGATACCGCTTTCCTTGATTTCTCCATAATATTCAGAATATCTTGGAAACTGGTCACACACTACAGACAAATGCTCCGCTCCAAGTTCTTTATGAATTGTACATAATCCACACTTATCTAACAAACCGCAATGTCCATCTACGAGTTTAAAGCAATTCGAACCATCTTCACTTTTAGTAATTGATTCTCTTATCCTGTCTCCAAGCTCGCCATCAAGACTCATATAATAATTATAAGTATCATCATCAATATCTATCTCCCAGCCGCCAACACAACAGTTGTCTTTACATTCTGAAGTTATACAGTGGAACTGGTCATAATAGAATGGAACTCTGAGTTTCATAATCCTTATCTTCTCCTTAGTCTGTAACAATATCAGCAATCTGATATCTTATAACCTTATCAATATCAGATAACTTAACTTCTACCTGATGTCCGATTTTACCGGCACTAAACATTATAGTTTCAAAATCCTCAGCAGTCTTATGAAATGTTGTCGGAAAGAACTTCTTCATTCCTATAGGCGAACAGCCCCCATGCACATATCCTGTAAGGGGCAGTAATTCTTTTGATTTAATCATCTCTATTGATTTCTCTCCAACAGCCTTCGCTGCTTTCTTCAAATCCAGTTCCTTATTAACAGGAACAACAAATACATAATTCTTACCTGTCTTGCCAACTGTAACAAGTGTCTTGAAAGCCTGTTCCGGATTCTCATTAAGAACAGCAGCTATTTCATCTCCGCTTAACCCTTCTGCATCTGGACACACATGTGTCTTATAAGGTACTTTTTTCTGGTCAAGCACTCTGCATACATTAGTCTTATCATCTGATTTTCCCATAATTACATTCCTCTGGCAATTCTATATCTGTCTCATTCTCTCAAGTCGTTCATGAAGCTTTTTTATATGTTTCATCTCAGCCTCACTCTCCATTTTTCTATCCGAATAATAATATTCTACTGTGCCTTTTTTCCCTTTATCTTCCTCTTTAAATATTCCTTTTTTCACAACAGTATTCTTAAGATTATTAGATACACCCGTATTTCCATCAACCATCTCTAAATCATCCGGAAACAGCTTTGAAAATGAATCCTTAAAATAGTTAAAATGTGTACACCCTAGCACAAGTTCAGAATAATCATTAAGATTGTATGGAGCAAATTCAGATTTTAAATAATCAGTAACATCTGAAGAGTCAAAATCATCATCCTGTGCAAATCTTACAAGCTTAGGAAGTGCCACAACGTCAACGATATGCTTATTATCATATTTATCCACAAGTTTCTTTAACTTCTCACCTTTTGCCGTGACAGGAGTTGATACAACCATAACTCTTTTTCCTGATTCATGAATATGCTCAACTGCCGGTTTTACAGCTGGCTCTATTCCAATTATTGGCAGCTTATACTTTTCTCTTAGATATGAGATTGCTGCACTTGTTGCAGTATTGCAGGCAAGCACAATTGCCTGACATCCCTTATCAACAAGAAATCCAACAGCATGGTCGACAAGCTTTCTTACTTCTTCTTTTGTTTTCTCCCCATATGGAACATTATCCACATCAGCATAAAATATGTAATCCGCCTCTGGCATGGTAATCATTGCCTGATGAAGCACTGAAAGACCACCTATGCCTGAGTCAAATATTCCTATCTTCATATTACCATAAACCTCTATATTCTAATCATTATATACTTTACAATAAACGATCATTTTATCCTTTAATATCTTAACCCTGCTAGGTCTTATCTCTCCAGCAAATATCTTATCTGCGAAACCTGTAAACAGATACTTCTGTAACAGCACCTTAAGCTGCTTGTTACCAGATCTTCTTATAGCTGATACCATCCATACAGCTACAAAACACAACGGCCATACCCACACAGGAACATACTGCATAATTGTAAGTGCATATCTTCCTGCAAGCGCAAACCCTATTGCACAGAATATAACAACATATACCACAGCCCATATATAAGCCTTTACCCAGCCGACAGCACCAAGCACCTTAAGTCTGTTAGTTATCTTTCTGTAATTCTCTGATTCCTCTGCTGTTATTGACAGTTCTATTATCTCCATAAACAAGTCATACCTTTCTTAGCATTTAATAATAATTATAAGCCCTCATGTCAAAGTATTCAAGATACTTTCACTTCTCCATTTTCATCATATCTTATAAAAGCTTTCCCCGCATACGCTGAAAATCAATTCACCGCATACGGGGAAAGCCCTTTTACTGATTTCTTCTAAACAGACTGATTAATAGTCACTCAGAACATCTTCCACATGCTTAATAGAAATCTCTAAAAAATTGGATATTTCATAATCTGGAACACCATTATCATGAAGTATGAATATAAGTTCTTCCATACTCGTTCCCTTACGGCGTTCCATCATAATAAAATGTTTAACCTGAGTCTCGTCCATACCACACCTCACATATCACACATTATTAAATTATTCCGTATCGAAACTTTTCAACATTATATCAGATACATTTCTGATTAGTCAATAGAATAGCCTTACTTACTGATTGTTCTTTCCAATAATCTTCTTTAACATATGTACCCTGTTAAATGGAAATGAAAAATAATACCCATCAACAAAATCTGTAGTCTTTGCAATTATTTCCCTTGCTATCTGAATACCGGTCTCTTCTCCCTCTTCTTTTGACATATCAGCTCTGTATCTTGAAAGAATCTCATCAGTAACATTAATACCTGTCATCTCATTTTTCATGAATGTTGCATTTCGAAGACTTACAAATGGCATTATTCCACAAAGAATCCTTGCCCCTGTCTGTTCTTTAATCTGTCTGAGTCTGTCTATATCTTCATCAGAAAATACAGGCTGCGTCATAAAAAATGTGGCTCCCGCCTCCATTTTTTTCTTAACACGCTCAAGTTCCACTTTAAAATTAGCCCTTCCCTGATTAATTGCTCCACCATATATAACCGGTTTCCCGGCAAACTGTTCCTGATTCATATCACTTATTATATTCATAAGTCCAACTGAATCGAAGTTAAACACACTCTTTACAGACGCTCTTACAACTGATGGTATGGGATCACCGGTAATAACGAGAAAATTATTAATGTCATTTATATGTGCTCCCAAAAGCTGTGAACGCATTGCTATAGCATTCTTGTCACGACAGCATATGTGAGGCATAACACACATCCCCGTTTCTCTTGAAACCTTTTCTGCCATAAGTATTGAATCTGCACGTGTTCTTCCTGATGGTGAATCCGGAAATGTAAGCACATCAACTCCGCTTTCCTTCATCAAAAAAGCAGCATCCATAATCTTCTCATCATCAATTCCAAGCGGAGGAGCAAGTTCTACAGCAATCAGTTTTCTTCCTTCTTTTCCTTTATAGAAAGAAACATCATTTGCAGTTTTCTTCTCTGATATCTCTTCTTCTATGGAAGCATTTTTCTTATGAACAACATCAGCAGTTTTTAAAACCATCTGTCTTATATATTCAGGTGTTGTTCCACAACAGCCGCCAATAATATCAGCTCCATCCTCAGCCAGATCACGCATGATCTGTGAAAAATATTCTGCATTGTTATCATCAAATACCATTCGACCGCTTACAACCTGTGGATATCCTGCATTTGGAAGCACCGCAAAATACTTGTCGTTCCTGTTAATAAGGCTCTGCACAAGCTTCTTCATATGTCCCGGACCAACTCCGCAGTTAAATCCACATGCATCAATATATGAATTTTTCCCAGCTTCTTCAATCAGCTTTCTTGCACTAAAGCCTGCACTGCTATAACCAAACTGATTGATTGCAAACTGAGTTATAACAAATCCGTTTTCTCCTGCATTTTCAATTGCTTTATCAATAAATCCCAGTTCTGGAAATGTTTCAAAAACAAATATATCAACGCCACATTCCTTAAAAACATTAACTATATCAACATACTCTTTTTCAATATGCTCTTTTTCATTCATATTTTCACCAGGAATAGGACCAATATCAGCTGCTACAAGCACATCTGTCCCCTTTACGGCTTCCCTTGCAATGTCAACGGCATTTTTAATATTATTTCTCACCTCATCAAATCCCACTCCAAGACACACGGTATTACTTGCAAATGTATTAGTTCTGATAATCTTAGCACCAGCTTCAATATATTCTTTATGAATTGCCAGTACTCTGTCTGAAGCCTGTAAATTTGCCAGCTCAGGCAGGCTGCCCGTATCATACTTCTTAGCATAGTATGTTCCAAACGCACCATCTGCCACCAGTATTTCACTCTTTAATCTGTCATATAATATTCCTGCTGTTCCTGTATACTTCATGCCCAGTCCCCTTATCTTTTAACATTCAACTTAAAAAAGGAGCCACCTTATATAAGTGACTCCAAAATTGTATCATTATTAAGTTTAATTTGCACTAAAAATTAAAGGAAAATATACTTCAATATGAACAGCAATGCAAGCACGTACATAAGTGGAGTAATCTTCTTAGCCTTTCCAGCAACAAGATTAACAATAACATACGAAATAACACCAACTGCAATACCTTCTGAAATGCTGTACATAAGTGGCATACAGATAAGGCAGAGGTAAGCCGGTATACTTTCTGTTAAATCGTTGAAATCAATTTCAACAACTGCACTTACCATAAGGAATCCTACAAAAATAAGTGCCGGAGCTGTTGCAAAGCCAGGAATTGTAGTAAATACAGGTGCAAATATAATTGCAATAAGGAATAAGAAACCTGTTACAACTGAAGAAAGTCCTGTTCTTCCGCCTTCTGCAACACCTGATGAACTCTCAACAAATGTTGTTGTTGTAGAAGTACCAAGGATGGCACCTGCACTTGTTGCGATAGCATCAGCTAAAAGAGCCTGCTTAATTCTAGGAAGTCTTCCGTTTTCATCAAGCATTTTAGCCTTATTGGCAACACCGATAAGTGTTCCAAGTGTATCAAACATGTCAACAAAAAGGAATGAGCACATAATAACAATAAAATCTAATATATTAATATTAAGACCCTTAAGGTTAAAGCACTGTCCAAATGTCTGGCTGATAGCTGTGATATCAAAGCTTCTCCATGAAGGAATAAGTGAATAGAATCCTGCTGCCGCATCAACCTTATAAAGTCCTGTAAGCTGGCAGATAATACCAAGCACCCATGTTGCAACGATACCGATAAGGATAGAACCCTTAACATGCTTTACATAAAGAATAGCTATGATAAATGTACCGATAACTGCAAGTAAAGCACCTATTCCTACTGTGTTAAAATTAGTTCTGAAATTAACAACAGTAACCTTTGTTGACTCACTTGCAACAACTAGGTTAGCACCCTGAAGTCCGATAAATGCCACAAAAAGACCGATACCTACTGATACACCCTTCTTTAATGTTGTAGGAATTGCGTTAAATATAGCTTCACGAACATTAGTAAGTGAAAGCACAATAAATACAAGTCCTTCAACAAATACAGCAAAAAGTGCTACTTTCCAGCTATATCCCATGCTTCCGCATACTGTATACGCAAAATATGCGTTAAGTCCAAGTCCTGGAGCAAGCGCAAAAGGATAATTAGCAAGGAAAGCCATTGCAAAACAACCTATAGCAGATGCTATTGCAGTCGCCATAAGAATTGCATTAGAATCCATTCCTGATGCTGACAGGATAGATGGATTAACAGCCAGAATATAAGCCATTGTCATAAATGTTGTAATTCCAGCTACAACCTCAGTTCTTACACTGGTGTTGTTTTCCTTAAGTTTGAACAGTTTGTCCATTTCAACCTCCATAATTTTATAAATATTAAAAATACTTAATAATACTAACATATCCTTCTCAATTTTACGACAACTTTTTTATTAGACATATATCTTTTCTAATAAAATCCCCCACTAAAAGGGGGAAGCACATTCAATAGCAAAATAGTACTATAGCATTGTACTTTAGTTACACACCTGTGAATTGGACGTGAACACAGGTTTTGGGATACATCCATTTATGAAAAACATGAATAAAGCCATATATGCAGTTGGGAGACCTGCATATATGGCTTTATTTTATTTCTTATCTACTAATTCTGTTGTACAGAAAGGACATCTTGTTGCCTTAACAGATATCTTGCTGAAGCAGTATGGACAATCCTTTGTAGTTGGAGCCGGTTCTTCTTTCTTCTTACCTAAGCTCATCATCTTGTTCATTGCTTTAACTAAAAGAAACAGAACAAATGCCATAATAAGAAAGTTAATAACTGCTGTTATGAATGAACCATAATCAAACACAACTCCTCTTATTGTAAATGTACCACCAACAGTAACGCCTTCTCCATTGGTGCCACCTGTAACCACTGCAATAAGCGGATTAATAAAACTGCTTGTAAGTGCTGTTACAATGCTCTGAAATGCAGCACCGATAATAACACCGACTGCCAGATTCATAACATTTCCTTTCAAAGCAAATTCTTTAAATTCGTGAATGAATTTTTTCATTGTGTTTTCCTCCCGTATATTATTGATTAATCTTTGGAACAATTATAATGTCTTTAATTTTCCCCTTATATCCTCTACCGTTTCAACAATATAATCTGCTCCTGCTATCTCAAGCTCCTGTTCTTCTGCAAAACCGTATCTTACTCCCATAGAATCAATTCCAGAAGCTTTAGCACCTAATATATCGTCTTTTCTGTCGCCAATCATAATAGACTGTGACTTTGTTTCTGACAAACTGCCAGTGTCCGCAAGTCCGGCAGCAGCAAGCCTTACAAACACTTCATCAATAACCTGGTTCTTATGTCTGCGTTCTCCACCTTCTAATTCACTTCCAACAGCAACATCAAAATACTTATCAACATTAAAATACTCTAATATTCTCGGAACATATATTTCAGGCTTACATGTAGCAAGTGCAATTATATATCCATCACTCTTTAATCCTTCAAGCATATCTGCTATCCCGTCAAAAAGAACATTTTCATATATTCCCTTGTCAGAATATCTTTCACGGTAATAATCAACTGCCTTTAGTGCTTTTTCTTTGTCAAATCCATAAAATTTTTCAAAGCTTTCATCAAGAGGAGGACCTATGAATCTTCGAAGCATCGCCTGGTCATTTTCTTCTATTCCAAGTTTCTTAAGTGCATGCTGCACACTTTTGGTAATTCCCTCGCTTGAATCTGTAATTGTTCCATCAAGGTCAAATAATATATATCTCTTAGTCATGTTTTCTCCATTATTATATTAATTCACTGTAACTTCTGATATTGTAATCGGCTATCCGACAAATATCCGGCCAGTCATCAGCTGAAGCCTCATCATATACAGCCACAACAGTAAAGCCACCGCTCTTGGCTCCCTGTGCAGCCGATAATACATCTTCAAACACAATACATTCATTCACACTGCACCCTGCTTTGCCGGCTGCTTTCATATATACATCCGGGAATTTCTTTCCTCTCGGCACTTCATTTGTCTGTGTAAATGCATCAAAGAAACCATATATTCCGTTACGTCTTAAGCATGGCTCAAAAAGTGCCCTGTCTGATGATGTTGCCGAAACAATCTTAAGACCATTATTACGCATTTGTTCTATAAAAGTTTTCGCATACGGCTTTAACACCACCTTGTCAGTGTATGCCTTACATGCTGCATCATACCATTCTTTCATGATTTCTTCTGTAGATTCCGGCAGATTATACTTTTCCTTAGTATATACCGAACCGGATTCAAATGTATGTGTCTTAATCTCCTGCATATATTCCTTAGATACAGGAATTCCTCTTCTGCCCAGAAAATCCATGTCGACCTTAGCCCATACCTGTGTTGAATCAAGTATAGTTCCGTCAAGGTCGAATATGATACACCGGCAGTTACTAAGATCTAACATGGATAACTCCTCCAGATTTATGTACTACTTATATGAAAATCTCTTCTTTACATTAACACTGTATTCATCAGTATATTTCTTGATATATTCAGAATATTTCTGGTTAAGAAGTGTTGACTTGATTGCGTCATCATCTGAACCATCATATGATCTGCTTATGTAATATACAATATAGAAACATGTATTATCATCATCTTCAATAACTGTAAGGTCGCCCTCTTTTCTGTCTGAAGAAGCAATCCAGTCTGCACATGCTTCCTCAATATTGCTCTTCTTAGTTTCTGTAACTAAGGAAGCTGCATCATCCGCATAAGTATCATCGCCTGCTTCTGCAAATTTCCTGCACTGGTTAATAAAATCAAGTTCACTGCTTACGCCTGACGCAAAAGAATTAGCTGTTTCTTTAGCATTTGCCATATCTGACGAATCTGAACTTTCAGCCTTAACTTTAAACATTCTATATTCAAACTTATCATATGTATCCTTATTGTCCTCGTAATATGCACTCACTTCTGAATCTGATGCCGCAAGAGTTTCTGTTAACTTCTCCTGATATGCTGTACTCTTAAGATAATCTTTTAAGAATTCCTTAACTCTCTTTTCTGTAGCTCTCTTACCAAACATCTGCTTAAGATAATCTGAATATGATGTATCAGCTTTATTAGCCGCATCCTTAAGCTTACCTATAAACTCATCATAATCTGCATCTTCATTATCATATGTAAATCCGTTAGCATCTGCATCCTCTAATAAAGCTTTAGTCTCTTTAATAGTTGATACTGCAGAATTAGCAAAGAAATCATACCATGTATAATCAGTTGAATATTCCTGGCTCTTATCTGACTGGCTTGTCTTATATCCCATATAAGATGAATAATAATCACCATATGTCATAGAACCATATAAAGTTGTGTTAAGACTGTTAGTCTTAGCTATGCCGTAATAAAAATCAAACTCAATCTGGCTTATCTTATCATTATCCACTTCAATATAATCTTTATAAATACTGTTCAGCTTAATGCCGGTTGCTGTTCCACTTCCAAGTATTATGCATGCAAGAACTGCTATACACACCCATTTGGTAATATATCTTCTCTTAGCTTCTTTTCTTTCTTCTTCTTTTCTTTTCTGCATCTTACGGTCGTATTTAGTAACAACCTTCTCTGATGCTGCATTATTGTTTGCCATAATGTCCTCCCTATTCATATCCATTAATTTCTTTAATTCTGTCTAACTGCTTCATCCACTCATGTGAACTTGCATCACTTGGCATTCTTAAATCACCTCTTGGTGATACTGCAACTGAACCAACCTTAGGTCCGTCAGGCAGACACGAGCGCTTAAACTGCTGCGCAAAGAATCTCCATGTGAACGTTCTTAGCCACTTATAGATAGTCTTATCATCATATTCTCCTGCAAATGCGTACTTTGCAATTCTGAATATCTTCTCAGGCTCTGCACCGAATCTTAACATATGATACATGAAAAAATCATGCAGCTCATATGGTCCTACTAAATCCTCAGTCTTCTGTGCAATAGTGCCATCTTCCTTAGGAGGAAGAAGTTCAGGACTAACCGGAGTATCAAGCACATCATTAAGAACTGCCGACAAATCCTCATTGCCACAGGTATCAGCATAGAATTGCACAAGATGTCTTACAAGTGTCTTAGGTACTGATGCATTAACTCCATACATAGACATATGGTCGCCATTGTATGTTGCCCATCCAAGTGCCAGTTCTGACATATCGCCTGTTCCAATCACCATGCCGTTAGTCTGGTTGGCAATATCCATAAGTATCTGTGTTCTCTCTCTTGCCTGACCATTCTCGTAAGTCACATTGTGATTATTCTCATCATGTCCGATATCTTCAAAATGCTGTCTTACAGCCTTCATGATATTGATTTCACGGAGTGAACAGCCAAGTTGCTTAGTAAGCTTGACAGCATTGTTATATGTTCTGTCTGTTGTGCCAAAACAAGGCATTGTAATACAATGAATTCCGCTTCTGTCAAAGCCGCACAGATCAAATGCCCTTACAGTCACAAGAAGTGCCAGTGTAGAGTCAAGTCCGCCCGATATTCCAATTACTGTATTCTTACAATTCGTATGTTCAAGTCTCTTCTTTAGTCCATATGACTGGATATTAAGAATTTCCTCACATCTTGAATCTCTCTCCTTCTTGTCAGAAGGTACGAAAGGTGCCTTGTCAAAATATCTTATAAGCTCTAAGTCTTTATCAATAAGTTTCTGAGCCTTCACTTCAGTATATGAACTGTTTTCAACAACTGCATATGTACTCATTCTTCTTCGCTCAGAGCATATTCTCTCTACATCAATATCAGCATATACAGACTCATCAGCAAATTTATGTGCTTCTGCAAGAACTGTACCATTCTCACATATAAGATTATGTGCTGAGAATACAATATCCTGAGTGGATTCTCCGCCTCCTGCACTTGAGTACACATATCCACATACAAGTCTTGCAGACTGTCCAGAAACAAGCTGTTTTCTGTAAGTGTCCTTGCCGATTGTCTCATTGCTTGCAGATGCATTAACAATAATTGTTGCACCATTCATTGCATGCTTTATGCTTGGTGGCTGTGGTGTCCACAAATCCTCGCATATCTCAACGCCAATCTTAACTTTTCTGTTATTATCAAATGTAAATAATAATTCACTTCCAAAGGGAACCTCTTCACCATCAACATCCACATATACACATTCATTAAATCCAGGTGTAAACTGTCTTCTTTCATAGAATTCCCCATAATTAGGAAGATACATTTTAGGAACCATGCCAAGAATACATCCATTCATAATACCTGCAACAACATTGTACAGTTTTCCGTTCATTTCATACGGAAGTCCGACAAAGCTTATCATCCCTGGTGTTGTTTCAGAATATTTCTTAATATCCACAAGTCCCTGAATAGCCGCATTAAGAAGTCTGTCATGTAAGAATAAATCATTACACGTATAACCTGTAATGCACATTTCTGGAAAAACAGCTATTGCAGTATCCTTCTTATGAGCCTCACTCATAAGCGACTTGATATTCTCTATATTATACTCACAGTCAGCCACTTTAATCTTCGGTGTCATGGCTGCTGCTCTTATATATCCGTCTTTCAATTTGCCCTCTCTTTCAATATATGTCTTTTCGTCAAACATTAAAATTATATCAGACTGGGTATTTATTTACAATAAAGGTCACAAAAAAGTCACTTTTGATTATATTGTCCATAAACAAGTGTTACACCGTTTTCCTGCTCTTTAGGCTCATTGCACCCTGTCAGTGCTGATATCATGCTTATAATAACCACCAAAACCAATAATCTTGCTGTCAGCTTTTTCTTTATTCCATCTTCTAACATAAAAAGACCTCCACTTATTCATAAATCTATTATGAACCAGTGGAGGTTTTATTATACTTTAAATGTGCTTATTCAATTACGGCTGCACTAACCTTTATTACTCTGTGTCCAGCTAAGAGCTTATTCTCAATCTTATAGAATGCAACTACCTTAAGAGGCTTGCCATCTTTAGAAACAAACTCCTGTACATAGCTTACATATCTCTTATCTATGAACTTTTCTCTTAACTCTGTTATTACTTCCTCATACTCAACGCTTGGTACGAACTGCTTAAATACAATTCCCGCCTCAAAATCATCTTCTGTGTATCCAAGAAGCTCTGTAAATCCATCATCAATATCAATAATCTTACCGCTTCTCATCTCCATAGAAAACTGTGTAAAAGGAATTGCTTTCATTACTTCTGCCATAATTATTCTCCTTATCCGTGAAAACTACTTAGAAAGTGTTGCAAGACGCTCAGTTACCTGCTCAAGCATCTGTGTATATTTTACCAGCTTTGCCTTCTCTTCGTCAATCTTTGCCTGAGGAGCTTTTGATGTAAACCTCTCATTGTTAAGCATTCCGTTACATCTCTTGATTTCTCCCTGTAATCTGCCTTCCTCTTTCTTAAGTCTCTCTATTTCCTTGTCGATATCAACAAGCTCTGCGAAAGGAATATAGATAACAGCATCCGGTATAACTGTTGAAACTGCATCCTCTGGTATTCCAGCCTTATCAGCCTGAACCTTAACCTCACTTGCATATGCAAGTGTTCCAAAGAAGCCAAGTGAATTGTTAAATATGTTCTTAACATCTTCGCTTGCTGTAACAACATATACAAGTGCCTTACGGCTAGGTGCAACATTCATATCTGCACGAAGATTTCTTATGTTACGTACAGCTTCCTTAATTGTCTCAATAGCCTTCTCCTCTGCTGCGAAGTTGTTAGCTTCATCATATACAGGCCATGAAGAAATCATGATTGACTCTTCCTCATCCTGAATATTGCAGAATATTTCTTCTGTAATGAATGGCATATATGGGTGAAGCAGCTTAAGTGCATCTATAAGAACAGTCTTTAATGTCCAGATAGCTGCTGTCTTTGTCTCGTCTGCATCATTGTAAAGTCTTGGCTTAACCATCTCAATATACCAGTCACAGAATTCTTCCCAGATGAAGTCATTAAGCTTGGCAACAGCGATACCGAGTTCGTATTTTTCCATGTTATCTGTAACTTCCTTGATAAGTCCATTCATCTTAGAAAGAATCCACTTATCAGCATCAGTTAAGTTAGCAGGTCTTTCATCTGTAGCCTTAATCTTGTTATCAGGGTCATTCATCATGATAAATCTTGAAGCATTCCATACCTTATTGGCAAAGTTACGGCTTGCTTCAACTCTTGACCAGTAGAAACGCATATCGTTACCAGGCGCATTTCCAGTGATAAGAGTATATCTTAATGCATCTGCACCGTATTTATCAATAACCTCAAGCGGATCAATACCATTTCCTAATGACTTACTCATCTTTCTTCCCTGATCATCTCTTACAAGACCGTGGAATAATACCTTGCCAAATGGCTTCCTGCCCATATGCTCATAGCCTGAGAATATCATTCTGATTACCCAGAAGAATATAATATCATATCCTGTTACAAGCACATCTGTAGGATAGAAGTAGTCAAGTTCAGGTGTCTTATCTGGCCAGCCAAGTGTTGAGAATGGCCATAATGCTGATGAGAACCATGTATCAAGTGTATCAGGATCCTGTTCAACATTAGCACTTCCACACTTAGGGCATGTGCATACCTTATCTCTTGAAACAGTCATTTCTCCACAATCCTTGCAATAGTATGCAGGAATTCTGTGTCCCCACCAAAGCTGTCTTGAAATACACCAGTCTCTGATATTGTCTGTCCAGTTATAATATGTCTTATCCATAGAAGCAGGGATAAGTTCAATATCACCATTCTTAACGCCTTCAACAGCAGGCTTGATAAGCTCGTCCATCTTAACGAACCACTGCTGCTTAATCATTGGCTCAACAGTTGTCTTACATCTGTCATGAGTACCAACATTATGTGTATGGTCTTCAACTCTTACTAAAAGTCCAAGTGCATCAAGGTCAGCTACCATAGCCTTTCTTGCTTCATATCTGTCCATGCCTGCATACTTGCCGCCAAGATTATTAATTGTAGCATCATCATTTAAAATGTTAATCTCTGGTAAATTATGTCTCTTACCAACCTCAAAATCGTTAGGGTCATGTGCTGGAGTAATCTTAACTACACCTGTACCAAATTCCTTATCAACATAAGGGTCTGCAATAATAGGTATTGTTCTGTCTGTAAGTGGAAGTTCAACTTCCTTTCCAACAAGGTCTGTGTATCTTTCATCATCTGGATTAACAGCCAGAGCTGAATCTCCAAGTAATGTCTCTGGTCTTGTTGTTGCAATCTCAACAAATCTTCCCGGCTCTCCAACTACAGGATAGTTGATATGCCAGAAATGTCCTGCCTGCTCCTCATGCTCAACTTCTGCATCTGATATAGAAGTATTACATACCGGACACCAGTTAACAATTCTTGAGCCCTTGTATATAAGTCCTTTCTCATAGAGCTTTATAAATACTTCCTGAACAGCCTTAGAACAGCCTTCATCCATAGTGAATCTCTCTCTGTCCCAGTCACATGATGAACCAATCTTCTTTAACTGGCTTGTGATAGTTCCACCATATTCCTTCTTCCATTCCCATGTTCTCTTTAAGAAGCCCTCTCTTCCAAGCTCATGCTTGTCAATTCCTTCTTCCTTAAGAGCATTAGTAACCTTAACCTCAGTTGAGATTGAAGCATGGTCAGTTCCAGGAATCCAGAGAGCTTCATAGCCCTGCATTCTCTTGAATCTGATGATAATATCCTGCATAGTGTTATCAAGCGCATGACCCATATGCAGCTTACCTGTAATATTAGGTGGTGGCATAACAATAGTAAATGGTTTCTTATCTCTGTTTACTTCTGCATGAAAATACTTCTTTTCAAGCCACTTGTGATATAATCTGTCTTCGATTTCAGACGGATTATAATTCTTTTCCAATTCCTTGCTCATTATTAATCTCCTTTTTAATATTGCATTCCGGGTTCTTTCCCAATTATGTGCTCGCAGCTCATATGCCAGAATTTCATTCTGGCATTGTCGCGGCGCTCCTCGAGAACCCATACAAAGTTCTCAGTTCGTGCAAGCACGACTGCGAACTTTCCATGACTTCTCTCATCGCTGCTCGCGCAAAAAAGCCCTTTGCAGGGCATATACTCTGCAAAGGGCGTAAATAAACTTATTAACGCGGTACCACCTTTGTTTAATTATCTTGTGATAATCCTCATTACTCCTTAACGCGGAATACGTCACAGCCTACTTAAATCAACCGTTCAGCCATGCAGCTCCAAAGCTACCTTCCATATCATTATTACCTGAACCATCTTCCAGCCAGTGAACGGTTCTCTCTGTCGGATAAGGATATGTACTCCTCTTTTTCAATGCCTTTAAATATAAAATTCTTTTCTATCTTAATATCTGACAGAAAAAAATGCAAGCATTTTATTCAGGAACTTCAATCTGCTTAATATTAAACTCATTGCCCTGAATAAGATATGTGTGCTTACTGCCACAATTCGGACAGACTTTGGCGTATTTCACAGTCTCATAAGTTTCCCCACAGTCCTCGCAGTAAGTTATACCCGGAATTATCTCGACTTCCATCTCACAGTCCTTTACAAGTTCTTCTTTCTTGCAAGCCCACTTCCAGCAGTCTGTAAGATATTCTTCTACAACTCCTGATACTTCGCCAAGCTCAATTGTAACTTTAGATATGCTTGAAACATCATTATCTGAAGCTACTGCTTTGAGGTCATCTATTATGTGAAATACTACGCCTAATTCATGCATACATTTTAGTCCTTTTTCTTTTTGAATTTAATCTTGATTGCCTGCTTTGCACCATATGGAAGAATGTATTTAAGCTTATCCTCACTTCTTCTCATTGTAGAGCACTCTGGCAGATCTCTCTGAAGATGTATAGCATCAAACTCACACTTTGTTGTACAGATACCACAGCCTACGCACTGGTTCTCATCAACGATTGTTGCACCACAGCCCAAGCATCTTGCAGTTTCTTTCTTAACCTGTTCCTCTGTGAATACACCTGCATCACTTCTGAATGACAGCTTATCAACTCCTGACTTCTTAGCTGGGCGCTGACGGCCTGTATTGTCATACTTCTCAACGCTGTAATCATCCTTATCAAGTTCAACATAATAGTTAGGATCCCTGCCTATTGTAAGTGAGCTGTGTGGCTGTACATATCTGTGAATAGATATAGCCCCCTGCTTACCTGCCGCAATAGCATCAATAGCAAATTTAGGACCTGTATATACATCACCACCGACAAAGATATCTGGCTCTGCTGTCTGATATGTAACCTTGTCAGCAACAGGATAATTACCATGCCAGAATTCAACCTTAGTACCTTCAAGAAGGCTGCCCCATTCAATTGCCTGTCCGACAGACATTATCACATTGCTGCATTCTATTGTCATAGTCTCATTCTCATCGTACTGTGGATTGAATCTTCCATCAGCATCCTTAACAGAAGTACATTTCTTAAATACGATGCCTGTAACCTTGCCATCTTCTGTAAGGATTTCTTTAGGTCCCCAGCCACCAATAATATTGATACCTTCTGATTCAGCAGTCTCAATTTCTTCTGGAAGTGCTGGCATAATGTCTCTTGTCTCAAGAGATACCTGTGAAACCTTAGGTGAACCGCAGCGTATTGCTGTTCTGGATACATCAATGGCAACATTACCACCGCCAATGACTACTGTGTCACCTGTAAGCTTATAGCTTTCATCATCAGTTGTAATATGGAGAAGTTCAACACCAGTCATAACTCCCTTAGCATCTTCTCCGGCAACGCCAGTCTTTCTACCGCCCTGACATCCAACTGCAACATAAAATGCTTTATAGCCCTGTTCGCGAAGCTGTGCGATTGTGATATCCTTACCTACTTCAACACCACATTTTATCTCAACACCCATAGCCCGTAATACATCTATCTCTGCCTGTACAATATTCTTCTCCATAACAAATGAAGGAATACCATATACAACCATACCGCCCGGTTCCTTATTCTTCTCGAATACAGTCACATTAGTATAGCCTTTCTCTGCAAGGTAATATGCACATGAAATACCAGCCGGACCTGCACCGATAATCGCAACCTTCTCGTCAAAATATCCCTTAGTTGCAGGAACAACCTTTTCAGGAACATATCTTGTTTCTGCATTAATATCTAACATTGCGATATATTTCTTAACTTCATCAATAGCAATTGACTCATCAATAGTTCCCCTTGTACATGCGTCTTCACAACGCCTGTTACAGACATAACCACATATTGCAGGAAGTGGATTGTTCTTCTTGATAAGAGCGAGCGCATCCTGGTATCTTCCCTGTGCAGCCATCTTTAAATAGCCCTGTACAGCAATGTGGGCTGGACAGGCTGTCTTACATGGAGCTGTTCCTGACTCATGTGTATTGATTCTGTTCTTGTCCCTGTAGTCCTCTGACCACATGTGTCTGCCCCACTTCTGTTCCGAAGGAAGCGGCATCTTAGGATATGTAACCTCTGAGCCGTCCTTTCTGCAAAGCTTCTGTCCAAGAGACAATGCACCTGCAGGACAGTATTCAACACAGCGTCCACATGCAACACAGTTCTGCTTGTTGACATGTGCAACATATGCTGAACGTGACATATTAGGGGTATTGAAAAGCTGTGATGTCCTGAGCGCATAACAGACATTAACATTACAGTTACATATAGCAAATATCTTATCTTCACCATCAATATTAGTTATCTGGTGAACAAATCCATTATCCTCTGCCTTCTTGAAAATCTCAAGTGCTTCTTCCTTAGTGATGTATCTTCCGCCTTTGCCAGTCTCAACGACATAATCAGCCATATCACCTACAGCAACACACCAGTCAGCAGGATCATCTGCACATCCCTCGTCAAATGTTTTTCTTGATTTACGGCATGAACATGGGCTTGCTGCATATTTGCCCTCGTATTTATCAAGCCAGTATGAAATCTTCTCAAGCGAGATGGCTTCATTACACATATCAACTTCCTTCTGTACAGGAATGACATGCATACCAACACCAGCACCTCCTGGTGGAACCATATGTGTAAGTCCCTCAAGTGGAATACGGCTCATTCGCTCAAAGAATCTTCCCATCTCAGGATGTTCCCCTAAGACAGTATCATTCATATTGGCAAATTCCGCACTTCCCGGAACAAACATAGGAAGCACATACTGTTTCTCGTGCTTTGGATTCTCCCAGTTATACTCAATTACGCCATTAAAAGCCATCTTATTAAGAAGTTCCTCAAGATACTTCTCATCCATACCTGTAATCTTAACAAGTTCAGGAAGTGTCTTTGGCTTACGCACTCCCATCTTTAATGCAACCTCAGCCATCTCATCAGTACAGATTGCTGCAAGTCCCCAATATTCAGGGTCATCTGCTGTGAGCTTCTCCAGTCCCAGCTTTATTGCTGCCCTGTCAGTAACCATCTTTCCAAGTTTAAGGATTGGTTCCCTTACAGGAAGCTCAGGATGTGGATTCTTAAATTCAACATTCTTAGTATTCTTTGCCATAAATCATCCTCCGTTATTTATTCTTTCCTCTGGCAAATGCCGGATTCTTTATTAACTGTACGATAAGCGGAATTACCATAAGCACCCATACAATAGGTTCTGAAACAATAACTCCCCAGTATCCCATGAAAGGAACAAGTGTAAATGTTATAACAACCTTTCCGGCAAGTTCAATCCCACTTGATATAATAGGAGTAAGCCTGTCTCCTATTCCCTGCAGTGAATTTCTTATAATAGTTATCATTGCTGTCACAAAATAAAGCAGTGAATCAACTCTTAAATACAGCGTTGCTGTATCTATTACTTTTCTGTTGTCCGAACTTATAAGCATTTTTACAAATGTCGGCACTACCGTATATGATGTGATGATACATAACACACACCATACCCATCCCATAAGGATAGAAGTTAATATGCCTTTTCTTATTCTTTCATACTTTCCTGCACCAAGATTCTGCCCACAGAAGGTTGCCATCGTAGTTCCCAGCACACCGAACATCATCATGAAAAGCTCTGATAATCTTCTTGCAGTAGTATGGGCAAGAATTATATCCTGTCCAAATGAATTGATTGCACTCTGCAATGTGACTGAACCAATTGATACCAGACTGCTCATAAAGCCCATGGAACAGCCTGTTGACATAAGTTTTCCACGCAGACTGGCATCAGTCTTGAAATCTTTCCTGCTAATCCACAATATGTTGTATCTTTTAAGTGAATACACAAGACAGGCTATAAGTGCAATAAACTGTGAAAGCACTGTTGCCACTGCAGCTCCTCTTACCCCCATTGGAATAACCTTAAGGAAAAATAAGTCTCCACCAATGTTAAGCACTACTGATATTCCTAAAAAAATAAGCGGAGTAAATGAATCTCCTATCGACCTTAACAGGGCTGCACAGACATTGTAAAGCATAAGTATTGTCATGCCTGCAAATATTATAAATATATAATCATAGGCTTCCTTTAACAAATCCTCTGGTGTATTAAGTACTTTCAGAAGAGGTCGTAAAAATATCAGCACAACCACTGTCAGACCTGCTGATATCATAATTCCATATTTGAACGAACCTGCAACTGTCCTCTTAAAATTAGCTGTATCTCCTGCCCCAAAAAACTGTGCAGCAATAACAGCAAATCCATTAGTCAGTCCCTGTAAAAAGCCTATAACAAGGGTGTTCACTGAGTTAGTAGACCCTACAGCCGCCAGTGAACTTTCTCCTAATACATACCCTATAATCTTGGTATCCACAAGATTATAAGTCATCTGAAGCAGCGAGCCTATAAAAACCGGTAATGCAAACCAGAATATAAGCTTAGTTATACTTCCCTTAGTTAAATCTTTCATACAAATATTCCTATATAGTTCTTAATTCTACCTAATTAATCCACTGATAAAAATGCATCCATCTCTTCAGCAACATCATCAAAATTCTGGTTATAAACAGCTGCAAATTCACCATACAACAGCTTCCTTGCTGCAATCAGCATCCTGCTGTCTGCTGACTTCATCTTTCTTAAATCCTTAGCTCTTTCATTCTTAATGACATATAAAGCACGAATCAGATGCATAAGCTTTAAAGCATCCTGAGATTTCATATGTTCATCATACTGCATAGGTGTAACCTTTTCTGAAAGTTCTCCATCTTTCTTACAATTTCTGGCTCTTTCCTTTAACTTGTCACATTCCTTAACAGTCATAATGCTTCTTATCATAACCTTGTTGCTGTCAACGGGTGAATATATAATCCCCTTGCTGTCAAATACCGGCTGAAGAAAATAATAATCCCCTGATATTCCCTTAATAGGTGGTGTATCAATATTTTCAACCTCGCACACTCCAACAACTCCGTATACTACCTTATCACCAATCTCAAACATGCTCTCCGTACTTCCTTCCAATTCTTCGTTAAATCCGTATCAATTATTAATATTATATTACATTTCTAAGATTTTTTCAAAGTATATTTTTACTGGAAATTCGAAACAAAATCCATCTGTCATATGACATAATAAATAAAAAACGTCGTTTCAATGAATCACTCATCAAAACGACGTTCCAAAATCAATCTTGTTATTAATTAGAATAAATCTACTCTTCCTGCAACCTTTCCATCAGCAACATAATAGCATGCTCCATCCTGCGGCTTTATGTATAACTTAATATCCTTAGCTGCTACTTTCTGTGCCTTAAGGTCAGCTTCAACTCTCTTTAATACAGCATCCATATCTGTCTGCTCATCGTTATACTGGATAAACGTCTCAGTCTTAACTTCTTTCTTGGCAACAGCCTTCTTAGCTGTAGTCCTAACGGCTGTCTTCTTAGCTGCCACTTTCTTTGTTGTAGCCTTAGCTGCTTCCTTAACAGTCTCTTTAGCTTCTTCAACTTTAGCTTCAACCTTAGTCTCAGCCTTAGCTGCTGCTGTCTCAACTGCCTTCTTCGCTGTTTCTGTCTTAGCTGCCGCTTTTTTAGCAGTCTTCTTAACAGTTGTCTTAGCTTCTGCTGCCTTTACCTCTGCTGTCTTTACAGCACCGCCAAATACATTGCCATCCTTTTTTTCATTGTTTGCCATGTTTCCATCCTCCTTAATAAAAATACTACTCTCCAATAAGAAACTTCTTGATTGTTTCTACAGCTTTATCTGCATCATTGCCTTCTGCTGAAATAGTAACAGACATTCCGTCTCTTAATCCAAATGCCATAATCCCCATTAAGCTTTTAGCATTAATATTCTTGCCTTCTGATGAAATATCAATATGACTCTCAAACTGACAAGCAGTCTGAACAAGCTCAGCAATTGGATTCTTATGTACTTTATCAATGTTAGCAACGTTGATTGTCTCAGTCATTACAAATTACACCTTACTTTCGTTTAATTTCAGTTACTTTTGTAAATATACCCTAATAGTAAATATAAGTCAACATCTGCTTTCGCAATTTAATTAATAAACTGTTCTCATTTGATTGTAAGATTTATTGATTTATCTTCATAACCCTCATTATAAAGTTCTCTCATCTGCTCATCAAATATATCGGAAGGTTCATAATCACACAACAAAAGAATCAATTTTTTTATCTGTTCATTTTCAGAAGATAGTTTTTTATACTGTGGTTCTATTTTATTTTTCAATTCCACAAGATTAGCCGCATTTTCCTCTTTAGGAATTGCCAATGCCCCTGACACAACTCCAAGAGCATAGGCACATTCATAATTGCCAGTCATTCTTGCATTAGTAAATCCACATTTGCGCGCAAGCGCCTGCTTAGCTAATATAGGTACCATTATGCATTAAGCTCCTTCTTAAATGTTGCAACATAATCTGCGGCAGCTTCCTCTGAATAATTATTAGCTTCAAGAAGCTTGATAAAATGTGAACCGACTATTGCACCATCAATAATATCTTCAAGTGGGGCAACATCTGCTGCTGTTCTTATTCCGAATCCCATCATAACTGGAATCTTAGATTCTTTCTTAACTTCTGTAAGATACTCTCTTATCTGTGAATGGAAGTTAGCACCCTTACCTGTAACCCCCATCTGTGAAACGCAGTATACGAAACCTCTTGCATTCTCTAAAAGCATTGGAATTCTGCCCTTAGATACAGGAGAAACAAGCTGGATAAGAATTGGAGAATTCTCGTTCTTTGCAAGGACATCCTTTATCTGCCCCTGCTCCTCGAATGGAAGGTCAGGGATAATAAGTCCGTCAACACCATTTTCAATACATTTGTTTACGAAGTTCTCAACACCGTAATGATATACAGTATTGTAATAAAGCATGAATACAACAGGGCTATTAAGACCAGCTTTTCTTACTTCACCCATCATTGTAAATGTGCCTTCAAGTGAAGCTCCATTCTGGATAGCCTTGTATGAAGCATCCTGAATTACAGGACCATCAGCAATAGGATCTGAGAAAGGAACACCTATTTCCATAATATCGATTCCTGCCTTCTCCTGTGCAAACATAATCTTCTTAGTTGTATCATAATCCGGAAGTCCTGCTGTTGTATATGTAATAAATGCTTTCTTTCCCTCTTCTTTAAGTGCTGCAAGTCTTTCTTCTATTCTATTCATTACTTGTTAGTCTCCTCTCCGTTAAGATATTTCTGAACTGTATTAACATCCTTATCACCACGGCCTGAAAGACACATGATAATTGTCTTACCCTTATATTCACCCTGTGCCATCTTGAACACATGTGCAAGTGCATGAGCACTTTCAATTGCCGGAATAATTCCTTCCATTCTGCAAAGTTCCATAAGTGCATCCATACATTCCTTATCTGTTACAGAAACATATTTTGCTCTTCCAGAATCTCTTAAATAAGCATGTTCCGGACCAACACCCGGATAATCAAGTCCTGCTGAAATAGAATGTGCAAGCTGGATATTACCGATTTCATCCTGTAAAAGATATGTCTTCATTCCGTGAAGGACACCAACCTGTCCGAGTGCCATTGCTGATGCATGTTTTCCTGTCTCAATACCAAGGCCTCCTGCCTCAACGCCAATAAGGTCAACGTCTTTATCATTAATGAAATCAGCAAACATTCCGATTGAATTAGAGCCACCGCCAACGCATGCAACAACTGCGTCAGGAAGCTTTCCTGTCTTATCGAGAATCTGTTTTCTCGCCTCAGTGCTGATAATTCTCTGGAATTCCTTAACCATCTTAGGATATGGATGTGGTCCTACAGCAGAACCAATAATGTAAAATGTATCCTCTGCCCTTTCAGCCCATGTTCTTATTGCTTCATTAGTAGCATCCTTTAATGTTGCGCTTCCTGTTGTTACAGGCTGCACCTTTGCTCCAAGCATTTCCATTCTGAATACATTAAGTTTCTGTCTTTCGATATCCTCAGCACCCATGAAAACTGTACACTCCATATCAAAAAGTGCTGCGCCTGTAGCTGTTGCAACGCCATGCTGTCCTGCACCTGTCTCAGCGATAACCTTAGTCTTGCCCATTCTCTTTGCAAGAAGAATCTGACCGATAACATTATTAATCTTATGTGCTCCTGTATGGTTCAAATCTTCTCTCTTAAGGAAGATATCTGCTCCGTACTTCTTGCTTATTCTCTCTGCATAATACAGTGGAGTTGCCCTTCCAACATATTCCTGCAGATAATAAATATAATCCTTAGCGAACTCAGGGTCTCTTATTGCCTCATCAAATGCTTTCTCAAGCTCTGCCAGAGTATTCATAAGTGACTCTGAAACATACTGTCCTCCAAACTGTCCATAATACTTGCTTCCTGCCATTTTCTCTTTACCTCTTTTTCTTAATATTTTGCATTCTGTATAAATGCTTTAACTTTACTCTCATCTTTTCCTTTAACGGACACATCATCATATTCAACGCCCGAACTTATATCAACAACATCAGACCTTACTGCTTCTATCGCAGCTTTTACATTGTCTGGTGTAAGTCCTCCTGCAAGGAATAATTTCTTATTACCGCAGTCCGCTTTTTTAAGACTTTCCCAGTCGAATGTCTTACCGCTCCCCGGAACTCCCGCATCAAAAAGCAGTCCATATATTTTATCCAGACTTCGCCATCGCTTAGTCTCCAGATATATATCTTCTTCTAACTGATGCTTAATGTTAACGGCTCTTATAATCCTGACACTGCATGCATTATACACATCATCACTTAATTCACCGTGAATCTGTATATAATCAAATCCTGCATTCTGTATTGCTTCAAGCTGTGATACATCGGGGGACACAACAACAGCAACGCTCTTGATGTCCGATTTCTTCAATTGTGCAACAAGCACCGCTGCCAGATTAATGTCAATATTGCGTTTGCTTTTTGGATAATATAGTACCATACCTGCATAATCTGCACCATATTTTTCTATAATGTGTACATCATCCATACTTGTAAGTCCGCATATCTTAACCTGTACTAAAGAATCATTTTCTTTCAGCATTATATACCTCTTTAAACTCTGATATTAATTCTTCCGGCTTCGGTGCTTCCATAAGCACTGTTCCTATAAGAAGTGCATCTGCTCCACTCTTTGCCAGCACCTTAATATCGTCTGTATCCGCAACACCGCTTTCTGATACAAGCAGTTTTCCAGCTTTTCTCATCTCTTGTGTAACCATATCTGCAAGTTTTTTCGTAGTATCAAGGTCAACCTCAAATGTCTTAAGATTACGGTTGTTAATTCCTATAATCTTCACATCAAGATTCAGCATTCTCTGCATTTCCTCTTCGTTATGAACCTCACATAAAACATCAAGTCCAAGACTGTAAGCAAGGTCATATAGTTCTTTAAATCTACTGTCATCAAGAATAGCAGCAATGAGAAGAACTGCATCCGCTCCTATTACCTTCGCTTCATACACCTGATATGGATCAATTATGAAATCCTTTCTGATAATCGGAAGGTCTGTCATCTGTCTTATCTGCTTAAGATATTCTGTACTTCCCTTAAAATGGTCTTCCTCTGTAAGACATGAAATAGCATCTGCGCTTTCGCCGTACTGTTTTATTCTTTCTTCCAGAGTAATCTTATTGTTCATATTACCATGACTTGGTGATGCTTTCTTGAACTCACTTATAATTGAAAGACCGTCCTTTGCAAGTGCATCATAGAAGCTGTGTGACACTCTATGGCTCTCAATCGCAAGTCTTGTCATCTCTTCTTCGCTGATTCTTTTCTTGTGTTCTGGAAGTCTTTTTAACTTATCCTCTACAATAACATCTAATATCATTAAATCACCCCATTAACGAAATTCTCAATCATTCTCTTGCCATGCTCTGTATATATTGACTCCGGATGGAACTGCAATCCGACCACCGGATAATCCTTATGTTTTACAGCCATTATTTCTCCATCCTGTGTCTTGGCAATAACCTCCAGGCAGTCTGGCAAAGTCTCTTGAATTATAGCTAGTGAATGATATCTTGCAACCTTTACTGGTGAATCAAGTCCGGTAAATATTCCTGTTCCATCATGGTATATTTCAGACTGTTTACCATGCATGATACATTTTGCATAAGAAACAGTCGCGCCAAATGCTTCTCCTATGCACTGATGTCCCAAACATATACCAAGTATCGGCTTCTTTCCTGTAAAATGCTTTATTACATCAACACATATTCCAGCATCTTTAGGGCTCTTAGGGCCAGGAGATACAACTATTGATTCAGGGTCAAGCTCCTCTATCTCCTCAATTGTTATCTTATCGTTTCTTACAACCTTAATATCACTGTTAAATATTCCAATAAACTGATACAGGTTATATGTAAATGAGTCATAATTATCAATCAGCAGAATCATAAATGTTCCTCCTTAACAAGTGTCTTTGCAAGTGCCATTACTTTATTGCAGCACTCCTGATATTCCATCTCAGGCTTTGAATCAGCAACAATTCCTGCACCTGCCTGAAGATATACCTTATCGCCTTTCTTAATCATAGTCCTGATTGTAATGCAGAAGTTCATATTACCGCCAAAATCAAGGTATCCTGTAGCTCCTCCATACAGGCCTCTTCTTACTGTCTCAAGCTCATCTATGATTTCCATTGCTCTTATCTTAGGTGCGCCGCTTAATGTACCTGCTGGAAGAAATGATGATACGAGGTCAAGTGGATGATATTCTCCATTCTTTCTTCCCTCAACAAGTGAAACAATATGCATAACATGTGAATATCTCTGGATATTCATGAACTGGTCAACCTTGACTGTTCCTATCTCACTTATCCTACCCATATCATTACGTGCAAGGTCAACTAACATCACATGCTCAGCTCTCTCTTTCTCATCTGCAAGAAGTTCTTCCTCTAAAGCAATATCCTGTTCCTTTGTTGCTCCTCTTTTTCTTGTGCCCGCTATAGGACATGTATATACTTTATTGTCTGACTGCTTTACAATCATTTCCGGTGAACTTCCGATTATCTCAAAATCTCCGAAATTAAAGTAATACATATATGGTGAAGGATTAAGTTCTCTTAATTTCTCATAGAGATTAAAACCGCTCTGTCCCGTCTTTATTGTCCATCTCTGCGAAAGAACTGTCTGGAATATATGACCTTCTTTTATGTAATTCTTAATCTTATTAACCTTCTTGCTATATTGTTCAAGCGTGTCCGATTTTTTCAATATTACACCATCAAGTGACATATCAGGCTTATCATCCTTAAACTTATCTACGCCCTCTCTTGCAGTCTTTATAAGCTCCTCCGCTTCCTTTAAAGCCTTAATCCTGCCTTTCTCTGAATCCTCTCCAAGCACTACTGCTGTGAATGTTTCTGCTGTATGATTGATAGCAATGAACTTGTCTGCAAGCATAAGCTGTATTGTCTCAATTCCTATCTCATCAGGATTATCATCAGGAAGGACTTCTGTGTATCTTATATAATCATATCCAAGGCTTCCAACAAGACCTCCAAGGAAATCAAGTTCTCCCGGATCCTTTACTATCTCGAATTCATCAAAATACTCTTTAAGTCTTATAAGAGGATTGCCCTCTCTTACCTCTCTGCTTCCATCTTTTCTTGTAATAACAAGGCTGTCCTTATCTGATTGGATTATCTCATTTGGTTCAACTCCCATAAAAGTATACTGTCCGCTTTCCTTGTCAGTTCCTTCAAGAAGAAATCCCTTCTTTTCAATTCCAAGTCCTTTGTATAGTTCAATAGCTTTCTCATTAACGATACTTACCGTCTTCTTATAAGCTCTTAATCTTCGTTTCATAGTTCCTCCCTATCCTTCGTTGTTCATTACTGGCGCTCGTCATATGAATAAGAATTAAAGCAAGCTTTATTCTTGTTCGCAGACTTTCTGCTTACATACTTTTTTGTAAGCCAGGTCTTTCCGTGCCTTCGGCACTCCCAAGCCCTGGTAATTCACAACTCACGGACTTCGTCCTTCGTTGTTCATTACTGGCGCTCGTCATATGAACAAGAATTAAAGCAAGCTTTATTCTTGTTCGCATGACTCGCTGCTTACAAAAAATGTCCCTGACAGGAACCTGTATATTGCAGATTCCTGTCAGGGACGAATTACCGTGGTGCCACCCTTATTTATGAACATACTTGTAATATTAATAAAAAAGGTGGCACTCCTTACCGGATATGCCACCTGTATGCTCAACTCATTATCAGATACAATTAATATATCCTTCCCCTGTAACGCGAGGCCGCGTCGTAAACTACTGCTAATTCATCTACGCATCTCACAAACCCATTCCTTACGGCTCTCCATGCTGACATTCCACCACCGCCAGCTCTCTGTGATGTACCTTCCGAAAGTACTCTTTTGATCATCGACTTTAAATATTTAACTGCCACCTATAATAGCACTATGTTTATCTGCCGTCAAGCACAAAAGCTTAAAATTTCCTGATATTAACAATTGTCTGAACCAGATATACTATGTATAAAACAGCTGCTACAAAAATAAGAACCGTTGTTGCATTTGTAAGTACCAGAATAATCACATTCACAGTAAGAAGAATAACTACTCCTAAAAGTGTTTTTCCAATTGTTCTTTTAAATACTTTAACGCTTACAATATATACCATAACGACGATTATCAGAATAATCAAACTCAGAATCGAAAGTGTTCTCCAAAAAGCATCAAACTCTTCCTGTGTGGTCTGCTGAATCCTTGCAATTCCACTCTGAATAAAAAACATATATAGGTTTATTACCAGCAAAATTAATGTTACTATTTCTAACAACACATTCTTTATAACTTTCATTTCTTAATTCCTCCATATTATATACTCACAATTTAAGTTCACTCTCAATTGACACTTACATAAGCCTTTCCAATGCCAATAACATTATGTAAAAGCCAACAAGTGCAAACCACACAATACTCAGAATCATATATATGGTCTGTTCATTTCCCATAACTCCATTATATGGATTATCTTTGTTAACACGTATGGTATAAACAGAACCCCTTTCATGATACATCGAAAATATATTCTTTTTTACACGGCAAACATAATTATGCCCTTTGTATCCATAAATAAACTCAGAAGCGTATTGATATTTATAGCCATTGCCATTTGCAACTCCTTTAGTTTTATAGAAATGCTTTTTTATGTATAAAAATCGGGCAAAAAAAACGAGATCCATCATAATACCTATAACTAGTGCTTCCATTTTCTACACCTCATATTTCATGTTATTCGACAACGTTAGATGCAATGTGTTCGCATGCTTTCTAATATATTTAATGCTGTTATTTGTATTTTCTCTAACTTCCTCAGAGTTGTTAAATAAATTCTTCAATTTTTCTTTTTCCCCCTATGGTATTTTTGAAGCCTGAATTTAAAACAAAAAAGGCTGCACTAAGAAATTTTTTAAAGATTTCTTAATGCAACCGAACTATCATAGTATTAGAGACTTATGCTTATGTGAATCTCTCAACTGAAAATAGTGTTTTTCAGCTTTATACCTCTAGACTTCTAGTTTTGCGTCCTTATATTTCTATAAGTTTGCCATATTTACTTTTTTAGTATATATTAATTTATATCATTTGTAAACTGCTATTATTGAGATTGATTTGTATCTCTGCTGAATTTATCTTATTTCTTGCTAAAAGCCTACTCATCCACACAAATTTCCTGCCTGCGTAGGTCTTTTCCCTGCTCTCAATCTGTCCTCGCACAGCTTTCCGGCTTAAAAGACCTACTCAACCGTCTGAATTTCCTGCTTGCGTAGGTCTTTTCCCTGCCCTCTACCTGTCCTCACACTGCTTTCCGGCTTAAAAGACCTACTCATCCACACAAATTTCCTGCTTACGTAGGTCTTTTCTCTACCCTCTACCTGTCCTCGCACTGCTTTCCAGCTTAAAAGACCTACTCAACCGTCTGAATTTCCTGCTTGCGTAGGTCTTTTCTCTGCTCTCTACCTGTCCTCATACAGCTTTCCAGCTTAAAAGACCTACTCAACCGCCTGAATTTCCTGCCTGCGTAGGTCTTTTCCAAACTTCACATATTCTGGCACAGTTCTCAGCCTATCCCAGCCCAACTCTCCACATATCATAACACAGCTTTAAGCCCCAAAGTACTCTCCAGCTTAAAACCCATCCTACAATATCTCTGCAAGCTCTGCAAAGCTCTCTATCTTAGCAACATAGCAATCTTTGGATACGTCTCCAAATCCATACTCAGCATATATAAAATCTATGCCCGCATCTTTGGCAGACTTTGCATCGCCTGCTGTATCACCGACATACACAGGGTTCTTTAAGTTGTTTCTTTCTATAAGTATCTTATTAGACTCGCTCTTTGGCAGAAATGTCCTTCCCCAACATTCAGTATCTTTGAAGAAATCGGACATAAGGTGTGCTGTAAGAAAACTTTCAATATAACCATCCTGACAATTGCTCACAATATACAATGGATATTTCTTGCTTAGTGTATAAAGAGTTTCTGCAAGCTGTGGATAAAGAATTCCACCTCTTTCTGCAAGATATCCATTCTCAAATGTACACAGCTCGTCCATAAGTGCATTTCTTACCTGCTCCTGTTCTTGTGGAAACAGCTTTGCAGCTATGTCGTACATCGGAAGTCCCATACAGTCGTTAAGGTCTGTCTCGACAATTGGTGTTCTGTGAATCTCTTCATGACGAGAAAGTATTATATTCCACGCCTCACATATTGGCTTTCTTGTATCCCACATAGTACCGTCAAGGTCAAATATTATTCCATCATAAGATTTATCAAGCATTGTTATCCTCCAGATCTTTATCTAATTCATCAAGCAATGTCTTTAACTGTGTTTCCTGTGTTATATCATAAACAATTGAAAAGCAGTCTCTTGCCAGACGGTAATCTTTATCATTCATCATAAGTTCACCGACTCTGTATATAATTCCTATTGTCTTAGAGTCAGGTCCTGGTTCCACCTCATTCTTATCAAGTATTTCCTGCATCTGTTTAACAGAATATTCCGGTGTCCTGTCATTTAATGCCTGCTCAAGATACTTAAGTTCATTATCAGCATTGTCTGTCTTATAATATATATTGCTGTAGGTGTAGCACACCCTTGCCGCCTCAGTATTATACCTGGCAACATAATAAAATCCCATATTTCTGTAATATCTTGCCATCGTTGCGCGGCTGCAGCAGAATCTGTATGCCTGCTTTGTAACATCAAGATATCTCGATAGCATATTAAGATTCTTATAACATTCTGCAAGTCCAAGATATGAATCAAGATCAACAGGATTCCAGCATATAGCCTTCTTAAATGCATCCTCAGCTCTGCGAAACTTCGATAACTTCAGGCACAGACTGCCATAAGTCCTGTAGTACTCTCCAACCGGCAGCTCTGTACACAGCACATCCGTTTCCGGTTCAAAATAACATGCGTACACATAATATTCCATAACATGATTAAGGCTTATATATATTGGTCTGCCGTCCATGTCCGATTTTTTCACAAATGTATCATCCATAGTTCCGGCTTTACGCTCGTCCGTACACTCTTCTATTCTTTCAAGTATTGCAGATAATATATCTGCCGCTTTGTCATAATCACCTGAATTAAATATCTTCTCGTAATCTGCAAATCTGTCTTTGACATCTGCAAGCTTCTTTATATCCATTACTTCTCCTTTTTAGCAGTAATTTCATATGTTCCTGTGAGTATTGCAACACTTCGTGGCTCAACACATACACTTCTGTTATTATCTTCAATCACAGCACCTGATACATTAGAACTCATATCAACCTTCCATGTACCATTAATCTTAGGAAGTGCAAAGCTGTGATTCTCCCAGTGCATATTATATGCGGCATATATCAAACGGTAGTCTTCTTCATCCCCATATACGCATGAATACATAATTCCTAAATGCCTGTCATATGTATTCATCTGTGCATACCACGCATTAGTTCCATGATATGATATATCAGGGTAGCCACATGATACCCTGTCACTTAAAGTAAGCGACTGCGGCATATGAAGTATCTTATTATTCTGTCTGAACTGTATAAGAGCCTTTGTCCATTCAAGAATTTCTTTTCCCTCTTTAGTTTCCTTCCAGTTAACCCATGAAAGTTCACTGTCAACACAATACGGATTATTGTTACCATTCTGTGAATTGCCAAACTCGTCTCCGGCAAGTATAAGCGGAGTACCTGCCGACAAGAAAACAAATGCCAGTGCATTTTTAATCTGACGCATTCTTAGTTCTTTAATCTTTCTCTTTCTTGTCGAACCTTCCTCGCCACAGTTCCAGCTGAAATTAAAATCCTCGCCATCCCTGTTATTCTCGCCATTAAGCTCATTATGCTTTCTGTCATAGCTTACAAGGTCATTAAGAGTAAATCCATTGTTGTTGGCAATATAATTAATGTTTGCACTGTTTGCTTCATTCTTTCTTGATATAGCTGCAAATTCTCCAAGCATATTCTCATCGCCTTTTAACAGTCGGCGCGCAATATTCTGGAAATCATTATTATAATTAGCCATATGCTTCTTCGTTCCGGTTTTGCCATTCCAGTATACAGTTATAATCTTGGTATCCGCTAAAAGTGCATCCTGTGAAAGTGCCTTAAGCGCTGACTCATCACAGTACACATGAACTCCGTCAATGTGATATTCAGTAACCCAGTATCTTACACACTGCAGGATAAAGCCTGTACTTTCGTCAGTAAAAAACATTTCCATAACGACTTCAATGCCATTTCTATGCAATTCTTTAACCACATTCTTAAATTCAACTGTATAATCCCTAAACACCCCCGGATGCTTTGAAGCAATTGAAGAATATGATGCCTTAGGTGCGAAATAAAATCCTCCGACATATCCCCAGTAATTAATTTTCCGCGTATTCTTATCCACGCTGTAATGTGTTCCGGCTCCGTATTTTGACATTATAGTATCAGTCAACTGTGGAAATCGTCCTATTTCATCGAATTCATATGCCGGCTGCAGTTCAATAGTAGTAACTCCAAGTTCCTTAAGATATGGAATCTTGTTCACTATTCCTGCAAATGTGCCTTTATCCCTGACCTTTGATGTCCTGCTCTTAGTAAATCCCCTGACATTAATTTTGTAAAAAATGCAGTCACTGTAATCCAGATTAAGCGGCCTGTCATCTTCCCAGTCATAATCTGCCACATCAATCGCTGCCAGATACACATCTTCCTCGTCCGTCTGTCCAAATCTTCCACAATTCGTTATCGCCTTTGCATATGGGTCAAGATACATTAAGCCATCTATCTCATAGCAGTAGAAACATGTATCCAGTCTCCTGCCAGACACATGAACTGAAAATATATTTCCACATTTCATTGACGAATCCAGTTCTATCCGTTCTTTTGGCTTCATATGTGCATCAAAAATCAGCAGAGCTGCACTGTCACATTCTGCCTCGTATGTAAAATTATATCCGTCCTTATATCTGCTGCATCCCATAAGCATGGGATTTCCTTTACTAATAAGCATATTAATCTCCACTCTATTTTTTATACAAGCCCCTCATAGTATTCTTATCCAGCTTATAGAATCTCATTATAAATATTGTAACAATCCAGCCTATTATCGGAATTATGCAATAGAAAAATATTGTCAGAAACTTAAGCTGTGGTGTCAGTGGGTCCTCCACCTGCGGAAAAACTTTAGAATACCCTGCTATCGCAAGTGCTATTCCTACAAATCCTGTTCCAAGTGCTGAAAATGATTTGTCAATAAATGAAAACAGTGCTCCCATTATTCCCGGCACAAAATGTCCGCTCAGTGTATATTCGTAATCAGTACAATCGGCAATCATAGGAACAACTATATTATTAGATATTGATTTTACTCCGTTAAGCAGCGTAAACACCAGCAAAAACGCTACCGTTATAAAGTTAATATGTCTTAATGATACATTTGTAAGGTCTAAAAATATCATCATAAACATAAGTATCGTCTGAAAAATAATAGCAAGATATGTCGACCTTACTAATGTCTTCTTCTGTCCGCATCGCTTGGCATGCTCTATCCCAATATATATTATTCCCAGATTAGGAATACCTACAATTATTCCAATTATACCAGCCAGCGGATAATTCTGCATCAGAATTCCATAAAGCATTACAAGAACTGTTGAATTACCATATACCATCTGTGCGAATTTGTTAGATGCCGCCGCAATAACAAGCATTCTGATTGGCTTATTATGTTTAATTATAGCCGCATAATCCCTGAAATGTATCTGCTGCTTCTTATCCTCATCAAGCTTGAAGTACTTTACATTATCCTTACTCCATATTCCCACAACAGCCAGTGCTGAGCATATTCCGGCTACAATAACCACTGTGATTACGAACTCTGAGAAAAGTGCCTGTGACTGGAATGTCTTATATTTCTCAATCAGATACACTGACACATAGAAAGCAACCAGACCATGTGCGAACATTATAAATGTTGAGTCAAAAAATGTTATCATTGGCCTCTGCTTCATGTCATTAGTAATTACCGATTGTCCAGACTTTACAACTGCTGTCTGAAATGTGTATCCTATTATATATACTGAATATACAATTATAAAATACAATGGTCTTAAAATAACTGGAACAAGGCTTGTAGTAAAGAACAGTACAAGACTGCTGATTGCCATTAGTAAGTATCCTATAACAATATAAGGCCTGAATTTACCATATTTTCCATTAGTCTTATCTATAAAATACCCTATTACCGGATCTGTTACCCCATCAAATATTCTCATTCCCGTAAGAATAACTGAAATAAGCACAACTGAAAGACCTGCTATTCCATTAGCATAATATGAGACATATCCCATCATCGCAAGAAACAGATTAGTTGATGTATTATTAAGAGAAAACAAGCCAATCTGCCATATTCTGGCTCTGTTCTGCTCTATATGCCCATGCTTATTCTCCATATATTAATCCTGCCAATACATTTGTAATAATCTCTGTTACGATTATATAATCATATGCCCTCATAGTCAAATTCAGGTATGAAGCTTTCCTCTGCAACATCACCTTCCTGAATAAATCCATTATTAATCCCACAGTCTATTGCATAATCTACCACAGAATTATATTCTTTTCTTGTCACTTTACGCGACAGGAGTGGATGTTTTTTTAGTCTGTCAAATGGCGTGTACTGGCTCATTATGCTTATGTATATATCATCTCCATATGTATCAATAAGATACTTTATAACCGCTTTGGAATCCTTAGTTGTTCCCGGAAGTACAAGATGTCTTACAATTACGCCTTTTTTCATAATCCCGGCTTCAACTCTTCCGCTCTTCACGAGTTCATCATCTTCTATAAAGAATTCCGGCTTTCGGGTCTGTCTGACCATCTCATGTATTGCAGCTTTAGCCACATCAGCATAATCTGGTGCTTTCGAGTACTCTGCCGAAAGCCTGCTGTCTATGTATTTCATGTCTGGAAGATACACATCCACAAGCCCGTCAAGCATATTAAGCGTGCTGACATTCTCGTATGCACTTGAATTGTACACAACTGGTATGACAAGCCCCTTATTCTTTGCCTTGACAAGTGCCTCTGCTACTTGTGGCACAAAATGTGTTGCAGTTACGAGATTGATATTGTTGGCACATTTGTCCTGAAGTTCCAGAAAAATGTCTGAAAGCCTCTCCACTGTTATCTTCTTTCCAACCTGTGCCGCAGCAATCTCAGAATTCTGACAGAATATGCACCTTAATGTACACCCTGAAAAGAACACTGCCCCACTTCCATGTTCACCTGATATGCATGGTTCTTCCCACATATGTAGAGCGGCTCTTGCCGCATATATATCATTAGTCATTCCGCAAAAGCCTTTGTTAACACTCCTGTCAACATTGCAGGCTCTTGGGCATATATTACATTTCATAATTTCCCCTTATTGCGTTATTGTTTATCAATCAATGAATCCAGCTTTGCAAGTGCATCGCTGATTCCTCCTACTTCACATATTAAACCTTCTTCAACAGCCTGTCTACCCACCAGCACTGTTCCTAAGTCTTTAGAGAGCTGTGTGGTGTCAACCATCATTTCCTCTACTCTTTCTTTGCTTACACTGCTGTGAGCCGCAATAAATGATGTTATCCTGTCAGATATCCGTTCAAAATAATCATATGTCTGCTGAACTCCGATAAGTGTTCCGTTCATCCTCACAGGATGTATTATCATGGTAGCTGTAGGCACAATAAATGAATAATCTGTACTCACAGCAAGCGGCACACCTATACTATGTGAATCGCCTATGATTAGTGAAACTGTTGGCTTTTTCATTGAAGCAATCATCTCTGCCAGTGCCAGTCCCGCACTGACATCCCCACCAACTGTATTCATAATAAAAAGTACACCTTTAATATCTTTATCCATCTCAATCTCCGCTAGCTTAGGAAGCATATGTTCATACTTGGTTGCTTTGCTTGTTGCAGGAAGATTATCGTGTCCTTCTATCTCTCCAATAATTGTTATCACCTGAAGAGCATTTTTCGTGACAGCACCATCTTTATAATCATTATCTGTTTTTTCTTCTTCAGATTTGCCCATGTCCGCCTCCTGATAATATTATTCTCTATTATGGTTGGCGGCTGGACGAAATAATATTCACATATTTTTATATTATTTTTATATTTAAAGTATTTATATTTCTTTTCATATATGTTATTCTTTTAATATAAAATAATCACAAAAGGAGATGTTTTATACTTATGAGGCAACAGATAGGCAGTTTTTCATCTCATATAATCAACAATGAATATGTTAAAGTTGCTGTAAGAATATCTTCCAGTGGAATATTTTATGCAAGATCCTTGTATGTACTAAATTCCAACAGAGTTAAAAACTTTATTAATAAAGGAACTCTTATAAAGGCTTGACTTTTTCTTTTGCTAATGTATACTTAAAAAAGTAAAACATAGACTATATTAAATGAAATCTGAGGACGGAACGGGCAGCCGTCACCCTTGTTGGAGATGTGGGAATGTCACCCCACCTATTTCATTTATTAGTAAGATGGTAACTCCGGTTACCATCTTTTTCTTTTTTGACTACCATTGACTACCAAAACTTTAGTAAATTTTAGCATATCACGAAAATTTAAAAAGTCCGTGAAACCAGTATTTATCTAGCTTCACGGACTTTTTAATTCAAGCCACCTGCCGGAATCGAACCGGCGACCTTTTCATTACGAGTGAAACGCTCTACCGACTGAGCCAAGGTGGCATTATAACCGTCATAATGCGGAAACTGTATTACATTATATATATTATTTGTTTTTTTGTAAAGCCGTTATTTCACTAACACCAAGGCAGACCCTCGAATATTCTATATTAGAACATTAAAAGAAAGGGGCTATGTGAATGAAGAAAATCATCAGAATATATATTGCAATTATTGCATCTGTATGCCTGTTCATGTCATTACCGGCTGATATATATGCCGTTGTTATAGATGTGAGCAGCTATAATGGATTCATACAGTGGGATAATATGAAAAACTATATTGAGGGTACAATTATCCGTATAGGATATGGCAGTGATATCCAATCACAGGATGATGCTGCTGCCATAAGAAATATGGATGAATGTGAAAGGCTTGGAATTCCTTACGGCGTCTATCTATACAGTTATGCTTTAGATTATTACGATGCAGCAAGCGAAACTGCCCATGCTCTAAGACTTCTTAAAGGAAGGTCTCCTGAACTTGGTGTGTGGTTTGACATGGAAGATGCTGATGGATATAAAGCAAGAAACGGTCTGGATGTATACTCCGAAGGCGAACTACTGTCTGATTTCTGCGAAATGTTTGTTAATGCTATGCGTGTCAGTGGATATAAAACCGGTGTCTATGCCAATTACAACTATTTTACAAATGTGCTTGACCTTGACAGACTGAAATCAATCCCAGAGATGAATATCTGGCTTGCACACTGGGGAATTGATTCTCCAAGCCTTGACTGTACCATGTGGCAGTTTGGTGCAGTAGAAATTGAAGATGAAGAATATGACGGCAATATATATTACTCAGATTATTCTGTAAAAAATGATGACAATACTGGTGAAACTATCCGTACCGATGATAGTTCATCCAATAGTATAAATGTTTACTATCAGACAAAACTTGCAGCGGGTCGCTGGCTTCCTGTTGTTAAGAATAATGAAGATTATGCCGGAATACGTGGTCAGAATATCACTGGTCTTGCTGTCACAACAGATACCGGCTATATAAAATACAGAGTCCATGTTGGCAGTGGCTGGCTGGATTTCATAGACAGCCGCAACACTGATATTAATGATTACTATAATGGATATGCTGGCAATGACACACCTGTTGATGCCGTTGAGATATATTATTACACCCCTGATGATATTATTAATTCATCAGGATATCATTACGCATTCTACAAGGTAAGTCCTGTGAACGGTAACTACTATAGTTATCAGAAAGATAATAATAAAGATAACGGAATGGATGGCTATGCCGGCATTTGGGGACATTTCATAGACAGATTACAGATTGATATAAGATAATATATTCAATAATAAAACTGCCGGAAAGAATCACCTTCATCCGGCAGTTAATATACTAAAATAAACACTATTTAATTCCTGCTTCTTTTAAGAATCTTGCCTTAATCTCATGTTCAAGCCTTACAATATCAGCATCCCCAACTTTAGACCCGGTTTCTTTTCCATATGGTACATAACCCCCCGCCATATTATCATGGCCTCCTCCAGTACCTATTCCTCTAAGGGCATTGACTGCCATAACTCCTGACAGATATTTTCCACCACTTCTTATTGACAGTTTAATTCCATCCTTCTTTGGTGAATATACAATTGACAGATTAATTCCATCAAGCGTGAGTGTAAAATCACATATAGCAGCTATAAGTGATTCTTTACATTCATATCCGGCACATGCAAAGCATACATCTTCCCTTATATCAATAGTACTCAGTGCATCTTTATATGCCTTAATATCATCAAAATGCAGTACACTACTGTCAAGGTTTGTAAGTATATCCCTGTCTGCCATCATAAAAAGCTTATAAAACATATCAAGATCAAGCTGTGAAACACCTCTGCGCATATCAGCTGTGTCCATCTTGATTCCATATAACAGTGCTGTTGCCACATCAGCTGGCATATCAATATCATTGTCAAAATAATAAGATGCTATAATCGAAGCACATGCACCAACATCTGGTCTTATGTCGCAAAACCTATAATCAATATGCTCATATACGGGATGGTGGTCAATACATATTATTTCCTGTCCATTCATATCTATAATATTAGAATTACCCTTCTGGGCATCAACAAGAATAATCTCATCTTCTTTGTTAAATTCTTCAAAACTTATATATTCCTTAACATTAATATTAAGAAGCCTTACCATCTTGGCTGTCACAGTTCTGTCGATGCTTCCCTTATAGCATATTTCTGCATCTATCCCCTTTGCCTTCAAAAGCTCTGATAATCCATATGCACATGCAATTGCATCAGGATCCGGAAAATTATGTGTCTGTATAAAAACTCTTTCTGTGCTTATACTGGCTATTACTTCCTCTAAACAGTTCATAAAGTACCCCTCATATGACTTTAATATTTTTATTATATTCTTTATATGAGTTTTATTCAATCTTGATTATCACTTTTTCTGATATTTTTCATAAATTATATTAACCATAGTATGGGAGTAATCTATTGGAATCAATTCTATCTCTGGATCACATATATTATTCTTATCATGATAAAAATGGAGAGACCCCGGTAATCAATGACCTTTCTTTCGAAATAAAGCCCGGTAGTTTCACATCAATTGTCGGTCCATCCGGTTGTGGCAAATCCACACTGCTCTCTCTTCTATGCGATCTTATAAAGCCTGAAGCAGGAACCATATATATAAGACCGCCAGAGAATAATACAGACTCCCGGATGGGATATATGCTGCAGAAAGATAATCTGTTTGAATGGCGCAGTATATATAAAAATGTTATGTTAGGTCTTGAAATAAATAACAAAAAAACTCCTGAAAACATTGCCTATGTTAATCATCTCTTAGAGCAATACGACCTTGCAGAATTCAAATCAGCGAGGCCATCCCAGTTATCCGGAGGTATGAGACAGCGTGCAGCACTTATACGCACACTTGCTCTGAAACCGGATATTTTACTTTTAGACGAACCATTTTCTGCCCTTGATTATCAGACAAGACTCGAAGTAAGGGAAGATATATGTAATATATTAAGAAGTGAGAAAAAAACAGTAATATTAGTAACGCACGATATATCTGAAGCAATTGCAATGACTGACCGTGTTCTTATCCTCACAAACAGACCTGCCAGTCTTTTAAAAACAGTTGATATCAAATCACGTGACACTCTTTCAACCCAGAAATATTTTGATGAAATAAGGGAGGTGTTAAAATGAATATGAGTCCTTTACAACGCAAATTCGTAATTAAGCAACGCATATATTCCATATCAGTAACACTCTCCCGCCTGATATTATTCTTAGGTTTTATCGGTATATGGGAATTTACTGCTGACAAAGGTATTATCAATGCATTTATATTCAGTTCACCGGTAAGACTGTACCAGACATTTATGGACCTCGCCAAAGACGGAGTAATATTCATGCATATATGGGTAACTCTCTATGAAACCATAGTCGCATTTGCAATAATTACAGTTGTCGGCATTATATTTGCAATACTGTTATGGTGCTTCAAAGGACTGTCGGACTGTCTTGAGCCTTTCATGGTAGTATTAAACAGCCTTCCTAAGTCAGCTCTGGCACCGATGCTTATAGTATGGCTTGGCACTAATACCAAGGCAATTATTATAACAGCTGTATCCGTAGCAATATTCGGCATGATAATTAATCTGTACACAGGTTTTCTTGGCATTGACAAAGAAAAAATCACTCTGATACGGACTCTTGGTGGTAACAAATGGCATATTCTGTGTAAACTTATCATCCCCGGCTCCAAGAAAATCATTATAAGTAACATGAAGGTAAATATAGGTCTGTGTCTTGTAGGTGTAATTATAGGCGAATTCTTAGCTGCTAAAAAAGGACTTGGATACCTCATAATATACGGAAGCCAGGTATTTAAGATGAGTTATGTTGTACTTGGCATTGTCATTTTGTGCATTATATCAACAATTCTCTTTGCTCTTATAAATATAATTCAAAAGCTGTTTCTAAAAGACTGATTTTATATTATAATTAATATACATTTCGCAAAACAAAGAGGCTAAAATCCTCTGCTCCTGCATGGGCAGTCGCATTTTGCTTCGCAAAACAAGGAGGATTTATGCTCTCTCTTACAATTAAGGATTTAAAGCAATTTATGAATAAACTTCTGATAAGCGATACATTTGATGGTATGTGTCTTTCAGAAGCCTATATATGCACAGGCTGCAGTTATACAATAGATGGAAAGCTCAACACTGACTTTTATAATGAAGATGAGCTTAATTCCATGCCTTCTGCAAGATATACATCATGGAAGAACATTAAGCCTTTCGCATTCAGCATAATTAAGGGCAGGAAAGTTCCTGAACTTTTAAAGATAACATTTGTACTGCCTGAAGCAGTTGTTGCAAAGCTGATACTTGATACTGACCTTAACTTTGACCCCGACTGTGTCAACGGGTTATTTCTTAATGTACGCTATCAGGATGGTTCAGTAACCATGACAACAGCATCTTCGCTTAGTACTTTCACTCTCGACCGTTCACTTGATGAAGCATTTGAACGATATATTATTAACTTCCTGTCAGATGCTGATATTTCCTATGAGGAATAATTTAGAATTATTTAATAAATGTTACAAAACCGCCTGTTTACACGCACAGGCGGTTTTTTTGTTAGCACTCTTGTTTAAGGAGTGCTAATTTTTGCTTGACTTATGTTTTCTTGTGTATTAAATTAACATTTAGTTTAATACTATACAGATTGGAGAGTGAAATATTATGTCAAAAGAACATGGTAATTTATCTATTAACAGTCAGAATATTTTCCCTATCATCAAAAAATGGATGTATTCTGACCATGATATCTTCTATAGAGAGTTAGTTTCTAATGCATGTGATGCTATCACTAAGCTCAAGAAGCTTTCAATGATTGGAGAGTATGAAGCTCCTGATGATATTGAATATAAGGTTGAAATTAAGCTTTCTGCAAAAGATAAGACAATCAAGATCATTGATAACGGTATCGGTATGACTAAGGAAGAGGTTGATGAGTATATCAATCAGATTGCTTTTTCAGGTGCTGAAGCATTCCTTGAGAAGTATAAGGATAAGGCTAACGATGACCAGATTATCGGACATTTTGGTTTAGGTTTCTACTCAGCATTTATGGTTGCTGACCAGGTTACTATTGATACTCTTTCATTTAAGGACGGAGCAGAATCAGTTCACTGGTCATGTGACGGAGGAACTGAATATGATATAAGTGAGGGAACCAAAACAACTCCTGGTACTGAGATTACTCTTTACCTCAATGAGGACAGCTATGAATTTGCCAACGAATATAAAGCTAAAGAAGTTCTTGATAAGTACTGCTCTTTCATGCCGGTTCCAATCTTTGTAACTAACGAAGATGCGGGTGAACAGACTGAGGAGATTCCTGAGGAAGAAGTTACAGAAAAAGATACAGTTCTTGATACATTTATAAAGGACGCTGTTACAGAAGAAGTTGAGAAAGAAGATGGAACTAAGGAAACTGTTGAGAAAGTTCCAGCCAAAAAGATGGCTAAGATTGTAAAAAGACCAGTTGCAATCAACGATATCCATCCACTCTGGACAAAGCATCCTAATGAATGTTCAGATGAAGATTACAAGGAATTCTACCGCAAGGTATTCCACGATTATAAAGAACCATTATTCTGGATTCACCTTAACATGGATTATCCATTCAATCTTAAGGGTATTCTCTACTTCCCTAAGATTAATACAGAGTATGAATCTATTGAAGGTACTATAAAGCTTTATAACAATCAGGTATTCGTAGCAGATAATATTAAAGAAGTTATTCCAGAGTTCTTACTTCTTCTTAAAGGTGTTATTGACTGCCCAGACCTTCCACTTAATGTATCACGTTCAGCACTTCAGAACGATGGATTTGTTAAGAAGATATCTGATTACATCACTAAAAAGGTTGCCGACAAGCTTTCAGGAATGTGTAAGACAGATAAAGAGAACTATGAGAAATACTGGGATGACATCAATCCATTTATCAAATTCGGTTGCTTAAAGGATGAAAAATTTGCTGAGAAGATGAACGATTACATTATATTCAAGAACCTTGACGGCAAATATTTAACTCTTAAAGAATGTCTTGAAGAGAATAAAGAGAAACACGAAAACACAGTATTCTATGTAACAGACGAAGTTGAGCAGAGTCAGTATATCAACATGTTTAAGAATGAAGGAATTGATGCTGTAATTCTTACTCATAACATTGACCAGCCATTTATCACTAACATGGAATCTAAGAATGAGAATCTCAAGTTCAAGCGTATCGATGCAGATCTTTCAGACAGCTTTAAGGAAGAGACTTCTAAAGACGAGTTGAAGGACATGACTGAAAAGCTCTCTAAGACTTTCAAGGATGCTCTTGGCAAAGAGAATTTAACTGTTAACGTTGAGAAATTAAAGGATGCATCTATATCGTCAATGATTACTCTTTCAGAAGAAAGCAGACGTATGCAGGATATGATGAAGATGTACGGTATGGCAGGCATGGATCCTAATATGTTTGGTGCCGAAGGTCAGACTCTTGTACTTAATGCTAACAATGACCTTGTTAAATATGTTGCAGAACATACAGACGGCGAAAATACTAAGATTATATGCGAACAGCTCTATGACCTTGCTATGCTTAGTCATGCACCACTCTCTCCTGAACAGATGACTGGATTTATTGCAAGAAGCAATAAAATCATGGAATTACTTGCAAAATAATGCCATTTAAACTATCATTGTCTTATATAACAATAAGGAAATATATAACATGACTAATTTTAACTATGACAATTATGACGATGATACTAAAGCAAAATACGATGATGGTATCGAATTTTTAGATGATGATTTTTCTTTTGATGAAGAAGATGATGATGATAACGTTTATGATATTCCACGTTACAGCGATGAGCCTGTTGCTCCACATCATCATAAAGAAAAACAGGAAACTATTGGACAGGAAATATTAAGTTATATCAAAATCCTTGCCGTTGCTGTTATTGTAGCATTTCTTTTTACCAGATTTATAATTGTAAACGCTCAGGTTCCATCTGGTTCAATGGAAAACACCATTCTTACCGGAGACAGACTAATAGGTTTCAGACTTGCTTATCTGTTTCATGAACCAGAACGTGGTGATATTGTAATCTTCAAATATCCTGATGATGAATCACAGAATTTTGTAAAAAGAGTTATCGGTATTCCTGGTGATGTCATTCAGATTTCCAACGGACATGTATATGTCAATGGTGAACAGCTTGAAGAGAATTATCTTCGGGAGCCAATGAACAATGATGGTGAAGAGTTAACCTATGTTGTACCTGCTGATTCATATTTTATGCTTGGAGATAACAGAAACAATTCTAAAGATTCCAGATACTGGACCAACACATTTGTATCAAAGGATAAGATTATTGCTAAGGTTTCTTTCAGATATTTCAATGTCAGAACGAAGCGTTTTACATTTTCTTTCATTAAATAGCCCTCTGAATAAAGAATAATATTAAGGGTACAATAATATGGCCGCTATGTTTCAAAAACAATAGCGGTCATATTTGTTTTTTGAAAGGAGAAATATTATGGGTAATCTTAACTGTAATGCTGCATCTTGCATGCATAACTGTGACAACCAGTGCTGTCTTAATTCAATCTGTGTAGAAGGAAGCTTGGCATGCCAATGTGGTGAAACATGCTGCAGTGACTATGAACATCAGAAACCAGGTGCAACTAATATGTGCCATCTTCCTAAAGATTCTTTATCTATCTCATGTGAAGCAACCAACTGCATATATAACACTAATAAAAAATGTGATGCTGACCATGTAGACATATCAGGTATAAAGGCTGTAACAGAGGACGATACAGTCTGTACAACATTCCAGGCAAGAGGATAAGTCTAGAACTATTCTCATCGCTACTCGCGCGAGTAGCGCATATGCCAGACTAAAGTCTGGCATTGTCGCGGTGCTCCTCGAATATCCGCCCAATTTATAATTCATGCAAGCATGATTATAAATTCTGCAGCTATTCTCATCGCTACTCGCGCAAAAAGGGCTGTCATGCATATGCATGACAGCCCTTAATAATACATAAAAATTATGCTCTTGATGTATACTCACCTGTACGAGTATCAATCTTAATCTTATCGCCCTGATTAACGAATAATGGAACCATAATCTTAGCTCCTGTCTCTACGATAGCTGGCTTAGTAGCACCTGTTGCTGTGTTACCCTTGATACCAGGCTCTGTATCTGTTACTTCAAGCTCAACTGAAATAGGTGGTTCAATAGCAAATACATTACCATCATGTGAACAAAGCTTAACCATCTCATTCTCTTTAACGAACTTAAGAGAATCACCAACCTGATCAGCACTTAATGCGATCTGGTCATATGTCTCTGTATTCATAAAGTTGTAAAGATCTCCATCAGCATATAAATACTGATATTCTGATCTGTCGATGTGTGCAAGATCAAACTTCTCAGTTGGTCTGAAAGAATTCTCTATAACACCACCAGAAATAATATTCTTTAACTTAGCTCTAACGAAAGGTGATCCCTTACCAGGCTTAACATGCTGGAATTCGATTACCTGCCAAATTCCGTTCTCATACTGAATTGTAATACCGTTCTTAAAACTACCTGCATCTACCATTCTTTGGTATACCTCCTAAATAATCAAATGACTTCTAATATTGTATAATAAATATAAACATTTGGCAACTACTTTTTCATAGCAAGGTCAACAACTGCTTCCATGGCATATAAATATCCCTTAAGTCCAAGTCCAACAACCTGTCCGTTGCACACAGGAACTGTCACTGATGTATGTCTGAACTCTTCTCTTGTATGTACATTAGATATATGAACCTCTATCTTAGGAATTGCTGCCACAGATGCAAGAGCATCTCTTACTGCATAGCTGTAATGAGTAAACGCTCCCGGATTAATAACTATTCCATCAACATCATTATAATATGCTTCCTGAATCTTATCAATTATAGCACCTTCATGATTGCTCTGGAACACCTCAACATCAACTCCAAGCTCCTCTGCCTTCTTCTCAATCATTGAAACAAGAGCTTCATAATTCTGCTCCCCATATATACCTTTCTCTCTTATTCCAAGAAAATTAATGTTAGGTCCGTTCATTACAAGTATCTTCATATCAATCCTCCATTATGCCTATATTAACAGCTGAAACTATATCAGCATACATGTCTTCAAATCTTCTTCCATCAGTATTAACTATAACATCAGCAGCGTCCTTATAAAGCGCCTCCCTTGCGGTCATAAGACTTTCAATCTTTTCTCTTAAATTACCTCCTGCAAGAAGCGGTCTGCTTGTGTCCTTAGACAGACGCTTTACCAGTTCATCAACAGATGCTTCCAGATATACAACAATTCCAAGCTCCTTAAGAAGACTTCTGTTAACTTCTCTTACCGGCAGTCCTCCACCAACAGATATAACACAGTTATCACAGACCTGTGCAAGCTCTTTGATAGCCTGTGTCTCCATATCCCTAAATGTCTCTTCACCGGAATCCCTGAATATATCCTTAATAAGCTTGTTATACTTATTCTCTATATACTCGTCAGTATCAAGAAATTCCATATTGTGAGTCCTGGTAATCCATCTTCCAAATGTTGTCTTACCGCTTCCCATAAAACCAATAAGGATAATATTATTCTTTCTATTCATTAATCCCAAGCTCCTTCTGAAGACACTTATACACCTCATCAGCCTCTTCCTTAGTAATCTTACAGTCATTCCAGAGCTCGTAAGCACTTACTCCCTGATACAGAAGCATCTTAAGTCCATTATAAGCCTTTTTCCCCTGTGCCTTAATAAGCTTCATAAACGTAGTCTCTCCCGGATTATATATGATATCAACACCAACTGCTGCCTTTTTGTAAAATGCTTCATCATCAATAACAACAGCTTCGTCATTCGGATGAAGTCCAACACTTGTTGTCTGGATAACAATATAATCTTCTCCCGGAATATCAGCATAATCAGCAATATTCATAGGAATAACCTTATCATTGTTAAAATGTGCATTAACAGCCTGTGTAATCGCCTCAGCCTTATCAACTGTTCTGTTCAGCAGATACACACACTGTGCATTCTTACTTGAACATAAGAATGTTATAGCTCTTGCTGCGCCTCCTGCTCCCAGAATAATAACCTTAGAATCAGCCAGTTCAATTCCTTCATCTTCAAGTTCTCTCGCAAGTCCAAGAATATCAGTGTTGTATCCTTTGAATCCTCCGTCAACCCTTACAAGAGTATTAACAGCTCCTATAGCCTTGGCAAGCGGATCTATATCTACAAGAGAATCAATAACCTCTGACTTGTGTGGAACTGTGACATTAAGTCCCAGTATATTGAGACTGTAAGCACCTCTTACAGCAGATGCCACATCTCCTTTTTCCACTTTAAATGTTGTATAAACCATATCTTTTCCTGTCAGCTGTGCAAGATTATTATGAATTGCCGGTGACACAGAATGTCCTACCGGATTACCAATAAGTCCGCATACTCTTGTTGTTCCTTTGATGTCCATAATCCAAGCTCCTTTAAGCAATTAATGCTTTCTTCTTTTATAGAAAAATAATACAATCCATTCCAGTCTTCTCTTAAGAATTATCTGAATTTCTTCATGCTTATCAATAGGCTTTACAAGCACAGACATAATACCTGCCCTGTTAGCGCCCCACACATCTGTAAAAAGCTGGTCACCAACAAAGAATGTGTTATTCCTGTCTGTTCCCATAATATCCATTGCCTTAATATAATTGACCGGCGATGGTTTTGCTGCCTTACTTACATATCTTGACCCACATGCATCAGCAAGCGGCTTTACACGCGGTTCTTTGTTATTCGATATAATACATGTATCAAATCCTATCGCTCTTAAACTGTCAAATAAATCACTGCACTTCTTCGTAACCGGTGCACCATGTTCCACAAGAGTATTGTCAATATCAAATATAATACCTCTGTAGCCCTTATTATACAGTCCTTCATAATCTATGTCGTAAGCTGAATCAATATATATATCAGGATAAAACCTCTTAAACATAACAAAAATGCTGCCTTTCTTAATTACTGATATATATTATTTAAGGATTTTCTTAATCTCTTCCATAAATGAATCAACATCCTTAAATTCTCTGTAAACAGATGCAAATCTTACATAGGCAACCTCATCAACTGCCTTAAGCTTGCTCATTACAATCTCACCAATAGTTTTAGTTGAGATTTCTTTCTCTCCAATATTAAATATCTGCGTCTCAATCTCATCAACCATATTATTAATCTGTGAGATAGATACAGGCCTTTTATGGCACGATCTGACAATACCCGCAGTTATCTTCTCTCTGTCATATGGTTCTCTGTTATTATCCTTCTTAATCACAATAAGAGGCATAGATTCAATCTTTTCATATGTGGTAAAACGCTTACCACACTCGTCACACTGACGACGTCTTCTTATTGAACTGTCATCAGTCGGTCTTGAATCAATTACCTTAGTGTTATCTTTACCACAAAATGGACACTTCACGCTATCTACCTCCAAATTAAATATATAAATTAATTATGAATAAGCCCAGCCAAAATGTCAATCCTTTTAATGTTGATAAATTGAAAAACCAATTATTATTTAAGGAGGGATTATGGCTGGATACAAAGTCGAAATATGCGGAGTCAATACAAGTGACCTTCCTCTTCTTAAACCCGCCCAGGCAAAAGAACTGCTTGTAAAGATAAAATCAGGAGATACGCAGGCAAGAGAAACATTTATAAAAGGAAACTTAAGGCTTGTATTAAGCATTGTACAACGCTTCAGCCAGAGTGGTGAAAATCTTGATGACCTGTTTCAGATAGGCTGTATAGGAATGATTAAAGCGATTGATAATTTTGATATATCGTTAAATGTACAGTTTTCAACATATGCTGTTCCAATGATAATCGGAGAGATAAAGCGTTTTCTGCGTGATAACAGCACTATAAGAGTCAGCCGTTCCTTAAAAGATACAGCCTATAAAGCAATAACTACCCGTGAAACACTTATGAAGAAAAATCTTAAAGAACCATCAATTACAGAAATCGCAGAAGAAATAGGCATATCAAAAGCTGATATCGTAATTGCCCTTGAAGCAGTCACACCTTCAATATCATTATATGAACCGGTATTCAATGATGGTGGTGACACCCTGTATGTTATTGATCAGGTAAAGGACAAGAAAAACACTGAAGACCGCTGGGTAAGAAATATTGCGCTTCGAGAAGCTATTAATCGGCTTTCCCCAAGAGAACGCCAGATAATAATACTCCGTTTCTTTGATTGTCTTACACAGACTGAAGTTGCCAAAGACCTTGGGATATCACAGGCCCAGGTAAGCCGCCTTGAAAAATGTGCCTTGCGTGATATGAAAAGACACCTTTGCTGATATGCGTAATATAATAATATAAGCACTTAACCAGGTATTATAATGCGTCTATGTGAACTTAAAGGAAAAACCGTAATAAACGATACCGATTGCTGCATATTAGGTTTTGTGGTTGATATTGATTTCGACCCGTCATCAGGCTGCATACTGGCACTCATTGTCCCCGGTCCCGCCAGATTATGCGGACTGCTTGGAAGAGATTTTGAATATGTAATTCCTTTCAAATGCATCCGCACAATCGGACCTGATATTATACTTGTAAGTATTTGTCCTGAAAAGGTTAAGCAAAAATGTGTCTGACCAGTATTGAAAATCCTTTACTTATGCTATAAAATAGTAATATATATGTTTTACGGAGGCGGATAATCATGGATAAGAAATATGTAGCTTATGCAGGCAGCTATACACACGAAAGCAGTAAGGGTATCCATATATATGACTGTGATGTAGCTAAAGGAAGAATAACAGAACGTGAAGAGGTGGCAATTGATAACCCTTCTTTCATTGCATTTTCACATGATAAGAATTTCTTATACTCTATATGTGACCAGGGTGTTTCAGCTTATGCTGTATTAGAAGATGGAAGTCTTGAGCTTATGAATGTTGCGTCCATTAACGGAATGCGTGGCTGTCATATATGCGTAACAAGTGATAACAGATTCCTTGTTGTTTCCGGATATCATGACGGCAAGATTACTGTTTTGCACATCAATGCTGATGGTTCAGCGGGATTTATAGCTGATGAAATATTTCATAAAGGAATCGGAAGTGTTGCCGAAAGAAACTTCCGTCCTCATATAAGCTGGAGCACGTTCACACCTGACGAAGAACTTTTATGTGTATGTGACCCTGGAATTGACCAGATTAAGCTTTATGAATTCAATCATGTAACCGGTAAATTAAAGTTATACGATATAATCCGTTCACAGCAGGAATCTGCACCAAGACAGATTGAATTCAGTCAGGATGGTAAGTTTGCTTATGTTGTCTGCGAAATGAAGAATTATATTAATGTATATTCTTATGATAAGAATTCAGACAAAGACCGTTTTGATTTAGTACAGAATATATTCACTGTAAGAAGAGACCATAAATCTAACAGTGCCGCTGCTAACATAACATTTGACAGCACAGGAAAGCATCTACTCTGCTCTAACGCCGGCGATAATACAGTTACAATATACAAGGTTGATTCCAAAACAGGAAAGCTCTCAAGCCTTAATTCTCTCCCTATCAGTGGTGATTATCCTAAGTACATAAGGCTCTTCCCTGACGACAAGCATTTAATGTCAATGAATAATGAAGGGAATTCTATTACAATATTTACTGTAAAATACGACAAAGGGCTTATAATAATGAATGGTCCGGAGCTTAAGATTTCAAGACCTAATAATATGATAATTAAAGAACTTAAGTAAATGTGTCTTTGACACATATATTAAAATGGCTGCCGTTTAGTAACGACAGCCATTTATTTTTATGAATATTTCTCTTCACAGTACTTACATCTATAAACCTGCTTTTCCTCATCAGCAAGTACGAACACCTGCTTTAAGCCCTGCTCGATAGATGTGATACATCTTGGATTCTTACATTTGATAATATTAGTAACCTGCTTTGGAAGAGATAGTCTCTTCTTCTCTACTATTTCACCATTCTTAATAATATTTACAGTAATGTTATGGTCAACGAATCCTAAAACATCAAGATCAACAAGATCAAGACCACCTTCAATCTTAATAATGTCTTTCTTTCCCATCTTACCACTTCTTGCATTCTTAATTATAGCAACCTGACAGTCAAGCTTATCAAGACCTAAGTAATTGTATATCATCATGGCCTTTCCTGCTTCAATATGATCAAGAACAAAGCCTTCATTAAGTTCTCCTACATTTAACATAAATTTCCCTCCTTATGCATCCATTGAATCAAGTACATGAGCTAATGATGGATTAACTGCTGTATCAAGTCCAAGTAAAGTAAGTATAAGTGCCATTCTTACATATACACCAAACTGAACCTGCTTGAAATAAGCAGCTCTGTCATCATTATCAACATCAACTGATATCTCATTAACTCTTGGAAGTGGATGAAGAACATACATATCAGGCTTTCCAAGTGCCATCTTATCTTCATCAAGTATATAGAAGTCTTTCATTCTTAAGTACTCATCTTCACTGAAGAATCTTTCTCTCTGTACTCTTGTCATATAGAGAATATCAAGCTCAGGCATAGCCTGCTCAAGGTTCTCAACTTCTACGAAATCACAGTTATTAGCCTTAAGCACATCATCCCTGATATAATCAGGAATTCTTAATTCCTTAGGTGATATAAGGACAAACTTTACATTATTGTATCTTACTAATGAACTTATAAGTGAATGGACTGTTCTTCCGAACTTAAGGTCTCCACATAAACCGATAGTAAAGTTATCGAGTGAACCACGGAGTTCCCTTATTGTCATAAGATCTGTAAGTGTCTGTGTAGGATGCTGATGTCCACCATCACCTGCATTGATAATAGGAATGTGCGAATATTCAGAAGCTACCATTGGAGCACCTTCCTTTGGATGACGCATTGCACATATATCTGCATAACAAGAGATAACTCTTATAGTATCTGCAACACTTTCACCCTTTGACGCTGAACTTGAAGAAGCCTCAGAAAAGCCTAATACCTGACCGCCAAGGTTAATCATGGCAGCCTCAAAACTTAATCTTGTTCTAGTACTTGGCTCATAGAACAATGTGGCTATCTTCTTTCCATCACATACATGACCATACTTTGATGGATCCTTTGAAATGTCTCTTGCAAGATCTAATAATCTTGCCAGTTCATCAACGCTTAAATCAAGCGGACTAAGTAAATGTCTCATAATAGAAAAGCCTCCGTGTGTATATTTAATTAAAATAATTACTCTGTTCTGCTGTATTTTTCTGACTGAACCTTAATAAGTTCTGCATCATTAAAATAATCAATCTTCATAGCAGCCTTGACATCATCAAGAGTGTCCTGTGCAACAGCGTAAGCCGCTTCTGTACCTTTCTTAAGGATATTATATACTTCTGGAATATCCTTTTCATATTCATGTCTTCTTGCTCTGATTGGTTCAAGCTCCTTGTTGATAACATTAAGAAGGAACTTCTTAACCTTAACATCTCCAAGACCACCTCTTCTGTAATGATCCTTTAATTCATCAAGATTCTTATAATCAGGAAGGAATTCAGCAAAATCCTCATCACTGCTGAAAGCATCAAGGTAAGTAAATACTGTGTTACCCTCAACCTGTCCAGGATCAGATACCTGAATATGGTTAGGGTCTGTGTACATACTCATAACCTTTTTCTTAACTTCCTCTGGAGTGTCAGATAAGTAGATGCAGTTTCCTAATGACTTGCTCATCTTAGCCTTACCATCAGTACCAGGAAGTCTTAAACATGCCTTATTATCTGGAAGAAGAATTTCTGGTTCAACCAATGCTTCTCCATATACAGAATTAAACTTTCTTACAATCTCACGACACTGCTCAATCATAGGCTCCTGATCTTCTCCTACAGGAACAGTAGTAGCCTTAAATGCAGTAATATCTGCTGCCTGGCTTATAGGATAACAGAAAAATCCTACCGGAATACTCGCCTCAAAATTACGCATCTGAATCTCAGATTTAACTGTAGGGTTTCTCTGAAGTCTTGAAACTGTAACGAGGTTCATATAATAAAATGTAAGCTCTGTAAGCTGTGAAATCTGTGACTGGATAAATATATTAGACTTAGCTGGGTCAATACCAACTGAAAGATAATCGAGTGCAACCTCGATAATGTTCTGTCTTACTTTCTCTGGATTATCAGCATTATCTGTTAATGCCTGTGCATCCGCAATCATAATAAAAATCTTCTCATATTCACCTGAATTCTGTAATTCAACTCTTCGCTTTAAAGATCCAACATAATGACCTAAGTGAAGTCTTCCGGTTGGTCTGTCACCTGTTAATATAATCTTAGACATAAGCGCCACCTTTCCTCATCCCAAAATCGTAAAAATTATATCATACTTTTACGCAAATGGCAAAATAGTTTAATATAAATTGGCAGAATAACTGCAATTCCTGCAAGGAATGTAAGTCCCTCATTCCAGCACACTGCATCAAAGCCAAAATGTGGTATCAGAAGCACAGCAACAGCCGCCCTTCCAGCCATCTCAGCAAGTCCTGAGAGAATAGAATATTTGCCATAGCCCATACCCTGAACTGAATACCTTGCAGTAAATAAAAGTGCCAGTTCTGCATTAAACACACTTATGTATCTTATAAACTTCACAGTGTAACCGACAACAACTGTATCAGCTGCATCAACGAATATAAGTGCCATATATCTGCCGGTAAAGAAACATACTATCATCGTGATTACAGAATAGATAAGACCAATCTCTAAAGTTCTCTTAAATCCTTCACTGATACGGTCAAATCTCTTAGCTCCGAAATTCTGTCCGACGAATGATGAAAGAGCTGTTCCCAACGCATTTAACGGACACAGAATCAGATTCTTAATCTTATATCCGGATGTAAATCCTGCAATGGCGTCTTCTCCAAGTGCATTTACATAAAATTGCAGAATAATTGCGCCAATTGCAGTAATAGAATACTGCAGTCCCATTGGCATGCACATTTTAATAATGTTCTTCATGTAATACGGATGGAACTTTCTTTCATCTGCATTAACTGGAAATAACAGTTTGTACTTCTTAAAGATGTATACAGCACTAAGAACTCCTGCAATTCCCTGTGAAAATATAGTAGCAACTGCAGCTCCGGCAACACCCCATTTCACAACAACAACCAGAAACAGATCAAGAAAAATATTAATAACAGTTGATACTGCCATAAACATTGTTGATTTTTTGCTGTCTCCAAATGCCATCAGAATCCCAAAACAGAAGTTATACAGAACCGTCAACGGAAGTCCTAAGAATATAATAACAAGATACACATGTGCATCCTTAAATATATTTTCAGGTGTCTTTAACCACGTTAAAAAGAGTCCACTCATAGACGCTGTGACTGCTGTCATAATGACAGCAATCGCAAGTGCAAAGTAGACTCCGTTAATAAAATATTTTCTTAAATCAGTATTCTTTCCTGCACCAAATGCCTGTGACACAGGAACACTTATTCCTATACATGAACCTATACAGAAATAACATACAATATACGTAAGAGAAGAAGTTGCACCAACTGCTGCCAGTGCCTTAGAGCTTAAGAACTGTCCAACAATTGCTGCATCTGCAATATTATAAAGCTGTTGCAGAAGCTGACCCAAAAGCACCGGTCCTGCAAATGATAATAAAATCCTTGTTATCGGTCCATTAGTCATTTTTGTATTATCAAGTGTTTCTGTCCTGCTCATATATATCTCCCATATTGAATTAAATATAAACCATCCAATATTATAGACCTACAGACAAAAAAAGCAAGAAATATTATAAGTTAGTTTTCTTTTTTTCCGCACATAACTATAATTCTTGATATTAACAGTATAATTAATGTACCAGCAACAGCTCCACACCCATCAATCAGCACATCTGTAATCCTTCCACTCCTTCCTGACACAAACAGCTGGTGAATTTCATCTGTTGCTGCATATATTACCGCCGTACATATTGCAGTTAATCCATTCTTCCACCTGATAAAACCTGGTGTCACTGCTCCCAGCACACATCCTGCAAGAATTGCATACTCTGTTGCATGAGCTGTTTTTCTTACTGGATAATCAATCTTTTTTGCCATATCAACCTGCTCATATTCTTGCAGATTATCAAAACCGGGTACAAATATATTACACACTGTCATTCCAACTTTAATACTCTGGTTTTCTGATTCATCTCCTGGTTTTGCCGAAAAAGCAAATATTACTATCGCCCAGATAAGTGCAATTATCAAAAAAATCATTCTTCTAATATTATAATTCATAGTAACCCTTAATCCTTACCTAAAAAAATCCGGCATAAGCCGGATTGAATATAATAAAATGAGCAGCACTATAAGCCGGGTTATGTCAGCATAAGCTGTGATGATCATCTATCTAGTCCTGCTGTTGCCAGCAGGCTCAAGCGACCTACCTAAAGCTTGGCGGGCAACCTTTATATCGCTTTTATTTGGTCTTGCTTCGAATGGGGTTTACATGTGCCACTGCTGTTACCAGCAATGCGGTAGTCTCTTACACTGCCTTTCCACCCTTACCATAGCTTTCGCCATGGCGGTATATTTCTGTTGCACTGGCCTTGGAGTTGCCTCCACCGGACGTTATCCGGCATCCTGCCCTGTGAAGCCCGGACTTTCCTCACCTGCACGAATGCAGCCGCGATCATCTGTGCTACTCATAATATTTAGTTGTTTTTGCTTTCGTCTACTATCTGGTAAACTTCTATCTTAAACTGATCTTCTTTACTAATACCAACAAATCTACAGCCGTATGTTGTCTCTATATCCCCTGAATTACTCATTCGTATTATTTCTATTACAGTTGCAATTCGTTCTTTATTGGCAAGTATAACAACAGTATCGTAATAAGTATTAGGCTTAAACTTATAATCAGACTTAAATGCCATGCCATCTTTTGATATATTAATGACATTCACATCTACGGTATCGCTAGCATACCCAGAAACATATTTATCATCAAGCTGTCTTAATGATATATAAACATTGACATCAGTTCTTCTTGATTTTCTCTTTTCAATCCCCATGATTTCCCTCTGTACTGTACAGGATTATACCTGTTCTCCTTCATTTAATCCATATAATGATATCATTAAATTATTGGAAGTTCAAATATATTTTTTATATACTTTTATTATTTAATAAACATAGCATCTCCAAAACTGAAGAATCTGTATTTCTCCTGCACCGCAACTTCATATGCATGAAGCACATGTTCTCTTCCTGCAAGTGCTGATACAAGCATAACAAGTGTTGATTCTGGAAGATGGAAATTAGTTATAAGACAATCGATTGCCTTGAACTTATATCCCGGATATATGAATATCTCTGTCCATCCACTCTTGGCTGGAATTGTTCCATCTTCAAGTGCGACTGACTCAAGAGTTCTTGTGCTTGTTGTTCCAACAGCAATTACCCTGCCGCCATTTTTTCTTGTATTATTGATCATATCTGCAGCTTCCTGTGTAACAACATAAAACTCCGAATGCATATGATGGTCAAGAATATTCTCTACCTTGACAGGTCTAAATGTTCCAAGTCCCACATGAAGTGTTACTCTTGCAATATTAACTCCCATGGCCTTGATTTTTTCAAGTAGCTCTGTTGTAAAATGTAATCCGGCAGTAGGTGCTGCTGCAGAACCCTCATGCTTTGCATATACTGTCTGATATCTGTTCTTATCTTCAAGTTTATGTGTTATATATGGTGGAAGTGGCATCTGTCCAAGCTCATCAAGAATCTCTTCAAATATTCCATCATATGTGAACTGGATAAGTCTGTTTCCTTCTTCAACTATATCAATAATCTCTCCTATAAGCTTGCCTTCGCCAAAACTTATCTTAGCACCAACCTTAGCCTTCTTTCCCGGCTTAACAAGAACTTCCCATGTATCCTGTCTGTCTTCAAGTCTTTTAAGAAGAAGCACTTCAATAGTAGCTCCTGTATCAGCCTTAGTACCTATAAGTCTCGCTGGTATTACCTTAGTGTCATTAACAACAAGACAATCACCCGGCTTAAGATAATCTACGATATCTCTGAATATCTTATGTTCAATCTCTCCTGTTTCTTTATCAAGCACCATAAGTCTTGAACTTGATCTGTCAGACAAAGGATCCTGCGCAATAAGCTCCTCTGGCAGATCATAATAAAAATCATGTAAATCCATGTACTACTCCTTTCAAAGCAAAGGGGCGGCGCCACACGCCGCCCCTTTACCGACCACTGCAACAGCTGGGTCTGTATTACTTTCTAAGTTCGATTCCGTCAGCCTCAAGATCCTTGAATATCTTCTCCATTACTGGTGTGATATCCTTATCCTCAAGTGTCCTGTCCTTAGCTCTGAATGCGATTGAGTAAGCAACTGACTTGAAGCCTTCTTTAATCTGGCTTCCTTCGTAGATATCGAAGAGGTTGTAGCTTTCTAATATCTTGCCGCCGCGCTTTTCAATAATCTTCTCAACTTCACCAACTGGAAGTTCCTTAGGCATTACCATACTGATATCTCTTGTTACAGCTGGGAACTTTGCAATTCCTGTGAACTTCTTATCGAAGCTTGCCATTTCTGTAACTGTTGGAATATCAATAACAACAATATATGTTCTCTCACCGATTGAGTAAGTATCGGCAACATCCGGATGAAGTTCTCCGATGTAACCAATCTTCTTATCAGCGTAATATACATCAGCCTGACGGCCTGGATGTAAGAATGGAATACCAGCCTTAGCATCATATGTTGGCTTCTTCTTCATTCCAATCTTCTCAAGGAATTCTTCAATAACACCCTTCATTGAGTAGAAGTCAACGCTGCCGAAAGCTCCGAGTGTGAATTCAACTCTTTCGTCCGGAAGCTCGTTAACATCATCTGCTGCAAGGTAAATCTTAGCCAATTCATATAACTTAACATTCTTGTTTCTTCTGTTATAGTTAGTAGATAAAGATGTAAGCATTCCGTGAATTGGAAGTGTTCTCATAACCGAGAAATCCTCTCCTAATGGATTAGAGATTACAACTGTCTTTCTGTATACAGAATCAGCAGGAAGCTTTAACTTATCGAATACCTTAGGGCTCTCGAATGAGTATGTCATAGCCTGTGAGAATCCTGTAAACTGGGCAACCTCAGAAGCTGCATCTTCAATACTCTGCTCAAATGAAATCTTACCCATTGTTGTCTCTCCCTTAGGAAGAGTTGTAGGAATGTTGTCATATCCGAAGAATCTTGCAACTTCCTCTGCCATATCCGCGTCTCTGTTAAGATCCTGTCTGAATGTTGGAATAATAAGCTCATTAGCATCTTTATCATATTCAACTTCAAGTCTTTCAAAGTAAGAAAGCATATCTTCATCTGATACATTAGTACCAAGTAAAGCATTGTATTTAGCCGGCTCAAATGGAAGTCTCTTCTTAGTTACAGGGTGAGGATATACATCAACCACGCCTCCTACAACATCACCTGCATCAAGCTCTTCAATAAGCTGGCATGCTCTGTTGATAGCCTCCATTGCGTTCTCTGGATCAAGTCCCTTCTCAAATTTACCAGAAGCGTCTGTTCTTAAACCAATCTTCTTAGTTGTCTTTCTGATGTTAGTTCCGTCAAATGTAGCTGCTTCAAAAAGCATTGTCTGGACATCATCAGTAATCATTGAATTCTCGCCACCCATGATACCTGCGATACCAACTGGCTTCTCACCATCACAGATAAGAAGTGTCTGTGCGTCAAGAGTTCTCTCCTGTCCGTCAAGTGTTACGAACTTTTCGCCATCAGTTGCTGTTCTTACAACAATCTTGTGACCTGCAATAGTATCATAGTCATATGCATGCATTGGCTGACCATATTCTTCCATAACATAGTTAGTGATATCAACAATGTTGTTGATTGGTCTGATACCTGCTGTCATAAGTCTTTGCTGCATCCACTTTGGAGATGGAGCAAGTCTGATATTCTTAACAACTCTTGCAACATATCTTGAGCAAAGTTCTTTAGCTTCAATATCAACTGAAACCATTGTGTTAACATCCTCATCGTTACCTGTCTTAGTAACAACCGGTGGATTGAAAGGCTTTCTGAATGTAGCAGCAGCCTCTCTTGCGATACCGATAACGCTGTAGCAGTCTACACGGTTATTAGTTATCTCATATTCAAATACTGTATCATTAAGTCCTAAGTACTCTACCGCACTTGAACCAACAACAGCATCATCTCCAAATATATATATTCCTTCCTCTGGTGCATCTGGGAAGAATTCTCTTGAAGAACCAAGTTCCTCGATAGAGCACATCATACCGCATGACTCCACGCCTCTTAACTTGCCCTTCTTAATCTTAATTCCGTCTTCTGGAAGTGCGCCGCCGTCATGTCCTCCAGCAACTTTACCTCCGTCTAATACTACAGGAACCTTCTGTCCGCTTGAACCAACTTCAATATTAGGTGCACCTGTTACAATCTGGACATTCTCGCTGCCAACATTAACCTGACATATTACAAGCTTGTCTGCATCAGGATGCCTCTCAACTGAGAGAATCTGTCCAACTACGATTTTATCAAGGTTCTTGTCAAATGCATTAAAACACTCTACCTTAGTTCCTGAAAGTGTCATTGCATCTCTGAATTCCTGATCTGTACACTCAAGACCTGGAACCATTGCTTTTATCCAATTTAATGATGTATTCATATCGTCATTCTCCTTAAATATACTTTATCTTATTCCAGTCATTAGACCACTATATGAATCGATTTAAAACTGCTTTATAAATCTGACATCGTTTTCATAAAGAAGTCTCATGTCATCGATTTCGTACTTAAGAAGAGCAACTCTCTCAAGTCCTACACCAAAGGCAAATCCTGTATATTCTTCCTTATCAATTCCGCAAAGCTCGAATACATGTGGGTGAACCATTCCACAGCCGAGGATTTCAATCCATCCTTCGCCCTTACAGAAACGGCATCCTTTACCACCACATTTGAAACAACTTACATCCATCTCGGCACTAGGCTCAGTGAATGGGAAATGATGTGGTCTGAATTTAACTTTAGTATCAGGTCCAAAAAGCTCCTTAGCGAATTCTGCTAAAGTTCCCTTAAGGTCTGCAAATGTGATTCCCTTATCAATTACAAGACCTTCTACCTGATGGAAGCATGGTGAATGTGTAGCATCAACTTCATCTGCTCTGTATACACGTCCTGGAGAAATCATTCTGATAGGGAGCTTGCCCTTCTCCATAACTCTTGCCTGAACAGGGGAAGTCTGTGTACGGAGTACTATCTTATCATTAATGTAGAATGTATCCTGTTCATCCTTAGCCGGGTGGTTAGCTGGTATGTTAAGTGCCTCAAAGTTGTAGTAATCATACTCAACTTCTGGTCCATCAACTACTTCATAACCCATTCCGATGAATATCTTCTGAATTTCTTCTAATGCAAGTGTATTAGGATGCTTATGTCCTAACTCATCCCTCTTAGATGGAAGAGTAACATCTATTACTTCACTCTTTAACTGAAGTTCTCTCTTCTTGGCAGCTAATTCTGTCTTAGCCTTATCTAATACTTCTTCAATTGCCTGTCTTGTCTCATTAACAATCTGACCAACCTTAGGTCTGTCTTCTGGTGCAACTTCCTTCATACCTTTAAGTACTTCTGTAAGTTCACCCTTCTTTCCAAGGAAAGCGACTCTGATATCATTCAGTTTATCAAGCGAATCAGTTTCATTAATCTGTGCTAAAGCTCTTTCTCTAATTGCTTCAAGTCTTTCTTTCATCCTTATAGCCTCCATACTTCTTTCGCTTTTTATCATTCATATGCGTAAAAAGCCACTGTTTATTGTAACATATCAATTTTATTTTGCAACCCGTGAATGTCGCTTCTCATACATTTCAATTACGCGCATTGCACCATCGCTGTGTGCCGGATTTGAAAGCGTTATCTTTTTAATATTTTCCTTTGCTTCATCAATACGTTTTTCATTGTACTCTATCTGCTGCCTTAATTTATAACGGCGAGTATTTATTTCATGCCGCACTTCAACCATTTCCTTAGGATTAATGATTGCCCTCACTCTTCCAAGCCATATATGTGGACTGTAAAGTCCTAAATTCTTAAGCATATTCTCAAGCTCATTTTCAGCAGAATTAAGTGATGATGTCATATCAAGCATTCTAATCTGCTCTTTTTTCATCTCCTCGTACAGTCTGTATTTCTTATCAAGTTCATATGAACTTTTAACTCCGAACTTTGTATATTCATAATCCAGCGTATTTGCTGCATTAATGAACTTAATCTTTACTTTGTTAAGCAGTGCTGTAGCTTTATTAAGTTTTATTTCAGTTATAATTACATTTCTTTCAGTAACCTTTAATAAAGCAAACATTCCAACTGCAAGAATTGCTGCAAATAAAGATATTCCTATAAAAAGTGCCGTATCGCTGTCATTCTGAACAAGTGTCATTGATATAAGAAACACAGCAAACACTGCTGCAAGTGCAAAAATTGCTGTTTTTGCAAGTCTTCTTATCTTAATCTGTCTTGTGACAAGAGCGTCTGCATCTGTTCTAAGATTAAGCTGTTCTGCCTCAAGTATTCTTAAGTCTCTCTTAACAGTATCATAATAATCTTCGGATGCTTTCAAAAGCTTTATTCCACCCGGCATTTCATTTTCCACAGCTTCCATGCGCCTGTATGCTGCATTTGACAGTTTATGTTCTGTGCTTTTAAGGATACGCCTGTCAACCATCATGTTATCTATGGTCTCTGCACAGCTCAATATTTTATCACGTATCTGTGTTGGGGCTTCTTCCATAATCTGTATATCATTATATTCTTCAGTAACAGCCTCATACTCAGCTTTGGCATTTTCTACATGTGTCGCTGCTTCTTCCATGATATCACACTGTTCTCTTACATAAATCTCAATATCATGTGTGCTGAAATCCTTTACATTGACGCTGTCTATACTCCTGCTCATTGCATATTCTGCAATTTTATCAAGGTCAGATTTCTCCTTTGGAAGCTCAATAGGTATAGCATCAATCTCTTTGCGGTCCTCCTCATCCCTTCCATATTTCTCAACCGCCTTGATAAGGGTCTGCGCCTGCATACTGTTTAACAGATGATCATATTTTTCTTCTTCTATCTTGGCCTGCTGCTGCTTTTCCTTTGTTTTATCATCAAGCTCTCCGCTCTTGCGTTCTTCATGTTTTTTCTTATTCTTCTTGTCAAATGTTTCATATATATTCAATATATTAAACATTTTATTGGCAGCTTTTTCTTTTTCTGCCTCTTCTAGCAGTTCCTCATCTCTGTACGATTCATCATCGTAATCATCATATATTATTTCTTTTTCTGCCTTTTTAAATATTCCCATATATCCACCACAATTCTTTAAAACGTTTTGCTATATTTAATGTATTTCGTTCTCCACCTGTCAAGTCTTTCATCTACCGCCCTGTTGTACTGTGCCAAATTGCCATCTGCTTTTAATCTGGCAATATCCTCAAGTTCCCTATATTCATCACTATATCTGGCATTGTCCATCAAAGTTTCCAATTCCTTCCGGACTACATATTCTTCTTCATCCGTATCAACATTAACAGGTTCTTTATCCTTCTTTGCCATAATTAAAGCTGCTATACTGCATTTTTTTGATTCCTCATGCTGACCCGTCCTATATGCCTCATCATAATATATCACTGCTTTATCATACATAAACATTCTTGCATAGGCAGTTCCCAGGTTATGATAAACTTTTGCATAATCAGCAGCCAACAAATCTTTTCCCTTGTAATCTTTTATAATTGACTCGTAACATCTGACCGCGGCAAAATAATATCCAGCATTGAGATATCCGTCTCCTCTTGCTTTAAGCCTTTCGCATACGCTCTGCTTTCCAAGAGTATTAAGAATCCCTTTTAACTGCTCAATCTCTGCAACAGAATAATAATCTATTGTCTTGAGTATTATTACAAATATCTGTGCTAATGAACCTCCTGTTTCTTTCAGCTTCCTTACTCTTTCTGCCAGCTCTTTTTCTCCGGTTTCATCAAGAAAACTGATAAGATTATCATCTATAAAATCCTGTCCAATCAGATATATATTATTATAAATATAATAACAGAGTTCTTCTGCTGTATATAACTTCACACCTGTCTGTAAAACAGTCAGTGGTGTATCTGCCTTCTTTCCTCTGCACAGTATTATTTTCCCCATTGTATTTCTCCGTTTCCTGATGTTTTCCACATTCTCAGCTTCTTAATACAAGTTCTTTGCTTATAACTTTTCCTGAACTTTTGACAAACTCGCCAAATCCAAGATCTTTTATTGTAATATTACACTTGTCAGAATCTGCAAAGCTTACGCTCACAGATACTCTTGTTGTTTTCCCTTCCCTGAATGGAATTTCACTTATATCAACAACTTCATCATAATATTTATTCTCAGGTGTTATTATTTTAAATGTAATGCTTCTCATATCCTCAAGTATACATTCCACAGTCCGTCCGGCAGTATACCAGTTACTTCCCGGTCTTACCAGCCTGAATCTCATTGGCTTTTCATATGACGAAATATCTATTTCTATACCACATTTCACATGATTATCAAGAAGCATTATGACATTCTTAAACACTTCCGGCTTCAATATCTCCATTGCCGCAAAGCATGCACCCTTTGCAAAAAGATTCTGTCCGACAAATGCTTTTCTTCTCGTAACCATAAGCTTTGCAAATCTTTCAGGAAGCTTTTCAACATCAAAACCTTCACCTGTAAGATATGCCGCCGAAACATGTCTTTTAGAAAAATACTCTTCTGCAAATGTACACAACTCATTCTCAGCCTGTCCAAGTTCTTTGCTTATCACAGCTTTTTTTAATATATCAGATGTGTATCCTGTATGTTCCTGAAGCAGATAGTTACTATTGTCATTCTTCCTGACTGCAAGATAATCACACCTTATTCCTTCACTTGTGTAGTCAAACAGTGCCACACCAGCAGCATGAAGCTCACTTTTCTGTCTGTACGCATAATATGCAAAGCTTTCAACTCTGCTTAATACCTGCCATCTGCCATCTGATACACCACATTTTTTAAGAGTATCCCTGACAGCAGATATTTCATCAGAATGATAATCGGGAATGGTTACACATATGCTTTGAATCTGTGATGTACCTGTTGCTCGCATACATTCAGCGACAACATTTGCAAGACTGGTCTTTTCCTTTGAATCCTCTGTCAGTTTTACCGTCTGCACATTCCGTGAATTATATGAATATACACTTGCCTGAATTTTACTATATCCTATATCTATTCCTGCTATAAGTCCTTTACACTGCTCCATATCTGCTATCCTCATTTGACAATTGTAAACATTTCTCTTGTGACGTATTCCTCAACACAGTAACTATACATGAGCTTTCTTAATGTTGTAAGGTCATGCTGCTGTCTGCTTGCAAGACAATCATTAAGCATGTCAATCCTTCCATCTGTGTTCTCTGATGGAATATCCTTATATTCGCAGACTACCGGCTCTGTAGATGCCTGTTCATTGCTGTCATTAACTATAAATGTATATTCTAATGAATCCCCATAAAACAGATTAAACCTGCATGTAAATATTCCCCATCCGTTAGACTTCATAACCTGCACCAGCCTGTCAGCCCCATTAATACTATATGTCAAAGATACTTTATCATCTGGATCTGCTATGTATTCAACAATAGTAAGTCCCTGCATATTGTATGGTAAATCCAGTATTCCTTTGAATTTTTTGAAAAATCCATATATTCTGTCATGTTCACATAATTCATTAAGAACTGATTGTGCAAGTTCTTTTTCAGATGTATCTTCTCTTAACGCAACAGGGTTTCTTGACAGATTCTTAAGCCATGCTACATAACAACACTCTGGCAATCCATATCCATCCCCCATGCACTCCTCTATAACTCTGAATACTATATCATTAGCCTTCTTCTGCCTGAGAAGATAGAATTGTGAATTATAAGATAAATATGCCTTTACTATAAGCATATCAGGAATCTTACTATAATAATCAGCAAACACCTCTGTAAATCTTCCGGTATGCACACCTGTATACATCATCTGGGCAAGAATTCTTTCTGACATATGCAATACATTTACATTATAATTAACTGCTGCTTTCCACACAGCATACATTTCGTCATTAGTTCCATTATAGTATTCACACATATAGGCAAGAACAGGTTCATTATAAATGTTATGTCTAAATATATATTGAGTAACCTCATCAATAATCTGACTATGTCCGTCTGATACATTTGTAAGAATATAGTCAGTCATTTTAAGAAGTTTTGCCGCTTTTGCCATACAACAACCGTATATACTTGCTATCTCATATGCCTGTGAATACATTGATGAATCTATAAGTATCTCTATCAGCTTTCCCGCATCCTTCTTCGTCAGATTATCTGTATCAACATAATTGTATTCATGCCAGAAATCATCTTCTTCATAATAATGATAGTAATAATCAATCATCCAGGCATTAACCTGCTGTTTATACTGTTCACTGATACCATGTTCCTTTTTTATTGTTTTGTACAGCTTAAGTGTTTCTTGTGTATACTGTGAATTCTTTCTCATTTCACAGATTCTGCTCATAATTATTCTGGAATTGTTCTTTCCATAATCACCTGCAGCCTCAAACACCTCTGCATACTGCTGTATATCAAACACTTTTTCTATATCATAATCAATTGTATCTTTTCTAATCTGTCCGTCAATACATTCAAATGTAATCTCGCAGTCACTTCCATATATACATATATATGCTGTTTCCCCTGAAAGCTCATATACTGTTTCTTCTGTAAACTGCGGATATCTGACATGTACATATCTTACCACATCACTAAAGCACTGCATTCTGTACATATATGGCATTTTACTTACAAATGTGCCTGTGTCATCACACACAAGCTGTGTCTTAAGAAGTGCCTTGTATAATACAACAAGATTGTCACTGATATTGCCGGCTTTAAGCTGTTCATACACATATATCTCTATATTTCTTTCATAACCTTCATAGATATTCTTATAGTACGAATCTCTGCCCGTCACCACATTTGCATATAAAAATGCTTTATCTGCATCTGTAAGAGTATTGTCATATGCAAAATACATCAACACTATCTTTGGCAGCTGCCTGTCTGTCTTTTTAGGCATACTGGCAATATAAAACTCATATAATCTTGTTATTTTCAGGCCTCTTAATACTCCTTTTTCATATATCTCAAAGCAGTTTTCTCCTGTCATGCCCATTCTTACCATCTGGGTTACAAGAACTGTCAGTATCTCGTCTTTCTCATATTTATCATATATCTTTTTTAGTATAATAAGAGTATTAATATTAATATTCTTCTCATTAGCCACAACATCTGCAATCTGCATCGCAAGCTTCTCACTGATAATGTCGTTCCTGCATCCATAATTAATAACCTGCATTTCAAACTGATTAAGCACCCGTAGTAAAACAGGCTGTGCATTAATAATGTTCATAGCCTCAATATACATAACAGGGCTTATGCATCCTGAATTAATTACATCCTTTATTCTTACAAGTCTTATACTCTTATTATCTGAATCTGTACTCAGGTAAAAAAGTATCCATAATATTCTATATGTATCATAGCCATTCTCAAAGAACTTCTTAACCTGTGATAAAACCTGAGCCGTATACTCCTCTTCACGCACAATAAGTGTCGAAACATACAGAAAATAGCAGTAAAGTTCTACATTTTCACCAATTCTTCCTACTATATCTTTCTTGATATTATTATATATCTGTGTTGCTGTTTCCTCTCTTCCAGACGCCATAAGCAGTTGTATCTGCACAATATCATAAAATACATCTGTGCCCTTAATTCCCCTTATTCTGTCAACTGTCTGCATAGATTCAGCAATCCATTTTTCTTTCTTGATTTTCTTCATTCTGAAATCAAGATAAAGCTTCGTAAGCTTATATTGTGCCAGTTTTTCTTCTCTTCTGACTTCAAAATCTTCCGATTCGTCAGCTTTCTTACATATAACACTTACATTTATCTTTAAATGCTGCGTATAACTTACTATATGTATATATCCATAGTTGTTGCCTGCATGCATTTTCTGTGGATTAACTATATATTTAATTACAGCCCTGTCACCTGCAAAATCATCAGTTGATAAGCTGCCTTTCTCTAATTCAATAAAATCTGCATCTGCATATATATCAATCTCTGTTTCTTCTGTGCCACTCTTTATAAGCACACATTCAAACTGCTCTGCTTCATCTTTGTGTATAATTGTATTCTCTTCGTTATCAATGTGTAGAACAACTGCTTCAGTCTTAACATGATTTCTTATATCATCCTGATTCTCTTTCATACATCTGAATACAAATGGTATCTTTTTCTCGCCGGCATTACATACTACTGTAAATGTTCCCTCTATCTCATCATTTTCTTCAAGTCCGGAAGCGTCCACCTGATATTCAGTTATAATATGCGTACCACCAAATTGTTCTGAAAGAATCTTTACCCTCTCATTATCAGCATAGACCATTCCATAAACCTTATCGGTGGCATCACATATAAAGCTTCCTGTAGCAACTGTATTACACATAATATCCATGGTAATCTGTTCCTCACTACATGACAGCTTTGGTACTTTGATAATTGAATTGCCTCTTGAAAGTCTGTTTATGTAATCCCTCATTGGAAACTATGCCTCCGACTTAATCTTATCCAAATGTTTCTTAATATCCCTCTCATATCCCATATCTCCCGGCTCATAGAATTTTTCATTCACATAAGCATCCGGAAGATACTGCTGTCTGACATAATGATTAGGATAATCATGTGCATATAAGTATCCTACACCGTGTCCTAACTTGGCACTGCCCTTATAATGGGCATCCTGCAAATGTACAGGAACCGGCGCTGTCTTTGAATTCTTAACTACATCAAGTGCCTTATCAATTGCCATGTAACATGCATTACTCTTAGGTGCTGTCGCAACATAGAGTGCCGCCTGACTTAATATAATACGTGCTTCCGGCATTCCGATGCGCTCAACAGCCTGTGCCGCAGCCACTGCAACCTGCAGTGCATTAGGATCAGCATTGCCTACATCCTCACTTGCACATATCATTATTCGTCTTGCTATGAATTTAATATCTTCACCTGCATACAGCATCTTGGCAAGATAATAGCTTACTGCATCAGGGTCTGAGCCTCTCATGCTCTTAATAAATGCTGATATTGTATCATAGTGGTTGTCACCCTCTTTATCATATCTTACCGAGCGCTTCTGGATACATTCCTGTGCTGTTGCAAGATCTATATGTATAACTCCATCATCTGATCTGTCTGTTGTGAGTATTCCAAGTTCAATGGCATTAAGTGCATTTCTCGCATCTCCGTTGGATATATCTGCAAGGAATTCCAGTGCATCATCGTCTATTGCTGCATTGTAGCTTCCCATGCCCTTCTTCTCATCATACACAGCACGCTTTATTATTGTCTTGATATCTTCTTTCTCTAGTGGTTTTAATTCAAATATTATTGACCTTGATATTAAAGCTCCATTTACTTCAAAGTACGGATTCTCTGTCGTTGCACCAATAAGAATTATTGTTCCATCCTCAACAAATGGAAGCAGATAATCCTGCTGTCCCTTATTAAAGCGGTGAATCTCGTCTACGAAAAGAATAGTCTTTCTTCCATACATTCCAAGATTGTCTTTCGCCTTGGCAACAACCTCTTCCATATCCTTCTTTCCGGCAACTGTGGCATTAACCTGATTAAACTCTGCACTTGTTGTATTAGCAATTATTCTAGCTAAAGTTGTCTTTCCTGTTCCAGGTGGACCATAAAATATTACTGAGCTAAGCTTATCTGCCTTAATTGCCCTGTAAAGCAGTTTGTCCTTTCCGATTATATGAGACTGTCCTACCATTTCATCGAGTGTTTCCGGTCTTAATCTCATAGCCAATGGAGATTCTGTATTCTTATTGTTTTCACGCATATATTCAAATAAATCCATAACTTATACCTGTTTTAATACATTTGCAATTATCTTAGTTCTGTTCCAAGCCACAATCTTTCAACGTAGCCTATATTGCTGATATCATTTCCCTTCAGTGTATTAGAATAAAGAATATTATCAGCATCATACGCATAGATTCGGTTCTTGTAAAAATATGTTCCCTCTGTATCTGTAACTGCATCTGATTCCAGAATTGCAACAGCTTTGCTCTTAATGTTATCCATATAGTACTGCCTGCCGCCTGAAACATATGTTAAAGCCTTACTTTTATTATACACTTTAGATAATGAACCTGCATTAACATCTGACGCAATGTCTATAATCTTGTTGTTATCAACTACTCGAAGCTGTCCTTTCGCATTAACATACACTATCTGACCATCTGATGAATTATATATGTAATTCTTTTCCTTAGTCATAGAATCAACATCCACATACTCACTCACTTTAGTTTCTCTGATAAGTGCTGATGTCATTGATGTACCTGAAATTCTGTATATAAGCGAATTGTCTCTATCAAATACATAATCTGCATCATTGTCTGTCTTCTTGTCTATCTTATACGCAGATGCATCTTTACATGAGTAATAATATACTCCATCACTCTTAGAATATAGCAATGTATCCACATCTTTTCTTGTGTTAAGGCTGTCTGCATTCGCTGTATACACACCTGGCATGTTCTCTGACACAGGCCATAACTGCATAACTGCATCTGCAACTGAAACCGGCTTTTCTTTTTTCTCATAATCATATGTATACAATGAGCCTGCATTAGTAAGACATACTATCAGGTGCTTTGACTCATACACATATGCCTTATTAAGATTACCCTCTATAAGAGTTGTCTGTGCCTCAGGCTGTTTCTTAACTTCTTTGACTCTGCTCATGGCAAGGCTTGTTCCATTAGTAGAACCCTCGTCATTAATAATATTAATATTCGTGTATATAACAAGACCGTCATCAGAGATATACATAATCTCTTTCTGCAGATTATCTTCTGACACAAGAACACATTCGTCCCTGCTCCATATGTACATTGAATATCTGCCAGACGAGTTGGACTCATCATATGTTACCGTAACAAAATACTTTCCATTGTCACTCGCAACGCTTAAGATATTCTTACCTGAATCTATCTGTTCCGGCCACTGTGCTGTATAGAAAGTCTTACTGTCTGCCGCAAATATTGCATTACTTTCATCACATACATAATTGCTGTCCAGCCCTGCTATATCATATATCTTTCCGTTGTAGCTTACATATAGAGCATAATTCTTCTTAGTTGCAAGCTTGTATATTCCAAAAGCTGCAACACCAATAAGCACTACTGCTATCAGTGCTGCCGCTATCATTTTCATTCTTTTGTTAATCTGACGTCGTGCAATTCTTATCTGTGGCTTTTCCTGATTATCATTTCTACTGCCACCTGCTTTACTCTGGCTCTGCTTTCTGCTGTCCGCTTTGCTTCTGTTCTGGCTCTGCTTCTTACTTTCTGTCTTGTTTCTGCTCTGCTTCTTTATTGCCTGCACGCGTTTTGCTAATGCCTGTCCATAGTCACTCTGTGATTCCTCTTTTTTATCAGAAGAAGCAGACCTCTCTTTCAAAGCCTGCTTCTCCTCATATGCTTTTCTTCTGGCAAGATAATCACTGTTGTTAACTAATATAACAGGTCCATCACATCTCGGACACTGACTGCCCTCATATTCCTGACCACATTTAGTACACAGCATAATTCTTTCCTTTTAATTATCGATTTAAATTCTGTTCTTTTATTAATTAAAATCTGAACTTATCTTCAAAATACGCCTTAAGATCTGCTATCTTTATTCTTTCCTGCTGCATTGTATCTCTGTCTCTTACAGTTACAGCACCATCTTCTTCTGAATCAAAATCATATGTGATACAGAATGGTGTACCAATCTCATCCTGTCTTCTGTATCTCTTTCCAATATTACCTCTGTCATCAAACTCACAATTGTAATACTTAGAAAGTTCTGTATACACCTTTTCTGCACCTTCATTTAACTTCTTAGAAAGTGGAAGAATACCTATCTTAACTGGTGCTAATGCAGGATGGAAATGAAGAACCGTTCTTACATCTCCGCCTTCAAGCTCTTCCTCATCATAAGCTGAGCAAAGGAATGCTAATGTTACACGGTCCGCACCAAGTGAAGGCTCAATAACATATGGTATATACTTCTCCTTAGCTTCATCATCAAAGTATGACATATCTTCACCAGATACTGTCTGATGCTGAGTAAGGTCATAATCTGTTCTGTCAGCGATACCCCAGAGCTCGCCCCATCCGAATGGGAAGAGGAATTCGATATCTGTTGTTCCCTTAGAGTAAAAGCAGAGTTCTTCTGGTGAATGATCTCTTGCTCTCATCTCATCTTCTTTCATTCCTAATGCCTTAAGCCAGTCGATACAGTACTGTCTCCAGTATGTGAACCACTCAAGATCTGTTCCAGGCTTGCAGAAGAACTCTAATTCCATCTGCTCGAACTCTCTTGTTCTGAATGTGAAGTTACCTGGTGTAATCTCATTACGGAATGACTTACCAATCTGTCCAATACCAAAAGGTACTTTCTTTCTTGATGTTCTCTGGACATTCTTGAAGTTAACAAAGATACCCTGAGCTGTCTCTGGTCTTAAATATACTGTGTTCTTAGCATCCTCAGTTACCCCCTGGAATGTCTTGAACATAAGGTTAAACTGTCTTATATCTGTGAAATTGTGCTTTCCACATGAAGGACAGCATATATTCTTCTCATCGATGAAATTCTTCATCTGTTCCTGTGTCCATCCATCAACTGAGCCGCCGAGATCATATGAATTCTCATCTGCCCAGTCTTCTATAAGTTTATCTGCTCTGAATCTCTCGTGACATTCCTTGCAGTCCATTAATGGATCAGAAAATCCACCAAGATGACCTGATGCTACCCAAGTCTGAGGGTTCATAAGAATTGCACAGTCAACACCTACATTGTATGGGCTTTCCTGTACGAACTTCTGCCACCATGCCTTCTTAACATTGTTCTTTAACTCAACACCAAGGTTACCATAATCCCAGGTATTAGCTAATCCACCATAGATTTCAGAACCTGGGTAAACAAATCCTCTTGCCTTAGCTAAAGAAACAATTTTCTCCATTGTCTTTTCCATAATAATATAATCCTCCTAAAGGCAACAGCCTGACTACATCGAACTGCATCGGCTGCTACATAATCTTAATCATTTTATAACATTTAGTGCTGATTAGCAAGAGGTTGATGGGAATCTTGTTTTGGACTTCCTCCGTGCTTCCCACCGCTTCAACGTCCAATCCTCCGCTCTTTCTCACTCCTTTTGGACTTACTCCGTGCTTCCCGCTGCTTCAACGTCCAATCCGCCGCTTCTGCAAATCCCTTTTGGACTTACTCCGTGCTTCCCGCCGCTTCAACGTCCAATCCGCCGCTTCTGCAAATCCCTTTTGGACTTCCTCCGTGCTTCCCGCCGCTTCAACGTCCAATTTGCCGCTTCTGCAAATCCCTTTTGGACTTCCTCCGTGCTTCCCGCTGCTTCAACGTCCAATCCGCCGCTCTTTCTCACTCCTTTTGGACTTCCTCCCGCCTTCCCACCGCTTCAACGTCCAATCCGCCGCTTCCACGCATGCATTTGTCGTTTGTGAATATTTTATAAATTATTGCTTGACTTTAATGCCAGAATATTTTATATTCTTATTATAATCGCAACGCATTAGAAGGAGGATATTTCTTGTTTATCAATTACAACATTTCAGAAATTATCAGCCAGCTTTCATCTGCCATACATTATGATGAAAGCATTGTAAAGAATCTGCCTGATGGCAAGCTCAATTGCACACATAATGGACGTTATATTAAGTGGTTTCTAAGCGATGGGAATAATATATCTTACATACACAAGAAAGACAGACATCTTGCTTCCAAGCTTGCCTTGAAAAAATTTTTGTTATCAAGAATTGAAGATAATAAAAGGCTTCTTTCCACATACAAGCAATGTAACAGCACCAATATCCAATCCGAATTATTATTAAAAGATAACGATTTTAGGAAACTGCTTACAGACTATCCAGAGAATTCCAAGCATATATATTGCAACCGGGATTTATTCAGAGATTTCCACAATGAACAGTTTCAGCCTGTCATTGATTCATGGCTGTCTGAAGAATATAATCACAACGAAGCATACCCACAAGCGCTTAAGCATCCATGTACATCCGGCAATGTCGTCAGGTCGAAGTCCGAAGCTATGATTGACTTGTTACTTAACCAGTATGGAATTCCATACCGATATGAATGTGAACTAAAGCTTGACAACATAAGTTTCTATCCTGATTTCACATTATTTAATCCTATATCTGGACAGCTTGTTTACTGGGAACATTTTGGCATGATGGATGACCCGCAATACTCTCTTAATGCTTCAAGAAAAATATCCAGATACATAGCTGGGAATATTATTCCGGGAATTAATTTAATAATGACATTTGAAACATCTTCCAATCCACTATCAGGAGTTATTGCAGAGTCAAAGATAGAGGAGTACCTGCTGATATGCAACAATCAGCAAGCCCCCTCTTAACACCGTAGCAATTTTATTCAATTACAACCATATTTGCCACCAGGTTTCCCATAATAGCAATTCAACATAACTATGCATTAATCCTCCCAAGGACGAATCCTGTAAGCAGCCCCTATCTCATCACATAGCTTCTGGCACTCTGCCTCTTCCTCATGAGATATGGTTGTGTCAACTGTTGTAAGAACAACATTAGGGATATACCTGGTACATTCCTTTGCGAAGCTTATCATTTCATCAAATGATTTTTCGCCGAACTTACTTCTTACAAGTGCATTGTATTCATCTTTGTGTGGATTGTTAAGACTGATTGATATTGTGTCAATCAAGCCTTCCATCTCTGGCACAATATCTCTGCCATTAACAAGATTTCCAACTCCGTTAGTGTTGATTCTTGTCTTTTTGCCAAATGTTTTCTTGACATACTCAGCAACCTTGATAAGAACATCGAATCTTTCTGTCGGTTCTCCGAATCCGCAAAATACAACTTCTTCGTACTCATCCATATTGAATCTGGCAAACTCAGCAATAACCTCATCATATGATGGTTCTCTCTCAAGCCATAGTCTGCCTGACTCTCCGATTCTGTCCATTGTCTGTCTTAAACAGAAAGTACATGAATATGGACATTTGTTAGTTAAATTAACATATAAATTATTATGAACCTTATATAATATCTCCATTGTAATTCTTCTCCTTTTTACTTCAACGTAGTCAGCAGTTCCTCAAACGGCACACCGTCTGTCAGAGGAATATCCATCTCTATAGCCTTGAGTATGCATTTTTTTATAAATGTAGATGCTTTTCTTACTGACTCATGAAAATTCACACCATTTACAGCATCTGCAGCTATTATAGATGCAAATATATCTCCTGTTCCGGAGCGCTGTGTTCCGACTTTCATAGTCTTAATAAGATAGTCTTCCCTGTTCTTTTCGTAACAGTAATTACCAATATAATGGCCCCGCTGGATTCCTGTAATAACAATCTTAGATGGTCCCATTGCAACAAGCTTCATCGCAATTTTTTTAAGCTCATCATTGGAATAATCCGGTCTGTATGGCTCGTCAGTTATAATACATGCTTCTGTGAGGTTCGGAGTAAGAATATCTGCATATTTTACAAGCTTCTTCATCTCCTGGCATGTCTCATCAGTATATGTCGGATACAGATTTCCGTAATCACCCATAACCGGGTCGATAACAACAATATTATCTTCCGTCTTGAAATTCTTGAAAAATTCTTCAACAATTGCAATCTGATTATGTGAACCTAAGAACCCTGTTACAATTCCATCGAATTTAAGGTTTAACTTCTTCCACTCTGCCATATAAGGCGGCATATTCTCTGTGAAATCTTTAAAATAAAAGCTGTCAAAACCTGTATGATTAGAAAATATCGATGTAGGCATTGGACAGCACTGAATCTTCATTGCTGATATAACAGGCAGCTCAACTGCAATAGAACATCTTCCAAAACCAGAATAATCATTAATTGCTGCTATTTTCTTCTGGTTATTATGAGACACATTTTTATCCGGCATATTGTCTCTCCTTTCGTCTGAATGTTACATAAAATCTTTACCCCTTAATATACAAAAAACTGGCATATGATAACATAGCCAGTTTATGTAATATTTATATGGTCAGATTAAGCATTTCCTTCGACTTAAATTCTTTATCGAATACAATGCTTTCCAGCCTGTTTACCACAAGCCTTAATTCTTCCTGGACTTCTTTGGTAACGGTGAATGAATACAGCCTGTTAAGCTGTGTTGTAACAATATACTGGAGTGTATATACCGTTGAGCCCGAAAGTGTAATTCCATCATATACATTTGCAGCACAATTCTTACAGCATAGTCCGTTTCTTGAATATGAATATACATACAGATTGTCTTCTCTTCCGCATTCGTGACATGTGAAGAAATCCGGACATTCACCGTTGACTGCAATCATTCTTATCTCGTATATGAATCTTATAAGTTCATGGCTTACAGCACCTCTGCCCAATGCCTTTAGAGTGATATAAAGCAGATTAATCATTTCTGTTGCATCAAGATTCTCCCTGCCATAATAATCTGCAATCTCAGCAAAATAGCAGGCGTAGCACACGGCATTAAGGTCATTTACCACATTTTCAAAGTACTCCTTAGCCGATGCTTTATACATCGTATATGATTCGCGTCCACGGTACACCTCAAATGTTCCGAATATAAAGCTTCTCGTAACACCAATCAGTGCGCTGTTAGGCTTTCTCGCACCTTTCGCAAATACCGTTATCTTGCCATACTCCTTAGTCAGTATAACCAGTCTTCTGTCATATTCCCCGACAGGCATGGCGGAAAGTATCATGCCTGTAACAGTAGTAACCTCCGCCATCGCACCCTCCTGTCATGTATATTATTTGTCCTTCTTCTTGTCATATCCGAAGTTCTTAAGAAGAATATCACTGTCGCGCCATTCCTTCTTAACTTTTACCCATAGCTTAAGATTAACCTTCATGTCAAGCTGCTTCTCAATCTCATATCTTGCATTAGTTCCGATTTTCTTAAGCATTTCGCCGCCCTTGCCAATAATAATTCCTTTGTGGGAATCTCTTTCGCATATGATAGTAGCGTCGATATCTGTTATAGGACCTCTTGCATTTCTTCTTTCCTTGAAGCTGTCAATAACAACCGCGATTCCGTGTGGAATCTCGTCATTTAATGCATGAAGTGCCTTCTCTCTTATAAGCTCTGCAACAATCTGCTTCATTGGCTGGTCTGTTACTGTATCTTCATCATAGTACATCGGACCATAATCAAGATGTGAGAATATAACATCAAGCAGGTCGTCAACATTATTGCCGTTTCTTGCGCACACAGGAACAATATCAACGAAATCAAGTTCCTTTCTGTAGCAGTCAATAACCGGTAGAATCTCCTCTTTCTTAATTGTGTCAGTCTTATTGATAACAAGAACTATAGGAGTCTTACACTCTTTAAGCTTCTCAACGATATGCTCCTCGGCAGCTCCAAGATGTGTTGTAGGCTCAACAAGCCAGCATATAAGGTCAACCTCACTGATTGTCTTCTCTGCCGCACCAACCATGTATTCACCAAGCTTGTTCTTAGCCTTGTGGATACCCGGAGTATCAACGAAAACAATCTGTCCTCGCTCATCAGTGTATACAGTCTGTATTCTGTTTCTTGTAGTCTGAGGCTTGTTAGAAGTAATCGCAATCTTCTGTCCGATTATCTGATTCATAAGTGTTGACTTACCAACATTAGGTCTTCCTATAAATGTTACAAAGCCTGTCTTAGTTCTTGTGTTCTCTGCCTTAGCACCCCCGGTAATTCCACTGGCTGCAAGCATCTCATCTAAATTCATACATTCTTCCTTTCTATTATCCCTGCACCTTGATAAGTGGCTGTATCTTATCAAAAAGCTCACTCTCTTTATTGATTTCCTTGCTGCTTCCCACAACGCAGAAATAATTCTCATCCATTGCACATCTTACAAGTGGAGCAAGCTCTCTTATTCTTTCTACATTACAGTCAAGAACCTGACCTCTTTCTTTCTTGAGTGATTCATAATCTGTGTTACAGATGTATGCACCAAATGATCTTGTTCCCTTTGCTGCCGGATTCATAGGTGTATCTATATCACCGATTGTTCCTATTATGAACTTGACCATATCCCTGTCGCTTACATCAAAATGTTCAAGATAGTCTGCTGCATTTTCATATATATCGTTAGTCTTTCTTAAGTTAGGGTCTCTGTAAGAAACCATATACATGTCACCGTTTCTGTAAGAACCGCTCATGCAACCGTATGCGCCGCCTTTAACTCTTACATTAATCCAGAGATAATCATACGAGAATATAACCTTAAGCACTCTTAATGCTCCTGTGTATTCATATCCTCCATCCCTGAAATTGCCACATCTTGCAACATACTGAACCTGTGAAGCTGAAGTATATCCTGTCTTGACATTTGCAGGTGTGTACTTTCTTTCGCATGCTGGCATGTCCGATTTTTTCAATTCTTCCGCATACTTTCCAAAAGCAGGTACAAATGCATCATATCCCTTATCATCAGCAGTAAAGCTCACAATAATATTCTCTTTGTGGAATATATAATCGACAAGTTTGCTTAACTTATCTGCGATATCTTCCTTAAGCTCATCAAACTGTGAGTCAAGCTTCTGTATAAGCTCATAGAACCCATATCCTCTCATCTCGTTAGAATAATATGCATTTCTTGAGAACTGTGCCATACCTGCAAGCATTGCTGTTGAATGTCCTGCACTTGTCATTGTGCTTTCCATTCTTGACTTAAGCTTCGCAATTATCTCTTTAAGTCTCTTATAATCTGAGAACTTTGTCTTATATATAATTTCATTCATCATATCAAGGACGAACTGGATATTGTCATAGAGAACCTTACCCTTAACCTCATACATGATAGTACATTTGTCAAAATCCTTATTATCTGTGTATATGGCAGCATCAGTTGAGATTCCACCACAGTTAATATTGATTTCATTAGTCAGCTCTGTATATGTGTACTTTTCAGTATCCATAAGTCCAAGAACCGAGCTTAAAAGTCCGATATATGGAAGCAGTTCATCAGGCACATTCTTACAGTCGTAGCACATCATTATATATGCAATTCCATTAGTGAACATATTGTGGTGGATTACATCAACACCACCAATCTTCTTAGGGTCAATATATAACTTAGCCGGCTCTCTTGTGATATCCTTTAACTCAAGCTGTGGAATCTTCTCAAGATCCTTCTGGCTTGAAGGTGTATCCTGATATTCCTTTAATGCCTTTGTCTGCTTAACAAGCTCTTCCAGCTCTTCCTTGGAAAGTGTTGCCTTATACTTTGCAAGCTGCTCTGCTTCCTTTGCTTCCTTCTCCTCTGCAAGTCCATGCTTTGGAACAAGGCTTAACACTACCTCATGATTATTATTAATAATATTGTCTTCAATGAATTTCTCAAAGAAGCCATTCTCTGAATTCTTCTTGATTATTTCAAATGTCTCACCTGCCTCAACATGAACAAATGGCTTGTTCTCATCATAAAGCCAGCTGTCCATCATTGTGAGATAATACATAAGTCCCTTTGGATATGGTCCAAAATCAGCTTCTCTGTATTTGAATTCGTAATAGTTGATTCCTGCCTTAACCATTCTCTTGCTAAGACCGTTCTTAACAATATCAGAAAGCGTGTCTTCAACAACACTCACAAATCTGTCTCTGTCACTTTCATTCGCATTCTTAGTAATAATTGAATACACCGGCTGATACACAGAAGTCTCTAACACACTATACACATCTGTTCCAATTCCGGCATCAATAAGTGCCTGCTTAAGCGGAGCACCCGGTGCCATGATAAGTGCATAATCAAGAATCTGTAATGCAAGATAGCTTACTGGGTCTGTTGATGTTCCGATAACAACATTGTAAGAAAGATAAGTGTTATCCTCCTCTGGCTCATCATCAGTAATTGCATACTCTCTTGTCTCATACTTAGGTGCGTCAAATGCTTTCTGGAAAGTTACCTCGGCATCTATATTGACATCATTCTTATCAAAAGCTGAGAGGTATTCGTTATTAAGATATTCAAGCCTCTCATCAACATCAATATCTCCGTACAGATAGATATAACTGTTCACAGGATGATAATATTCCTTGTGATACTTAATGAAATCTTCATACTTAAGCTGTGGTATAGCCTCAGGGTCACCACCGGATTCATTCTTGTATTCAGAATCAGGGAAGAGTGATACAAATGTATATCTTGAAAGCACATCATCTGCTGAAGAATACACACCTTTCATCTCATTAAATACAACTCCGTTATAAGCAAGCTCTCCATCTACATCTTCAAGCTCATAATGCCAGCCTTCCTGCTTGAATATCTCCTCATGCTCATACATTGCAGGATAGAATACCGCATCCATATAGACATCCATAATATTCTTGAAATCTGCCATATTGCAGCTTGCAACAGGATATACTGTCTTATCCGGATAAGTCATTGCATTAAGAAATGTGTTAAGAGAACCCTTGCATAGTTCTACAAATGGGTCTTTAACCGGATATTTTCTTGAACCACACAAGGTAGAATGTTCAATTATATGCTGCATTCCCGTGTCATTATCCGGTGGTGTCTTAAAACCTATAGAAAATACCTTGTTATCATCATCATTAGAAATAATTGCAACTCTCGCACCTGATTTCTTATGCTTTAATAAAAGTCCTACGGAATTAAGGTCATTAAGCTTTTCAATGTTCACAAGCTCATATGCACCGTAATCTTTATTAAGTTCGTTATATCTTGTCTCTAAATTCATATTACTGCTTTAATCTCCAATCTTTACAATAAGGAATTATACATATAAATATAATACCCCACAATGTAGGATTTTACCACATTGTGGGGTGAGTGTAAACTTACATTACATATGTAAGCTATAGTATTTATTTGCCGAAAAGACCTTTCTTCTTACCGTGTCTTTCATTGCCTGTAAGCGCCTTTTCATATGCCATAAGTGCGTCCTTCTGCTCCTGATTAAGCTTTGTAGGAATATCAACTATTAAAGTGATATAATGATCGCCTCTCTGTGCTGCATTTCTTACACTTGGCATACCTTTGCCTTTAAGTCTTACTCTTGTACCTGATGCTGTTCCCGGCTTAACTTCGTACAATACTTCTCCATCAACAGTCTTAACCTTGATTTCACCGCCAAGTACCGCTGTTGGATAGCTTATTACAACATTAGAGAATATATTGTATCCGTCTCTTTCAAATTCTGTGCTTGCTGAGATAATAACAGCAACTAAGAGGTCACCTCTTGGTCCGCCATTAACTCCCGGCTCACCTTTGCCCTGTATACGTACGCACTGACCATTATCGATACCTGCTGGGATATTGACTTCAATAGTCTTCTTGCTGCTTATATAGCCTGTTCCGTAACAATCCGGACACTTCTCCTTAATTATCTTACCAGTTCCATGACAGTCAGGACATGGCTGCTGGCTTCTTACCATTCCAAGGAATGACTGCTGTGTGAAAGTTACCTGTCCACGGCCACCACATTTGCTACAGGTCTCTGGTGATGTACCAGGCTTAGCTCCTGTACCGTGACAGCTTGAGCACTCATCCTTTAATGTAACATCTATCTTCTTGGTTGTTCCCCTTACTGACTCGTCAAATGTAATTCTTACATTAACTCTTACATCAGCACCTCTTCTTGGTCCATTGCTGTTTCGTCTGCTTCCGCCGCCTCCGAACATACCGCCAAAGAGATCTCCGAAAATATCTCCCATGTCACCAAAATCGAAATCGAAGCCACCTGCTCCAGCTCCACCTGCTCCGCCTTCAAATGCGGCATGGCCAAACTGGTCATACTGTCTTCTCTTTTCAGCATCGCTTAACACCGCATAAGCTTCAGAAGCCTCTTTGAATTTTATTTCAGCTTCTTTATCCCCTGGATTCATATCAGGATGATATTTCTTTGCAAGTTGTCTGTATGCTTTCTTAATAGCAGCGTCATCGGCATCCTTAGGCACGCCAAGGACTTCATAATAATCTCTCTTATCTGCCATGATTGCTTCCTCTTTCTTATTTAATCAACAGAAACTGCACGGAGTTTACACCCCATGCAGTCCTTATTCCAGTCAGTTATTGCTGACAATTAAACCTCTTTGTAATCTCCGTCAACTACATCATCACCGTATGGAGCTGAACCATTAGAAGCACCAGCACCCATATCAGGACCTGCACCTGCTCCCATGTCTGGGCCTGCACCACCAGCAGCCTGCTGTGACTCATATAACTTAGCGAAAAGCTTCTGAGCACTTTCCATAAGTTTTTCCTTGGCAGCCTTGATTTCATCAACCTGTGCATCTGTCATGTTTTCTGGGTCAGAACCATCAACAAGTGCCTTTAATGCGTTAAGGTCAGTCTCAACTGCAGCCTTGTCAGAAGCATCAAGCTTGTCGCCTGCCTCATCCATAGCCTTCTGTGTCTGGAATACCATTGAATCAGCTTCGTTACGTGCATCAATAGCATCCTTACGCTTCTTATCCTGAGCCTCGAACTCAGCAGCTTCCTTAACTGCCTTATCGATATCTTCATCAGACATGTTAGAACCAGCAGTAATTGTGATGTGCTGTTCCTTACCTGTTCCAAGGTCCTTAGCAGATACATTTACAATACCATTAGCATCGATATCAAATGTAACTTCAATCTGTGGAACACCTCTTCTTGCTGGAGGGATACCATCAAGTCTGAACTGTCCAAGTGACTTGTTATCTCTGGCAAACTGTCTTTCACCCTGTACAACGTTGATATCAACGGCTGTCTGGTTATCAGCAGCTGTAGAGAAAATCTGGCTCTTCTTTGTAGGAATAGTTGTATTTCTCTCAATAAGTCTTGTAGCAATACCACCCATTGTCTCGATTGAAAGTGAAAGTGGTGTTACATCAAGAAGAAGGATATCACCAGCACCTGCATCACCAGCTAACTTACCACCCTGGATAGAAGCACCGATAGCTACACACTCATCTGGGTTAAGAGTCTTGCTTGGCTCATGTCCTGTTAATGACTTAACCTTATCCTGTACAGCAGGGATTCTTGTAGAACCACCAACTAATAATACCTTTGAAAGCTCTGAAGCTGTAAGACCTGCATCTGAAAGTGCATTCTTAACTGGCTCTGCAGTCTTTTCTACAAGGTCATGTGTTAATTCATCGAATTTAGCTCTTGTAAGAGTCATCTCAAAGTGCTTTGGTCCTTCAGCTGTAGCTGTGATGTAAGGAAGATTGATTTCTGTCTGAGTTGTGCTTGAAAGTTCCTTCTTAGCCTTCTCAGCTGCTTCCTTAAGTCTCTGAAGAGCCATTGTATCCTTAGAAAGGTCAACGCCTTCCTTAGCCTTGAAATCATTTAACATATACTGTGTAACAGCATTATCGAAATCATCACCACCAAGCTTGTTATTACCAGCTGTAGCAAGAACTTCAATTACACCATCACCGATTTCGATAATAGACACATCGAATGTACCACCACCTAAATCGTAAACCATAATCTTCTGCTCATGCTCATTATCAAGACCATAAGCTAAAGCTGCTGCTGTAGGCTCGTTGATAATACGCTTTACATCAAGACCTGCAATCTTACCAGCATCCTTAGTAGCCTGACGCTGTGCATCGTTGAAGTAAGCAGGAACTGTTATAACTGCCTCTGTAACCTTCTCACCAAGATAATTCTCTGCATCTGACTTTAACTTCTGTAAAATCATAGCTGAGATTTCCTGTGGAGTATATTTCTTTCCATCAATCTCAACCTTGTAATCTGTACCCATATGTCTCTTGATAGAAGAGATTGTCTTATCAGCATTAGTAACTGCCTGACGCTTTGCAGGATCACCTACAAGTCTCTCTCCTGTCTTTGAAAATGCAACTACTGAAGGAGTAGTTCTTAAACCTTCTGCGTTAGCGATAACAACTGGCTTACCACCTTCCATTACAGCTACGCAAGAATTAGTTGTACCTAAATCAATACCAATAATCTTTCCCATAATAAAATGTCCTTTCTATAATTAAATTGATTAATACCTTGTGTTACATATGCTTTCTGGCTTATCGCTAGTTAGCAACCTTGACCATGCTGTGTCTTATAACCTGGTCTCTGTATGTGTAGCCCTTCTCAAACTCTTCAACTACGATGTTCTCTCCAACTGAATCATCCTCAACATGCATTACTGCATTGTGAAAATCCGGATTGAACTCACCGCCTAAAGCTTCAATAGGCTTAACATCTGCATCCTCAAGCATCTTTAAAAGCTGCTTGTGAACCATATCCATTCCCTTAGCGAATGGAGTTTCAAGTTCCTCATCTGTCACACTCTTAAATCCTCTGTCGAAGTTATCAACAATAGGTAAAAGCTTCTTAATGATATCTGAGGCTCCCATCTCGAACATAGTAGATTTCTCTTTCTCTGTTCTCTTTCTGAAATTATCAAACTCAGCCATCTGCCTCTTTACTCTATCCTGAAGTTCTTCTATAACTGCATCCTTAGGATCTTTCTTCTTAGAGCTCTCAGTGCTCTCATCCTGTGCCTCGGCCTTGTCTGATTCATCAGCTTCACATGTATTCTGACTTTCATCAGCCTTACATTCTGATTCGCAGTTGCAGGCTTCTTTTTTCTTAGCATCAGTCTCCTGATTCTTTACTTCATCCTGAACTGTCTCTTCTGATTTCTTTTTCTTTACATCCTTTGACACTTCAATACCAACCTTTCCTAAGTTTTCTTAAATACATCATCCAAATGCGTCTGCATCTCTTTTAAGGTATCAACAACCTTTTCATAATCCATACGCTTCGGTCCAATAATACCAATTGTTCCCTTCATTCCATCCTGCAATTCATATGTGGCTGTTACCACACTACAGTCCTTCATGGACTCAACCGGTGTTTCATTTCCTATATATACCTGAATGCCGTGGTTATCATCTTCAGTCTTATCTGAATCATCCTTGTCATTAACAAGTCCAGACAAGCCCTGTTTTTCCTCCAAGGCATATATAAGCTCACTTGCTTTCCCGGAATCACTAAGCTCCGGATACTTGAATATGTTAGTTGCGCCGCTTGTGTATATCTTCAGGTCGTCAGCCTTACTTATAGTCTCAACAATCGCGTCTAACACTTCTTTAACAATACCCATATGCTCACCTGCCTGGCTCTCCATCTTGGATATAAGTCCCAGATGCATCTCCTGCAATGTAAGACCTGTGAGTGTTGTATTAAGAAGAAGATTAAGCTTCAGAAGATTCTCTGGTGAAATATCCTCGCTGATAGTTATAACCTTGTTCCTTATAAGATTACCTTCCATAACAATAACAGCAAGAAGCTTATTCGATTCAAGTTGTGAAAGCTGAACAAATCTTAACTTATTACCAGTTACCTTAGGAGTTGTTATCATCGTGGCATAATTAGTATTATTCGCCAGAACCTTTGCTACATTCTGAAGAAGCTCCTCTACTCTGTCTACCTTCTCTGATAAGGCATCCTTCATAGAATCAAGTTCTTTCTCTTTATCACCAACCTGCTGTTCTCTTAAGGATATCTCTTCCTCTTTCTGGGCCATTAAATCGTCAACATATAATCTGTAACCCTTATCAGTTGGAATTCTTCCAGCAGAGGTATGTGGCTGTACAATGTAGCCAAGCTCTTCTAAGTCTGCCATCTCATTCCTTATAGTTGCTGAACTTAGCTGTAAGTCAGTCAGCTTGGAAATCGTTCTTGAGCCAACCGGTTCTCCGGTATCAAGATAATTCTGAATAACAGCTTTAAGTATCTTAACCTTACGGTCATCCAGTCGTCCATCCGTCTCCATGGCATCCTCTCCTTTCATCTTGTTAGCACTCATTAAGTTGGAGTGCTAATATCGATACATTTAAGATATCACTACCCTAACATGATGTCAACAACAATATTTCTTTTTTCTATAAATAATTTATAAATTTATTGAACAGAATCTTAACATACTATATAATTCAGCTATAAATATCATTATTATATATAGAGATATTTACCAAGGAGTTACAATGAAAAAGCACAGTTCAAAAAAAACTTTTTTAAAGATTCTGCTTATACTTTCTCTTATCGCTGCATCTGTTACAATATTATCATTCCTTATTGATATGAAAAATTCTTCTCCTGATAATGTAAGTATTAACATAACACAAGTTGGGACTATTTCATCGGATGATTTATCGCGTGGGGAAGTTAATAATTCTGACAATTCACAGGAAGATAATAAAAATAATAATTCAGAGGATTCTTATAAAGATTTTCACAATACAATTCACTCTGAAAATGAACTAAAAGAACTACTGGCATCCGGAAGAAAAGCATATATAGATAATTTTCCGTGTCTGAATCAGTTACCGGAGCTACCTACCGGCTGTGAAGTCACTTCACTCACTATGGTTCTTAACTATCTTGGATATGATGCTGATAAAACTGATATTGCAGCTAATTATCTAGAAAAAGGAGACTATCCTGATGCTAATCCCAACACCACATTTGTAGGAACACCTTTTGATAAAGCTTCTTATGGATGTTTTGCTCCTGTAATCACTGATTGTGCCAATCTGTATGGCGCCCATGCCGTTAATATATCAGGTGCCTCAATTGATCAGTTCTGCCAGTATGTTGAGAACGGGCAGCCTGTTATTGTCTGGGCAACTATGAATATGGAGTCCACTGATTATGGTTCTTCTGTATGGATTGCTAAGGATGGTCAGCTTGTTATCTGGCCCGGTATGGAACACTGCCTTGTTATGATTGGATTTGATTCTGCAAAAAATGAAGTATATATGGCGGATCCTCTTAACGAAAATATAACAACCTATAATTTTTCTGTATTTTATCAAAGATGGCTTGAACTTGGCTGTCAGGGAGTAATTGTTGACAGATAAGTAAAAAATCTCCGGACCTTTATTACACACGGTCCGGAGATTTTTATTTTCTTATAATATTAGATTCCAAGAATCTTCTTAACTTCATCACACATCTTATCAGAATCGCATACAGTATCATGAAGAACTGGTGCTGTTCTGATTTCTTCAATTGCGTTAGGAACTTTGACATTGCTTATCTTGCTAAGCTCATCTACAAGTTCGAAATCTCCCATTGAATCATATTTGGAATCAATAGCATTCATAACGCTTCTTGTAAACTTATATGGGCTTGCTGTTGAAGCAATAACTGTCTTAGTTGTATCGCCAGTTTCTTTTCTGTACTTATCATATACAGTTGCAGCAACTGATGTATGTGTATCAATTACATATCCGCAATCTTCATATATCTTCTTGATTGTAGCTGCGTCCTCTGCCTCGGTAGCATAATTGCCATAGAAGTCAGCTAACTGTGCTTTCATATCATCTGTAATCTTGTACTTTCCTTCTGACTTTAATGATGCCATAAGTTCTGCATTCTTAGCTGCATTATTACCGGCAATTCTGTATATAAGTCTCTCAAGATTACTAGAGATAAGGATATCCATAGATGGTGAAGTTGTAAGAACGAATTCTCTGTTTCTGTCATACTCACCTGTTGCGAAGAAATCATATAATACCTTATTCTCATTAGATGCGCAGATAAACTTATTAATAGGAAGTCCCATATTCTTAGCATAGAATGCAGCTAAGATATTACCAAAGTTACCTGTAGGAACAACTACATTTATCTTCTCGCCATCCTTAATCTCTCCATTAGCTAATAACTTGGCATACGCATATACATAATAAACAATCTGTGGAACAAGTCTTCCGATATTGATTGAATTAGCTGATGAGAACTGGAATCCGGCATCATTCATAACCTTCTCCAATTCCTTATCAGAGAAAATGTTCTTAACACCTGTCTGTGCATCATCAAAGTTACCCTTGATTCCGATTACATATGTATTATCACCCTTCTGGGTTACCATCTGCTTCTCCTGAATTGGGCTTACACCATTCTTAGGATAGAAGACGATAATCTTAGTCCCAGGAACATTAGCAAATCCAGCTAAAGCTGCCTTTCCTGTATCTCCTGATGTAGCTGTAAGAATGACAATTTCATTCTTAACATTGTTCTTCTTTGCAGAAGTTGTAAGAAGATGTGGAAGTATAGAAAGTGCCATATCCTTGAAAGCTATTGTAGCTCCATGGAAAAGTTCAAGGAAATATTCATTCTCAACTTTAACAAGTGGAGTCATCTCCTCTGTATCGAACTTAGAATCATAAGCTCTGTCTATACAGCTCTTAAGTTCTTCCTCTGTAAAATCATCAAGCATAAGCTTCATAACTTCATAAGCAACTTCCTTATAATTCATCTTAGACAACTCTTCTAAGCTTTTATCTAATGATGGAATACTCTCTGGTACAAAAAGTCCTCCGTCTGCTGCCAGCCCCTTTAATATAGCCTGCGATGCAGTAACCTTAACATTGTCGTCTCTAGTACTTCTGTAGAACATGCTCATCTTTAATACACCTCATAATTAATATAGTGTGCCTGCGTTAACATCGCAGGCTTTTGATATTATACAACAGACTTCTGTACAAAAACAATACCCTTATGTACGAAATACATTTTAAAATAATATTACTTTCCAGTTACAGGTACACACATCAGCACATATAACACCTCTTCTTCATCTTCATACGCCTTGCTTATAACAATTCCTGTCACGTCTCCTGCCACTTTAAGATTATGTTCTTTCATATATGTAATATGCTTTCCAATCATAATCTGACGAACTTCATCATCAGACTTCTCACTCATTATGCTTAATTTTGCCGGAATTCTTGAGATTCCCATAACAGATGGCTTGGCTGTATAATGCCTGGCATAGTCATTGGTCTTGAGACTGTATTTCTCAACATGCCCCTCTTTTACAGCAATTCCACAGCATATAGTAAATCTGCCCTCTTCAATCTCTTCCTTTGGAATCATATATATGTGTTGTAATTCAGGAGAATTATACAGAAATTCTTTCACCTGCAATAACCGTTCCGGCTCCTGAAGCAGTTTTTCACCATATTTGTACAGAACGTATCTTAAGTCAAGGCTGTTCTTTTCATATATGTCCGAATTGACTGCAGCCTTATTCATCAGCACATAATCATCTTTCAGCCGGTGCCTTAAATATGTCATATACGCAATCTGCCTGTCCATCTCATCCATACGTTTCTTGTATGCCTCAATAGACTGTTCTAATGAAAAATGCTGCATCTTTGCTATCTGTTCATGTGAAAATCCATACTTCACATGCATTTTAGCATTAAGTACGCCGAATATCCCATCATCATCATAATACCTGTATCCACTGTTTTCATCACGCACAGCCGATATATACCCCATATCCTCATATCGTCTGACAGTATTAGTAGACACATCTAATAATTTTGCCAGATCACTAATTTTATATCTCATGCCTTCTGCCTCTTAATATAATATTTAGTAAGCCGGAACAAATGGCAGCTCTATCGGATCTGTCTTTGTGTTTTCCGTTTTATCGTTTTCTGAACTGGTACTGTCTGTTCCGGAAGTATTGTCAGTTCCTGAAGTATCCTTATCAGCCGCATCGCTACTGGCGGCAGCAGTACTTTCGGGTACGATACTTACTGGCGGCAGCTCAGAATTAATGTTATTATACTGCGCATCAGAAGCATTTTCCTGTACATTCTTCTTTTCGCCGGTCTTCTGTGATTCACCATTTGTCTGTGATTCACCAGCCGGAATCATATGTACATCTCTGCCATCATCATATTCCTGACCGCTTTCACTTTGCAGCTTCTGGCTGTTATCAGTTGAAATGTTATTCTTATTCTTTCCACATGCTGATAACGGCAATGTCAAAAGTGTAATTATCATAATTATAAATGTTATATTTCTTTTACTCATTCTTTTACCTTTCAATATATTCTGCCAATGTGTTATCATTTATTATATATAATTATATCTGTATACACAATTAATATATGTTATAATCTTTATATCAATGGTAGTGTCAAATGGCACATTAAATCAGAGTATAAGTTTGGGGAAGCCTACTAATATTGCAAAATGTGATGAAATAGTAGGTTTAAAGGACAAGTTTATAAAACAATTGGGGGATTCTCATGACAGGAGTTTACGAGGCAAGAAAGAAAAGTGGTGAAATATATTACCGTGCGTCATTTACATATAAGAATAAACACATCAGCCTCGGAAGTTCCTCTGACGAGGCTTCCTGTCATGCCATGTACAACGAAGCCTGTGAGATAATAAACAATTCTTCTGACCACTGGATTGATACTGACCACAGAACAACTTCATATAATGAAGCAATGACACTTTCTCTTGGTAAATACATCTCACTTATCAATTTCAGGGATAACAACATTTATATAAAGACACCTATATATATGTGCCATAAATATTTCCTGTATTTTCTCAAAGAACATGAGGTTTTACAGTTTTCTACTGATGACCTTTTTTACTATTCCAACCACACAATTATGAGCCGCGGAGGATATTATTTTGTAAATGATTATGGAATGCAGACAAGCATTCTCTCAAGATTCGGAGTAAGAAGCCACTCTGTAAAAGGCAGGGATTATGTATTTAAAAATGGGGATACGCATGATTACAGATACGAAAACATTCTTGTTGTCAATAAATACAATGGTGTTTCCCAGTTTACTAAGAATGGACGAATTATGTACAGAACCAGGATTCATATTAACGGCGACTATATACTCGGTGAATTCTCATCCGAAGCAGAAGCTGCAATTGCGTATAACAAGGCCGTTGACATGCTTTCAGACCTTGTAAATATAACTTATACCCCTAATTACATAGAAGGCATATCCTCCGTAGAATATGCCTCCCTTTATCACAATATTATATTGTCTAAGAATTTCAGAAATTATGTAAAGTCTGTCTGTTTTTAAGCCTCCACAATCTTTCCAGCAATAGCACTTGCTGCTGCTGTAGCTGGAGACGCAAGGAATATCTTAACCTTGCTTGTTCCCATTCTTCCAAGGAAGTTTCTGTTGTTAGTTGCAACAACTACCTCTCCGTCAGTAAGAATTCCGCCTGTTCGTCCACAGCATAATCCGCATCCTGGATGTGTAACAATTGCTCCGGCTTCAACAAGTGTCTCAAGTGTTCCGTCTGCAAGAGCTTCTTTATATATCTTGCGGCTTGCAGGAGTAACTATTAACTTGACAAATGGTGCAACCTTCTTACCCTTAAGAATAGCTGCTGCACACTGAAGATCCTCTAATCTTCCGTTAGTACATGAACCGATGAATACCTGATCTACTGCTGTTCCGGCAAGTTCTGTAACAGGCTTGATGTTATCTACCTGTGAAGGACATGCAAGAACCGGAACTAAATCCTCTGCATTATATGTAATCTCTCTTGCATATACTGCATCTGCATCTCCCTTTAAATCCTTTAATTCATCTGTAAGCTCAACATTACAGTACTCGGCAGTCTTCTCATCCGGTGTGAAGAGTGCACACTTAGCGCCAGCTTCAATAGCCATGTTAGACATAGTCATACGGCTTGCAACGCTCATATCATCGATTGTTGAACCGGTAAATTCAAGTGCCTGATAAGTTGCACCGTCAGCTCCGAGGTCTCCGATAAGTCTTAATATAATATCCTTAGAACGTACATTAGCTGGAAGCTTTCCATTAACTGTTACCTTGATAGTCTGTGGAACTTTAACCCACATTTTACCGGTTCCTAATACGCTCGCCATCTCTGTATATCCGATACCTGATGAAAATGCACCAACACAGCCGTATGTTGTTGTGTGGCTGTCTGTACCAAATGCGATATCTCCCGGCTTTACATAACCTGCCTCTGTCATTAACTGATGGCAGATTCCGTCTGAACGATGGATATTCTTCATTCCGTATTTTTCCACAAATTCATTACCAATACGGAAATGTCTTGTATCATCAACCTGACTTGCTGGAACAAGGTGGTCATATATAAGAACTGCCTTATCAGGGTCCCATATCTTAGTGAATCCCATTTCCTCGAATTTCTCTTTAACAAATGGAATGAAAATATCATGAATCATTACTCTGTCAACATTAACAGTTACGATATCTCCCGGCTTTACTTCCCTGCCAATATTCTTTCCAATAATCTTCTCAATAATTGTATGTTCCATTATTCTTACCTCTCCCTGTCTTAGTCAAGACCGTTAAGCTTTCTCATTGCCTTAACAAGTCCGCCTGCATTAAGTATATCCACAAGATTATCAGGAAGTGAAGCAATAGAATATGCTTTTCCATTGTGTGTAATCTTTGCATTTACTTCAACATCAATAGTATCACCTTCTTTAACTGCGTCGTGAAGGTCTACATTCTCTATAAGGAGAAGTCCGTTATTAATAGAATTTCTGAAGAATATTCTTGCATATGATTTGGCAATAACACATTTAATACCTAATGCCTTAATAACCTCAGGTGCCTGCTCTCTTGATGAACCACAACCAAAGTTCTTTCCTGCAACAATGATGTCGCCTGGCTTAATCTGACCTGCAAGTTCTGGTCTTAATGGCGAAAATGCATATGGCTTCATATCTTCTACTGTCTTTAATGCGAGGTACTCTGTAGGAATAATGATATCTGTATCAATGTCATCACCAAGCACCCATACTTTACCGCTAAATTTCTCGTTCATAATTACTCCTTTGAAGTTAAATCCTTATCTTATACCATGTCTGCTGTTGCTATCTCGCCCTTGATTGCTGATGCTGTAACAGTTGCCGCTGAAGCAAGATATACGAAAGAATCTTTATGTCCTGCACGACCCTTGAAGTTTCTTGTACCTGTGCTGATAAGAGTCTCGCCCTCACCGATAACACCCTGACAGCTGCCCCAGCATACAGAGCAGTTAGGATTCATAACAATTGCACCTGCGTCCATGAATATATCAAGGAGTCCTTCTTTCATAGCCTGAAGATATACCGAACGGCTTGCAGGAACTACAAGGAATCTTACCTTAGGAGCAACCTTTTTCCCTTTGATGATCGCTGCGCCAACTCTTAAATCCTCGATTCGTCCATTGTTACATGAACCAAGAAATGCTTCATCAATCTTTACACCAAGTGATTCCTTAGCCGGAACTACATTGTCAACAAAATGTGGCTTTGCAACGATTGGCTGTATTGTTGAAAGGTCAATATCATAAACCTGCTCAAATACTGCATCATCATCTGATGTAAAGCATGCCTTTGGCTCTCTGCCATGCTCCTTAAGATAATCCATTGCAACATCATCAACTTCCATGAGTGCAGTCTTAGCACCTGCCTCTACGCAAAGGTTACAGATTGATATTCTGTCTGCCATTGAAAGACTGTGTAAGCCTTCTCCTGCAAATTCCATTGCTTTATAGTTAGCACCGTTAGCACCAATCTTTCCAATAATAGAGAGTATTAAATCTCTTGCATATACTCCATCGTTAAGCTTTCCCTTAAGGTTGAATCTTAATGTTCCCGGAACCATTACCCATGATGTTCCTGTAACCATTGCATACAAATAATCTGTACAACCAACACCAGTACCAAATGCACCTAACGCACCATATGCACAAGTATGGCTGTCTGCTCCAAATATAAGCTCACCAGGCACCACATGATTTTCCATCATAACCTGATGACACACACCCTCGCCCTCGTAGAACTTAATATCATTAGCCTTAGCAAAGTCTCTCATCTTCTTCTGTGAGGCTGCTGTCTTAGGACTGTCTGATGGAATATTGTGGTCTACAATCCATACAAGCTTATCCTTGTCAGCAATATGAGGATTCTTTAACTTCTCATACATACCGATAGTAAGATGTGTTGTTCCATCATTACTCATAAGTCTGTCAAGAGTAACAGTTGCAATATCACCAGCCTTAACCTGTGAAAGACCTGCTGCCCTTGCAATAATCTTCTCTGCAATAGTCATGCCATGCTTTGCCTCGCCCGCTGTTACAGCTGCACTCTCAGACTCTTCTGCCTCATCATTAAGTGATGCAATAAGTCCGCCCTGATTAAGAATAGCCTGCATCTTGGCTGGAAGCTTTGTACATGTATAAGTCTTTCCATTAACAGTTATAATTCCATCTTCTAATGAAAGCTCACATTCATCCCCGGCATTAACTTCGTCATGGAGTTCTTTACATACAATAACAGGAAGTCCTATATTAATAGCATTACGATAGAATATTCTTGCAAATGATTTGGCAATCACTGCCTTGACACCTAACGCCTTAAGTACGCTTGGTGCCTGCTCTCTTGATGAACCACATCCAAAGTTGTCATCTGCAACAACGAAATCTCCCGGCTTTACAGCAGAAGCAAAATCAGAGTCTAATGATTCAAATGTATGACTCTTCATCTCATCAATTGTCGGAAACAAAAGATACTGCGATGCAATAATCTGATCTGTATCAACATCTTTATCAAACTTAAATATCCTACCCATTGTTTTCTCCTTATCTTATCCCTGATATAACAGGTATTATTAATAGTCATTTTAACATTTTACCCTATTAAAGTGTGTTTTTCAATCGTTAATATTAACAGAAACGGTAATTAAGTGAAAGGTCGTTATCCTTAACCTTAACCTGTGTATATGCCCCACTTACTATCGGCATTGAAGGTGAAAGATGCCCGAAATCACAGTCCATTATAACCGGCACATTATACTTTGCCGCAATACCTGTAACCGCTCTATACTGGTCAAGCCCCATCATTTCCTGTCCGTAGCACAGCGGTCTTCCTATGAGAAATCCCTTCACATTCTTAAACCATCCGGCATTATCCATCTGCCACATAGCCCTTCTGATTGCAAATACATTCAGATCACAGCTCTCTAAGAACCATATAATTCCGTCAGCTGCGTATCTTTCGTTAAACTCTTTAACCTTGTCAAAACTTGTACCTGTAAGATTAACAAGACAGTCCATGCAGCCGCCGACAAGCCTTCCTTCAAATGCAATCTCCGTATCACATTCGTCCCCACCAACATATTTTCTTAAAATCTTCTTCTCAGTAAGATTGTATTGTGGTGCAGGGTTCTCCTCATTCTTTAGAGACTCTCTCTCCCATGTGTCATATCCATGGACCTGTTTTTCCACAACTCCGTTATTGTTCTTGCAGCCTTTTCCACGAAGCACATCAAAAGTATCCACAAGCGCCTGATGCCAGTCCTTCATTGCAAATGCGCCTGCACACGGTCCGTATACACTTGCCGTATCAGCAATCGTGTTCTGTAAAAATGTGAAGTTGGTATTATCAGAATATCCAAGATACCACTTAGGCTCTGCCGCCTTAATCCTGTCAAAATCAACATATGGCAGAATCTCACACATCAGTTCACCACCGCCACATGATATAAGCACATCATTGACATTACTCTCATACATCTGTGTAAGCTCCTTACCGCATTCCTGCGGTGTGTTGCTTATCCCAATTCCCTTGTCCTCATAACAATTAGGACCAATCTCTACTGTATAACCTTCTTTTTCAAATCTTTTAATTGTCATTCCGAATGCTGTTTTATAAGGCTCCGTCGCACAACCAAAAGATGGTGCAACGAAGCCTATAGTTCCGCCTTCGGATAAGAATTCAGGATATCTCATATACTGCCTCCTTACCTCATCATTCAGATTCTGCCTGAATAATTAATCTACATATATTTCTTTACTACATTAATAGCATTGCTGCCTATTACTACACTATAATGCTCCCTTATAAATGCAACACGTTCTTCTTTTGAAGAATCAAACACACTGTACTCCATCAAAAGATTCAAAAGACTTCTGTATTTTTCCTCTGAGCATCTTCCTTTCTCAAGTACAAGATAATATGTATCATCTTCTTTATTCTTATACAGTGCATTAGTTATTCCCCATGTTCTTGAACTTACAGTACACATTTCCTCAAAATCATTAAGGCTTTCCAACCTGAATACGCCGCATCCGGCTTTAATAACATTACTTGCTTTCTTCTTCTGTCCTGTCTTCTTAAGTTCATCTGTCTGTGCATCTGGTAATTCGAACTTATCTAGACTGTCTCCAAATGTTTCAAAAGGTGCATCTTTAAATGTACCTTCACCATTCTTAATCACATTACTCTTCTCTGGTTTTGAAAATGCCTTAGATATACTTTCCCCTGCTTTTCTTAACATATTACCCAGATCTTCTTTACCAGATGAAACTGTAAGAAGTATTGAATGGTCTGGCTGTGGTGCAAGCTGTAGTGACATAACCTCCCCACTTAAAGTAACACCTATATTTTTTTCAGCCTCCTCCATAATAACTTCAAGAAGGCTGTGTATCTTGTCTGTATCATTCTTAAAGAAATCATCTAAGGAAATATTATTATCTTCCAGGTCTTCCTCATCGAGTCTGCACTGGAATCTTCTATCATTGATTTTCTTAAATTCCATATATCCTCTTTCCAAACTTTAATAATATATATCAATATATTATTATTACATACTTTTACTAATTCTGTCTACTATTTTTGTGATAATAAGGTTCTTATTAACAAATGTACCCCTTTCATTAACTCTTATGCGTCCCCTGTTACCGGTAACATCTGCATATATCTCCAGTCTGTCAGAACTGATTCTTGCATACACATCACATGTCTTAACATATACATTCTGCATAACCCTGCTAATTATATCATCTTCTATCTCAAAACATTCTGCTGTACTCTTATGTGACAATTCTCTTGCCGTGCGGACAGCCTCTTTTTTCCCTTTAGTAAGCATTGCATACACACCCTCACCATGCACGGGAACACATTCTCCATAATCCATGATTGTATATCTATACAGAAAACTATTATGTAGCCTTGCTGCCTTAATATCTTCTAAAAGTACAAATACAGCATCACATTCTGACGCATCCAGCTTTTCAATACATTTTCTTATATCCGTCTCTACTACACAGCTTATTCCATCATACATATGTTTAATACGCTCCGTCTTGCTGTATGAGTCAGTTGCAACAACAGCATTTTCAATAAGATCTTTTGCATGTCTCTTTCTTATCATTACATATCTTGAATCGCCGCGTTTTAAAACGCCCGAAATAACAACCCCATAAGGAAGATTCTCATCATTCTTTTCCATCCTGATAAGCTGTGCCATGTCAACAACTGCCATATCAACCGAACCAAGCTCAAGTGCCTCACATGCTGAATCAAAATTATCATGTCCGATATCTACAATCTTAACTTGTGAAGCTGAAGCTTTCTGAATTATCTGAACTGCTTTTTTCAATTTAATTCTCTCTATTCCATTGCCGTACAAACCCAGTCTGTATATTTCATCCAAATCTTTTCTCATCTATATCTGTAACCTTTTAACAGCTTTATTTATTTATTTTTTATTATAACATATCATTTTAGGTTGTTGAAAGTACCTGCATATTATGTTTATAATAATAAGAATAAATTTTAATAAGGAATGGTACAGATTAATGACTTATATCAAATCAAAAAGCAGTATTTTAAAACTGCTTGCTTCAATTACTATTACACTATTCTGCATAGTTCTTTTCCCTTCCGCCGTTAAAGCAGAAGACAATCAGGCTGCAGAAGTAAATGCTGATATAACACTTTCTAACCAGGGAAGCATCAGCAGGATGACCGATGGTTCTTACAACACAAAAACCACATTTTCATCAGGAGACACAATCACAATAACTTCCTCTGAAAAAATGTACTCACTTTATATCAAATGGGATTTAATTCCTTCAGAATGGACTCTTTCTTATAATGGAAAGACTGAAACTAACGGAACTAATGGTTTTCTTCACGAATATGTCCAGATTCCCGATGGTACAACTGAGATGACAATTACATTTGCATCTAAAGAATCAATCTGTGATATGCATGTATATTCCAAGGGTTCTGTGCCTGAAGATGTTCAGACATGGAAGACTCCATGCGATAATGCTGACATTCTTGTTTTCGCAACACATGCAGATGACGAGATACTTTTCCTTGGAGGAGTACTTGCCACTTACGGTGGCGAACAAAATCTTTCCGTTCAGGTTGCCTATATGTGCGAATTCACTACATCAGCCAAGATTAGAGAACACGAAAAGCTTGACGGATTGTGGGAATCAGGCATAAAGCATTACCCAGTATGTGGAGATTTTCCCGACCTTTACAGTCAGACATTAGAAGCTGCAAAGAAGCAGTATGTATATGATGATGTCAAAGCCTATACTACATCATGTATAAGACGATTTAAACCTCTTGTTGTAGTAACACAGGATCTTAATGGAGAATATGGTCACGGCGGTCATATGCTATTCTCTCATGCTGTTGCAGAATCAGTAGAGACAAGCAATGATTCCTCTGTATTTCCAGAGTCAGCATCCAATTATGGTACATGGGATGTTCCTAAAACTTATCTTCATCTGTACACAGAGAATAAAATTACCATGAACTTAAGGCTTCCTCTTTCTCGTATGGGAAACCGCACTTCAATTGAAGTACAGACAGCAGCTTATAAAAAGCATGTATCGCAGCAGTGGTGCTGGTTCTATGTATCAGATGATTATGAATACAGCTGTGCTGATTTTGGATTATACAGGACTACCGTTGGTAATGATACCGGCAATGATATGTTAGAAAATATTACTACATATGAAGAGCAGGAAAGACTCGCTAAAGAAGCTGCCGAAAAGGAATCCATAGAAAGTTCCAAAGCTGCTGAAGAAGCAAGCATTGCTAAAGAACAGCAGGAAATAAAAGCAGCACACAAAGAAACTTCTAAAAGAAAAGTATCAGTGGCAGTGATTGTTATAATTGTTGTAATTATTATTGGTACTGCCGCATTCGGATATGTCAGATTACAGCAGTCAAGAAGAAAGCATTCCCGCAGGAGAAGATAAATAAGGAGGTTTTGCCATGAAACTGCTTATTAACATAATAGCAATTATTGTAGTTGCTGTTGTAATTGGATTTCAGTTCAACAGAACAAAAAATCTTTATAATAAAAAATACGATGAGAACAAAGACGAATTCAAAAAAGATCAGGAACAATAAAACAAAATCAATCTTATCAAAAAGGGCTGCCATAATGGCAGCCCTTAAATATTATCAATTACTGATTATTAGTTATTGATAAGCATATCGCTTTCATTGTTCCAGCTGTAAAGCTTTCTGATTTCTGCTCCAACCTTCTCTGATGGATGCTCAGAAGCAAGCTTTCTCATAGCCTTGAAGTGAACCTGTCCACCAGCATCGCTCATGTCAAGTAAGAATTCCTTAGCAAATGAACCATCCTGAATATCAGAAAGGATCTTCTTCATAGCCTTCTTAGTATCCTCTGTGATAATCTTAGGACCTGTTATGTAATCACCATACTCAGCTGTATTAGAGATTGAGTATCTCATTCCAGCGAATCCTGACTGGTAAATAAGGTCAACGATAAGCTTCATCTCATGAATACACTCGAAGTAAGCGTTACGTGGATCATATCCAGCTTCGCAAAGAGTTTCGAAACCAGCCTGCATAAGTGCACAAACACCACCGCAAAGAACTGCCTGCTCACCAAAGAGGTCTGTCTCTGTTTCTGTTCTGAATGTTGTCTCAAGAAGACCAGCTCTTGCTCCACCGATACCAAGACCATAAGCAAGTGCCATGTCAAGAGCCTTTCCTGTCTCATCCTGCTCTACAGCTACAAGACAAGGAGTTCCCTTTCCAGCCTGATATTCTGAACGTACTGTATGTCCAGGTGCCTTAGGCGCAATCATTGTTACATCAACGCCCTTAGGTGCCTTAATTAAACCAAAATGAATGTTGAAACCATGAGCGAACATAAGCATGTTACCTGGCTCAAGATTTGGCTCGATATCATCCTTATAAAGCTTAGCCTGCTTCTCATCATTGATAAGAATCATGATGATGTCAGCTCTCTTAGCAGCCTCTGCTGCAGTAAATACTTCAAATCCCTGCTCCTCAGCTCTCTTCCATGACTTAGAACCCTCATAAAGTCCGATAATAACATGACAACCTGAATCCTTAAGATTTAATGCGTGTGCATGTCCCTGGCTACCATAACCGATAATAGCGATTGTCTTACCGTCAAGTAATGATAAATTACAATCTGACTGATAATAGATCTTAGCTTCTGCCATTTTAAACTACCTCCATATAAATGTGTTTTATATTGTAAAAGTTCTCCGGATACACCAAAGAATTATTACATCTTATTCATATCTGCGCTTCCTCTTGCAAGTCCTGTGATTCCTGTTCTTGCAATCTCTGTAATGTTGAAATCTTCAAGAAGTTCCACAAACGCATTCATCTTGCTTAAACTTCCTGTAAGTGCAATTATCATGGATTCCTTAGATACATCTACAATATTGGCTCTGAATATATCTGCAATAGAAGATACCTGTTGTCTCTTCTCTGGTCCACATTCAACTTTAATCATAACAAGTTCTCTGCATACTGATTCATGTGCAGGAAGCTCCACAATTTCCTTAACATCTATAAGCTTATTAAGCTGTTTCTCAATCTGTTCAAGTACATCATCTTCACCTGTTACAGCTATTGTCATACGTGACAATTCAGGATTGAGAGTTTCACCAACCGTAAGGCTGTCTATATTATATCCTCTACGGCTGAACATTCCAGCGACACGGCTAAGTACACCAGATGAATTACCCACGAGAATAGAAAAAACTGCTCGTCTCATAACCTAATCTCCTAAATTCTGATATTAAAATGCATAAAAATGCATTTATTGTCAATTATTATAACACAGAACATCAATCTGTCAATTGCCCACTTATAGCATTTACTACTCCAAGAACTACCATTCTGAGCATGATAACATCTGTATCACTCCACTTTCTTCTGTTAGTGCCAAATATATCAAATTCTACCATATATTCTTTACCATCAGCACCATCAGCCTTCATCTGAAGAAACGAGCATATATTGTTGTCTCTGAGTTTTCTAAAAACTTCCGGGAATTCTATAGTAAGTGACGCTATATTATTCACCATGTTAACGCCATATTCATCAAAATGATTCACAAATTTATCATCATTAACATATGCTGCCTCAATTACATTATTCTTATAGTGACCTGTACTGTATATGCATTCCATATCATTACCACTGTAAATACTTATTCCATGAATATTAAGCTTATCGGTAAGCTCTGAAAGCACTTCTTTTACTGTCATCATTCCAAGCGATACTTTCATTACAATATTGGTTGCAAGCTCATATTTAGCCATAGGCTTCATAAAGCCACTTCCAAATGCAATGTCATGCTTCATGTCAGCCAGAATATCTCCATGCTTATTATAATCATATATAATATATCTGTCCTTGCCTTTTTCCTTGGCTATATAAAGTGCTGCATCAGCTATCTTAAACAATGTCTCAAAATCACTGCCATCCTTGCCAAACTGTGCGATACCAATTGATGTTGAAAACATATACTCTGGCTGCTTCTGGGCAAGTGATACCTTAAGTCCCTTTCTCATAGCCTTAAGCATAATGCGAAGTTCTTCAACTGTAACATCTTTTATAAGTACTATAAATTCATCTCCGCCTATGCGTCCAACTATTCCACGTCCGCCAACTGATAATTTTAATGAATCTGCAAATGCTTTAATAACCTCATCACCAAAATAATGTCCATAACTGTCATTAACACTCTTGAAGTTATCAATATCAAGAATCATCAGGAACATCTGGCGGTTTCTGTCTGAAACCGCTGTTTTATTGATATAATCAGTTATCATATCTGTTACAGTCTTCTTGTTATATATGCCTGTCGCTAAATCAAGTTTTGCCTCATCTACTCCGACATACTCCTGAACAGTTCTGGTTCTTCTATCTGGTTCAGATATTACGCCTACTGTAATTCTGTTTTCTCCATCAGCCAGAAGTGACTGTCCTCTGAAGATAAGATTGTCAACTCTTTCTCCTTTAGACATAACAGATGACGACAGCTTAACAATAAAATTATTCATTCCACTTGCAATTGCTGTACATAATGCTTCAAACTGAACAGCATCATCACCTGTTACAAAGCCCTTAGTGATACACGCTTCTTTCCATTCCTTAAGACTGGTTCTATCAAATATCTCAGATTTATTATTACGATAACAATATATTGTAATCATTCCAGAAACAGGATCATATTCAAATATCTTCTCATCAATAACATTAATTATTGCCCTGTATTTTCTTACACGGTGATAATACATGTCAAAATCATTCGAAATAACAATTATATCCTGTGCCACAAGCTCAACCATACGATCTGTACCAACTTCGTATATACGCTTCTTTACCAGAAGCATCCATCTGTATGAACCATTCTTTATAAGACACCTGACTATACAATATCTCACAGACATATCTGAATTAATAAACTGCTCAAAAACCATGACATCATCCGGATGCACCAGTCCGTTAAATGCAGAAAGCATAGTCTCGCCCATGAGATTGTAAAATCTTTCATCACCTATTTTAACTACATATCTGTTATCAAGTGTAAATTCTACTTCATTAGGCATGTTGCCTTGATATGAAGTATCCAATTCGTATCTTCGCATAAAAAGTCCCCCATTCTAAGGAACAGGACCGTTATTCTCTAAGCATGCTGTCCCTGACTGGTTTTCTCAACCTTAACTTTGAGTATCATTCTTCCTCGTACATCAAGAGTTCTGAATATATATCCTTTGTATTCTACCTCAAAGTTCTCCCCGTCATCAGGTATCTTCCCAAGCTTATAAATCATAAAGCCGCTCAAAGTATCAATATCTTCGCATTCAAACTCTATTCCTAACTTAGCTTCTACATCCTCAAGATCTGCCTGACCTTCTATTATATATGAACCGTCTGCGTCGGTTACAATCTGTTCTTCTTCTTCATCATATTCATCAAGAATATTACCAACGATTTCTTCAAGTATATCTTCCATCGTGACAATTCCTGCTGTCTGTCCATATTCATCAACAACAATAGCCATATGAATCTTTTCTGACTGCATCTGTCTGAATAACGGACTTATATTTCTTGTTTCAGGTATACAATATGGCTTAAAAAGTACTGTATCTTCTACATCTCTAAGCTTCCTATCCTGATTATCCTTATCAACATATATTTTAAGAAGATCCCGGATATGTAAAATACCTGTAATATTATCAATGTCTCCATCATACACAGGATATCTTGAATAATTCTCTTTCATTATCTTGTCAAATGCTTCTCTGACAGTAATATCATCATCAAGTGCCACGATATTGTTTCTGTGCGTCATTACATCAGACGCCTGTTTCTCGCCGAATTCAAAGATATTACCTATCATCTCAGCTTCATTTTCTTCAAGAACACCCTGTTCATGGCTCTCATTAACCATATCCATTATCTCTTCTGTTACATCTTCATCTCGTTTTCCCCTGCCAAATAACTTAAGCAGAGATGAAAACCTCTTTTCTTTCCCATCCGCGGGATGGCCGTCATTCATAGCTTTCCTCCATATTTATAAGTTGTTCTTTAATAAATAATTATCATTTCAATAATAACACATTATTATGCTGATAGTCAATTCATCTCAAGGCTTACAGACAATGCTTTATTCACCTGTCCTATTATATCATTATCAAGGTGACATACCTTATCTTTAAGTCTTCTTTTATCTATTGTTCTCAACTGTTCTAACAGAATAACCGAATCCTTTACCATATCGTATCTGGCAGAATCGAGTTCAACATGCGTCGGCAGTTTGCTTTTATGCATCTGGCTTGTTATTGCTGCACAGATAACTGTCGGACTATGTTTATTCCCCGTATCATTCTGAATTATAAGTACCGGTCTTATTCCCCCCTGTTCTGAACCAACCACCGGTCTTAAATCTGCATAAAAAATATCTCCTCTTTTTATTACCACAACTGTCACACTCCTAAAGCTATATTTCTTACCTTGGCTTTAGTATTGCCTGATTTTAAGTGTGTATTCAGTTATCATTTATCTTTTCAGGACATATGCAATTGCTTCTGATACATCTGCTGCCGTCATTCCGGCCCTGCCTTTGCCTGATGCCGCATAATCCCCTGCTTTGCCATGAACATATACAGAAAGACATGCTGCTTCAAATGCATCTAACCCCATGGCTGTCATTCCTGCAATAAGTCCAGTAAGCACATCACCGCAGCCTCCTGTGGACATTCCGTCATTTCCAGTACAGTTAATATATACTTTCTGTCCGTCAGTAACTACTGTTCTTGCATCCTTTAATATGCATATACATGAATGTTGTATTGCATATTCCTTAGCAGACTCAATCATATGCTCTTTAATATCAGCAACTGTCTTTCCTGTAAGCCTTGACATTTCCATAATATGAGGTGTGATTATAATCTGCCCTTCTCTGCTTCCTTTATAATCAATATGTTCGCCAGCAATAATGTTAAGTGCATCTGCATCAAGTATTCTTACTTTATCATCTCTTTCAAGAACACATCTGGTAATCTCTGCTGCTGCCACGTTCATAGATAATCCCGGTCCCACAGCTATACTTTTTGCCCATTCAAAATCTGCTTTAAGTTCTGCTGCCAGCGGCATATTATCCTGATATGTTGATATCAGACATTCTGGCATTCTGCATAACAGTGCTGTCTTATTAATCTCATGTGTAAGTACCTTTACAAGCCCTGTTCCACTTCTGTATGCGGCTGATGCACTAAGAATTGCGGCTCCTCCCATATTCTTAGAGCCTGCTATAATAAGTGTTCTGCCATATGTTCCTTTATTAGAATCAGGTTTTCTTACAAGAAGTCTGCCCACATCTTCATCGTCATATGTAAAAATACTGCCGAAACATTTGACTTTTTTATGTAATATATCCTCTGTTACAAATCCGGCATTAATGACTTTTACACTACCACTGTATGAAGCTCCCGGGTAAAACATGATACCTGTCTTATTATATCCAAATGTGATTGTGTAATCTGCTTTGACAGCAATTCCCATAATTTGTCCATTATCTGCACTTATGCCTGACGCAATATCAACGGCAATTATCTTCGTATCAGGATTCTCCCGGGCTTTATTAATTGCTTCTATAACCTGCGCATATCTTCCCTCAACTGCTCTTGATAAGCCAATGCCAAATATTGCATCTATTATATAATCATATTCAGAAAAATCAATATTGCCATCATATTCAACACAGTCAATTCCAAGATTACCGACAATTGATTTCTGAAGCCTGTATTCATCAGTTCCCTCCGATGTACCAGCAAACACAACATGTACATCAATTCCATCTTCATTAAGCTGTCTTGCTGCTGCAAGACCATCTGCACCATTATTCCCGCTTCCGCATACACACACAACTTTTATTCCTGTTTTCTTATTGTTGTGCTCTGCATGCTTTCTTAAAAAAGCTGAAACCCCCAGTGCTGCTCTTTCCATAAGCACCACTGAGGGAATCCCAAATTCATGTATTGAACAGTTATCAACTGCTTTCATTGTATGTGAATCAGTTAAATATCTCATACCTCTTCCTCATTTACCTTATCAAGTTCCTTCATAACATCAGGTCCTAATATGTCATGCATTGCAGAATACATGCGGTTATTAACCTCTTCCTTATCTTGCTTGATAAGTATATTCTTCTTTAACTTTACTCTTGTTGCATTAATCCACTTATCCAGAACCTCAAGGTCTTCCTTATTACTGTTAATCTTGTTATAACACACCTTTACTGTTTCAATCATAAGACGCTCATTGGCATTAACAAGATCTCTTGGAATATCGAGTGCTTCATCTTCAAGAGAATTAATCTTATCCTTAGCCTCCTGAATAAGTCTCTGATTCTTCTCCATCACTTTTGCTCTCTTAGGATCATTATCCTCATCCTGCATATTATCAACAACATCCTGAATAAGCTGATTCTTTATTTTTTTTACTTCCTTAATATCATTATTAACCTGTCCCTGCTTCTTAAGAAGCTCATTAACCTGTTTTTCCCAATAACAGATTTCATCAGTCTTTAATTTATCCGTTATAAGATGATACCATCTCTCATCGAGAGTAAGTATCGGTATCTGTTTTATGGCTGTACAACTTTTCAGCTTTTCAATATCAAGTTCTGCCATATTATCCTCCCAAACAGTTACTTCCTGTTAGCAATAGTGTATGAAAGTCTCATAAGACTTTCTGACAAATGTACATTTTCAACAATAACATCATCCGGAAGATTAAGATCTGTATGTGCAAAGTTCCATATAGCCTTAACTCCTGCATCAGCAACAACCTTCGCTATCTGTCTAGCAGCTTCCTTCGGAATAGTGAGTGCAACAATCTCGATTTCATTATCTTTAATAAAATCAGTAAGCTCATTCATCATTCTTACTTCTATTCCACGAATCTTAGTTCCTTTAATCTTAGGATTATTATCAAATATTCCCTTAATAACAAAACCTCTCTTCTCGAAATCACTATAGTTAACAATAGCCTTTCCTAAATTACCGGCTCCGATAATAACCATATTGTGATTACGGTCTATGCCAAGAATCTTTCCAATCTCTTCATACAGATACTGAACATTATAGCCATATCCCTGCTGTCCAAATCCTCCAAAGTTATTAAGATCCTGTCTTATCTGTGAGGCTGTTACCTTCATTCTGGCACTCAGCTCTTTAGATGATATTCTCTGTACACCAGACTCTATCAGCTCTCCCAGATATCTGTAATATCTTGGCAGTCTTCTTATTACCGCCGACGAAATCTTTTTCTCTTCCATTACACCAAACCTCCAGACCACGATTGCTCATTTTACCAAGATATAAACGAGTATATAAATAAACTATAACAAGCTATACATAGTATAACCATTTTTCTTTAATATGTCAAAATTTTAACCAAGAACTCTTTTAGCAATATCAACAGATTCTTTTGCATCTTTTGCATAGAAATCTGCATCTATCTCTTTAGCATATTCCGGTGTAAGTACCGCACCTCCAACCATGACCTTGCAGTCAAGATTATTTTCTCTTATAAGTGCAATTGTTTCCTTCATAGATACAAGTGTTGTTGTCATAAGAGCTGATAATCCGCACAGCTTAACATCATTATCTCTTATTGCATCAACAACTGCCTGGTACTCAACATCCTTTCCAAGGTCAATAACATCATACCCATAATTCTCCAGGAGAACCTTAACAATATTCTTTCCTATATCATGAACATCACCCTTGACTGTAGCTATAACTATCTTTCCTTTGCTTACAGGGGCATTATCAGACATAACCATATGCTTTCTTATAACTTCAAATGCTGCCTGTGCAACACCTGCTGACATAATAAGCTGTGGAAGGAACAATGTACCCTTCTCGAATTCAGCACCTATCTTATCAAGTGCAGGAATAAGCACCTGATTAACAATCTCCATTGAATCCATAATCTTAAGAAGAGCCTCTGTTATCTCAGCACCTTCATTCTTAAGTCCTTTTTCAACAGCATAGAAAAGATCATCTCCTGTATAGTTTCCATCTTTCTTTTCCTTCTTGACAGGATCAATCTTAGAAACATTTGGCATAGCGCCATAGTTTTTTATGTAATCAACTGAATTCTTATCAATATTAGCAAGAAGCTTATACGCCCTTACCGCACCTGTCATCTCCGGGATGTTAGGATTGATAATTGCAAGGTCAAGTCCGTTAGTAAGTGCCATTGTAAGGAAAATGTGGTTTACAAGCACTCTGTTTGGAAGTCCAAATGAAATATTAGAAACACCAAGCACTGTCTTTAAGCCAAGCTTATTCTTAACTGTATGAAGTGCATTAAGAGTTTCCATTACACCCTCCTGCTCTGCAGAAGCTGTGAGTGTAAGGCAGTCAATATAAATATCTTCTTTAGGGATTCCCATTGCAACAGCCCTGTCCATAATCTTCTTTGCTATCGCAACTCTGTCCTCTGCCTTCTTAGGAATACCATCTTTATCAAGTGCGAGTCCTATAACTCCTGCACCATATTTCTTAACAAGAGGAAGAACATTGTTAAGAGACTCCTCCTCACCATTAACTGAATTGACAAGCGGCTTACCATTGTATACACGGAGTGCTGCCTCAAGTACTTCTGGTATTGTAGAATCAATCTGCAGCGGAACATCCACAACTGCCTGTAATGACTTTATTGTATCAATCATCATTTCACGCTCATCAATTCCCGGAAGGCCTACATTGACATCAAGAATATCTGCGCCACCTGATATCTGCTCTAAAGCCTGTCCAAGAATATAATCCATGTCATGTCTTAAAAGTGCTTCCTTAAAAAGCTTCTTGCCAGTAGGATTGATTCTTTCACCGATAATTCTTGGTTCATCAACAACAACAGTGCTTGTAGCTGAACACACTGCACCTGGAATATATTTGTGTAGTGCTGCCGGATTGCCTTCTCTTTTTAACATCTCTGATAATTCTTTAATGAACTCAGGATTAGTTCCACAGCAGCCGCCGAATATCTTAATGCCATATTTTCTTAAATCCTTCATGAAATCTGCAAACTGGGCTGCAGTAACATTGTAAAGGTTAGTTTCAGGGTCAGGAAGTCCTGCATTAGGCTTTACTACTATCGGAAGATTAGTCCATTTTACAAGTTCTTCAATAACCGGCTCTAATTCTTTAGGTCCTAATGAGCAGTTAACGCCAAGTGCATCAACACCAAGTCCTGTAAGTGTAAGAGCCATTGCCGATATAGAGCAGCCTGTAAAGGTTCTCATATTCTGTTCAAATGTCATCGTGGCAACAATAGGAAGGTCGCTGTTTTCCTTAGCTGCAAGTACAGCAGCCTTGACATCTAAAAGGTCAGTCATTGTCTCAAATACAACAAGGTCTGCTCCCGCAGCTGCTCCTGCCTTTACTATCTCGGCATACATATCATATGCTTCTTCAAAGCTTAATACACCTGTTGGCTCAAGAAGCTGTCCGATTGGTCCTACATCGAGTGCAACAAGGCCGTCCGGCTTTACTGTATCTCTTGCCTTCTTTGCATTGACAATCCCGGCAGTTACAAGCTCCTCAACACTTTTTCCGCATTCTTCAAGCTTATATCTGTTTGCACCAAATGTATTGGCATATACCACATCTGATCCTGCATTGTAATACTGCTCTGCAATTGAAACAAGAAGCTCAGGTCTTGTTATATTAAGTACTTCCGGCGTCTCTCCCATCTTCATGCCCGCTGCCTGAAGCATTGTCCCCATAGCACCATCAAATATTATATAATCCCTAGTTTTTAAGAGTTCTCTGAATCTGTCAGCCACTACAATGTCCTCCCATTCCTCTGTATGCGCAGGTTTTATTAAGATTGCATGTTGCACAACCTCTGTTCTTAGTACTTACAGGCTCCTTAGTAAGTCCAATAACCGCAGTTACCGACTTTACCGGAGCCAGCATATATGATTTATTAAGATTAAGTCCTATCTTTTTACCGGCATCTAATACCTTCAGGAAAGGCTCCTGCATACTTATCGGCAAATCACCGTAGCCAATCCCGAACCTGAATGTCTGGTAATAATCAGGATATTCCTCTCTTAAAAGTTCTTCAACCTTATCGCATGCCTGTTCAACAGCTACACTTGCCAGACTGTCAAACACCAGTGCCTTAGCCATATCCGTAAGCTGCAACACTCTTAGCTGTCTGTCAATACCTTCCGATATCGTTACAGCCATGCATATTGCACTGTCACAATTATACAGATGTTTCTTAATGGACTCGCCCGGAAGCACCATGCTTGTATTCTTAAATGCCACACCGTCTTCATTAACTGTAAAATCAAGCTTCTTATAAATAAATCTTGGAACTGCGGTCTTTAATACAAGCTCCTCACATTCATCCATAAGCTCTTCCACCCGTTCATCAGGTGCATTTTTCTTATAACCCAGATATCTTAACGCTTCTTTTCTGTTAAGACTGGTAAGCTTAATACTTTTCTCCATTTCTTCTTACCTTGCCGCTTTTACTTCTGCGTTCTTTAAGTTTGTCATGTTTTCCACGGGACTCGTCTTTTCTTCTTCTTGTATCTGGCTTTGACTTGGATTTTCTTGCCGGCTTGGCAGATACATTTGCTTTCTCTACATTAACCTTTCTGCCCTTGATAAGTACATTGTCATTCATTGCTGCAAGTACTGCTTCCGCATGCTTTGCAGGAACATCAACAAATGTATAATTATCCATCATATCAATTGCACCGACAAGTCTTCCCGGCATTCCGGATTCTCCTGCAATCGCTCCAAGAATATTGGCTGGTGTAATCTTGTCCTTCTTACCAACATTAATAAAGAGTCTTACCATTCTTGATGTATCTGCATTTTCATCAAAATGAAAATTCTCTACCTCATCGATTCTGTCCAATGTATCTCCAACTATCATCTTAAGAAGAGCTGCTGCCATATCCATTGATGTATAATCTTCCTGATTAACATGCTCCTCAACCATATCAAGCATGGCTCTGTGCTCATCAGCTTCAATCATCTCTTTAATCTTGTCAAATATACCATCCATCTTGGTGTTCTTGACATCATCAAGTGATGGGATTGGCTTTGCAAGAATCTTGGTCTTGCAATATCTCTCAATATCCTTTAACTTATATACTTCTCTTCCAGATATAAATGAAAGTGCAAGTCCTGATTTTCCAGCCCTTCCTGTTCTTCCTATTCTGTGTACATAATATTCTTCGTCCTGTGGAAGGTCATAGTTAAATACTATATCAACTCCGTCAACATCAATTCCTCTTGCCGCAACATCAGTTGCAATAAGAATTTCTGTCTTTCCACTTCTGAAATCGTCCATTACACGGTCTCTCTGTTGCTGTTTCATATCTCCGTGTATACCGTCAGCAAAATATCCTCTGCCCTTAAGCTCTGATATAAGTTCGTCTACCTGTCTCTTAGTGTTACAGAACACAACTGACAGCTTAGGATTGTATATATCAATAAGACGGCTTAAGATTTCTGTTTTATTCTTAGGTCTTACTTCATAATAGAACTGATCAATATTAGAAACTGTAAGTTCTTTTCTTACAACCTTGATAATCTTAGCGTCTTTCTGGAATTTTCTTGCAATATCCATAATAGGCTTAGGCATTGTAGCTGAAAAAAGAACTGTCTGTCTTTCCTCTGGTGTCTCTGTAAGAATTGTTTCCATATCCTCACGGAATCCCATATCAAGCATCTCATCAGCTTCATCTAATATAACCATAGATACCGAATCAAACTTAACAGTCTTTCTTCTCATATGATCCATAACTCGTCCCGGAGTTCCAACAATAATCTGTACACCGGCTTTTAACGACTTAATCTGTCTTACAATCTCCTGTCCGCCATACACTGGTAACACCTTAATGTCACTCATGTACTTGGCAAGCTTTCTTATCTCTTCTGCAACCTGTACTGCAAGCTCTCTTGTAGGGCAGAGTACAATTGCCTGTGGTTTCTTAACATCTGGATTAATCTTCTGTAACATAGGGATAGAGTACGCAGCAGTCTTACCTGTTCCGGTCTGTGCCTGTCCGATAACGTCAATTCCTTCCAATACTGCAGGAATGGCCTGTGTCTGTATAGGAGATGTCTCCTCAAAGCCCATATCCTCTACCGCTCTTAAAATTCTTTCATCAATATTTAATTCATCAAATTTCATTCTTTAATCTCCATTTCTATAACTTGTTAATTTTACATTACAGAAAGCCATAAGTCAAAGTAATAATTGCATTTTATTTCTTGTACATATATAATCGATTGTGAATATTAATTCAGGCTTTGCCAATTTTGCTATATACTTATATATCTGCTCATGTGGCGGTGTGCGTTTGCTGCTGTGTCTGTGTGTGCCATATGACCGATATATTGCGAACTGTGTGGGAGTTAATGCCGCTATATACATAAGGGCGGTGTGCTAAAGCTCGTTCAAGCGAAGCGCGTTTGCTTTCGCACACCGTAATAAGCTTTGTAGATAGCGGCATTTACTCCCACTAAGTGTAGCAATCCTTGAGGGCATATGGTATACACAGACACAGAAGTGAATGCACACAGCCTCATGAGCGGCTGAATATATGATATGGCAAAATTGGCAAAGTCTGAATTTCAAAAGGAGTTTTTATGATTTTATCTTGCAATAACATTAGTAAATCTTTCGGAACGGACATTATTATTAAGTCTTGTTCTTTTAATATAGAAGACCATGAGAAGGCTGCCATTGTTGGAATCAATGGTGCCGGTAAATCTACTCTGTTAAAGATTATCACCGGTGAAGAACCTGCTGATACAGGTATTGTCACTCTTGCTAAGGATAAGACTCTTGGTTATCTTGCTCAGCAGCAGGACCTTCAGTCTGACAGAAGCATTTATGATGAGCTTCTTTCTGTAAAGCAGTATATCCTTGATATGGAGAGTGAATTAAGAAGAATTGAGGCTGCCATGAACAGTGCTTCAGGTGATGAGCTTGATGCTCTTATGAACAGATACACCAATCTTAATCATGAATTCGAGATGAATAACGGTTACGCATATAAAAGCGAGATTACAGGCGTACTTAAAGGTCTTGGTTTTGCTGAAGAGGATTTCTCTTTACATGTAAATACCTTATCCGGTGGCCAGAAAACCCGTGTATCTCTAGGTAAGCTATTACTTTCCAAGCCTGATATTATTATGCTTGATGAGCCTACCAACCACCTTGATATGGAATCTATAAGCTGGTTAGAGAATTACCTTCTTAATTACAATGGTGCGGTTCTTATCGTTGCACACGACAGATATTTCCTTGATAAGATTGTAAGCAAAATTATCGAGATTGATAACGGTGACTGTACTGTATTTTCTGGTAATTACACAGATTATGCCTCAAAGAAGGCAATTCTTCGTAATATGAAGTTAAAGGAATACTTAAATCAGCAGCGTAATATCAAACATCAGGAAGAGGTTATTGCCAAGTTAAAGCAGTTTAACCGTGAGAAATCCATCAAACGTGCGGAGAGCCGTGAAAAAATGCTTGATAAGATTGAGGTTGTTGACAAACCAGTTGAGCTTAATGCCAAGATGAACATTAAACTTGAGCCATCTGTTATAAGTGGTAATGATGTCCTTACTGTTACTGACCTTACCAAATCGTTTGACGGCAATACTCTTTTTAATAATATTAATTTTGAGATTAAGCGTGGTGAACGTGTTGCTTTAATAGGTAATAACGGAACTGGTAAGACTACTATATTAAAGCTTATTAACGGCATTATCCCGCCAGACAGCGGAAGCATTTATCTTGGTGCTAAAGTTGCCATCGGTTATTATGATCAGGAACACCATGTTCTTGACCCTGACAAGACTCTTTTTCAGGAGATTCAGGACGCATATCCTGACCTCAACAATACACAGATAAGAAATACTCTTGCAGCATTTCTTTTTACTGATGATGATGTATTCAAATATATCCGCGATTTAAGTGGTGGTGAACGCGGACGTGTTTCACTGGCAAAGCTTATGCTTTCCAATGCCAACCTGCTTATTCTCGATGAGCCCACTAACCACCTTGATATTGTATCCAAGGAAATTCTTGAGAACGCCCTTAACAGCTACACTGGCACAATTCTTTATGTCTCACACGACAGATACTTTATTAATGCAACAGCAACAAGAATAATTGAACTCACTAACCGGAATATTGTTAATTATATTGGTAATTATGATTATTATCTGGAAAAAAGGGATATACTTACAGCAAAGGCTTCCCCTGATGCACAATTGAGTTCTTCTGATAACACTACCAAAAAAGATTCAAAGCTCTCATGGCAGCAGTCGCGTGAAGAACAAAATAAGCTTAAGAAAAAGCAGAATGAAATTAAGAAAACCGAAATAAGAATTGCTGAAATTGAAGACAGATTATCCGCTATTGATACAGAATATTCAGATCCTTCAATAGGCAGTAATACAGCCCGTTTAATGGAACTTCATAATGAATCCACTCAACTAAAGAAAGAATTAGACGAAATGTATGAACACTGGGAAGAATTAATGGATGAAATGTAAGTATTTATATTCAGCAAAAAGTGCCAAAAATCCCCATTTTGAGCCACTTTTTATTGACAAATCATGAATCTAGGAGTATAAATAATCTATACTTATTATTACTTAATTTTTTAAGGAGGACAATTAAATCATGAATAAGACAGAATTAGTTGCTGCTATCGCAGAAAAGGCTGGACTTTCTAAGAAGGACGCTGAAGGTGCTGTTAAGGCTTTCACAGATACTGTTGCAGAGCAGTTAAAGGCTGGCGAGAAGATTCAGTTAGTAGGTTTCGGTACATTTGAAGTTGCTGAAAGAGCTGCTAGAACAGGAAAGAATCCTCAGACAGGCGAAGCTATTAAGATTCCTGCTTCTAAGGCTCCAAAGTTCAAGGCTGGTAAGGCTTTAAAGGATGTTGTTAACACACCTGCAGCTCCAGCTAAGAAGTCTAAGAAGAAGTAATTAATTATGACTTTTAAAGGCTGTCACTTATGTGGCAGCCTTTTTTCTCTTTATTTAATTAAGTTCATGAAATCGAGGTTTATTAATTATGGAAATCGAACGCAAGTATCTTGTGTCAGGCATCCCTGACAATATAGATTCTTATCCCTGCCGCTTTATTGAACAGGGCTATCTTAACACTGCTCCTGTTGTCCGTGTAAGACGCGACAATGATAATTACTATCTCACTTATAAGGGTGGCGGAATGATGGCTAGGGAAGAATATAATCTTCCACTTAACAAAGAAGCCTATGAACATCTGATTAAGAAAGCTGATGGCAATATCATCACCAAGAAGCGTTATGAAATCCCTGATGGCAATGGATATACTATTGAACTTGACATATTTGAGGGGCTCTTTGCTGGCACTATCCTTGCAGAAGTTGAATTTCCAACTATCGAAGCTGCTAATTCATACTCTGCCCCTTCATGGTTTATTGATGATGTTACTAATGATCCTGCTTATCATAACAGTAATATGAGCAGAAAAGTTTTCTAATATAGAGGTCTGGAATATGGATAAAGAAACTATGTTTGAATATATTCAACGGCTTAAGCTTGCAGTAATAACTCTTTTCAAATGGTTATTCTGCTCGGTTGTATGTGGCTGTTTTATTGGTGCTGTCGGTGCTGTATTTCACCTGATGCTTGGTTATGTAGGCAGCCTGCGTGTTGAATACCCATTTTTACTATTCGGACTGCCTGTTGCCGGTATCATCATTGTATTCATGTACAATATAGTCCATGAAGCTGGAAACCGTGGAACTAACCTTGTCATAACCGCAATACAGTCGAATGATGAAGTCCCGGGAAGAGTTGCTCCCCTTATAATTGTATCAACACTGCTTACCCATCTGTGTGGTGGTTCTGCCGGACGAGAAGGTGCTGCACTTCAGGTAGGAGGTGCATTAGGCAATACATTTGCAAAGCTGTTTAAATTCGATGAGAAAGATACACGAATTATGATTATGTGTGGCATGAGTGCCTGTTTCTCGGCACTTTTCGGAACACCTATTGCGTCAGCTGTTTTCTCCATGGAAGTAATCAGCGTCGGTGTTATGTATTATGCTGCTTTAGTGCCATGCGTACTCGCTGCATTTATAGCACAGGGCATAGCCTCTGCACTAGGACTTGAATCTACACATTTTGTAGTTGATGAAATCGCTTCTTTTTCTTTTATTAATGGCAGTAAATTCATCATCATGTCCGTACTTTTTGCTCTTGCAAGCATTCTGCTGTGTGTTGTTTTACACGGTACTTCAAAGCTCTACACTGATTACATAAACAACCCATACATAAGAATAATTATTGCCGGTGCTCTTGTTATTGCCATGCGTTACATATTTGGCACAACTGATTATCTCGGTGCAGGCTCAGATATTATTGCAAGAAGCTTTGTAACAAGTTGTGCATGGTATGTATTCCTTTTAAAAATGCTGTTTACAGCCGTAACTTTGGGCGGTGGATTCAAAGGTGGCGAAATTGTTCCTACTCTTTTCGTGGGTGCAACGCTTGGAAGCTTCTTAGCACCTATATTCGGACTCCCTGTAGGATTATGTGCAGCATGTGGTATGGTAAGTGTGTTCTGCGGAGTAACTAACTGCCCCCTCACATCATTCATTCTATCTATTGAGATGTTTGGTGCATCAACAATGAAATTCACAATTCTGTGTATTGCATTAAGTTATCTGTTATCCGGATATTACAGCCTGTATAACAGCCAGAAAATCGTCTATTCTAAGTATAAGACAGAATATATAAACCGCCGGTCCCATTGACCTGTACAGGTCAAAGAACCGACGGTTCTTTTATTGGAGGGCTGCTATTTACACATATCTCCAGTCTTCTATCCGAAACTGTATTGAAACAATCCCATTATATTCATTAATATCCGGGTAATACACCATAGATATCTTCCTTCCAACCTCTGGTATCTCCTGTCCGTCTAATTTGAACCTGATTGCTGTCACCAGCTTGCCATGCTCACTTTCTAACTGACATCTTAATACATTTTTATTTTTTCCAATCACAGCTGACTGTCTGACAGTAAGATTTCTGTCTGCAAACACCGGTTTTTCATTACCTTTCCCGAAAGGCTGCAGCTTCTCAAACTGTTTTATAAGTTTTATATCAACATAATCAACCGGCATAGGCACATCAATCCACACTGTAGGGGTAAGAACATTTTCTGTCATTGTCTGATTCTCATTCAGTGCTTTCCTGAATTCATCAATTTTATCAATATCAAGCGATATTCCGGCAGCCATTGGATGTCCGCCATATTTGTTAAGGAGTTTACCACATTTGCTTATCTCCTCAAACATGTTATAGCCTTCTATTGAACGCCCTGAGCCCTTTGCACCATCTTCTGCCTTAGTGATTACTATTGAAGGCCTGTAGAATTTTTCTCTTACCCTTCCTGCAATTATCCCTGCAACACTTTCATGGCAGTCAGGAAGATACACAACTAACACCTTGTCGTCTTTTAGTTCAGTGTTCTCAACCTGTTCAATTGCAATAGCGGCATATTCTTCTGTTATATCTTTTCTTTCAACATTAAGTGTGCGAAGCTCTAAAGCCTTATTTCTCGCGTCCTCCATATCTGTAGTAAGAAGCAGTTCAATGGCTCTTCTTGCTGAATCAAGTCTTCCTGTTGCATTAAGACATGGACCTATAACAAATCCTATGTGATATGAGCTTATCTTGTCTATCTCAAGCTCACACGCCTCTACAAGTGCTCTTATACCAATATTAGTAGTTACTGCCAGATGCTTTAAACCATATTTAACAATTACCCTATTCTCATCTGATAAATCAACTACATCCCCTATTGTTGCAATTGCCATAAGCTCTGCATATTCTTCAAGATTGATTGGATTAAGTCCAAGTCTCTCATATAGAATCTTAATAACCTTGAAGGCTACTCCCGCTCCACACAGCTTATCAAATGGATATGGGCAGTCCTCCTGTTTAGGATTAACGATTGCATCTGCCTGTGGTACTTTATGTATCTTTTCACCATCAACATAGTCAAACGGAATATCATGATGATCAGTAACAATTACTGTCATGCCCTTTTCTTTAGCATATTTAATCTGCTCAATCGCAGCAATTCCATTATCGCATGTAATGATTGTATCTGTGCCATTATTATATGCTTCATCTATTAAGTGCTCATTAATACCGTATCCGTCAATAATTCTGTCTGGTACTGCAAATGTTACATCTGCTCCTGCAGCCTTTAGCCCTTTGTAGAGAATTGTTGTTGAACATATTCCATCTATATCATAATCACCGATAATATGTATTTTCTTTCCTGCTTGTATCTTGTCTGTGAGGATATCAACACATTTGTCTGCATCCTTTAATAAATGTGGTGAATGCATGTCATCCACCGTTCCATTAAGATACATATTTATCTGCTCATACGTTTCTAACCCTCTGTTACGGATAATCCTCGCCATAACCTGGTCAATGCCAAATCTTTCCCCAATTGCTTTGAAATCAGCTTTCTTGGTGTATACTCTCCAGTTGCTTTCCACTCTTTTCTCCCTGTTTCATTATTAAACCAATTATGGCGGGAACTGATATACAATCCCCGCCATGTCATAAACTTATTGTATCTGTTAATTAAACCTGAGAACCGTCTTCAAAAACCTCTTTCTTAGAAGCTGCTTTTTTATTATTCTCTTCTACAACGCCTCTCTTCTTGCCGCCCATTACATACCACATAGCACTTGTTAAGCATACTGATGAGTAAGCACCAACAACAATACCTACGATAAGTGGAAGTGTGAACTCCTTAACAGAAGTTACGCCCATAATGAAAAGAACAATAAGCATTATAAGTGTTGTTATAGATGTATATACTGTTCTTGACATTGTACTTGTAATTGATGAGTTAACAAGCTCTGTAATGTTAGTCTTTGAATTAGCTGTCTTTAACTGCTCTCTTATTCTGTCAAAGATAATAATTGTACCGTTAATAGAGTAACCTACTATTGTAAGCATACATGCAATAAATGTTGTTCCAACCGGAATTCTTGCAAATGCATAGAATGCAAGAACAACAAGTACATCATGAAGAAGTGCTAATACAGCAGCTAATGCGAATCTGATATCACGGAATCTTACAAAGATGTATATAAGCATACAGATTGTAGCAAGTATAACCGAAAGAATAGCATCTCTCTTAACTGTTGCAGAAACTGATGAACTGATTGTATCTGTCTCAACAATTGTTCCATCCTTGATTGGGTACTTAGCAGTAACCGCATTTTCAATAGCTTCTCTCTGGTCAAGTGAAAGATCAGATGTCTTGAAAGAAACCTGTGTTGAATCTGCAACCTTCTGCTGCTGAACCTCTGTAATACCTGCAGCATCTCTGATTACAGGGATGATATTATCCTCAATCTCTTCTGCTGTATACTCTTTATCAAATGTAAATGTTGTTGTTGAACCACCAACGAACTCAAGGCTGAAGTTTAATGCTCTGTTTCCAAGACCAGCCTGAACTGCCATAGTTATGATACCTGCAGCAATAACTACTGCTGAGCCAATCGCAGCCCATTTCTTAATGCCAAGTACATTAAGAGTCTTTCTGTATACATTCTTACCATACCACTTAGCGTCTCTTATACCAAAGTTATATAAGAGTTTCATTATAACCTTAGTAATAACAAGTGATGTAAAGATTGAAACGATATTACCAACAGCAAGTGTTGTAGCAAAGCCCTTAACTGGACCTGTACCGAATATGTACAATACTAAAGCTGCGATAAGTGTTGTTACGTTACCATCTACGATAGATGATGTTGCCTTGTTATAACCTGAAAGGATAGCATTCTCTACAGACTTTCCGGCACCAATCTCTTCTCTTATTCTTGTATAGATAATAACATTACCATCTACCGCCATACCAATACCAAGAATAATACCTGCAATACCTGGAAGTGTAAGAGTAAGATCATATACACTTACAAGGAATAAAACAAGTGCTGTATAGATAATCAGTGATAATGTTGCAACAAGTCCAGGAATTCTGAACATAACAATCATGAATAAGCAAAGTAATGCAAGACCTATAGCAGCTGCAATTAAACTTGTCTTGATTGCTGCATGTCCAAGCTGTGCACCAACAATGTTAGAGCTTACTTCCTCAAGTGTAAGAGGAATAGAACCAACTCTTATGTATGTTGCAAGGTTATCTGCCTCATCGAATGATTCCATACCTGTGATAGTTGCTGTACCACCTGATATAGCTGTCTTAACGTTAGGTGCACTTACAACTTCTCCATCATATACAATATATATTCTTTTACCGATATTAGCTGATGTTGCATCGTAGAACTTAGTTGATCCCTCATCTGTAAATGTAAGCTGCACTCCATAAGGAGTATCTTCCTGACTATTAGTATCTGTGTAAGCCTGTGCAGCTTTTACATCAGAACCTGTAAGTAGTGGTGTGTAGTCATTTCCCTGTGAAAATGCTGTATATCCTGTGGAATCAAGGAATTCCAATGAACCTGGTGTACCAAGTTCCTTAAGAATCTCATTAGCATCTGTTACTCCAGGAATCTCAACAGTGATTCTGTTGTCACCTTCCTTATAAACCTGTGACTCTGTACTCTTTCCTTCTACTCGCTTCTGAAGCTTATAGATAGTATCCTCTACATCCTGTGATGTAAAGTTATCTTCCTTAATCTGGTATGTGATACTTACACCACCGGCAAGATCAAGACCAAGATCTATATCATAAGTGCTTCCGTATCCCTTTCCATTTAGTCCGAAAAATGCTGTTAATACAAGTCCAACCAGTAAAACAGCAACGATTATTGAATAAATAATCTTCTTAGGTAAACTGTACTTCATGTTAAAAACTCTCCCTTTTACTTATTCTTCCTCAGCCATGGCTGCACGAATCATTATTGCACATTCTATACGCTTTTTCTGAAGTTCACATCCAACATCATACGCATCATTGATATTACCATGGAAGTTATATGAGTTAGCTGCACAACCACCACTGCAATAGAACTTGGCAAAACAATTCTTACATTTTTCCTTTGAATAGACATTACTATTCTTAAACATGTCTCTGATGTCTGGTCTTACTATTCCATCATCAACATTACCCATAAGGAAATCTTCGTTACCAACAAACTGATGACATGGGTAGAAATCTCCCCAAGGTGTAACTGCAAGATACTCACAGCCTGAACCACATCCTGACAATCTCTTGGCAACACATGGACCACCATTAATATCTATCATAAAGTGGAAGAAATTAAAGCCTTTACCAGCCTTCTTTCGCTTAATGATTTCTTTCGCAAGTATATCATACTGTTCGCAAAGAACCGGAATATCCTCTTCTCTTATAGCATATGAATCTGTCGGCTGCGCAACAACAGGCTCAACAGATATCTGCTCAAATCCCTCATCAGCAAGATGAAGAACATCTTCTGAAAAATCCAGATTATTATGTGTAAATGTTCCTCTTACATAATAATTCATCTGATTTCTGCTCTCTGCCACTTTCTTGAACTTAGGCATTATAATGTCATATGAACTTCCATGATTGTTTCTTGTAGGACGCATAAGGTCGTTAATCTCCTTACGTCCATCAATACTAAGAACAATATTGCTCATTTCCTTATTGGCGAAATCAAGAATCTCGTCATTAAGAAGAATACCATTAGTCGTAAGTGTGAATCTGAACTTCTTATTATTAGCTTCTTCTATGCTTCTTCCATATTCAACAAGCTGCTTAACAACCTCGAAATTCATAGTTGGCTCACCGCCAAAGAAGTCTACCTCAAGATTCTTTCTTGAGCCTGAATTGGCAACAAGGAAATCAAGAGCCTTCTTTCCTACCTCGTAGCTCATAAGAGCTCTTCTTCCATGATATTCGCCTTCTTCTGCAAAGCAATATTTACATGCAAGATTACAGTCATGTGCTATATGAAGGCATAAAGCCTTAACAACTGTAGGTCTGTCTTTAAAATTGTCTATATATGGTTCATATATATCTTCTGTAAAGAGCTGGCCTGCTTCCTTAAGTTCGCCAATCTCTTCATATGCTTCTTTAATATCCTGAACAGAATATCTGTCTCTAAGTGCATCTGTAATCTGCTCAAGCGTATTATTCTCGTAAAGTCCTATAATATCGTATACCATGTCATCAACAACATGTACTGAGCCGCTGTTGACATCCAATACAATGTTATAGCCGTTATTCTTATACTGATGTATCATTTAAAAATAGCCTCCAAACCGTAAATGTTCTCAATGCATTTACGAAAAATAAGAGAGTGCAGAATAGTTCGACACTCTCTTACTAAAAATACTAGTTATTCTTATTCTCACAGCTCTGGTTACCAACTGTGCAAGATGTCTTACATGCTGACTGGCATGATGTCTGGCACTCGCCACATCCGCCGTGCTTCATTGTATCCTTTAATACGCGGTTGCTGATTGTCTTAATATGTTTCACGACAATACCTCCTTCATATATTCAAATTATATCGTATTATATCATGTACAAGTCTTATTTTCAATCATTTATTCTAAAGATTTGTTCAGATAATCATTCTTCTTTTAAAAGTCTTTCTACAATTTTTATGTATTTTGCATTAAATACAGCTACTTTTCTTATATTTTTACATAAATTATTGTTTTATATTATTAAGATATGCTATGTATTTATAGGAGATTATTATGTTTACATCTAAAGATTTAAAGAAACTTATTATTCCATTGATATTTGAGCAGTTACTTGCTGTGAGTGTCGGCTTTGTTGATACATTCATGGTATCTATTGCAGGTGAAGCAGCCGTTTCCGGTGTCGCTCTTGTCGATAATATAAGCAACCTGCTTATCCAGATATTATCAGCCCTTGCCACTGGCGGTGCTGTTGTATGCAGTCAGTATCTTGGAAGTAAGAATATAGATATGTCAAAGAAATCTGCTGGACAGCTTATATTTATTATGAGTACACTGTCGGCTTTGCTGATGGTGATATCACTTATTGGAAATCATGGGATTATTAATTTCATATTTGGTAAGATTGAAAAAGATGTTTTTGAAAGTGCAAGTATTTATTTTTACATAACAGCAGTTTCTTACCCTTTCTTAGGTGTATATAATGCTGGTGCTGCTCTTTTCAGAAGCATAGGAAACAGTAAGATAAGCATGAACACAAGTCTTATCATGAACATAATTAATATATGTGGAAATGCTTTATTTATATTTGTGTTCAATATGGGCGTTGCAGGTGTAGCTTTAGCAACTCTTATATCCAGAATTATATCTGCAATAATTATTATTGCTCTTATGTTTAAAGCTGAATCTGCAATAAGAATAAAGTCTGGCAGGGATTTTCTGCCATGCCCTTCTATTATCAGGAAGATTCTTTCAATTGGTCTTCCGAGCGGATTGGAAAACGGCATGTTCCAGATAGGAAAGCTCTCTGTTTCAAGCCTTGTATCAACATTTGGCACTGCTGCCATCGCCGCCAACTCAGTTGCCAACTCAGTTACAATGTTTGCCAATATTCCGGGTAACGCAATCGGCATGGCAATGATTACCGTTATCGGTCAGTGTATTGGTGCCAAGAAACCTGATGAGGCCAAAAGATATGGCAAGAAGCTTATGTTTATTGCATACGCAGGTATTCTTGCAACCAACATTATAATGACAATAGTTGCCGTTCCTGTGGTAGGACTTTTCCATCTGTCACCGGAAGCAACAAAAACAGGTTTAAGTCTTATCCATTGCTTCTCTCTCGTTGCAATATTTATATGGCCACTAAGCTTTACTATGCCTAACGCACTCCGTGCAGCCGGTGATGCCAAGTACACAATGATGGTAAGTATCTTCTCCATGTGGGCGTTCCGAGTAGGAAGCAGCTACCTACTCGGTGGCACACTTGGTCTTGGCGTGCTTGGTGTATGGTTCGGTATGTTTATCGACTGGGGATTCCGCTCACTTGCATTCCTGATAAGGTTTCTTCGTGGAAAATGGACGCAGAAGGCGGTTATCTGATGATAATTATATGACAGTCTGATGTCTGGGAACTGTCTCTTAACACTGGATATCTACTGTCAGATGGACGACAAGTCGTCTAATTCTGGATATACAATGTCATTTGCGTGCTGAATATACTTATAAACTGCGTTAACCAGGTTACTTTACATATATTATTACGCTCGACCTATAAGAACAATTAAAATGTATGATTAATAGGTACTATTTCTACTTAATTTCTTTTTAATTCAGCTTGAATAACGAAAAAGCCTATAAGATGTATGCATCTTTTACATCTTATAGGCTTTTTAACGTTTATCTTAGTAGTTATTTATCAAAATTACCTATCAAGCACCTCATAATGCGACTACCTATAGGTATCACATCAATAAAAAAGTTCCTGCCAATCAGGCGCTTTGAGCCCGCCGGTACTTAATGAGCGTGTAACGCGAATTTAGTACCGCTGCGAGGCGAGAGCAGCGAAAGCGTGCCTGATTGGCAGGAACTTATTTTATTTCTTACCAGCTTATTACTTCGTGTCCGTCCTCTGTTACAAGAACCTGAATTTCCCACTGTGCTGAAGGAAGTCCATCAGCTGTAGATACTTCCCAGCCGTTCTTTTCATCTGTAACAACATTTACCTTACCCATATTAACCATAGGCTCTATTGTAAACATCATTCCCGGAGCCATAACCATGTCTGTTCCTTTTCTAGTGTTATACCCAACCCAAGGATCTTCATGGAATTCAAGTCCGACTCCATGACCGCCGATTTCTCTTACAACAGTATATCCATTAGCATATGCATGGTCATGTACTGCCTGTCCCATATCACCTAAGAATCCCCAAGGTTTAACCTGCTCAAGTCCTAATTCAACACATTCCTTAGTAACATCAACAAGCTTCTTTACCTCAGGCTTAACATCACCTATACAGAACATTCTTGATGAATCTGAAAAATATCCATGAAGAATTGTAGAACAGTCAACATTTACAATATCACCTGACTTAAGGATAACATCCTTAGATGGAAATCCGTGGCATACCTGCTCATTAACAGATGTACACACACTGTAAGGATATCCTTCATAATTAAGTGGTGCTGGAATTCCTCCCATATCAGTAGTTACATCATATACAATCTTATCAATCTCAGCAGTGTTCATGCCTTCATGTATTGCTGCTGCAACCGCATCAAGGCATGCTACATTTATCTTAGCACTCTCTTTAATCTTCTCAATCTGTTCAGGTGTCTTGATTAACTTGTGTGATGGCACAATATGTCCAATATCCTCAAGATATCTTAACTTATCGTCAAATGCTTCATGACACGCTTTGTATTTCTTACCACTGCCGCACCAGCAATGGTCGTTTCTTCCTAATTTCTTAATCATTGTTCTGCCTTCCTGTTACATATATTATAATCATACACAACTATAAGGCTTTCTTAATATTTTTTCAATATCTGTTTCAAATGATTAATCATTATTAACATTAAAAGCCCTGATTCCCGGATATACCGCACTGGCGCCAAGCTGTTCCTCAATTCTTAAAAGCTGGTTATACTTAGCAACTCGCTCTGACCTTGAAGGAGCACCTGTCTTAATCTGGCAAGTGTTAAGAGCAACAGCGAGGTCTGCAATTGTTGTATCTGCTGTCTCACCTGATCTGTGTGAGCTGATTGCTGTATATCCAGCCTTATGAGCCATCTTGATGGCTTCAAGTGTCTCTGAAACTGAACCAATCTGATTAAGCTTGATAAGAATTGCATTACCTGCTCCAAGTTCAATTCCCTTAGAGAGTCTCTCTGTATTAGTAACAAAAAGATCATCACCTACAAGCTGAACCTTATCTCCAAGTCTGTCTGTAAGCTTCTTCCAGCCTTCCCAGTCCTCTTCATCAAGACCATCTTCAATAGATATAATAGGATACTTCTCACATAATTTAGCCCAGTGCTCAATAAGCCCCTCTGCTGTATACTCTGTTCCAGCCTTAGGAAGCTTGTAATAACCCTTTCCTTTCTCACTCTTCCACTCTGAAGAAGCTGCATCCATTGCAATCCTAAAATCCCTGCCCGGCTTATATCCAGCCTTTTCTACTGCCTGTAATATTGTCTCAATTGCTTCCTCATCTGACTTAAGTGCCGGAGCAAAGCCACCCTCATCGCCTACAGAGGTTGCAAGTCCTCTTTCTTTAAGTATAGCTGCAAGTGCATGAAATACCTCTGCACACCATCTTAGGCATTCCTTAAAGCTTGGTGCCCCAACGGGCATAATCATGAATTCCTGAACATCAAGCCCACTTGATAATGCATGGCAGCCTCCATTAATAATATTCATCATTGGAACAGGAAGCCTGTTTCCTGATACTCCGCCTAGAAATCTGTAAAGAGGAATATCAAGAGAGACAGATGCTGCTCTTGCTGCTGCAATAGATACCGCAAGAATAGCATTTGCACCAAGATTAGACTTATCCTTAGTTCCATCAGCTTTAATCATCGCTGCATCAACTGCATATATATCAGATGCATCTATTCCAAAGAGGCAGTCATTAATAACAGTGTTTATGTTCTCTACTGCCTTAGTAACACCCTTTCCCAAATATCTTGACTTATCCTTATCTCTTAACTCAAGCGCCTCAAATTCACCTGTAGATGCTCCTGAAGGTGCTGCGCCTCTTCCAACAGTTCCATCCGCAAGATAAACCTCTGCCTCAACTGTAGGATTGCCTCTTGAATCAAGAATTTCTCTGCCTATAACCTTTTCAATCTCTAAATATGCTGCCATATAATCCTCCTAAACAAATGCTTTGTAATCATTCAAGTTAGTTTCTTCTAACTTTAACAATACAATTCTAGCATTATACAACCAAATCTACAATGCAAGAAAATGGGAAGTTTTCTCATTAAAAAACTTCCCATTCATAATTATATCCAGCTATTTAGTTTGTATACACATAAATAATTATTTTTCCATCTTCTGTAAAAATGCTTTGGTTCTTTCATTACTTGGATTGTCAATAACATCCTCCGGCTTTCCCTGCTCAACAATAACTCCGCCATCCATGAATATTACCCTGTCTGCAACTTTTCTTGCAAACTCAATCTCATGTGTAACTATAATCATTGTCATCTTTTCATCAGCAAGCTGTCTTAAAACCTTAAGAATTCCTGCAGTAATCTCAGGGTCAAGTGCTGATGTAGGCTCATCAAAGAAAAGCATTTCAGGATTCATTGCAAGTGCTCTTGCTATCGCAACTCGCTGCTGCTGTCCTCCTGACAACTGGCATGGATAACTGTTCTCCTTGCCATCAAGTCCAACTTTCTTTAAAAGCTCTTTGGCTTCTTTCTCTACTTCATTCCTGTCCCTTTTCTGGACACAGACAGGTGCATCAGTAACATTTTTCATAACTGTATAATGTGGAAAAAGATTAAAATTCTGGAATACAAGTCCATATGTATTCTTGATTTCTCTTAACTCTTTCTTTCCAACATACACTGAGGCTCCGTCCTTGTCCTCACATGCAGTTTCACCACCTAACTTAAGAGTTCCAGAATCCATTGTCTCAAGAAGTGTTGCACAGCGAAGCAGTGTTGATTTACCTGAACCGGAAGGTCCAAGAATTGCAACAACCTCGCCCTCATTAACTTCCATTGATATATCCTTAAGCACCTCAGTATCGCTGAAGGATTTTTTCAAATGTGTTATCTCTAATAATTTCTTCATTATAAAATCCTCCTTAATCAAAATACTGCATACGCTTTTCTAATTTTTCCATAACCATAGCAACAAGGAAATTGAAAATGTAATAGAACAATCCTGCTATGAATAATGGCATGATACTTGCTGTTGAAGCCGCTACCTGCTTGGCAAGAGTAAACATTTCTGTATAAGCAAGTGCAAATGCAAGTGATGTATCCTTAACAAGTGTTATGACCTCGTTAGTAACCGGAGGAAGCACTCTCTTTACCATCTGAGGAAATATAATCTTCCAGAAGGTCTGTACCTTGGAGTATCCAAGCACCTCTGCTGCCTCATACTGTCCCTTAGGTATGCTCTCAATTCCACCTCTGTATATTTCTGCAAAATATGCTGCATAATTAAGCGCAAATCCGATAATTACAGCATAGAATCTGTATGTTGCCGTAACCTTCATTCCAAACAGATAATATGGTCCGAAGAACACAACAAGAAGCTGTAACATAAGAGGAGTTCCTCTCATTATAGATATGTATATTCTTGCAATCCATCTTACAATACCTATTCTTGACTTTCTTATTTCACATACAAGAAGTCCTAAAGGCATCGAGAATATAAGTGTTAAGAAGAATATTGCAAGAGTTGCTAACATTCCTGATGAAAGCTGCTTAACTATATCCACAAGTCTTTCACCAAATGAAGCCTTAGTAGTACTGGTGCTGTCAAGAAGATATGCACTGTCTGTTCCTTCTTCTCCAAGACATACGCTGTCTGTAAGTCCCCATTTCTCAGCAATCTTGTCAAATGTGCCATCTGCAAGCATATCATTAAGGCTTGTCTGAACCTCATCTCTTAATGCTGTATTACCTAACTTAAAACCAATACCATACTGTTCTGATGAAACAGTCTCATCAAGCATTGTGAACTTATTACCTCTCTGTTCAAGCTGGTACTTTGCAACGCCCATATCCATACATACAGCATCTGCTGAACCTGATTCAAGATTCATAAATGCTGAGTTATAATCAGATACCTGCTGAAGTGTCTTAAATTGTGCCGCAAGTGCAAGATTTTCTTCTGTTGCATCCTCTCCTGTAAATGCTGCAAGAGCTGATGAATCAGCCTGTACAATGACAACCTTACCCTTAAGGTCTTCTAACTTCTTTATTCCTGAACCGGATTTAACTATAACAACCTGTGAATTATCAATATATGCCTTAGACCATGTATACTCACGTTCTCTTCCATTAAGCGTGAATCCGTTCCATATACAGTCAATAGAACCTGAACTAAGCTCCATATCTTTAGAATCCCAGTCAATAGGCTGCTTAACCAGATTCCAGCCATTTCTTTCACATACCTCCTGTGCAAGATCCAGGTCAAAACCTACATACTCTCCACTATCATCCTTATAACCATAAGGTGGGAATTCCGCATCAAATCCTACTGTAAATGTAGTTCGTCCATCATCACTTTTTTTATTACCGCACGCTGTGAACATTCCCACAATCACAGACAACATTGCCAGTAACAGGACGGCTTTTCTGATATTCTTAGCCATATAAAAATCCATGCCTTTCTCGCTTTAATATGCTTTCACTTTACCACAGTAAATCAAGCTTGTCTATTATAACATGAATTATCTGATAAAAACACTATAAATATTCTAAATAAGTCCAAAATTTCTTAATATAAATATCCACGCTGTAAGAGTCACACTTGAAAGTAATGTTGTAAGCACAACTATGCTTGATGACAGCACCTCGTCATTATCCATACCTTTAGCCATAACAAAGCAGGTAACTGTAGATGGTGAAGCAAGCATAATAAGAATTGCCATAAGTTCCTGATTACGAAATCCCATTTTTACTGCTATAGGAAGAAATATTGCTGCTAGACCCACGAGTTTTAAAAATGTAGCAATAACCGTAGGTTTAATCTTCTTAATTGCCTTTTTCCCTTCAAATGACGCACCAATACATATAAGTGCAACAGGTGTAGCTGTCTGCGCAATATTATTAATTGTCTTATTGATAATTACCGGATATCTTAATCCTGCAAGAGAAGATAACAACCCCAGCACAATTCCTATAATTATCGGATTAGTTACAATATTAAAGCACGCTTTTTTAATGTTTTCTTTCTTATCCGTAGATTGTTCTTCTGTGCTGCCATGACACTCAGGATGTGCCTTAAAGGTAAGCACTATTACCGAAAATATATTAAACAACGGAACTGCAGCAACTATCATAAGTGGTGCCATTCCAGTGCTCTGGTACATATTCTGTATGAATGCCATTCCAAGTATCGCTGCACTGCTTCTGAATGATGCCTGCACAAATGCACCCTTCTGCGTATCATCCTTCATGAATATCTCTGTACATATCCATATTCCGCTAAACATTATAGTAGTGACTATCATGCAGTACAGTACGAACTTAACGTCAAACTGCGATTTAAAATCTGCTGCTGCTAAATCCCTGAATAACAGTACTGGAAGTGCCACCTTAAATACATATTTATTAGCCACATTTGCAAAATGGTCATCTATAACGCCAAGCTGCTTTATTACCCAGCCAACTATCATAACTAAAAATATTGGTACCGTTGCATTTATACTATATAAGAAGCTGTCCATCTGTCTCTCCTTCTACTACTTATTAATATCAAGCCAGTATGTATGGTCAAGCGGGCCGCTGCCGCTTCCAAGATTAAGTCCTGCTTTCAATGCACCTGTCAGGTACTCTTTAGCCGCCTTCACACTTTCTTCTATTGATAATCCCTGTGCAAGATTAGCTGCAATGGCTGATGACAATGTACAGCCAGTTCCATGTGTGTTAGGATTATCAATCCTTTCTCCATTAAGCCACACTATACTGCCATCTACGCACAGACAGTCATTAGCTGTATGAACTGCATGTCCACCTTTTACTAAGACAGCCGCATTACCGCCTTTTGTCTTCAGATCTTCATATATCTTTATTGCTGCTTTCTCCATTGACTCTGCACTCTCCACTGTCATTCCTGTAAGAACCTCTGTCTCTGGAATATTAGGAGTTATAACATCTGCAAGCACAATCAGGCGTTCTTTAAGAACCTCTGCTGCATCTTCCTTAATAAGCCTGCTTCCGCTTGTCGATACCATAACCGGGTCAAGAACGATATTTTTTGCCTTATATGTAATTAACGCATCTGCTATTGTTTCTATAAGTTCCTTTGACGCAACCATTCCTATCTTAACTGCATCAGGATATATATCTGTAAATATTGCATCAAGCTGTGCCTTAAGAAATTCAGGTGAAGATTCCAATATTCCTGTAACCCCTAAAGTGTTCTGTGCTGTAAGTGCAGTGATTGCTGACATTCCATACACCTTATGTGCTGCAAATGTTTTTAAGTCTGCCTGTATTCCTGCTCCACCACTGCAATCACTTCCTGCTATTGTTAATGCTGTATTCATATAATTCCCTTTCTACATCTATTCTCATCGCTGCTCGCACGACTGTGAACTTTCCATGTTTTCTCTCATCGCTGCCCGCACAAAAAAAGCACCGAGGTTACCTCGGTGCTTTTAGTGCAGTCGGCGGGACTTGAACCCGCACCCAAGCAATATGGACTAGATCCTTAGTCTAGCGCGTATGCCAATTCCGCCACGACTGCTTGTTTTGTTTTCGTGTCGCTCGCTGCTCGCTGACGACTTGATTATAATATCATCAGTCACACACATTGTCAACAACTTTTTTTAATTTTTTTAAAAAAATTCATATTTAACTTTTTTAGTCATTCATATTGACACATTTTAAATTCTCTTATAAAATATCAATGTTGCGTAACTTATATTAAGTTCGTTACATATTATATATGCAGAAGTGTCGGAATGGCAGACGAGCAAGATTCAGATTCTTGTGCGGGTTACCGCGTGTGGGTTCAAGTCCCATCTTCTGCACTGATTAAAAGAACCGTGTGATTTTGTGTCACACGGTTCTTTTTTCATATCAATTATATAACTTTCCTTTTCAATATCTCCTGCATAACAAAAGCCTTGCGCATCTCATTCTTATCAAACTTAATGTCATCAAGAATAGCTTTACCTCCCGTCTGACTCTGTGGAACAATCTCATCATTATATTCATGTCCGCAGTCATACTGTGTAAATGTGTGTCCGCCTGTCATATCAGAATAAGTTCCTGTGCTTCCTGCCTGCATAACTGGTGAATGAAATTCTGCTTTATCAAGTGTCTTCATTGCAGGTGCAGCATTATCTGCTGCTGGCGGTGGAGTAACATATTGCGGAACCGGTGCCTCTGCTCTATGCGAAGTAACATTCTTTCCATTAAAGTTATTTCTTGAACGAATCTCCTGCTTAAGCTTTTCAGTTTCTGCACTTGTCATCTTCTGAGTACCTGAATATGTCTGTACAGACGGATCAATGTACTGCTTTTCACCATAAGAATTCACCATGTATGGTGCAGACTGTGCATCGCTGTCATTCTTCTTATTCAGATTAGCACCATGGCTTAATGAGCCATTCCCGGAACTGTTATTCTGCATCTGATGCATATTACGACCATATTCTGGCACATTCTGGTTATGATCCTGCATATTCCGCTGGTGTTCCTGCATGCGCTCATTCTGCATTTTCTTAGCTTTCTTAATATTCGATATAATTATCAAAGCAAACACTGCCCAAACAATTAATATTTCCATAAAACCCGCTTTCCCTTTTAATTCACAAGTCCATTATATAGTTGCCGGCTTCTCTGTTTCTCCTGCTATCGACTGTCTCATCTTAGTATCAGCCTTTAAATTCTGAAGGTCATAATAATCCTTAAAGCCCATTCTGCCTGTTCTTAAAGCTTCAGCCAAAGCCTTAGGTACTTCTGCCTCAGCAGCTACAACGCTTGCTTTCATCTCCTGTTCAAGAGCAACAGCGGCTGCTCTTCTTTCCTCTGCCTTAGCCTGTGCAATATTCTTATCAGCCTCAGCCTGAAGGCTCTGAAGATGAGCGCCTATATTTCTTCCGATATCAACATCCGCAATATCAATAGAAAGAATCTGGAATGCTGTTCCAATATCAAGACCCTTCTGCAATATAGCCTTAGAGATAGAATCAGGATTCTCAAGCACGCTCTTGTGCGAATCTGCTGAACCAACTGTTGTTACAATACCCTCACCGACTCTGGCAATTACAGTAGCCTCGCCTGCACCACCAACCAACTGGTTAATATTAGTTCTAACAGTGACTCTTGCCTTAACTAACAGTTCAATACCATCCTTGGCAACTGCTGAAATATTAGGTGTCTCAATAACCTTAGGATTAACACTCATTCTGACAGCCTCTAAAACATCACGACCTGCAAGGTCGATAGCTGCAGCCATCTCAAATGGTATGTTCATACCAGCTCTGCTTGATGCAATAAGTGCATTAACAACAGCATCTACATGGCCACCTGCCATATAATGTGACTCGAGCTGATTAGTGTTAAGCTGTAATCCGGCTTTTCTTGCCTGAATAAGTGGAAGCACAATTCTTGCTGGCGGAACCTTTCTCAGTCTCATACCGATAAGAGTTCCTATACCGACATGGCTTCCTGATGCTAATGCTGTAATCCATAATCTCATTGGTACAAATGCGAATAACAATATAAGCAGTACCACAATAATGATTGGAATAATTGGAATGTAAGGCATAATTAATCCCCCTTTATATATTTTGATTTTCAAAAATATTATTACATATAATGAGAAAAAATGCCACATTTATATAGAATCATTTTAAAAAATCTGCTATAGTAATTAGTAATCGATAATTTTTTGTCAATCATTACAAAGGAGGTTTCATTATGTTATCTAATGATGCTACTATTCAGAATATTAAGCATGAAATCCTGTATGAAGTTGCCAAGCTCGCATATGCAGGAAGGTTTGAAGAAGAAAAGGACGAACTGGCATACAAGATGTTCCCCGGTCCTAAAGCAAGATTCCGCTGTTGTGTATATAAAGAAAGAGAAATCGCAAGACAGCGAATCCGCCTTGCAGAAGGCAAATGTCCAACAGAAAGTGACCATCCGGGTGCCAATAACATAATTCAGGTAATTGAAGCCGCCTGTGCCGACTGTCCGCTTTCTCACTATATCGTAACTGATAATTGCAGAAAATGTATGATGAAAGCCTGCCAGCAGGCATGTAAGTTCGGTGCCATAAGTATGACAAGAGACAGAGCCTACATAGACCCTGACAAATGCAAGGAATGCGGCATGTGTGCCAAAGCCTGTCCATACAATGCAATCGCAGACCTCATAAGACCATGTAAGAAAATCTGTCCTGCCAATGCCATTACAATGGACGAGAACGGCATCTGTGAAATAGATGAAAACAAATGTATCCAGTGCGGACAATGTATCCATGCCTGTCCATTCGGTGCTATCGGTTCTAAAACTGATATAGTTGACGTAATAAAAGCAATCGTAGACGGAAAGAAAGTCGTTGCCATGGTAGCACCTGCTGTTGAAGGACAGTTTGGAGACACAATAACAATGAGCAGCATCCGCACAGCATGCAAGAAGCTGGGCTTTAATGATATGTATGAGGTAGGTCTTGGTGGAGACCTTACTGCACAGGCAGAAGCTGAAGAATGGCTTGAAGCAGCTAAAGAAGGAAAGAAGCTTACAACTTCATGCTGTCCTGCATTTGTTAACCTGATTAAGAAACAGTATCCTGAGCTTGCAGAACATATATCAACAACTATATCCCCTATGTTTGCGCTTTCAAGACTTCTTAAATCAGAAGAGCCTGATACAATAACAGTATTCATTGGACCATGTATTGCCAAGAAGAATGAAAAGCAGGAATATAAGGGTCAGGGAAATGCTGATTTCGTACTTACAATTGGTGAATTCAGAGCAATGATGCGGGCTAAAGAGGTAGTTCTTGAACCTGAGGAAAACAGCGACCAGCAGGCAAGTATATATGGTAAAAGATTCGGTAACGGAGGCGGTGTTTCCGCAGCTGTTGCACAGTGTATGCGTGAAGCAGGTGCTGACCCTGATAAGTTCAATATAGAAAAATGTTCAGGTGCTGCTGAATGTAAGAAAGCTCTTACACTTCTTAAGGTAGGAAAGCTTCCTGCAGATTTCATTGAGGGAATGGTATGTGAAGGCGGCTGTGTTGGTGGACCAAGCCGTCACAGAAGCGGAAAGAATCCTGTTCTTGCTGCCAAAGACCGTGACAAGCTGCTCGCCGAAGCAGACGACCGTAATGTTTCAGACAACTTAAGTAAATATGACTTAACAGCATTTTCAATGCACAAATAAAATTAACACAAAAATAGCGCTGGCAATATTCACATTGTCAACGCTATTTTTTTAGTGCTGCTTTTAAAGCAAGCACAACAAGTTTTTCAAATATCACACTCAATACAACAATTATAACCGTCCACGCCAGCAAATCATCCGTATCAAGATATATTTTCGACATATAAAGCATTTGTCCAACAGAACCTTTGGGCATTCCGATAATCTCTGCTGCCACTCCTGCTTTCCAAGCCATACCAGCAGTAACTCTTCCTGCTGATATAAGATAAGGTGAAAGCTGTGGCATGATAATATAACGTATTCTGCGAATCCAAGGAATATGAAATACATCTGCCATTTCCCTGATGCCTTTATCAGCGCTTCTAAGACCTGTCAGCGTATTCTGGTATATAACAGGTACAACTATTAAAAATGCAATGAATACCGACAGGTTCTTTGCCGTAAACCATATAAGACATATAACCACAAAAGATGCAACCGGCACTGCCTTGATTGTAACCATCCACGGCCACAGGATATATTCAACGGGCTTACATATATATGCAAGTACTGCACATATAATTCCACACAATAATCCTGTAAGAAATCCACCAACAATATGATACATTGTAAACCACACAGTTCCTGCAAAATCCGACTCATGCCATATTGTAAGTAATCTGCCAAGCACCTGTACCGGCGTCACTAATATTATCTGCGAATCAATCTTTAATGCGGCTGTTTCCCATAAAATAAGTGCCAGCATTACCGCCAGCACTTTATATATTACATTCAGTATCTTCTTATTAATATTCATAATAGAAATCATCTTTCGGCATACTGCCACCAACTGACTTAGGATTCTGGTCGTATAACACCTGTAAGAATCCCTTAAGCGCATTCTTCATGTTGCCATTAACATAACATACAATATGACACTTAGGAAGAGCCTTCTTAGCTATTGCTGCTGATGCAACAACACCATACTCAGCAATAAGCTGTGCTGTCTCATCAACATTGCTTGATGTATAGGCAACACTTTCGTTGTATTCATCAATAAACTTCTTCAGCTGTTCAGGATATTTTTCAGCAAATTCTTTTCTTACAACGATTACACCTGTAACAATCTTAGAATTATCATTAATCTTTTCCCATGCTTCATTAAGATCCATAACAACTCTTAAATCACTTATCTGAGCGCTTGCTGCTGTAACAAAAGGCTGTGGCAGAACAGCAATTGCACCATCTTCTGACTTTAACTTAGAAAGTGCTTCTGTTGTATCTGAACACCACACAATATTAACATCTTTGTCGGCATCAAGTCCGTTACCTGAAAGAATATATCTTATGGTATATTCCGGCACAGCACCCATTCCTGTAGCATATATAGTCTTACCCTTAAGGTCGCTGATACTGTTAACAGTGTTGCCTCTTTCTACAAGATTAAGAACGCCCAGTGTATTAACAGCAACAACCTGAACCCTGCCTTCCGTCTTGTTGTATATATTGGCTGCAAGATTAGATGGTACAGCCGCAATATCAATCTCTCCGGTTGCAAGTGGTGTTACAAATGCAGATGCATCCGTAGCAAAATCTTCAAATGCATATGTGTTCTTCGTATTGCCATTCTCTGAATCTTTGCGCAGCTTAACCATCCCCATCGCTGTAGGTCCTGCCATAGCTCCGATTCTTATTGTTGTTGTCTCTTCTGTCTGACTCTCACCTTCGTTATTGGCTGATTTTCCTGCACATGCTGCAAATGAAAATACCATAATAACCGAAAGCATAACTGCTAGTAATTTCTTCAACTTATTATTCTCCTCATATATTTAATTAGTATTCCATGAACTCCTGTATATCCCTTAACACATCCTCAATCTCGCCTTCTCCGTCATTAATTGTAAGCTGTAATGGTTTACTGATATCCAGACTGAATAAACCAACTAATGATTTGCCATCAACACAGCTATACCCTGACTCCACATCAAACCCACATGAGTACTTACTAATTGTACTTACAAACCTTTGAACCTTCTCCACAGAATCCAAAAGAATCGTCACTGTCAGCATATTATTTCCTCCACTTCCTCATATTGTAATTCCCATATCAGAGACTAATATACACCATAAAACTTATAAAAACAACCATTAACTAAGACTAAAATATGGCACGGATGCCACAGAAAACGCTTATTTCAGCCATTTTCATATCATCCGTGCCATATTCTGATAATCATCAATTAAAGATTAGTATATCCCATAAGATAGAAATCCACTGCTCTTGCACAGTCTCTTCCCTGTCTTATAGCTTTAACAACAAGCGACTGTCCTGTATGCATATCTCCTGCTGTAAATACGCCTGGTACACTTGTTTCAAATCCGTCTGCTGCTGTCTTTACATTAGTTCTTTCTGTAAGCTCAACTCCAAATGCGTCTGTGACATATTTCTGTGAACCCAAGAAACCTGCTGCTATCAGTACAAGCTCACATGGAAGCTCTGCTTCTGTTCCCTCCACAGGAACCATCATTCTTCTTCCTGTCTTTTCATCAGTCTTAGACTCAAGCTTTACTGTAACAACACTTGCAAGATTGCCCTTCTTATCCTTCTTGAATTCCTTAACTGTAGTTGTATATATTCTTGGATCATGCCCGAACACTGCAATTGCTTCTTCCTGACCGTAATCTGTCTTGCAGACTAAAGGCCACTGTGGCCAAGGATTGCTCTCTGCTCGCTCATCTGGTGCTTTTGGCATCATCTCAAGCTGTGTTACCGACTTGCAGCCATGTCTTATACATGTTCCTACACAGTCATTACCTGTGTCACCGCCACCGATAACAATAACATTTTTATCCTTTGCAGAAATATATCTGCCATCCTTAAGTCCTGAATCAAGAAGACTCTTTGTAGTTGCTGTAAGGAAATCTACTGCAAAGTATATTCCATTTGCATCTCTTCCAGGAGCATTGATATCTCTTGGATTAGCAGCACCACATGCAAGTACTACAGCATCATAATCTGCCATAAGCTTCTTAGCCTTAATGTTCTCACCAACATTTGCATTAGTTACAAACTCAATGCCTTCTTCCTTCATAATATCAAGCTTCCTGTCAATTATATGCTTTTCAAGCTTCATATTAGGAATTCCATATCTTAAAAGTCCACCAATGCGGTCAGCTCTTTCATATACAGTAACACTGTGTCCTCTCTGGTTTAACTGGTCTGCTACAGCAAGTCCGGCAGGACCCGAACCTACTACAGCAATTCTCTTCTTAGTTCTTACCTTAGGAGGATTTGCTTTTGCATAGCCTTTGGCATACGCATGTTCAATAATTGCCATTTCATTCTCTTTGGTACATACTGCCTTGCCATTAAGTCCGCATGTACATGCCTTCTCACAGAGTGCAGGACACACACGGCTTGTAAATTCAGGGAAGTTACTTGTCTTGTGTAACCTGTGATATGCCTGTTCCCAGTTTCCTGTGTAAAGAAGATCATTCCATTCTGGAATAAGGTTGTTAAGAGGACATCCGCTAGTCATTCCCTTTATTGTCATACCAGACTGGCAGAATGGCACGCCACAGTCCATGCAGCGTGAACTCTGCTTTCTCTGCTCATCTTCTGACAGAGGTGTATGAAATTCATTAAAATTCTTTATTCTTTCCTTAGGTGAAACCGCTGTGGCTTCAACTCTTTCATAGTCTAAAAATCCTGTTGGCTTTCCCATGGTGTGCTCCTTTCTACTTTGTTGCAGCGTAGAATGCCTCTATCTGCGCCTGTTCGCTGCTAAGTCCTTTTTCTTCCATCTGTACTATCATGTTAAGCATCTTCTTATAATCATGTGGCATGATTTTCTTGAACTTTGGAAGATATTCTCCGAAGTTGTCAAGTATTTCCTTGCCCTTCTTAGAATTAGTATAAGCAACATGTTCTGTTATAAGCTGCTTTAACTCAAGGACATCGTATTTATTAGAAACTGCTTCCATTGAAACGAGCTGCTTATTAACTCTCTTGTAAAGACTTGTGTCTTCATCAAGAACATAAGCAATTCCACCGCTCATACCAGCAGCAAAGTTCTTGCCAGTCTTACCTAATACTACTACTGTACCACCTGTCATATATTCACAGCCGTGGTCACCAGTTCCCTCAACAACTGCTGTTGCGCCTGAATTTCTTACACAGAATCTTTCTCCGGCAACACCATTGATGAATGCCTTACCACTTGTAGCGCCATACAAAGCAACATTACCGATGATAATATTCTCATCTTCCTTATAAGTACTTCCTGTTGGAGGATATACAATAAGCTTTCCACCTGAAAGTCCCTTACCAAAGTAATCGTTACTATCACCGACAAGCTCAAGTGTAAGTCCCTTAGGAATAAATGCACCAAAGCTCTGTCCGCCAGCACCATTACATTTTACTGTATATGTATCATCATCAAGCTTATCATCAAATCTTCTTGTAATCTCCGCACCAAGAAGTGTTCCTAATGCACGGTCTGTATTGGCAACATCAATTTCAAGACTTCTCTTGCTTCCTGTCTCCATAGCAGACTCAAACTTCTTAAGTAAAATCTTTTCATCAACTGTCTTCTCAAGTTCGAAATCAAATACATTTTTCTTATCATAATGTATCTTCGTCTGCTTAACATATGGATTATCAAGAATCTGTGATAAATCAATCTCTGCTGAACGTCCGCTCTTGGCAACATCCTTCTGCTCAAGCAAATCTGTTCTTCCTACCAGGTCATCAAGTGTCTTAATTCCTAAGTCAGCCATTATCTCACGAAGCTCCTGTGCAATGAATCTCATGAAATTAACAACGTATTCAGGCTTACCTGCGAATCTCTTACGAAGCTCAGGATTCTGTGTTGCAACACCAACAGGACATGTATCAAGGTTACATACTCTCATCATTACGCAGCCCATAGTTACAAGTGGAGCTGTTGCAAATCCGAATTCCTCTGCACCAAGCATTGCTGCGATAGCAACGTCTCTTCCGCTCATTAACTTACCATCTGTCTCAATAATAACCTTATTACGCAGTCCGTTCATTGTAAGAGTCTGATGTGCCTCTGCAAGACCTAATTCCCATGGAAGTCCGGCATTATGTATAGAGCTTCTTGGAGCTGCACCAGTACCTCCATCATAACCAGAAATAAGAATTACCTGTGCGCCCGCCTTGGCAACACCTGATGCAACTGTACCAACACCAGCTTCTGAAACAAGCTTGACTGATATTCTTGCATTCTTGTTAGCATTCTTAAGGTCGTATATAAGCTGTGCCAGATCCTCGATTGAATATATATCATGATGTGGTGGTGGTGAAATAAGTGCAACACCCGGAGTTGAAAGACGAGTCTTTGCAATCCAAGGATACACCTTCTTTCCTGGAAGATGTCCACCTTCACCCGGCTTAGCGCCCTGTGCCATCTTAATCTGAATCTCCTGTGCGCTTACAAGGTATCTTGAAGTAACGCCGAATCTTCCTGATGCAACCTGCTTGATTGCAGAGCATCTATTAAGACCATCCGGACCAACCTTTAATCTGTCAATGTCCTCTCCACCTTCACCTGAGTTAGACTTACCATGAAGCATGTTCATGGCAATAGCCATAGTTTCATGTGCCTCTCTTGATATTGAACCATATGACATAGCACCAGTCTTGAATCTTCTTACGATAGAATCAACACTTTCAACCTCATCAATGCTGATTCCCTTCTTAGGGAACTTAATGTTCATAAGACCTCTTAAGTTCTTAACACCCTCTTCCTTATTAACAAGAGCTGTATATTCCTTAAATGTCTTGTAATCTCCTGTTCTTGTAGCAAGCTGTAACAAATGTATTGTCTGTGGGTTATACAGATGTTCTTCCTTGCCGCTTCTCATCTTATGAGCGCCTGAGCTGTCAAGAGTAGTATCTGTAGAAAGTCCAAGTGGATCAAATGCCTTAGAGTGAAGTGTCTCAACATCTTCCTGAATATCCTTTAGTGACACGCCTTCAATTCTTGAAACTGTACCCTTAAAGTATTTATCTATAACATCTGAATTAATTCCAATTGCCTCAAATATCTTAGCACCCTGATATGACTGGATTGTTGAAATACCCATCTTGGCAGCAATCTTAACAATACCTGTGATAATTGCTTTATTGTAATCATCAACTGCTGCATAATAATCCTTGTCAAGCATATTAAGGTCGATAAGCTCCTGAATACTCTCCTGTGCAAGATATGGGTTAATTGCAGAAGCACCATATCCAAGAAGAGTTGCAAAATGATGGACATCTCTTGGCTCACCACTCTCTAAGATTACAGCCATGCTTGTTCTCTTCTTAGTCTGTACAAGATACTGCTGTAATGCAGCAACCGCAAGTAATGAAGGAATAGCAACGTGGTTCTCATCAACACCTCTGTCTGAAAGAATAATAATATTAGCACCTTCTCTGTGTGCTCTGTCAACCTCAACAAATAAGTGATCGATAGCTCTTTCAAGCGAAGTGTTCTTATAATATATAATAGGAATAGTCTCTACCTTAAATCCTTCAACATTCATATTCTTAATCTTAAGAAGGTCTGTGTTAGTAAGGATTGGATCATTAATTCTTAACTGTTTGCAGTTCTCAGCCTTTTCCTCAAGAATATTACCCTCTGTTCCAAGATAAACAGTTGTTGATGTAACAACCTTCTCTCTTATTGAATCAATTGGCGGATTAGTAACCTGTGCAAATAACTGTTTGAAATAATTAAACAGTGGCTGATGCTTGTTAGAAAGTACTGCAAGTGGTGTATCAATACCCATGGCACCTGTCTGCTCTGTTCCATTAAGCGCCATAGGAAGTATTGAAGTCTTGAAGTCTTCGTATGTATAACCAAATGCTTTCTGGAGTCTTGCTCTTTCTTCCTTAGTATGAACAGGAACCTTCTTGTTAGGAATCTTTAAATCCTTAAGCTGTATAAGATTGCTGTCAAGCCACTCACCATAAGGGTTCTTAGTTGCATATTCTTCCTTAAGCTTATCATCCTCTATAAGTTCGCCCTTAACTGTATCTATAAGAAGCATTTTTCCAGGTCTTAATCTGTCCTTTAACTTAATTCTGCTCTCTGGGATTGGAAGTGCACCAACCTCTGAAGAAAGAATAAGATAACCATCGTTAGTGATATAATATCTTGAAGGACGAAGACCGTTACGGTCAAGCACTGCTCCAAAGTAATCTCCATCTGTAAATGCGATAGAAGCCGGACCATCCCAAGGCTCCATCATTGTTGCATAATACTGGTAGAAGTCCTTCTTCTCCTGTGCCATTGCACCATTATTAATCCATGGCTCTGGAATTGTAATCATAACAGCAAGTGGAAGCGGCATGCCATTCATAACAAAGAACTCAAGTGTGTTATCTAACATTGCTGAATCTGAACCATTAGTATTAACAACCGGAGTAATCTTTGACATCTCATCTTCAAGATATGGAGATGTCATTGTCTCTTCTCTTGCTAACATTCTGTCGGCATTACCCTTGATAGTATTAATCTCACCGTTATGTACCATGAATCTGTTAGGATGAGCTCTCTCCCAGCTTGGGTTAGTGTTAGTTGAGAATCTTGAATGAACAAGTGCAATAGCTGACTCATAATCAGGATTTTCAAGGTCACCAAAGAACTGACGAAGCTGTCCTACAAGGAACATACCTTTGTATACAATCGTTCTGCTTGATAATGAACATACGTAAGTTGTATCTTCTGCTGTCTGCTCAAATACTCGTCTTGCAACATAAAGTCTTCTGTCGAACTCAATTCCTTTAGCTGCATTGGCAGGTCTTTTTACAAATCCCTGCATGATATATGGCATACAGTCAACCGCCTTTTTACCAAGGACATTAGGAAATGTTGGAACATCTCTCCAACCTAAGAATTCAAGTCCTTCCTTCTCAACAATGATTTCGAACATCTTCTTGGCTCTGTTTCTTGCCAGTTCATCCTGTGGGAAGAAAAACATTCCAACGCCATAATCGCGCTCATCTCCAAGCTCAATTCCTAATGGCTTTACGGCTTTCTTAAAGAATTTGTGTGATATCTGAAGAAGGATACCAACACCATCACCAGTCTTTCCTTCTGCATCTTTACCAGCTCTATGCTCAAGATTTTCTACAATGCTTAAAGCATCAGATACTGTCTGATGTGTCTTAATTCCATTAATACTTACAATAGCTCCGATACCACAGGCATCATGCTCAAGTTCAGATCTGTAAAGACCAGGCTGTTTGATTTCATTTTCCATAAGTCTAATCATCCTTTCGTATATTCTAAAGCTTTGCTTGCACATAATATACTCCTGTTTTATAGGTTTTGTAAATATTTTTTTGCTCTAATTGTCTGATAATATAACTATTATCATATTTATTTGTAATTGTCTGATAATTATAAAAATTATCACAGTATTGTCTCTTGAAACACATTGTTATCTACATTTATTATCATCTTATTTTTGTTTAATCTCTACTTGTCCTTAAGCAAAACAGCCAAATTGTGTCTAAATTGTGTCTGATTTTTACCTATCTGTATAAAATTAGTAAAAAAATAAAGTGACAAAACCCTGCATATTAATTTACAAGGTTTTATCACTTTATATTATTAATGATTATCAATTAGTTATTAACAGGTACTCCTCCTATCAGGAAATCAACTGCTTTCTCCTTAACAAAAAACTGTATTTCTGTATGTTCTCCTCCATATTCACCATCAAGTGTCCATGATACAGGCTGTGGTGATTCAAACCTTACAGACTTGGCCTTCCATGTACATACCCAGTCACATTTGCTTAGGTCTTTAGTTATAAAAGCATTAATAAGCGATTGGACTGCTATAGGATTGTTAAGCTCTCTTATCAGGGTAACTTCAAATAATCCATCCTGCAGATTAACATCATTGCCGGTAAGATTCTTTATTCCACCAACTGAATCTGTATTGCTTATCATTCCATATACAAAATTGCCCTCAACATTCATCTCCTCAGAATATACACGCATATACTGTGGTTTAATAGTTGATAAGCTTCTGACTGCTTCAATTACATAAGCCTGATGTCCAAGTATATTCTTAAGATTCTGTGGAGTTCCATAAGAAACCCTTGTAAACGCCCCAAATGCAGCAACATAATTAAATGAGCGTTCTCCATTTACAATTCCTACATCACAAGGAAAACGTTTACCCTTTGCTATATTAACAGCGGCCTTCGTCATATTTCTTGGAATTCCCAGACTCGCAGCAAAATCATTCGTTGTTCCACTAGGAATATACCCTATCGGCGGCTTCTCTCCTTTATACTTAAGAACAGCCGCAACCGTTTCATTAAGAGTACCATCTCCACCACTACATGTTATGACATCATACCTGCCTTCATTATCTAAAATGTGCTGATAACCATCAAGCGGTGCCTTAGTCGGATATACAGTAATCTCATATCCAGCCTTAGAAAACACCTGTATTATCTTCATCAGCTGATTCTTAATCTGAGCTTTTCCTGAGTTTGGATTAAAAACAAACAGCATCTTCATCATAATCACCTGTCCCATTTATCACATAATGCATTAATCTGATCTGTAAACTTAGCCAGATCTTTATTCGTACCACCCTCATTGTGTGTAATAACTGTCATGAGGCGCTTTCCAGCAGCAACAAGTCTGTCAAATACAGTTTTACCACGCTGTGTACTCGTCGTTCTTCTAGTCTTTCTTTCCTTAACACCTTCAGAGATAACTCTGTCTGCAATAAGGTCATAACTTCCGCCTGTATATGGTGCCATGGCATCATAACCATATTCTTCTTTAAGACACTCCGTAAACTCGTCACATACACTGTCTTCGCCATGCACAACAAACACTTTTTTAGGCTTTCTGTCAAATGCATTAATCCAACAAAGAAGCCCATCTTTATCAGCATGACCACTTGAACCCTTAAGCTGTACAATCTCTGCCTTTATCTGTATCGGTTCGCCAAAAAGTTTAATCTCCTCTGCACCATCAACTATTATACGACCTGTTGTTCCAACAGCCTGATAACCGACAAATACAATTGTACACTCTGGTCTCCACAAATTATGCTTCAAGTGATGTCTTATTCTTCCCGCTTCACACATACCTGATGAAGAAATAATAACCTTAGGATTAGGATCAAAGTTAATCTGCTTTGATTCATCACCCGTAGTTGCATACTTAAGTCCTGGAAATGAAAGCGGATTAATCCCCTTTCTTACAAGTTCTACTGCCTCATCATCAAAGCAGCTCTCCACATTCTTAATAAATATGTTCGTCGCTTCAATAGCAAGTGGACTATCCATATATACATCAAAATCTCTGCCAACGAGATTATCTTCTTTAATCTTTCTTATGATATAAAGCAGTTCCTGAGTTCTTCCTACTGCAAAAGACGGAATAACAACATTACCGCCTCTTTCAAATGTTCTCTTAAATATATCAGTTAAATCTTCCACATAATTAGGAGTTCCTCCGTGGCTTCTGTTACCATAAGTTGACTCCATAACTACATAGTCGGCATCCCTGACATGCTTCGGGTCTTTAATTATCGGCTTGTTAATATTACCTATATCACCCGAAAACACAATCTTCTCTGTTACATCACCATTCTCTGTCTTCTCTGTTGCCCATACCTCAATACTTGCTGAACCAAGAAGATGTCCTACATCTGTAAATCTTATCTTAATTCCTTCTGCAATATCATATACCCTGTCATACTCACAGCCTACGAACTGCTTGCAGACATTAACTGCTGCATCCATATCATACAGTGGAACAAATTCCTTGAGTTTTCCACCTGATCTTGCAGCCTTTCTGTTTCTCCATTCAGCTTCAAACATCTGGATATGTGCGCTGTCTCTTAACATTATCTCACATAACTGTGCTGTAGCCGATGTTGAATACACCTGCCCCCTGAATCCATTCACATACATAAGTGGAATAAGACCTGAATGGTCAATGTGTGCGTGTGTCAGCAATATGCAATCCACATCAGATGCCACAACCGGAAGCTCCTGATTCTCATATACATCATTACCCTGTTCCATACCGCAGTCTACAAGAATATTAAGACCTGCCGCCTGTAAGAAATGACAGCTTCCTGTTACCTCATGATCCGCGCCTAAAAATGTTAGTTTCATAATATGCCTCATTTCCGCGTCAACGCTATTTTTTCACGATATTTCTGATGTAATTGTAACATTTTCCTATGTAAAATTAAATACAATCATATATAAAAATTGTATTAATTCTCTGTATATTCTATATCCGTAAATGTAACATCCGCATTTCTCGAAACGAAGAATCCTGCGTATACATGCTTAGGGTCTACGGCTGTCAGCTTAAAATCAAATCCGCCTGTTAAGAACTCTCCATCGCCTAATTTTACTGCATAGCCGTCCGGATTAGACTTTATACATACTTCTACGGTATCACCCGGCTTAAGCTCTCTTCCTGTCACGCTTCCCTGCATAAGCTCGCTGTTCTTTCTTGCAAAACAACTCCATGCCTGGTCTTTATAAGTAAGGTTAAGCGGTGCTGCCGCTACATAATCGCCAAGTACATCGGGCATTTTCTTATCAATATACATGTCATCTCTTACCATAAGCCCAAATGACACCTGATTGTTATAGAAATAATCATTAATTGTCATCTTAGCCTTAAGGGTAAAGTTCACATTTACAGGAATCTTCTTATAGTACATTGCAATTCCGTCTGTAACAGCAGATATCTTGCCATCATTATTCTTAACCGCGATGTGTATTCCCCCTGGAACTTCTTCAAGTATATAATTATCAGATTCCGTTGGCAGAGTTGTAACATCACCGAATACTGTGCCTTTGAATCCATATGCATCTTTGAAGTTCTTGCTGTCAGCAAGCTCATCGCTGAACACTACCGGCTTGTATGAAGCATTTTTTTCAAGATATCTGTTCTTGTCTGGAAGAGGTTCATCTGCCCTTATATTAACTATATTCTCTGAAAGTCCTGATATTCCAGCCTTTTCAAGCTCCTGCATAACAAGGAAAGCATTAACCCTGCCGCCCCATATATTAGTGTGTGTATTGTCAACACTTACTTCTTTATTAGATGGCCATGCGTGAAGATAAATTGTCTCTTCTGGTCCTAACTTATCATATAAAGCCTTTGTCTTTTCAGTCATATCAACACAGACGATTCCAAGGTCTCTTGCAAGGTCACGGACTGCCTGTGAATAATCCCCTCCCTTAAACTGTGCAGCGTCATCAGTTATGTGAAGCTCCTGCTTTGTCCACTCTCCTGTTGCAGTTCTTCTTACAATAGGTGTACACAGTATTGGTGTACATGAAACATCAAGTGCCGGCTTAATATAATTGTCATATAATGATGCTGCAAATGTGCCTTTCTTATCCCTGCCGCCTATCGGGCTTGTATATCTTCCTGCCTCTGTTTTCTCATCATTATGTCCGAATCCTATTATAAGAAAATCTCCTGCTTTCATGCCTGCAAGAAGCTCCTTATAATTTTCTTCCTTAGTGAAGCTTAAACTGCTTCTTCCTGAAAGTGCAAGATTATTAACCTGCACCTTGCTGTTAAGATAACAACCAAGCTTAGTTCCGTATCCGTATCTTGGATAATAGTATTTGTCATCAAAAGAACTTAATGTTGAATCACCAACAACCCATAATGTACTCATCTTATGTCACCTCATTTTTTATTTAATGTTATCAATATGTCTTATTAAGGTAGTTTTCGCGGAGGTGTTCCTCCATCGCAGCTATCTCTTTCTCGAACTCTCTGGCAGATATAAGCAGGCATCCCTGTCCTCTTATAATTACCTGTTCTACACCATCTGATGTTGCCACTGTTACATTATATTTCTTTCCATTCTCATGTGCAAATTTTTCTATATAATGGTCAGCAGTTTCCGCTGTCTTCGTAAATACAACATGAATATTATGAAAATCTATAAACTCCTCATCATGTCCAGGCACTCTGTATGCGTCAAATACCACAATCAGTTCGCATCCCTTCATTGCCTGATAATTACACAGTATATCAAGCAGCCTGCCTCTTGCACTGTCAAGATTGACCTGTGCAAGCTCTGATAGCTCCTTAAATGCATGTATTATATTATATCCGTCAACAAGAAGAAAACTCTTCTTATCTGGATTATATTCAGGTGCTTTAGGAGGGTTTTTAACATTGGCATTACCGCCTGTAACATATCTTCCAACTGCTGTGTCAGCTTTTCTTTTCGATAACTTTCTTCTTTCATTATCGCCTCTGCTGTTAGAAAAATATGTTTCATTCAAGATTCTGTCTACCTCGTCTGTTCCAATCCACTCGTCAGACACTGTTCTTGAAGCCTGCTTTGCAGTCAGCTTAACCTCCCTGTCAGACTGTCCACCGGCAACCCCGGAATCCGTCACGGCTATCTCGACATGTGCATGCTCTCTTACTTCATTCCACGGCACAACATATCCCGAACCGCCTGCACAGAATACTGAATCTACCGGGTTTCTTGTATCACGCTCAGGCTCATAGCCGAATTTTTCAATAACCTCTTCTGTATTATGGCATGGTCTGTAACCTGCCATCTTAAGTGCAAGCCTGCCTGTTCCCTTGGTATAGGCATTGACCTCTGCCTGATAGTTGCCAATCACTGAAACCGGACCTTCACCTGTGATAACAACATTATCACCATCAGCCTCCTGCATGTTAAATGCTGCACCCATTCTCTCGAAGTCGGTCATTGCCCTGCCGACATAATCTCTCTTTACCTCAAGTGAAAACGCGTAGAATGGCTCTAACAATACTGATTCTGCCTGCATAAGCCCCTGCCTTACAGCTCTGTAGGTTGCCTGCCTGAAATCTCCGCCTTCCGTATGCTTTGGATGCGCCCTTCCTGCAACCAGCGTAATCTTCATGTCCGTGAGTTCAGAACCTGTAAGCACTCCTCTATGCATTTTTTCACACAAATGTGTATACACAAGTCTCTGCCAGTTCTTATCAAGTATATCCTCACTGCAATGACATTCGTATCTCATGCCGCTTCCCGGCTCACCCGGTTCAAGCAGCAGATGAACCTCCGCATAATGTCTTAAAGGCTCGAAATGTCCGATACCATACGCCTTATTCTTAATTGTCTCTTTATATACAATGCTTCCTTCACCAAATGTTACATCTACACCAAATCTTGTCCTGATAATATTGGTCAGCACCTCAATAAGCACCGGACCCATTACGCTTACATGTATTTCTTTGAAGTTCTCATCCCATTCAACATGAAGTTCAGGTTCTTCCTCCTCTAGTGTACGAAGCTTTGAAAGAAGTGCCACCGGATCTGTCCCTGCCGGAAGATTAAGCTTGTAATTAAGTACCGGCTCAAGCACAGGTATATTATCCTCTCCGCCTGCTCCAATAAACTGACCTGCCTTAGTCTCTGAAAGTCCTGTCACAGCACAGACAGTTCCGGCAACTGCTTCATTAATGCTTGTAAATTTATCTCCCGCATAGACTCTTATCTGGTTGACCTTCTCATTGCCAATAAGCATTTTTGATTTTAAAGAACCACCGCATACTTTAAGATGTGTAAGTCTTTCTCCTCTGTCATCTCTTGTAATCTTATACACCTTTGCCGAGAACTCTTCGCCGTAATCAGGACAGCTTACATATGTATCAATTCCATTTATAAGTTCCTCAACTCCGTTCATTCTGAGTGCCGAACCAAAATATACAGGAAACATTTTTCGTTCCATAATCATGCGGCTCATAATGGCATCATCAACATGTGCAGATTCAAGAAACTGCTCAAGTGCCTCTTCATGGCACATTGCAACTTCTTCGTAATCTATATTATTAAAATCCACGCATGACTCTGACAACCTGTTCTTTAACTGCTCCATAATTCTTGCCCTGTTCGTTCCCTGCTGGTCCATCTTATTGACAAATATAAATACCGGAATTCCAAGTCTTTTAAGCAGACTCCACAGCGTCTCGGTATGTCCCTGTACTCCGTCCATTCCGCTTATTACAAGAACCGCTGCGTCAAGCACCCACAACGTTCTCTCTGTCTCTGCCGAGAAATCAACATGCCCTGGTGTATCAAGCAGCGTGTATGAACTTCCGTTATAATTATAAGCCGCCTGCTTTGAGAATATGGTGATTCCTCTTGCCCTCTCCATATCCCCTGTATCAAGAAATGTATCCTGATTATCAACTCGTCCTAATTTTCTTATGCTTCCCGCACTATATAGTATCGCCTCTGACAGCGTCGTCTTTCCTGCATCAACATGTGCCAACATGCCGATTGTTATCGGATTACTATGTGCCATATCATTTCCTTTCTCCAAGTTTTATTCCATACCTTCTTTAAGCCATCTCGCAATATTGGTAAAATCAATCTTAAGTTCTCCATTATATATATTCACCGGAACCGGCTTATCAAATCCATATATCACCGGATACACATCACTCTCAAAGAAATACACAAGGACCTTCTCCTGCGCAAAGTCCAGTATCCAGTATTCACGCACTCCAGCCTCCATATACTTGGAAAGCTTCAATGCATAATCCTTCTTCTTGGTAGACGAAGAAACGACCTCCACAACAAAATCCGGTGCACCATATATACCAAATCTCTTAATCTTAGATGTATCGCATACTATTCCTACGTCCGGCTGAACCATAGTCCTCTCATCACAATCAAGCTGTACATCTACAGGTGCTATAAATGGACGACAGTTTCCACCAAGTTCCATAATATAATTAGCAATCTGCCTGTGAATCTCTCCACCAATCGACTGATGTCCGAAAGTAGGCGAAGCCATATCGTAAAAGTATCCGTCAATCAGCTCCACTCTCTGTTCATCAGGCAGTGCCCTGTAATCATCAATAGTGTATTCACCATTCTTTCTTGCCTTATATAATCCACCCGGCTCCCTTACTTCCAACTGTTCATTAAAAACCTGTTCCAGTGCTGTAAGAGTATCATATCGCGGACTCTCTGTTTCCCCAGAAAAAATCTTCTGCACTGTTCCCAGAGGCACCCCAGACAATTCAGCTATCTTGGCATATGAATATCCTTTTTCCTTCTTCTTCTCTTTCATCTCATTAATTGTCATATAACCCTCTCCAATCAAAACATGAGTATCCGTACATGATTAAATATAATTTCTATACTCATTATAAGAGTTGTATATCCATTAGTCAACCAAAATATAGTAAATAAATATCCGTTTTGTAACCGTTTTATTTCCAAGCTTACTGGTTGTAACTTAAATAATGTTAAATATCGCACTTAAGCTTAGCTCACTCACCACATGATTATTCAATAACCTACTAGATTGCCTTATCATCATAATTTCGTAGGTCATTTTTGCACTAAAAAAGAGTTTTATATTCTAAAAAACATACTAAATGACTCAAGTTCCATTAAATAGTAGGTTATTTCTTGGATTTTTCGTTGCGAATTGCTTGAAAAGCAGAAAAAACACCTACTAATCATGCGTAAAACGCAGTTATAGTAGGTGTTGGTATAAAAATTTTTTGAAAAGAATATCTTAGGCAGCATTTTATTAGGTCCAGGAAACAGATTGTATACCATTTTCTTATAATCAGTATAACTCCTTCTCTCCCCACTGCCCTGAATTATCTTTTTATCAGGCTTATTTTTGCGTTAAAAACTGCAAGAAAACACTTGTCATCTACAAAGTAGAAATTATTTAAGGTTATTCAAACATTTTAATAAGCTTAATATCTATGAATATCTACAAAGTAGAAATTATTTAAGGTTATTCAAACGCGCATCTTCACCACGATTGCCTATCTTATCTACAAAGTAGAAATTATTTAAGGTTATTCAAACCTGTGTATATCCCGGAAAGAAGCGTAATCTACAAAGTAGAAATTATTTAAGGTTATTCAAACATTGATTCTATGGAAGATGCAAGTGAATCTACAAAGTAGAAATTATTTAAGGTTATTCAAACAACCTGCCTGTGGATGAGAATGGCCTATCTACAAAGTAGAAATTATTTAAGGTTATTCAAACAGGATGATAGACAACAAGCCATATTACATCTACAAAGTAGAAATTATTTAAGGTTATTCAAACATAATGTAAGCAAAATCTATAATGGAATCTACAAAGTAGAAATTATTTAAGGTTATTCAAACACAGTATTGGATACATCAAACCATTCGAATCTACAAAGTAGAAATTATTTAAGGTTATTCAAACATTATATATATATGTGTTATAAGTATAAATCTACAAAGTAGAAATTATTTAAGGTTATTCAAACCTTAATTCGTCAAATCAAACAAATTATTAAACATATAACCTTATAAAAAGCAATTTATTTGTGTATTATTTCATATTTTATTGAATAACCTTTAAATAATGCTTTATTAAAGCCCATGTTTGCATCATGTAATAATAATAAAATCTTTTTCATCATTTTTTGCATATCCAAACCTTAGTACTTCACAACTTGAAGATAATTTAAAGATCATAACACTGTCTTCCTGACTAAATCTCTTCTCATACTTATTCTTCAAATCACTGATTATATTATCTAATATTCTAGTGCTATTGTCAATTTCAAAAACCGAATACTGTATCCTGTGACCGAATTTAGACAAATATTTTGCAAAATTTGTTCTTAATTTATCATCCGAAATATCGTAACTTACTATTATCATTTTCACCTCTAATGAATTATAAACACAGGTATCTCACTTACACTTTTTCTTTTCATAAAAAATCTATAATATTGTTGAATGTATAAAAATATATCATCTTTATATTCCAATATTGCATTCATTAAGAACTGTATATATTGCGGATTAGACTTATATTTTAAGCACCATCTATTATTAATAACTTCGAAATCATTTTCTTTACATTGTCCAAGATTTATTGATTTTCTTACCTGATAATCAACAACCGGTCTTATTGGTTCCATCAAGTCACAAACCAATGATTTTCTCATGTAAAAGCATTTATGAAATACCCCGTAATATGTGTCAAATCCATAAACCTGCAATATGGCATCCACAATATTAAACAGCATGGTATGTAAGATTGTCCTGACTTCCATATAACTTATGAAAATATATAGAAGCCGGACAAAATATAAAATCATTTAAGTTAGAAATAATTATGATATCATCCATTATTCATACCTTTTATTCTGTATAAAATCCAACCATTCAGCATGAGGTAATTTCAGGCAGTTCCTGTCAAAACCATCTTCTGTCCACTCAGACTTTATCTTTAACACCTCATATAATCCCTTAAGCGCTATACAATATGCACCATTTGCATCTGCATCTTTTGGCATCTTGCATTCTTTATCATCTGATTCTTTATAATTATCTGAGTCAAAAAATTCTCCTTCATCATTGATTACAGGTGATATTATTTTATCGTAACTTATTCCATTCTCCTGTTCCTCGGCTTCAGTATAACTGTTTCTCATCTGAACTGTAAGTTTATATAAAGATAACAGTTGTGCAAAGAATTCAGACTTTTTATCTTCATCCATCTTCTCCATATCTATCCTTATATCATGTCCATCAGCATAATTAATTTCATTATCTTCTAATAATAATTTTATTGTTTCTGTAAGATTTATTGATTTTGTTTTGCCTGTTCTCCTTGCATTGTTGAATTCACTCTGCAGTCTCTCACCATTGGTATATACTGTCCATTGTGTCTTACCCATGGTAATGTTGTAGGTATCAAAATTATTATAATCAAATCCGAAACTGAACATGTCTTTTTCGGCACAATATCTTATTTCATCAAATTGCATAAAGAACTGTTTTCTTGAAGCATTTGTTGAAATGCTCTTAAAATTAAATGCACTGATAAATCCGGTTGACGGATCTATTTTTGATGTAAATGCAGCAGGTACATAAAATATTACTCCACATTGTTTCCCAAGATTTTTTATATTATCTGGTACATATGTCAATTGATATCCTTTTAACAGTCCCCCTGGTTCATCTACAGATTTTTCTTTAGAAGCAAAATAATTCAGCTTATTAATAAGCATACTCTCGAACTTCTGGTATACCTGTCGTTCAACTTTAAAACGACCTCGCTTAAATCCATAATTCAAATCTTCCATAGCAATTATTGCATTATACTCAACTATAAGCATTGCTATCTCATGAACTACCCCCGAAATATATCCTTCTTTCAACTCTTTAATATTTCCTATAGATTTCCAGTTCTTTCTCGCATATTCTCTGGTCTTTTCCTTCTCAACCAGCTTCTTCTTATAATCATAATTATTCAATATATTATAACTTTTCTGTTTAACTATATTTCCATGAGAATCTATAACAGAAATATATATAAGATTACGCTCACCCCTGTCAATTCCAATAACATGTATATCATCATTTTGTGCTATATATTTTACAGCCATATCATTTACATTATTTCGTGCTGTCACTTTATAGTTAATAGTAATTGGCGTATGTATAAAATATTTATCAACTGTATATCTGTAATCTTTAACAATATCCTTTTGGGCAGTCCTGACCTCTACTTTATCAAGATATTCCTTTGCAGCTTCTGACAAGTCACTTTCTTTAATATATCCATTATACATTTTATAAATTTCATTATATATATCATCTGGAATCGGTATTCTTACAACATCACCATTATCAAGCTGATTTTTATATGTCTTATTAACTAATACAGAATCTTTTTTATGCTTAACTGGATTTTTTACGCTTGCCCTTCTGTAAAACAATTCAGCCTGTCCATTTAATTTAATAATGATATCCTTAAGATTTTCTTCACTAAAAATGTTCTTGAAATACATAGTGTGAAGATTTTCTTTTCCTGTACTGTTCTCTGCGAAGTCCTTATTATAAATCTGAAATAAATATATCTTGCCTTCCTCATCAAGCTTATTAATATCAGCTTCACTTATATAAGTCCAGTCAATTCTATACCCCTGCATTTCAACTTCACGGTAGAATTCACTTATATCGCTATAACTATCAGTTGCAGAGAATTTAAATTCATATTTTCTCCATTCCGCATGTTTCTCTATGCTGTTCTTAAAATAATCAATTAAATCCCTACAAAAACTGATATCAAAATTCTCACTTGTCTTAATATGTTTGTGTGCATTATAACCGGAAATTATATAATCAGATGGCTTAAATGTTTCTATTCCTTTCTTTGATAAGAACACTTTAGGAAGCATTTTATTCGCCCCCGGCAACAGATTATATACCATCTTCTTATAATCATTATCGTTCTTTTTATCAGAATTTCCCTGTATAATCTTTTTATCGGGTTTATTTTTAGCATTAAAAATTGCCAGATAATACTTATTATCTCTTATTAAAATTATTGCATTATTATCAAACTCTTTACTCTGCGACCAACCATTAGCAAGTGTAGGACTTTGAAAATTAAGTTTTATTTTCTTAGAATTGTATGGTTTCTGTGTAACATAATTTCTCACCCTGTTATATAATGGCACTATATTTTCTAATATATTATAGATATCGTCTATATCTGAATAAAACATTTCATCTCTATCCAGTACTTCATCAACAATAAATGCCTTTGCCCAATGATACATGTTCATATACATATCAAGCCTTTTCTTCATTTCATCAGCTTTTTCTTCGCTCTCAATCAGACTTATATGATCATCGTATTCCAAATGTGCTGTTTCTGTATCAGTTATTATATTACTAATTTCCCTTATATATTGCTTAGCATTAGAATTTTTAAATTCATTTCGTTCTTTTTCATCTATATATTTCTCAACTAAATCATTAACATCATTAATACTCTTATATTTATCTTCTTTTACAGCTTTTTTAACTTTTTCTTCTTTAGACTTACCTTTTGCATGTATATTTTCATTATAAAAATTTTCAACGCAGCCTGTAATTAAATTCCAGTTACCACTCATAAAACATGATAATGTCTCATAAAAATCTTTTGATATATATATTCTTTTCTCATCTAATTCATCATATTTATTAACGATATCTTTCAGTTTTCCAATTATATTGCCTTTTTCTGTTTCATCAATAAACGCATTAACAGCATTATATACGCTCATATCATCTTCAAACATTTTAGGTACTTCAAATGAAGTTGATGTATACGCAAGGATTTGCTTATGCAGCTTACGCATTTTGAATAAATTGTAATTATTCTTTGTCTGCTGGCAATAAAGATTCATATGTGCATTAACCACACCACATATTTCATTGTAAAAGTCTATTCCTGACTGAATTAATACCATGTTATAAAAATCCGGATTAAATATCTGATTCAATTCCCAATCACCCATTTTATCCTGATTATTTTTTTCAATTACTTCTATTTCGTCCAATGCCTTTTCTGAGATTTTCTTATATGATGTCATATTAGCAAGAAAAATCAAAGAATTTTCATGCACAATTCTATAAGCTATAGATGTAGAAACAGCCTCTTTGGTAAATACATTTTTTCTCTTTTCAAAAAAATCCGTAAAATATGTGCTAAAACCATTAAACAATGCTAATGTTTCCAGTTTGCAAGCTTTGTCTTTAACATCATATTGATTATAATTTTTAATAAAATTTGGCAGTATCTCTTTCAAAAGCTTTGCGTTAAATATATTTTTGTAATTAGAATCTGATTGCAGATGTGTGCATATCTGTTCTCTCATTTTGCTCTGCTCTTTTTCTAATGCTTTCTTATTATCTTTTGATGGACTTGACTGAACCAAATTCATTAATTCAAAAAGCAGAGTAAAATCTAGATCAGTTACACCTGATAATGATTTATCTATATATTCTCTATAATAATCATCCATTATATTTTTTAACTCTGTGCTTTTCTCTTGTCTTAACTCATCTTCCTGGATAAGTCCATTCTGTATTATATGCTCCTGTGTATGCCCAACAGGTCTTAATTCATTCCTTAGTGTCTTTGCTACTGGTATAACCCCCACAAACTCTCTGTAAACTATGCTACGATTTCCATTCATATAAATATCCTCCTTTACTATGTTCAATTTTTATAAAGTGATGTAATATATACTCGATTATATTTAAAAAAATAACGCTTCCTATGCGTTACCTTTTAACAAATCACTTTAATCTACCTAAAAGTAGAAATTAATTTTATTATATTAACTTCTTATATATCCGTCAATATTATTCTTTAAATATATTTTATAGATTATATTGACATATTCTCTCTGTATTATTATTATATATTACACATTGGTGCATCATTTTATATTTTAACTATATCTCACATATGAAACATTTAAGAAAGGCGACATATGAATAATAGCAACCGCACTACTCACCAGAAAGATGTCTCCCTTAAGACTTTCTGGCGTGATAATGAACATTTTGCAGATCTTTTCAATGCTACTGTCTTTAATGGTAAACAGGTGCTTAAACCTGACAAACTTACAGAAATGGACACTGATGTCTCTGCTACAATTCATTCCAAAAGTTACAATGAATCTATTACCAGAAACAGAGATGTAGTAAAGAAGATGTCTGATGGCGTTGAGTTCAATATTCTTGGTCTTGAGATTCAAGACAAGACCCATTATGCCATGCCTCTAAGAACTATGACTTATGATGCACTCGGCTACATAAAAGAATATAATGATATCAAAAAACATCATAAGCTGAATAAAGATTCTTTCAGTTCTCATGAAGAATTTCTTTCTGGAATTAACAAGTCTGACCGTTTCCACCCTATAATAACGCTCGTTCTTTACTATGGTGAGTCGTTATGGGATGGTCCTACCTGCCTGTCTGACATGATGATTTCCATGCCTGATAATATCAAGGCTTACTTCTCCGACTATAAGTTAAATCTGGTTCAGATACTTGATTCTGATAAATATACATTTTATAATGAAGATGTAAGAGATGTGTTTAATATTATAAGGAACATATATAATGATGATTTCGATTCAATATATCGTGAATATGAATCCCGCAATGTAGATATTGATGTAATGGAACTGATATGTAACATAACCTCAGTTCCAAAGCTTATGGACTTATGTACAGATACTGAACAAGGAGGGACTGTCAATATGTGTGAAGCAATGAAACGATTTCAGGCTGAATGTGAAAGCAAAGGTATGAAAGAAGGTATCGATTCCGAAAAAGTCAACTCTATCATCTCCATGCTAGAATTCGGCATAACCAAAGAACAGATATTAACCAGGTACACTAAAGAGGATTTAGAAAGAGCAGAAGCTGCTATAGCTGATAAGAACTAACACCATACTAATAATATTAAAGCCAGTTAATCTAGCAATTAAGATTAACTGGCTTATTTTATCTGATACTTTTATAGATTTCTGGTCTTCTGTCCCTGAACAGGCCCCAGCTCATGCGAAGGTCGGCATCTGCGTCAAGGTCGGATTCCCCATAGACAATTTCTTCCTTGTCTCTTGATGCATGTGTCACTATCTCGCCTGTTGCATCTGTTACAAATGAAGAACCATAGAATATAAGTGATGACTCCTGATGTCCGTTGGCTTCAGACGGTGTAACCTTCTCCTCACCGATACGGTTGGCAGCTACTACAGGAACTATATTGCACGCTGAATGTCCCTGCATACATCTTCTCCAGTGCGGCATGCTGTCAACCTCAAGAATCGGCTCTGAGCCAATCGCTGTCGGATAGAAAAGGATTTCTGCTCCCTGTACCGCCATTCCTCTGGCTGTCTCTGGAAACCACTGATCCCAGCATATTCCTACTCCAATTCTCGCATATCTTGTATCCCACACCTTAAAACCTGTATCTCCCGGTGTGAAATAGAACTTTTCCTGATAATAATGGTCATCAGGAATATGTGTTTTTCTGTATATTCCAAGAACACTTCCATCTGCGTCAATAACTGCAACAGTATTATAGAACACATTTATATCTCTTTCATAAAAGCTTATTGGAAGCACAACCTGTAACTCGGCTGCCACTTTCTGAAAATGTTTCACAGCCGGATTGTCATCAACAGGTGTTGCAAATGCGTAATAATCATAATTTCTCTCCTGACAGAAATACTGTCTTTCAAAAAGTTCAGGAAGCAGTATTATCTGTGCACCGTTAGCTGCCGCTTCACGAACCATTTTATCAGCCTTTGCAATGTTCTCTTCTACCGACCGTGAACACTGCATCTGTATGCCTGCATACTTTACATTTCTCATATTATCCCTCCATTCTTGCGCTGTTTTCTGCATATCACAAGTTTGTGCAAAGCACAAACTTGAGTGTAAAATATTGAAGATATTTTACACAGGAATCTGTTGTGTAATACAGTGGATATTGCCTCCACCGACTATTATATCTCTTGCATATATCCCGACTATCTTTCTGTCAGGAAATGCTTCTTTAAGCACATTTACCGCAAGGCTGTCCGCCTCGTCATCAAATTGCGGCACTATGACTGAGTCATTGGCAATATAGAAATTAACATAAGACGCAGCAAGACGCTCGCCTGCTTCTCTCATGTCCTCGCCTTCCTCAAATTCAAAGCCATTAAGTTCTTCCTCAGTTATGCACACAGGTTTCTTAGGAATAAGCATTTTTCTTACTTTAATGTGTCTTCCTTTGGCGTCAGTTACATTCTCTAGAACAGAAAGACAAGCCTTGCTCATCTCGTACTGCGGGTCATTCTCATCATCTGTCCATGCAAGCACGACCTCTGCTGGTGCTGTAAATGCGCATACATTATCCACATGTTCGTTAGTCTCATCATTATATATTCCACAGGGAAGCCAGATTATCTTGCTTACATTGCAGTACTGCTTTAATTTATCCTCAATCTGTTCCCTGCTAAGCTGTGGATTTCTTCCTTTACTCAACAGACAACTTTCAGTAACAAGCATTGTTCCTTCGCCATCTGTATGTATTGAACCACCTTCAAGAACAAATGGTGCTGCATTATATCCCTGACAGCCAATATAAGACATAAACTGTCCGGCTACAAGGTTGTCATTGTCCCAGTCCGCGTACAGTCCGTCATATGTTCCGCCCCACGCATTAAATTCCCAGTTAATTCCACGCAAATCACGCGCTTCATATGGTGTATCCACATTTCCACTCACAACGAATGTAGGACCTGTATCTCTTGCCCATGCATCGTCTGTATCCATGACTACAAGCCTGACCGTTTCCGGGAGCATCTTTGCTGCTTCCTCTTTTCTACCTTCTGATACAATCATGTATACCTGCTCGCTTTCACTGATTACAGACGCTATCTGTGCAAATGCTTTCTTAGCCGCCTTTGCTCCATAAGCCCAAGACCCCGGTCTTTCTGGCCATATCATAATGCAGCCCTGATGTTTTTCAAATTCAGCAGGCATGCGAAAACCATCTGCTGCCGGAGTACTGTTAATATAATCCATATCTATAATCTCCCTTTGAAATCTTCATAGCCAAAATGCTTCCATACCTTACATTCCCCATCACTATCCATAATTACAATATCCGGCAGTGGGATTCCGTTAAATGTGTTGTTCTTAACCATTGAATATATAGCCATATCTTCAAATACGAGTCTGTCCCCGACATTGATTTCCCTGCCGAATTGATAATCACCTATGATATCTCCTGCAAGGCATGTATAAGATGACAGTCTGTATCTGTATCTTCCATTCTTCGCCGGTTTCCATATGCCTTCTTTTACGTCCATATCAAAATCAATCTCTATGTCCTTATCAATTCCATACTCATCTTCCATGTCCGATATTTTCAATCCACCACGAAGAGGCGGTGTATATGGCATTTCAAGTACATCTGGCATATGACACGCTGCAGATGCATCAAGTATAAGAGTTGTTATTCCATTTTCAACCTTATCAAGCACTGTAGTCACAAGATATCCTGCATTAAGTGCAACAGCTTCCCCCGGTTCAACATACACCTGTACGTCATATTTCCTTCTTACATGACTGATACATTTTTCAAGAGTTTCAATGTCGTAATCTTCACGGGTTATATGATGTCCGCCGCCAAAATTAACCCACTTCATATCTTTCATGAGAAATCCGAATTTCTCTTCAACAGCCTTTAATGTTGCCTCTAAGTCATCTGAATTCTGCTCACATAATGTATGAAAATGTATTCCTTCCATACCTGATAACACATCCGGTTCTTCCTTAAGAGCGGCTTTCAGGTTCTTAAGAGTAACTCCAAGTCTGCTGCCCGGCGCGCATGGGTCATATATTGCATGGTCACCCTGTGTAGAAAACTCTGGATTAACACGAAGTCCAAAGCTTACTCCCGCCGCAATACATCTTGCTTTATGCTTCTTTAACTGTGAAACTGAGTTAAAGACAACATGGTCACATATATTTACAAGCTCATCCATATCCTCATCAGTAAATGCCGGTGCAAATACATGATTTTCTTTTCCCATACACTCAGCACCAAGTCTGGCTTCATATATTCCACTTGCCGTAGTTCCGCTTATATATTTCCCAATCAGCGGATATTCTGCATATGCTGAAAATGCTTTCTGTGCCAGCAGTATGTGGCAGCCGGTATCTTCTTCTACTTTATGAAGTATCTCAAGATTATGAATAAGCATTTTTTCATCTATTACATATGCCGGTGTCTTTAACTCATCAAATCTCATAATTAACCTCTCTTTTTAGTCTACTAAAACAGGATTTTCATCGACAACCCATGGGAGACCGTACTTATTAAGCGCATCCATGTATGGATCCGGATCAAATTCATCTGTTGTGAATACTCCCGGCTTATTCCAGAGTCCCTTTGCAACAAGCATTGTACCAATCATAGCAGGTACGCCTGTTGTGTATGAAATAGCCTGTGAACCTACCTCACGGTAACATTCCTGATGGTCGCACACATTGTAAATATATACCTTCTTCTCCTTGCCGTCTTTGATACCTGTGAAGATACAGCCGATATTAGTCTTACCTACTGTTCTTGGTCCAAGTGAAGCAGGGTCTGGAAGAAGTGCCTTTAAGAACTGGATTGGAACAATCTCCTGTCCGTTGAATTCAACCGGGTCAGTTCTTAACATTCCGACATTCTCAAGGCATTTCATATGTGTAAGATAGCTCTGTCCAAATGTCATGAAGAAACGTATTCTCTTAACATGCGGAATATTAGCAGCAAGTGCCTCTATTTCCTCATGGTGAAGCAGGTACATATCCTTCATTCCTACTCCCTCAAAATTGTACTCTCTCTTTATTGACATAGCAGGAATCTCAACCCAGTGACCATCCTCCCAGTATGAGCCGGGTGCTGATACCTCACGAAGATTAATTTCCGGATTAAAGTTAGTTGCAAACGGATATCCGTGGTCACCACCGTTGCAGTCTAATATATCAATTGTGTGTATCTCATCAAAATAGTGTTTCTGTGCATAAGCTGTGAATACGCTTGTTACACCCGGATCAAAACCAGTTCCTAAAAGTGCTGTAATTCCGGCTTCTTTATATTTTTCTCTGTAAGCCCACTGCCATGAGTAGTCAAAATATGCTGTAAATCCAAGACGCTTGCATCTCTCCTCATATACCTTTCTCCACTCAGGATTGTCTGTATCCTCACACTCATAATTAGCAGTATCAACATAAGGAACTTTACATGCAAGGCAGGCATCCATAATCGTAAGGTCCTGATATGGAAGTGCCACATTAAGAACTACATCTGGCTTGAATTCATTGATAAGTGCAATAACCTCATCTGTGTTGTCAGCATCAACCTTTGCTGTTGTGATGTTAGTACTTGTCTTACCCTTCAATTCGTCTGCTAATTTGTCACATTTGCTCACTGTTCTGCTCGCTATGCACAGGTCTGAAAACACCTCGCTCACCTGACATATCTTTTGGATTGCTACTGAAGCAACTCCTCCGCAACCAATTACTAATACTCTGCTCATCTTTCTTCCTCCTGTTCTAATAATTCTTCAACATACTTTGGCAGCATGAATGCACCTGTATGAAGATTAGTTGTGTAATATTCTGTATGTATATTTCTTCTCTTCCACTCTGCCGGCTTGAAATCCTTAAGCGGATGATATTTCTTTGACGCAAATCCAAACAGCCAGTATCCTGACGGACTTGTTGGTATATGTGCCTGATACACGCGGCTTATTGGAAATGTGTGGAACACCTTCCTGTGCATGCTTCTGCATGCATCCTCATCCTCATCATAGAAAGGACTTCCATGCTGGTACACAAGTATTCCGTCCTCCTTAAGCGCCTTATAACAGTTACCGTAGAATTCTCTTGTAAACAGTCCCTCACTCGCACCAAACGGGTCTGTTGCGTCATTAATTATAAGGTCATACATATCCTGCTTGGAGCGTAAGAACCTTAATGCATCTGAATTATAAATGTGTACTCTCTCATCTTCTAATCCTACTGCCGTCTCTGGAAAATACTCCCTGCATACATCAACAAACATGTTGTCCTGTTCAACTATGTCAATATTTTCGATATTGTCATACTGTAACAGTTCCTTTGATACACCTCCGTCACCGCCACCGATTATCAATACATTTTTAACATCTGGATGGACTGACATTGGCACATGCACCACCATCTCGTTATAGATGAAACAATCCTGTTCTGAAAATATAACACTTCCATTAAGTGTCAGGAATTTTCCGAACTCTGGCGACTGAAATACATCTATTCTCTGATAGTCGCTCTCGCCAGAAAACAGTTGTTTTTCAACCCTGATATCAAACTTCACATGTGGTGAATGAAGTTCTGAAAACCAAAATTCCATAGAAACTTTCTCCCTTCTATATTTTACCGATTAAACAAATCGGACATTTACATTCTTAATACATTCAGTGTCTGCAATGTTGAATCTTCCATTCCCTGCATTGAACAGCCCTTCTCTACTGAATACTGAATATAGTCTATTATCTCGTCTGTAATTTCTTCACCCGGCGCAAGTATAGGAATTCCTGGCGGATATGCCATTACGAACTCCCCTGATATATATCCTGCTGCCTCACGGATTGGAACTTTAATCTTATCGGCATAGAAGGCTTCCTGCGGTGAAGCAAGTACCCTTGGAAGCAGCATTTGTCTGTCTACTTCAAAGCGTTTTTCTTCTTTTGAATACAGACGGCTGATTTCAGCCAATGCTCCGACAAGTCTTTCTATATCCTGTATTCTGTCACCAATTGATATGTACGCCATTATATTTCCAATGTCGCCGAATTCTATCTGGATATCATACTCATCTCTTAAGATATCATACACCTCAATTCCATCAAGTCCAATATCCCTTGTATAAACACAAAGCTTGGTAACATCATAATCATAGACTGTTCCACCATTAATCAGTTCTTTTCCGTATGCATAATAACCGCCTACCATATTAATCTCATCTCTTGCATACTGTGCCCACTCACTCACCTTTGCAAATGACTGTCTGCCGCGCAGGGCAAGATTTCTTCTTGATATATCAAGGCTTGTCATAAGAAGATATGACGCGCTCGTTGTCTGCGTAATATTAATAATTGTCTGTACATAATCAGCATTCATACCATTATTGGTAAGAAGGATTGAACTCTGCGTAAGCGAACCTCCTGACTTATGCATTGATATTGCTGCAAGGTCTGCTCCTGCTTTCATTGAATTCATAGGAAGGTTGTCACCAAAATACAGATGCGTTCCATGTGCCTCATCGGCAAGCACCTTAAGCCCATATGAATGTGCTATATCACATATTCCTTTAATGTCTGAACAGATTCCATAATATGTAGGATTGTTCACCAAAACCGCCACCGCATTCGGATGCTCCTGTATTGTCTTTTCAACCTGCTGCACAGTTACTCCAAGCACTATTCCAAGCTTTGCATTAATTTCTGTATTAAGATAAACAGGAATCGCACCACACAGAATCAATGCATTAATTACGCTTTTATGCACATTTCTTGGAACGATAATCTCATCTCCAGCCTTACATACAGATAACACCATGTTCTGTACTGCCTGCGTAGTTCCTCCTACCATGAAAAATGCGTGTTCTGCCCCAAATGCTTCTGCTGTGAGCTCCTCTGCCTCCTTGATAACAGAAACAGGGTGGCACAGGTTATCAAGTGGCTTCATTGAATTAACATCTATTCCAACACATCTTTCTCCAAGTAAATCTACCAGTTCTGGGTTGCCCCTTCCTCTCTTATGTCCCGGAACATCAAACGGAACAATTCTTTTCTTTCTGAATTTCTCAATTGCTTCGTAAAGCGGCGCACTCGCCTGTCTTTTTAAGTCCATAATCTCCCCCTGTTCTCATTGTTGTCTATGCTTCTATTCTCATCGCTGCTCGCGCAAAAAGGCGTGATTGATTTAAAATCAATCACGCCTGTATAATCATATTCTATCTTCTTTTTGATTACTGTATTGCCAAATACAGAAAATCTGACCTTTCAGAGTTTATCCAAGTAAGTCACTGTTACCGCTCTTATTGACCGTTTCACAAGATGATATGCTCTCTCGCATGATAATTTTAAAATCAACTTATAAAATTTGAGCTTCTAACTCAATCAATAATGTGTGCCCTCGTCACACTCGGCAACCGACCCGCCCGTCCGCAAGGCTTAACATGTAATCATGTGGTCTGTATTTGCGATATCTTTTTATATCCAAAATACCTTTAAAATATAATATAACTGTCTGCTGGTGTCAATAACATTTTTTATATTTACTTCATATTTTACCTGAACTTTTCGAATATATTACATTATTAACCCTGAAACCTAAAGACATTATTTACTTTTTATTTGTTACCATACAACTTCCGTGCTACCGCAAATGCTTCCTCAGGAATCCCCATTTCTCTATACATTTCCTTCCAGTCTTCTGTAAGTTGTCCTTTTAATTCAAGCTGTGTTTTCCTGTTTATACCCGAAAATACCCCAAACCATTTACGGACATCCGGATTGCTTTTGTAAAAGCTGCCACCCTCACGCTTTATCTGCATATCCATAACTGCTGTTATCTGTAACATAAGATGCAATTCACCGGTTACATCAGACGCCTCCATGAGAACATCAGGTCTTTTATTGTAAAAGTCCATAAAGTACTGCATAGCACCCTTTGTATCCTCTTTTGCAAGAAAAGACGACAAAACTGCTTTCAGCTCCCTTGTTTCGGCTTTTTCGCCAACCATTCCAACCTTGCATTCCTTTACCTTGATATTGTTTACTCTCACCCACACAAGCAATAAGAATTCAGATATAAAGCCAAACACACGCCTGTGGTATGAATCCTTATCAGTCTCCATATCAATGCGTTTCTGAACCTCAAAGAATATCGTAAACAGCCACTCAGCATATTTATCAAAAAGCTCTTTAGAAGTGACTATCATATTTCCAAAATATGTCTCATTGCCATTAACAAGCTGTATAAATGTATCATAATACTCGGGATATAATTCCTTAATAACTTCACCTGTCATATCAAGCGCAGTTACATTATGATTAGCAGAAAATCCGTAATGATATGAATTATTAAGAACGACTCTCTTGGTTGTAACAAGTTCGTACTCCTTAAAAATCTGCTCATACTGCTTTTCATTCATAATATGCTCGTTCTCATCAATAAGATATCTTCTGTAATGGCATGTTCCAACATAATTAATATCATGCACATTTTTCCATATCCAGTATAATCCTGTAAGTTCACTATAATAACCGTTAAGAGCCGATATATTATCTCCTGTATCGTCCCTGAGATACCCCAGTGGTGAATTAATTGCTGTACCTACCTGAAGCGGCACATACATATTATCATCAGGCTTTGTAAAATGTTTATGTGTAAGTGTGTAAATTGTTAAGTCCATATTCACCCTTTATGCCAGAAATCCACAGGCTCATACTCCTGCAGTTTTGCAAGAAATCCAAGTTTTCCAAGCTCCTCCTGAATTAAATCCAGCGTCTGTTCGTCATCCGCAACAATTGTATGATAATGATATCCTGATGTCACATTCATCAACAGGCTGCTCTTTCCATTTGCAATTTCCTCAAGATATTTCCTGATATCACGCCTTGAATGAATATTCATCTCCGCTCTTATAACACCATATACCTTGTGATACACAAAAACGTCTCTTATCCATCCACCCATGTCAACTATTGCTCCAAGCTCTGCTTCCACCTCATCATCTTCATGTTTAACCTTAAGTATGCGGCTGTACTCCTGCTTATCATTAAGCACATAGCCTCTGTTAGTTGAGAAAACATCTATATTCTTCGCGCGGATAAGCGCTATATCCTGCACTATAACCTGCCTGCTTACATCTAATATCTGTGCAAGCTGTGTACCCGGCACAGGACTTGACGAATGTTTTAATATATCTACTATCTGATTTCTTCTCTCTTCTCCATTCATTGCTACAACTCCCCGGTTCACCCCGACAATGATTACTCCTGTACAGGATGAAGATTTTTTAATGAAATGTCCATAATTGGTGCAGAATGTGTAAGTGCACCACTTGATACAAAGTCTACACCAAGGTCAGTAATTTTTGCAATGTTTTCTTTAGTTACATTTCCAGAAACTTCAACTAAAGCTTTTCCACCAATTATATTCATAGCCTCTCGCATATCCTCATGACTCATATTATCAAGCATAATAATATCTGCGCCTGCCTCAACAGCTTCACGTACCATTGAAAGGTTCTCAACTTCAACTTCTATCTTTCTTACAAATGGTGCATATTCCTTAGCCATTGTAACTGCCTGCTTAACTCCGCCTGCAGCACCTATATGGTTATCCTTAAGGAGTACTCCGTCTGTAAGATTATATCTGTGGTTATTACCACCTCCGATTCTGACAGCATACTTCTCAAATATACGGTTATTAGGTGATGTCTTTCTTGTATCAAGAAGCTTTGTCTTAGTTCCTGCAAGCAGCTTCGCAACACCATTAGTATATGTCGCAATTCCACTCATTCTCTGGAGATAATTAAGTGCTGTTCTTTCTCCACACAGAAGAACTCTTATATCTCCTCTTACAACTGCCATCTTCTGACCTTTCTTAACCTCATCCCCGTCTTTTGCAAAAAATGTAATCTCTACATCTTCATCAAGCAGTTCAAATGTTCTTGCAAATACCTGCAGACCACATATTATTCCATCCTGCTTGCATATAAGCTCGACTTCTCCAAGTTTTGGTTCTGGCATAACACTGTTAGTTGACACATCCTCACTTGTAATATCTTCTTTAAGTGCTCCAAGAATGAGCGGATCCACATTTAACTTTAAAGTAACTTTATCAAACATATCATTTCTCCATTTCTATATATTATGCGTAATTCTTCTTCTGGCTTTCTTCATAGGCTTTATCTGCCTCTTCAATCTTTTTATTGACTAATTCTGCATATTCTCCGTCAATTTTCGACTCATCTGCATATTTTTCTGCATCAAATGTATCAAAATATGTAATCTCATCCTGTGTCGGTTTTACAACTGCATTTTCAGTAATATCAAGTGCTGCCCTCTTTGCAAACACAAGACTTTCAAGAAGTGAGTTGCTTGCAAGCCTGTTTCTTCCATGAACTCCGTTGCAGGCTGTCTCGCCTATTGCATACAGGTTATCCATTGTTGTTCTGCTCTCATGGTCTACCTTAATTCCTCCCATGAAATAGTGCTGTGCAGGAACAACCGGAATACACTCTTTTGACGGGTCATATCCCTTATCAATACAATACTGCACTATATTAGGAAAATGCGTTTTTAATTCTTCTTCAGATATTGTCCTTAAATCTTCCCATACAAAATCTGTATTGTCCTTTGCCATCTGTTTTCTAATCTCTTCTGTAAGCAGGTCTCTTGGAAGCAGCTCATTAACAAATCTTTTTCCATTCTTATCATAAAGCTTTGCGCCTTCGCCTCTTACTGATTCAGATATAAGAAAGCTCCTGTCTTCCTCTTTGTCAGAATAAAATGTTGTTGGATGAATCTGGACATAATTAATATCCTTTAATTCTACTCCATGCTTTATAGCAATTGCAATTGCATCTCCTGTAAGATGTCTGAAATTCGTTGAATGTCTGTATAAACCACCAATTCCACCTGTAGCAAGTACAACATCTGAAGCTTCTACCTTAATAAGCTCTCCATTTTCTGTCCTTATAACCGCACCAAGGCATCTGTTATCTCTGCTTATTATATCAAGCAGTCTTGTGTATTCCATAATTGTCACATTGGGAAGAGTTCTCACCTTCTCTAACAGATGACTTGTTATCTCTTTACCTGTAATATCTTCATGGAATATTATCCTGTTAGATGAATGAGCTCCTTCTCTTGTGTATGCAAGACTTCCGTCAGCCTCTCTTGCAAATCTTGCTCCACAATCGACAAGATCTTTTACTACACCTGCTGATGAACGGATCATTATTTCAACAGATTTCTTATCATTTTCATAATGGCCGGCTTTCATCGTATCTTCAAAATAACTTTCGTAATCTTCTTCACATTTTAGCATACACATACCGCCCTGTGCCAGAAATGAATCACTGCTCTCACAATCAGACTTTGTTATCATAAGAATCTTCTTATCGGCAGGCAGATTCATTGCCATATACAGACCAGAACAGCCACATCCGGCTATCAGCACATCTGTTTTAATTGTATTATTCATAGGATACCTCCATTCTTTCTGCACATACTACAATCTTACTTTGCAAGCTCAAGCATTTTTGTAAGCGGCTTCATTGCTTTCTTTGCAACTTCTTCATCTACAAACACTTCATTATTTTCCTGTTCAAGAACATCAAGCACCTTATCTAAGGTTACCATCTTCATGTTGACACATACCTGGTCAGGCTTTAATGTATACAGTTTCTTGCCAGGTGCCTTTTTTCTTATCTCACCAAATACACCATCAACTGTTGCAATTATGAATTCCTCACAATCTGTATCTACAACATAATCAATAATTCCTGATGTACTGCCTATGTAATCAGCATGTTTTAATACTTCCTCTGTACATTCAGGGTGTGCTGCAAGCTTTGCCTGTGGATATTTCTTCTTAGTTTCAACGACCATATCCTCTGTTATCGCGACATGTCTTGGACAGAAGCCTTTATTAAGAATCACATTTTTCTCTGGCACCTGCTTTGCAACGAATCTTCCAAGATTCTGATCAGGAATAAAGAAGATGTTTTTATTAGGAAGGTTCTTTACTATCTTTACTGCATTTGATGATGTCACACAGACGTCTGAATAAGTCTTTAGCTCTGCTGTTGAATTGATGTAACAGACAACTGCAAGGTCATCATACTGTTCACGCATCTTAAGAATTTCTTCCTTAGTTGCCATATGTGCCATTGGACAATCAGCCCCCGGCTCTGGCATAAGCACCTTCTTTTCCGGATTAAGAATCTTAGCACTCTCACCCATGAACTCAACACCCGCAAATACTATAATATCCTGATCTACCTTAGTAGCTACCTTGCTAAGATAGAATGAATCCCCAACATAATCAGCAACTTCCTGAACATCTTCATCTACATAATAATGTGCAAGAATAACTGCATTCTTCTCTTTTTTCAACTTTAAAATATCACTTGTAACTGACATATTGCTTCTCCAATCGTTAAGGTTTACATATGCTTGACTTGCGTTTTACATACATTGTGCTAGAGTATACCACGAATGTTTACATGTGACAAGACAGTTATAAAATTTTCTGTATAGTTGGGGTGTTCCCGTGCTGTAACGGGTGGCTCTGCATGCTGGGGTAATGGCTCAGTTCTTCGCAGCCTGAGGCTTGGGAATTCTGCTCTATGTATATGCTTTCACTCGCAACTGTGTGACTTCCGATGTAAAAAATTCCCAGAGAAATCATTACTTTGCCGATTTCTCTGGGAATTTTTACTATTTATTATATTATCTGCCACTAATCTTCCTCAATATGTTCCCGTCCCTGTGCGATTATGCTTCTTACATGATCGTCTGCCAGTGAATAGAATATTGATTTACCTTCTCTTCTGTTCTTAACCAACTTGTTCTGTTTCAATATTCTTAGCTGATGAGATATTGCAGACTGTGTCATATTGAGAGCCTGTGCTAAATCACATACGCACACTTCTGCCTCAAATAATACATACAGTATTCTAATTCTCGTTGAATCACCGAATACCTTGAACAATTCTGCAAGGTCATATAATTCATTCTCATCTGGCATTGTTTCATTAACTATCTTTAATAAGTCCTCATGTATTTCTATTGACTCACAGCATTCACAATCTGCCATTATATTACCTCTTTCTTTATAAGTTCTTTACGAATAATGCTCTTATTGCATTGATTACAGCAATAACCATTACACCTACATCTGCAAATATTGCTACCCACATGTTTGCTATACCTATTGCACCAAGCACCAGACATATAAGCTTTATGCCTATTGCAAAATAAATATTTTCATAAACAATACGTAAGCATTTTCTTGATATCTTAATTGCCTTTGATATCTTTAACGGGTCATCGTCCATCAATACTATGTCAGCTGCTTCTATAGCGGCGTCACTTCCTAATGCGCCCATTGCTATTCCGATATCTGCTCTTGAAAGTACCGGTGCATCATTGATACCATCACCTACAAATGCAAGCTTTTTCTTTGATTTCTTATGTTCTAACAGCTCCTCAACCTTAGAAACCTTATCTGCCGGAAGCAATTCACTGTACACAGCATCTATATTTAATTCTTTAGCTACAGCATCTGCTACATTCTTTGCATCACCGGTAAGCATTACTGTCTTACGTACTCCAGCTTTCTTAAGTTCTTCTATAGCCTGCTTTGCATGAGGCTTTAACAAATCTGATATTAGTATAAGTCCTGCATATGCCCGGTCAACTGCCACATGAACCTGAGTTCCGGCCTCGTTGCACTCTGCATATTCAAGACCGAGTCTTCTCATAAGCTTTCTGTTACCTGCAGCCACTTCTCTTCCTGATACATTAGCCTTAACACCTTCACCACCGATTTCCTCAACATCTGTAACTAATGTCTTGTCAATCTCTTTTCCATAAGCTTTCTGTAAACTCTTGCTTATAGGGTGTGTTGAATAGCTTTCTGCAAATGCAGCATATTTTATAAGTTCATCTTTGTCAATAGTGTTATTATATACACCACTGACCTCAAATACTCCCTGTGTCATAGTTCCTGTCTTATCAAAGACAACAATGTCTGTCTCTGCAAGTGCTTCAAGATAACTTGAACCTTTTACAAGAACACCCTGATTACTTGCTCCACCGATTCCTGCAAAGAAGCTGAGCGGAATACTTATGACAAGTGCACAAGGACAGCTTATTACTAAAAATGTAAGCGCTCTGTATATCCACATTCCCCACTGAGGAGATACTCCTAAGAATATCATGCTTACAAGTGGTGGAATTATAGCAAGTGCCAGCGCACCGTAACAGACTGCAGGTGTATATATCTTTGCAAATTTGCTGATAAAGTTCTCTGAACGCGATTTCTTGGAACTTGCATTCTCTACAAGATCTAATATCTTGGATACTGTGGATTCCCCAAATTCCTTAGTTGTGCGGATCTTAAGCACACCTGACATATTAATGCAGCCGCTTATTACTTCATCACCGGCCTTTGCCTGTCTTGGAAGGCTTTCACCTGTAAGTGCGCTTGTATTAAGTGTTGTATTACCTTCTTCAATAATACCATCAATAGGAACTTTCTCTCCCGGCTGGACAACAATAACTGTACCAACCTCTACTTCATCAGGATCTACCTGCTCAAGCTTTCCATCAACTTCAATATTGGCATAATCAGGTCTGATGTCCATAAGCTCACTTATGTTCTTACGGCTCTTTCCAACTGCAATATTCTGGAACAGCTCACCAATCTGATAAAAGAGCATAACCGCAATTGCTTCTGTAAAATCACCATCATCTACAAGTGCAATTATAATTGCACCTACAGTTGCAACTGCCATAAGGAAATTCTCATCAAATACCTGTTTGTTAAGAATTCCCTTAATTGCTTTCCTTAAAATATCATATCCGATAACAAGATAAGGAATCATGTACATTATAAAAAGAACAACCGTAGGGATATCAACAAATGTGTTTATCACCTTAAAAGCAATCATAAGGACTGCTGCGATAATGATTCTTGTAAGCATCTTTTTCTGCTTTTTATTCATATTCTACTCCAATCTGCCAGAACAACTCTCACGGCTTTCTATTACAGATATATCTCGCAATCATCTTCTACTTTCTTGCAGTTCTTAAGAACATCCTGCATAACAGCCTTAGGATCCTGTCCTTCTTCAAATTCAACAATCATCTTAAGTGCCATAAAATTAACTGTAGCATCCTTAACACCTGCTGTATTCTTAGCTGCATCTTCCATCTTATTAGCACAGTTTGCACAATCAACATCAATCTTATAAGTCTTCTTCATAATATTCTCTCCTTAAAACATTAAATAATCAAAATTCTTTCATATGAACATTCATTCATATGTTCATTTTCATTATAACACCTATAAAACTTCTGTCAACAAGAATTCACTATATTTTTCCGCAAACATTTTATGTCCTTTCTCATCTAAATGCTGTCTGTCAACTTCACTTGGTTTTGCAGCATCAGCGGCATCAAAATAATAAAATCCATTTTCCTTTGCTATTTTTTCATATTCCCATGCAAGCTGCCTTGAAACATTTTCAGAACTTTCATTAAATTCAGGATCAAAGCCTTCTTCACCAACACCCTTTCCAAGATGAATCGGAGAAACTATAACTATCTTTGCATGTTCTCCTGCTGTCTTGTTAGCCTTTCTTGCAACTGCCTCCATTCCTTTTGCAATTGTCTTTGCATCAGCATGAAATTCAGTCTTGCAGTCATTCGTACCAAGCATTATAGCTATAACATCTACCGGCTTATGTGATTCAACAACTACTCCAATAAGATCAATGCCCTTTCTTGCATCTCTTACAGCATCTGGAAATATAGTTGTTCTTCCGCACAGTCCCTCTTCAATAATATTATATTCATTTCCAAGAAGATTAGCTATTCTGCCTGTCCATCTTACATCATAATCATATCTTCCTGATTTATCAGGCTTATATCCATAAGTATTAGAATCCCCAAAAAACAAAATATTCTTCATCGCCACATCCTCCTGCAAAACATCTGTTAAACATACTGTCGTCTTAATTCATACTTATTTTGTATGTTTATATGTTATATCGGTTTTCAGACTTTGTCAATGAGAAATTCATGTTTATAATATTATCAATATAACTACACTTAAGTCAGCAGTAGGTTGTGTCAGGTACAGACTGACTACAAACTATGCGCATAATAAAAGCATTGAGCCTGTATACAGTTTAGTGTACACGCGTCCATGGACGGACGCGTGAGCTGCCTCGCACACGGATGTGCGTTGGCAGCGTAACGGACACATAAACAGCCTATACCGCTCAATGCTTATTATTATGCAGCGTAGTTTGTCCGGAAGTCTGTACCTGACACAACCCTACTGCTCTCTTTGCAAGCCTGTCAGCCTCTTCATTTCCTTCCACCCCTGAATGTCCCCTGACCTTCACGAATCTGATATTAATTGAATCCCTGACAGATGTAATATAATTATAATATTCTATTGTTCCTTTTTTGTTGCGTTTCCATTCTCCCACAGCCCATGCCTTGATACCTGCATAATCATAGAATATAGAAACATCTTTAAGTCCAAGCTCTATTGCTTTTTTTACAGCGGCCATGCTTCCAAGAATCTCTCCTGCAACATTACGCATTGAAGCCATCTCTTTATCACTGCCATTGCCTGACAATTCATATCTTACGCCATCATGCATAAGAAAACCGCCATATCCATACACTCCGGTTGCAATATTAAAAGAACCATCAACAAATGCATAATCATTGTCAGGCATTACATCTTCCATATTGCCACTTCCGGTCTTTCCATTAATCTCCTGTACAGCTTCCCTTCCCATATAAGCCTTCGCCTCTTCCTCAGATGGAAAGCTCTTATATTCGGCAGCTGGAAAACCATGCACATTCTTCTTACATTCGTCCCATGTCTGATATATTCCAGGAACTTTACCTACACGCACAGCATAATATTTCTTAGCCATATATATTTCCCTATTCTGATTAATAAACTCTGATTACTCCGGCAATCTCTTTTACCACTGAAAGTCCGTTAAATACTGTCATTGCATCATTAAAATTCTTCTCTGCAACGACATCAGTAATGATAACCAGTTCAGCAACACCGTCCTTACGGCTCTTCTGGACCACCTGCGCAATACTTACATCATTGTTTCCAAGAACACTTGCAATGTTAGCAAGAACCCCCTGCTTGTCTAATGCTTCTATTCTTAAGAAGAATTTGCTCCTGGTTTCAGATATATCCTTAACAGGAAGCTCTTTGTAGCATGAGCAGCCAATCTTGCCGCATGAGCCATGAACTATGTTACGGCATACATCAATAATATCTCCCATAACAGCAGAAGCTGTTGGCATCTGGCCTGCACCCCTGCCCATAAACATGGTATCATCACTTGCATCACCATGAACAAATACCGCATTAAATGAATCTCTTACTGTAGCCAGAGGGTGATTCTCATCAATAAGCATAGGATGAACCTTAACTTCAATTCCGTCCGGTGTATTTCTGGCAAGACCAAGAAGCTTGATAACATAGCCGAATTCCTTAGCATACTTAATATCTTCTGCTGTAATCTTAGTAATACCCTCTGTATATACCTGATTAAATGTTACTCTTGAATTAAATGCGATTGATGACATAATAGCCATCTTTCTTCCTGCATCATATCCTTCAACATCTGCTGTAGGATCTGCCTCTGCATATCCTAATTCAGTTGCCTTTGCAAGAGCGTCTTTGTAATTCATTCCTGATTCAGTCATCTTGGTAAGGATATAATTAGTTGTTCCGTTAACAATACCGATAATCTCTGTGATATTGTTGCCAGCCATGCTCTGTTTTAATGGTCTGATTATTGGAATTGCTCCTGCAACAGCCGCCTCAAACTGAAGGTCAGCATGCATTTTGTCTGCCATTCCCATAACCTCTTCACCATACTCAGCAAGAAGATCCTTATTAGCAGTAACAACCTGCTTTCCTGCCTCAAGTGCCTCAAGAATATACTGCTTTGCCGGAGTAGTTCCACCCATAAGCTCTATTACAATCTCAATATCCTTATCTTCAATAATATCCTTCCAGTTGTCAGTCAGTAATTCTCTGTCAATTGGAGCACGGTCTTTATGAAGATTTCTTACAAGAACCTTCTTAACTACAAGTTCTGCACCTGTCTTACTAATCACATCATCTTTCATACTCTGACATAACTTGTATACACCTGTTCCTACTGTTCCTGCACCTAATATAGCCGCATAAATCTTTCTGCTCATTACTTTGTACGCCCTCATTCCTGTTTATTATGTTAAGTTTATTATATTAATCTGTGATATATTTATTTCATATCTACAGCATCAACCTGATCCTTAAAGTTCTTTATCGCCTTTCCAGCCTTCTTTGTTACAGATACAATTCTCATAAGAGATATAAAGTCCCATAATCCTTCTATCATCAGAGCAATTCCAATAAATACTATAAGTGCTGATGATGTTGAAAATGGATTCAATAATGCAATTATACCAATAACCACCATTACAACTGCACCTATGAGTTCAATCCACCATTTGTCCGACTCTAGATGATAGAAATCCACAGCATACTGGAGTTTAAGGATTCCATCAACAATAATAATAATTGCAAGTGCTGTTCCTAAGAATACAGCAATAAAGCCTGGTTTAATCACGAAAAACATACCAAATGCAAGAAGAGTAACTCCCTGTACAAGACCATATGATCCAAGAATCTCACTGCCTGCAATTCTGAAATAATTGATAAGCCTTAATACTCCCCAGACACATAAGGCAACTCCAATTCCTTTGCATATGATTTCCTGGGATGCTGTTGGAAATATTACCAGCAGTAAGCCAAGAACAAACAATGCAATTGAAACAATAATAATCTCAAATTTAATTGTCTTTAACTTCTTATAAATACTGTTCATATGCTCCATCTCCTTTTCACTCATTTCAAAGAACCTTAGTCCTTTTATTCTTTTGATTATACACAAAAAAGAACATCACTTCAAGACATGCATTTTTCTGCACTTTAATCTGTCCGTGATGTTCTTTATTATTATTTAATATTAAGTTAACAAATACAGATTACTCTGCTCTTGACATAGCCTGCTCGTAATCTCTTGTTCCAACCCAGATTTCTTTAGTATATGGGCACTTCTTCTGCTCAATAGAGCGCTTGATAATAACCGAAATACATACCACATTAGCTATTATTGCAAGCATTGCAACAACGCCCTGTGCTGTCGGGTTAGCTGTTATACCGAAGTTTGCAATTGCATCTCCTGCACTTGCACCTGTAGCATGACATGTAATTGCTGCATTATAAAGATCAAGTGCCTTAACACCAGCCTTAGTTGCTCCACCATATAATGATGGCAATACACTAAATGTATTGCTTAACTGGAATAATGGTAATACCTGTGCAAACATACACCATGTTGCAAGTGTCATGGCTCTGTTCTGAATCCATCCGCCCTTGTTCCATAATGCATTCGCAAATGTAGGAGCAAGAAGAAGAGCTACACCACAGTACCATGTATGTGTTGGAAGATTACAGTATGTATACTCAAAATTCCAGATATCATAAGCAACGATAAACCATATTGTCATATCCGGCCAGAGCATATCATCCTTCTTCTTAGATGAGTAAATTCCCCACCAGCCTGTCATACAGAAGATATTAATAAGTCCTGCAATACCATTAACAATATTCCACCAGCCGCCATAAAGGAATACACCTTCATTAGATGCCCACCACGCACCAGAAAAATCTCCAGTAATCTGATAAGCTCTTATAGCTGATTCAAAATCAGATGCTACTGCAATAAGAATATTAATAGCAACGATTATAAATGGCCATGGCTTAAACCATTCTTTCTTTCCAATTCCCCACTTATACTTAATCATGAGGAAACCGACAACTCCGATATCTGCTGCATAAAGCTTAGCATAATGGAACCATCCGTTCATATACTCATATGTCTGATTGCTGTGCCCACCAAACAGACCTGCCTGAATTGCTATGAAATAGATTGTGAGTATAGCCGGAATGATAACGAATAACACGATACCACCAATCTTAGTACGACGACCTATCTCATTAAGAATTACTAATCCTGCAAACACAAGCACCCAACCCAGTAACTGAGTCATGGCTGTGCTGCCATAAAGTTGAAATAACATTGTTCACGCCTCCAATCAATTATTGATGTTATTTATATATATTTTACACTTTTTTAATTATTATTTCAAGTTATTTTTATAACAAATGACACTTGGTCATTTCCCACTTCTATTTTCATCGCTGCACGCGCAAAAATAAAGGATAGTCCTTACGGACTATCCCATATATTTTAATATCTGTGTTTTTTTATTGTTGACTACCCCAAGACTTTGCTTTGCTGAGCGCATATTCTTCTGTATTATTGCTCCCCTGATTCCATCAAAAGATTTAAAGAAACTATTAATTCCAAGCTCTCTGGCATTCTCCTCCAGCCGGTTAATTGATGTATAAGCTGCTGACCACTGGGAATTATTAATTGTCTGTTCCAGTCTTATGAAGTCATAACACACCATATATTCCCTTACATCCTTTATATATACTGTCATAACAACTTCATTCTCTATATCTTTATCCTTGAATTTTGAATTAGAAATATCTATTCCGAATCTTCTAAGATTCGCGATTATTTTCATCAATACCTGTTCACGGGCTGACATACTAACACTCCCCTCACACTCAGCTTTCTTATATTCTGGGCAGTACAATATTATGCTTTATTATTATTTTTCCCTTCAGGAATAACATATATCCATATAAGTGAACTTACAAACAAAAACATTGGATAAAACAGCTTTGGAAGAATCTGAAATGCTGTAATGTTATATCCAAGCTCTGAAACCGCTGATATGGCAACCAGCATCTGAGCACCATATGGTATTATCCCTTGAAATATACATGAAAATGTATCAAGAAGCGAAGCCGCTTTTCTTGGAGTAATATCATAATCCTCAGACATCTCTTTTGCAATAGGGTTAGCCATTACAATAGCAACTGTATTATTAGCTGTAGCAATATCCATTGTTCCAACTAAAAGTCCCATTCCGAGCTGTCCGCCTTTTTTTCCTTTAAATAATCTTCTTATTCCATTAAGTAAAGCGTCAAATCCACCATATTCTTTAATAAGTGAACACATTACAGATACAAGAACTGCAACCATACATGTCTCAAACATTCCTGACGCACCACTTCCCATATTAAGAAGCAGAGCCTCCAATGTAACCTCGCCCATAACAAGCATAATAACTATTCCCGAAATAATACCTGTTATAAGTACAACAAAAACATTTACACCAATAATTCCCCCAGCAAGTACAAGCACATATGGAATAATCTGAAATAGATTATATGAATGTGCAATCTCACCATGAATATCTGTACTAAAAGAAAGCACAAGAATTATAACAAGGGTCACAATTGCTGCCGGAAGTGCTATCCAGAAATTCTCCCTGAACTTGTCTTTCATGGCACAACCCTGACCATTACAAGCTGCAATAGTAGTATCTGATATAAAAGAAAGATTATCTCCAAACATTGCACCACCCATGACAGATGCAACACATAATGCCATACTAAATCCTGATGCTTCTGATACCGCAACCGCTATTGGTGTAATAAGTGTTATTGTTCCAACAGATGTACCCATTGCCGTAGACACAAAGCAGGCAACAATAAAAAGTACCGCTACTGCAAACTTTGCAGGAATAATGCTTAACATAAAATAAGCTACACTCTCTGCACTGCTTCTTCCTACAACTCCGACAAATATTCCGGCTGTAATGAATATCAGAAGCATTGTAACAATGTTTCTGTCAGCCAGCCCTTTTGCCATTACATCAAGCTTTTCATCAAACTTAAGCTGTGAATTCTGCATGCACGCTACTAGTATTGCAGCCATAAATGCAACAATAATTGGTACATTGTAGAATCCCATTGGAATCTTCATGACATATTCAAATATAATTCCGGTTCCAAGATACAACACAAGAAAAACAAGTATAGGTACCAGCGCAACCGGATTAGAATTCCTATTCTTTTTCATAAATACCAATTAATCCTCACCCATCTTAGCAAGCTTGGCAGCCTGGTCGGCAGCGATACATGCATCAATAATATCCTGGATGTCTCCATCCATAATCTTGTCAAGCTTATATAATGTAAGACCAATTCTGTGGTCTGTTACTCTTCCCTGTGGGAAATTATAAGTTCTTATCTTCTCAGCTCTGTCACCTGTACCAATCTGGCTTCTTCTTGCATCTGCCTCAGCATCATGTGCTTTCTGAGTCTCAATATCATATAACTTGGCTCTTAAAAGTGCAAATGCTTTCTCCTTATTCTGTATCTGTGACTTCTCTGTCTGAGAATAAATAACTATTCCTGTTGGATAATGAGTAAGTCGTACAGCAGAATCAGTTGTATTGACACACTGTCCACCATTACCTGACGCTCTCATAACATCAATACGGATATCCTTCTCATCAATGTGGATATCAACCTCTTCTGCCTCTGGCATAACAGCTACGGAAGCTGTAGAAGTCTGTATTCGTCCGTTAGATTCAGTTACCGGGATTCTCTGTACTCTGTGTACACCAGATTCATACTTCATAATAGAGTAAGCTCCCTGTCCCTTAACCATGAATTCTACTTCCTTCATTCCACCAATACCGGTTTCATCGCCACTTAATACTTCAACCTTCCAGCCTCTTGCCTGTGCATAATGTACATACATTCTGAAAAGCTCTGCTGCAAAAAGCGCTGCCTCTTCTCCACCTGCACCCGCTCTGATTTCAACAACAATATCCTTATCATCATTAGGGTCTTTAGGTAAAAGAAGAATCTTTAATTCATGCTCTAATTCTTCTACTCTTGCCTTAGATTCATTAAGTTCTTCCTTCGCCATCTCTTTAAGTTCTTCATCTGTCTCTTCATCAAGAATAGCAAGACTGTCCTCAATATTCTTCTTACAGTTCTTATACTCAGTATAAGTTTCTATAAGTGGTGCAAGACTGCTCTGTTCTTTCATAAGCTTTCTGAACTTTTCCTGATCATTAACCACATCAGGATTACCAAGTTCAGCCGTTATATCTTCATATCTGTTGACTGTATCTTCAAGTCTGTCAAACATACGTGTCACTTTTCCTTTCTATCTCTAACTATATAGTTACTTTCTGCCCATAACAACACGGTCAAGACCAGCAAGGTCTTTTACAACCGTTATATCTCTTAAACCAGCCTGCTTCATTATTTCAGAAACATCTGCTGCCTGTTCGGCTCCTATCTCATAACACAGGTATCCGTCTGTCTTAAGATATTCCCGTGCCTTCTCAGTAATTTTCCTGTAAAACATAAGTCCGTCCTCTGTTCCGTCAAGTGCAAGCAGAGGATCATGTAAACGAACTTCATCCTGCAGAGTTTCTATAACCTTAGTTGGTATATATGGTGGATTGGATACTATTGTATTAAATGTAATATCATTACCTAATTCGCCAAATAAGTCACTAAGCATAAAATCAATATTATCAGCCTCGAGATTATGCTTATTCTTCTGGGCAACTTTAAGTGCCTTTTCTGAAACATCTACTCCAAGCACCCTGCTTTCCGGGAACTTCTTAGCAAGAGTAATCCCAATGCAGCCTGAACCTGTACACATATCAAGAATATTATCACCATTTCTTGTAACCTTGATTACCTCACCAACAAGCACTTCTGTATCAGGTCTTGGTATAAGCACATCTTCATTCACTTCGAATTCATATCCATAGAAATATGCTTTTCCCAGAATATGCTGCAGCGGAACATGCGCAGCCCTTTTATCAATATACTCTTCATACAGCAGAAAATTCTCTTCTGACAACATGCTGTCACCATTCACAAGATAAAAAGTTCTTGTCATACCATTAATGGCAGATAATAATTCAAAACTGTCATGGTCTGCATTATCGACGTTATTATCTCTAAGTCGCTTTGCACCCAATTTTACTGCTTCTCTAATTGTCATCATAATTATCTGTCTTCCAGCCTTTTCTGTTTAAACATAGGAACATCCTCAGGATACTGCTCTTCTTCCGGCTCTTTTCCAGTTTCGAACTCAAAGCCCGCAACTACCTCTTCCTCTGTAAGTTCCTCTGCTTTATCATCAGCATTATAATCATTTGAATTATCATATACAGTACTTTCTGATTCATCACTTGCTTCATATACAAAAGCAAATGACTCCCTGTCTGTATCGTCCATACCAAATTCCATCTCCCTGCCCATCTGTAAATACTTTTGTTCAGGGGTAAGTTCTGTTTCCTGATTATCTTCTGACTTCTGTTCCTCTATATCAATAGTTCTTGTCTCTTCATTCCCATGAATAAGACTTCCTGATATTGCAAGTTCTGCCTCAGATGCCACAAGTGCTTCAACCGGATTATCGGCTTCTGAATAATATTCAGCAATAAACTGTCTCCAGTCAAATACTTCCTCAACTGCCCTTATGGCAACTTCAATCATATCCATATCCGGCTCTCTTGTAGTAAGCTTCTGAAACCACATTCCCGGTTTACTCAAAACTCTTACAAATGCATTATCATTCTTTCCTGCCCATCTTATTACCTCATAAGAAACTCCTGCAATTACAGGAATAAGCAGAATTCTTATAAGTATCTGCAGTTCCGTATTATCAACTCTTATAAATATAAAAAACACAATACTTATAAACATTACAAAGAATAAGAAGCTTGTTCCACATCTCTTATGATATCTTGAACTGTTCTTTACATTCTCTGGTGTAAGTCTTGCACCATTCTCAATGCAGTTGATACATTTGTGTTCAGCACCATGATACATGAAAGTCCTTTTAATATCTTTCATCATGGATATAAGTAAAATGTATATAACAAATATTAATAATCTCACAACGCCTTCTATGAAATTAAGAAGTGTCTTGGAAATTATGTATTTTGATACCAGTCTGGCTGCAAGATATGGAAGAACCATAAACAATCCAATTGCAAAGAATATTGACAAAATAACCGTTACTGCCATTAAAACCGATTCAAACTTATCCTTAAGAATATTCTTGCCAACCTCATCAATCTTAGTCTTCTCCTGTTCTGCCGGATCATCATAAAAAGATGCTGAATAATTAATTGTTGATATACCTGTAACAAGTGAATCAACAAAACTGACAATTCCTCTTATTATAGGGAAATTGAGCCACTGATGCTTTTCTGTTAAATCTCTGCTTTCTTTGACAACAACTTCAATTTCATTATCAGGTTTTCTGACTGCAATAGAATATTTATTCTTATTACGCATCATAATACCCTCAATTACAGCCTGTCCCCCAATTCCTGATGGCTTCATATTACACCATACCTTTCTTAAATGTTTTGTATACATTCAAAAAAAGTTGAGGTCCCGAAAAACCTCAACCTTAATTTCAAAATTAATTGTTTGATACTCCGTACTTCTTGTTGAACTTATCAATACGTCCGCGAGTAGATGATGCCTTCTGCTGTCCTGTGTAGAATGGATGGCACTTTGAACAGATTTCTACGTGGATTTCTTCCTTAGTTGAACCTGTTACGAACTCGTTACCGCAGTTGCAAACAACCTTTGCCTGATAGTAATCTGGATGGATTCCTTCTCTCATGATTTCACCTCTTTACAAATTATTAAGTATTACAATTGTGAATTCCGCCTTAGATTCCCTTTCTGTCCCGATGGGATCTATGCGCATTAGACACAATGACCTCTTTATCTGTCATAAACAGCTTTCATATTGTATCACGATGCGACATGTTATGCAAGCATTTTTTCAAAAGAGTTATAAAAAGAAAATATATTTTAAATATAATGATTCTTAACTACTGTTCTTACAAGTTCCTGATTATTCTTAGTCTTAACAAAAAGATCCAGTATTCTCTCTGCCGCCTCATCTGTCTTTAATCCATTAAGAGCTTTTCTCATTATATCAACAGCTTCCTGCTCTTCACTATTAAGAAGAAGATCTTCTCTTCTTGTACTTGATTTTGCTATATCAATTGCAGGGAACACTCTCTTTTCTGATAGCTTTCTGTCAAGAACAAGTTCCATGTTACCTGTTCCCTTAAATTCCTCGAATACAACGTCATCCATCTTGCTTCCTGTCTCAACAAGAGCAGTTGCAAGAATCGTAAGACTTCCACCCTCGCGCATATTTCTTGCTGCGCCAAAGAATCTCTTAGGCATATGAAGTGCTGCAGGGTCAAGACCACCTGAAAGTGTACGTCCACTTGCCTGAACCGTAAGATTATATGCTCTTGCAAGTCTTGTTATACTGTCAAGAAGAATTATTACATCTGTCTTCTGTTCAACAAGTCTCTTGGCTCTTTCAATAACCATCTCTGACACTCTCTTATGTCTCTCTGGAAGTTCATCAAATGTTGAATATATAACCTCAACATTATCACCCACGATTGATTCCTTGATATCAGTTACTTCCTCAGGTCTTTCATCAATAAGAAGAATTATAAGATGCATCTCAGGGTTATTCTTAGTTACAGCATTGGCAATCTGCTTAAGAAGAGTAGTCTTACCAGACTTTGGCTGTGAAACAATCATTCCTCGCTGGCCTTTACCTATTGGTGATATAAGATCAACCATTCTCATTGCCACTGTACTTGAATTCTTTTCAAGATGAATTCTTTCATTAGGAAAAATTGGCGTAAGGCTTTCAAATGCCGGTCTTTTCTGTGCAACAGAAGGATCTTTTCCATTAACACTTTCCAGATACATAAGGGCTGAAAATTTCTCACCAGATGTTTTCATTCTCTTAGGTCCCTGAATAATATCACCTGTCTTTAGATTAAACTTTCTTATCTGTGATGGAGAAACATATACATCGTTCTCTCCCGGAAGAAAGTTCTCACATCTTATAAATCCATAACCATCCGATAAAACCTCAAGTATTCCATCTGCTAATGTAGCATCATGCTCTTGTCTTGGCTGTGCATGATAATTATCTTTCTTATCTTCTTTAACATACTGCTCACTCTTATGGTGTGACTCATCCGACATTCCTGCTACATCATGCTCTGCTCCGGCATCTTCAGAAACAACAGCTTCAACTTCTGCCGGCTCTTTCTTTTCTTCTCCTTCTGCTGCAGCAATAATCGCATCAATAAGTTCACTCTTTCTCATTGTTGATATATTTTTTATATTCTTGTCCTTCGCAAATTCGCGTAATACACTGACTGACAATGTTTCTAACTTTGCCTTCATATAATCCACCTCTGTTATTAGTCATAGTTTAATGGGAAATGATGCAGAAATCGCATCAAAGATAAATTGATTATACAACGTATTATTCTAAAAGAAAAGACTAAAAATGCTTTTTTTAGTCAGAGCAATATGTTATTATATATAATACTGTTAAAAGCACTAATTATTGAAAGGAAGATTAGATATCATGACTAATGCAGAGAAAGCCTTACAGCTCCATGAAGAGTGGAATGGTAAATTTGAAACAACTCCTAAAATGAAGATTCAGACAAGAGAAGATCTTGCTCTTGCTTATACTCCTGGTGTAGCAGAACCTTGCAAGGTTATTGCCAAGGACAAAGAAGCAGCTTATAAGTACACTATCAAGTCTAACACTATCGCTGTCGTATCTGACGGAAGTGCTGTACTTGGACTCGGTAATATCGGTGCTCATGCCGCTATGCCTGTTATGGAAGGAAAAGCTGTTCTTTTCAAAGAATTTGGTAACGTTAACGCTGTGCCTGTCTGCCTTGATACACAGGACACAGAAGAAATCATCAAAACAGTAGTTAATATTGCACCTGCATTTGGCGGTATCAATCTTGAAGATATATCAGCTCCAAGATGTTTCGAAATCGAGACAAGACTTAAAGAGCTTCTGGACATACCTGTATTCCATGATGACCAGCATGGTACAGCTATCGTTGTATTAGCAGGTATTATTAACGGGCTTAAAGTTACAGGCAAGACTAAAGAAGATTGTCAGGTAGTAGTCAACGGTGCCGGTTCTGCCGGAGTTGCTATCACAAAGCTTCTTCTTACATATGGTTTCAAGCATGTAACAATGTGTGATAAGTCCGGTATTCTTTCTAAATCTTCAGAAGGTCTTAACTGGATGCAGCAGTCAATGATGGAAGTAACTAACCTTGAGAACAAGACTGGTTCTTTAGCTGATGCACTCTGTGGTGCAGATATATTTGTCGGAGTTTCTGCTCCTAATATTGTTACAGCCGATATGGTCAAGACTATGAATAAAGATGCAATTATATTTGCAATGGCTAACCCTGTTCCAGAGATTATGCCTGATGTTGCCAAGGCAGCTGGTGCAAAAGTTGTTGGTACAGGACGTTCTGATTTCCCTAACCAGGTTAATAATGTTATTGCATTCCCTGGTATCTTCAAGGGTGCTCTTGAAGGCCGTGCAAGACAGATAACTGAAGATATGAAGCTTGCTGCTGCACTTGCTATTGCAAACCTTGTTCCAGATGACGAAGTAAGTGATGTTAATATCCTTCCTGAAGCATTTGACCCAAGAGTTGCTGATGTTGTAAGCAAAGCCGTAATTGACCATATTGAGAAGTAATTATGCTTCCATATTATTATTCTGTAAGCGAATATCTTAAAGACACTTATGGTAAGAAACTATATAAATTAAGTCTTTCCGGAAACATGACCTGTCCTAACAGAGACGGAAAGTTAGGTACAACAGGCTGTATATTCTGCAGTGGTCATGGTTCCGGTGATTTTGCCGTTAAAGATATTGACAAAGCAAAGACTTTGGTATCTAATAAATATTCCGGCAGTGAATATATTGCATATTTTCAATCATTTACTAACACATATGCTGATACCGGATATCTGCGCGAACTTTTTATGCCTGTAATACTAAGAGACGATATCCGTATCTTGTCTATCGCAACAAGACCGGATTGTCTCGGTGATGACGTCCTAAAGCTTCTTGATGAACTCAATCGCATCAAGCCTGTATGGATTGAATTAGGATTACAGACAATTAATAATTCGACTGCCGACTATATACGCAGAGGATATCCTTTATCCGTATATGATGAAGCCGTAAGCAATCTTCTTTCCATAGGAATTGCACCGGTTGTTCATATGATAATCGGTCTTCCACATGAGACAATAAGCGATTATATTGCTACTGCCCGCTATATATCAGACAGTGGTGCATCGGGAATCAAGATTTCTTTATTGCACATTTTAAAAGATACTGACCTTTACAATGATTATTGTAAAGGATTATTCAAAGCTCTTACCATGGATGAATACCTTGCCGCAATAGGAGCTATACTTCCTGTATTGCCAAAAAGCATGGTAATACACAGACTTACCGGTGACGGACCTAAGAATATTCTTGCTGCACCTTTATGGACAGCTGACAAAAAGAGAGTTCTCAACACACTCTCTCATTACCTCAAAGAAAATATGATTTATCAAGGAAAAGATTTATGAACACTGACTCAACCACATTGTACAAATTAATGATTTTATATATGCTGAGCAAAGTGAATTTTCCATTATCAAACACACAGCTTTCATCTTTCATGTTAGATAAGCAGTACACGGATTATTTCACTTTCCAGGAAACCATCAACTCTCTGGTTGAGGACGGCTTTATTAGAGGCTACTCGCATCAGAGCAGCACACATTATACTCTCACTAAAGAAGGTGAAGAAACTATTGCATTTTTCTACACCAAGATATCAACTGCCATACGTGATGATATAGAGACCTATCTGTTTGATAACAAATACGAATTAAAGAATGAAGCCGGAACTGTAACTGACTGCTACAAGCTGTCTAACGGTAATTATATTGCACATTGTCAGCTAAAAGAAGGCGACACAACTCTTATTGAACTTAACCTTAATGTTCCAGTTGAAGAACAGGCAGAGATAATATGTGCAAGATGGCGTGAAAACAGCCAGGAAGTATATGATTATATCGTTCGTAAACTTATGTAAAAAAGCTTTCCGACAGGTGTATATGCCTGTCAGAAAGCTTTTTATTTACTCATTATCTGCCGCTTCTTCCTGTGGCAGTACATATGAATCTATAAGCTGCCATAATTCTTTAAGTCCCTGCTTAGTCTGTGATGAAAAAGGAATAAGAATATCTTCCTGCCTTAATCCAAGTCCTGTTCTTACAGCTTTCACCTGTTTGCTTATCTGGCTTCTCTTAATCTTATCCAGCTTTGTTGCAACAATTACAGGTCTGTAACCGTTATTTACAATCCAGTCATACATCATTCTGTCATTATCAGATGGGTCATGACGGATATCTATCAACAAGAACACTTGCTTTAACTGGCTGCTCTTTCTTAAATATTTCTCAATCATCTTACCCCATTTTGCCTTGACAGCAGGGCTTACATTAGCATATCCATAACCCGGAAGGTCAACAAGATACATACTGTCATTAATATTGTAGAAATTAATAGTCTGTGTCTTACCTGGCTGTGATGACGTTCTTGCATATGATTTCCTGTTCATTAATGCATTAATAAGCGATGATTTACCAACATTTGACTTACCTGCAAATGCAACCTCAGGGAATGAAGTCTCAGGAAGTGTACTTGTAACTCCGACTACTATATCCAGATTAACTTTTTTTATAACCATAATCCGCTGCTCCTTTCATTTAACGCATTAATGCCTGTGCAAATACTTCTATAGCATTATTAACATATATTATATTCATCCCTTCAGTTATCTCTGTGTCAAGTTCCTCTACATCAAACCTGTTATCCCGAGGTACAAAAACATTTGTTATGCCCACTGTCTTACTTGCAAGAAGCTTTTCTTTAAGACCTCCTATTGGAAGTACTTTACCTCTTAATGTAAGCTCTCCAGTCATTGCAACATCTGCTCTTACAGGAATTCCAGTAACCGCAGACAATACTGCCGTTGCCATTGTAATGCCAGCAGAAGGTCCGTCTTTCGGAGTTGCACCCTCTGGTATATGAAGATGGAATGCATGATTCTGGAAATATTCAGCATCCACTTTATATCTGCCTTTTTCTGTTACTGATCTGATATAAGAAACAGCTATGCTTGCTGATTCTTTCATTACATCACCCATGTTACCTGTAAGCTTGAACTCGCCTTTGCCCGGCATTGTTATAACCTCTATCTCAAGAGTATCTCCACCTGCCTGTGTCCATGCAAGCCCTCTTACTATACCAACTTCACCCTTTGCATTCTTTTTGTCTGGTCTGTATTTAACTTTTCCAAGATAATCTGTAATATTCTTATCAGATATATTAACTGTTTTCTTTACAGTCTTATCTCTTGTTCCATCAGATGTGAACACTCCGGCTTTGTATAATTCTCTAACCGCTTTTCTTACAATCTTTGCAATCTGCCTTTCAAGACCTCTCACACCAGCTTCTCTTGTATACGAATTAATAACTGTTCTTATAACTTTATCAGTGAACTTTACATCAGATACAAGCAAACCATTCTCTTTAATCTGTTTCTTAATAAGGTGTTCCTTAGCAATATGAAACTTTTCATTAGCTGTGTATGAACCAACTTCAATAATTTCCATTCTGTCAAGCAATGGACGGCTTATATTAGACAGATCATTAGCTGTTGCAATAAAAAGCACATTTGACAAATCAACCGGCATCTCTATATAGTGGTCGACAAAATTAACATTCTGTTCGCTGTCTAATACTTCAAGAAGTGCCGCCGATGTATCACCCTTATAATCACTGCTTATCTTATCTATCTCATCAAGAAGCATGAGAGGATTATTAACTCCGGCACTCTTAAGTCCCTCAATAATTCTTCCAGGCATAGCTCCAATATATGTTTTTCTGTGTCCTCTTATCTCAGCCTCATCTCTTACACCACCCAGACAGATTCTGACATACTCCTTGCCAAGTGCCTTTGCAACTGATCTGGCTATAGATGTCTTACCTGTTCCCGGAGGTCCTGCAAGACATATTACAGGTGCTTTTCCACTTCCTGTTATGTTTCTTACCGCAAGTGATTCCAGAATTCTTTCCTTAATATCTTTCATTCCATAGTGGTCCGAATCAAGCACTTTTGCAGCATTATCTATATCTTTGTTATCTTCAGTCGACACATTCCATGGTAGTTCAAGACATGTCTCTATATATGTTCTCTCAACATTGGCCTCAGCATTATTACCAGCAAGTGATTTCAGTCTCTTAATTTCTCTTTTAAGTTTATCCTTTACATACTGCGGTGAATCAAGCTTTTCAACGTCCGCCTCATATTCTTCCGCCTCTGTTATGGTTCCTCCATCAAGTTCTTCATTAATTGCTGCAAGTTCTTCTCTTAATATGTAATCCTTCTGGTTCTTATCTACTCTTTCTCTTACAATATTGCCAAGTTCTTCTTTAATAGTATAAGCATTTATCTCATTTACAAGTAATGTTGCAGCAAATGTATACATCTGCTCATAGTCTTCTGCCTCAAGAAACTGCTGTCTTTTATCAAAATCCATCATAAATTCCTGAGCAAATTCCATCATCAGCTTTTCTGCATCATTATATGAAAGCCATCTCTTGACTGTATCCTTTGCAAACTTCGGATTAACATGTGCATACTGTGTCAATAGTTCTCTCATACCTACAATTATAGCTCTCGACACCATTTTATCAGGCTTTTCAAGCCCTTCAATAACACTTACATCAGCAAGCATCATTCCCGACGCTTCTTCAAATCTATTTACAAGTGCCTTTTCAAGCCCCTCTACCTGAACCCTTAAAATTTTGCCTGGCATCTTTATTATCTGTTTTATCTTAGCAATTGTTCCTACTGTATATAAATCTGCTATCCCTGGTTCGCTCACCTGCGAATCTCTCTGTGTTACAAGATATATAAGTTCATCAGCTGTCATACTTGCTTCTACAGCTTTTACAGACTTCTTTCTGCTCACGTCAAAGTGCATTACCATCCCAGGAAAAACAGTGACATTTCTTAATGGAATAGCTGGATAATGTCTATCATATTTGTTACTCATATATTCCTCTCTATCTAAAAAGACGGACCGTCCATCATGAACAGCCCGCCCGAATTAATTTCATTACTGTGCTTTTTTAACAGCATCTGTTCTGTATTCTAACAGAGGCTTTGCGTTTCCTTCTACAGCTTCCTTAGTTATTATACATTTTGATATTGTTTCATCTGACGGAATCTCATACATTACTTCATTCATGACTGATTCTAAGATTGAACGTAAACCTCTTGCTCCTGTCTTTCTCTCAAAGCTCTTGTGGGCTACTGCCTCAACAGCTTCATCAGTAAACTCAAGTGCTACCTCATCAAGTCCAAAAAGTGCCTGATACTGCTTTATAATAGCATTCTTAGGCTCTTTTAGAATTCTCACAAGTGCTTCCTCATCAAGCGAATCTAATGAAACAACAACCGGAACTCGGCCTACAAACTCAGGAATAAGACCGAATTTGATAAGATCCTGTGGAAGTGCCTTATGGAACATCTCTCCAACATCGTCGTTGCTCTTTTCCTTAAGTTCAGAGTTGAAACCAATTGAACTCTTATCCATTCTTGATTCAATAATCTTCTCAAGTCCGTCAAATGCACCACCACATATAAAAAGAATATTAGTTGTATCAATTGGAATAAGCTCCTGCTGTGGATGCTTTCTTCCTCCCTGTGGTGGAACTGATGCTATTGTTCCCTCTAATATCTTAAGAAGAGCCTGCTGTACACCCTCTCCAGATACATCTCTTGTTATAGAAACATTTTCTGACTTCTTAGTAATCTTATCTATTTCATCAATATATATAATACCATATTGAGCTTTTTCTACATCATAATCTGCAGCCTGAATAAGCTTTAACAGGATATTCTCAACATCCTCGCCTACATATCCGGCTTCTGTAAGAGTTGTCGCATCAGCAATTGCAAAAGGTACATTAAGAAGTCTTGCAAGATTCTGTGCAAGGAATGTCTTTCCTGAACCTGTTGGTCCAAGCATAAGAATATTACTCTTCTGTAACTCTACATCCAAATCAGCCTGTGACATTATTCTCTTATAATGATTATATACAGCAACAGCAAGTACCTTCTTTGCATCATCCTGTCCTATAACATAATCATCTAGGAATTCTTTTATCTGCTTCGGCTTAAGCAGGTTGATATTCATTCCATCAACCACTTCTTTTTCATCTGCCTCTGTTTCAAACTCTTCATCAAGGATATCGCTGCATATTTCTACACATTCATCACAAATGTAAACGCCATTATGTCCTGCAATCAGCTTTTTAACCTGATCCTGTGTCTTATTACAGAATGAGCATCTAAGCTTCTCGTCAATATTTCTGCCTGCCATACTATCCTCCAAATCACTATAAATCCTTTAAATAAAGGTTCGCTTATCACACAAAAACAAGGGAGACACCTGCAAATGTATTATCTGCAGGCATCTTCCTTATCATAAGCAATTATTATCTCTTCTCTACAACACTGTCGATAAGTCCATATGCAACAGCTTCCTGTGCTGTCATATAGTTATCTCTCTCTGTGTCGCGTGAAATCTCTTCAACTGACTTACCAGTATTAGCTGCCAGTATTTCATTTAACTTATTTCTTGTCTTAAGTATATTCTCAGCAACGATTCTGATCTCAGTTTCCTGACCTCTTGCACCGCCTGATGGCTGGTGAATCATAATCTCTGCATTAGGAAGAGCAAGTCTCTTTCCCTTGGCACCGCCTGAAAGAAGGAATGCACCCATACTTGCAGCCATGCCAATACAGATTGTAGAAACATCACACTTGATGTACTGCATTGTATCATATATAGCAAAACCTGCTGATACTGATCCTCCTGGGCTGTTAATGTAGAAATGTATATCCTTGCCTGGATCTTCTGCCTCAAGGAATAACATCTGTGCTACTACAAGATTAGCAGAAACATCTGTTACCTCTTCTCCTAAGAATATAATTCTGTCTTTAAGCAGACGTGAATATATATCATACGATCTTTCGCCTCTGCTGTTCTGTTCAATGACATAAGGTACAAAACTCATTACACAACCTCCAATATACTAAAATGTTTCTTACAACCTCAATTATTTTTCAACAACTGATCCTGTAATAACTTCTATAGCCTTCTGGATTGCAAGATCTTCCTTAATCTGCTTCTTCTCATAGTCGCCCATGAATTCCTTAATCTGATCAAGTTCCATCTTGTAAGTCTCAGCCATCTTCTTTAACTCTGCTTCAAAATCTTCTTCTGAAGTCTCAATATTTTCAGCCTTAACAACTGCTTCAAGAACAAGTCTTGACTGAATTCTCTTAACAGCTTCTGGCTTCATCTCTTCCATAATCTTATCTGCAGTCATTCCTGTATACTGGAAGTACTGCTCAACTGATAAGCCCTGCTGCTGTAATCTCTGAGCAAAATCCTCTACCATTCTGTTAACCTGTGTGTCAACCATAGCATCTGGAATATCCATCTTAGAGTCTTCGATAATCTTAGCGATTGCTTCGTCTTCCTGCTTAGCCTTAGCTTCTCTTGACTTTCTGTCAGCAATCTTGTTCTTTAAGTCATCCTTATATTCAGCAATTGTATCAAAATCAGATACGTCCTGAGCGAATTCATCATTAAGCTCTGGAAGCTGCTTCTCCTTAATTTCCTTAACAGAAACCTTAAACATAGCTGGCTTACCCTTAAGATCATCTACGTGATACTCTTCTGGGAATGTAACATTGATTTCCTTCTCATCACCGATATTCATACCGATAATCTGATCTTCAAATGTGTCAATGAAAGAATGAGATCCGATTGTAAGTGGGTAATCTGTTCCCTTTCCACCTTCGAATGCAACACCATCAACAAATCCTTCGAAATCAATAACTGTATTATCGCCATCCTTAACTGCTCTGTCTGTTACAGCTACTGTTCTTGAATTCTGCTCCTGAACTCTCTTTAATTCTTCTTCTACATCAGCATCTGTTGCTTCTGTATCAGCCTTAGTTACTTCAACGCCCTTGTACTGTCCAAGTTCAACTTCTGGCTTAGTAGCTACAACAGCTTCAAAAATGAATGGCTTTCCAGCCTCTAACTGTGTTACATTAATCTTTGGCTGAGAAACAAGCTCAAGACCACACTCATCAGCAGCCTTAGCATAAGCATCTGGAATGATTGAATTAGCAGCATCTTCGTAGAACACTTCTGCACCGTACATCTTCTCAATCATCTTTCTAGGTGCTTTACCTTTTCTGAAACCAGGAAGGCTGATCTTGCTCTTATTCTTATTATATGCAGTATTAAGACCTGCCTCAAATTCCTCAGCAGTAGACTCAATAACAAGTTTAACCATATTCTTCTCTTCTAAATTCTCAACTGTGAAACTCATTATAAATTAATCCTCCTATGAACTATGTATTGTTACTATCGTACAACATACCCACGAATTATAACACAACTGTTTTTAGATTACCAGTACTATTTTAAAAAAATAAAAGATAGGGCTGCAAACCTTATATTTACTAATAAACATTCGGATTACAGCCCATTTATCACTTAAGATAATTCGTATTCAGTTGTGAGCATCCTGCAATTACTTGCCACTCATCTGCTCTTCCTGTCTTCTGATCATCTCTTTTACCATGTTACCACCAACTGAACCAGCTTCTGCTGATGTGAGGTCTCCATTGTAACCATCCTTTAAGTTAACGCCAATTTCTGAAGCAACCTCCATCTTGAATCTGTCAAGTGCATTCTGTGCTTCCTTCTTAGTCTTATAATTAGAACTTGTTGATTTAGCCATAATAAGCCTCCTTATTAAACACATTTTTAGGTTTAAGCCGAAAAGTTATGGCGCCATAACTTAACGTCTTGATGTTATTATGTGTCCGTTAATACTAATTATTATGACATATTCTGGTTGCTAATTATTAGGAGACATTTTCGTTGTTTCTGTTTCTAAATCTTTGGCTGACGCCGGAATTATATTCTTATATACATATATCTCATCATATACAGGTGCCCATCTGTATGTTGCTCCTCCAGTGCAGAAAACATACGCATTACCTTTATTAGTTACAGCATAACTTACAAGGCAGCTTCCTGCTTCATTGATAAATCCTGTCTTACCACCTTTTACGAGTACTCCAGGTGCTTCATTACCATATATTCTTGAATACATTGTACTTGTAAGCTGTATTCCTTCCGGATGCTGTGCTGTTGCTTTAGTCTTATACTGATATGTTCCAAGTACTTTGGCTCTGGTCTCATCTTTCATGGCATATTCCATAATCATTGCCATCTCTGATGGAGTTGTATACTGTTCCTCATCATATAATCCTGTCGGATTAGTAAAATGTGTATACTTAAGTCCAAGTTCTTTACATTTTTCATTCATAAGCTTTGCAAATTCTTCATTAGAACCTGCAGCCATTATGGCAAGTGCCTCGGCTGCATCAGCTCCTGATGGAAGCACAAGTCCATACATAAGATCTTCAACATCTACTGTCTCACCTTCAAGGAATCCTGCAACAGACGCTTCTTCCCTGTAAAGTCTGTTAAGCATCTCAAATCCAAATGTATAAGTCTTGGGCATCTTATCTATATTCTCTGATACAACAATAAGTGTCATTACCTTAGTCATTGAAGCTGGATATATCTTAGTATCAGCAAGCTTACCTGCTATTATTCTATGATTATTGACATCGAGTAATGCTGCATAAGGCGACGCTATCTGTGCATCAGCTGACAAATCCTGATAATCTTCTGCCATCTGTGCATATATAAGAGGCGGTTCTGTTGGTGCTTCTGTTGGCATCAGTATCTCTGATTGTGTCTCATCTGTTATATCAGAAGCAAATGCTGCTTTTTGACCTAATGTTTTTTTCAGCCCTAATGTTACATTCACAATAACTACTGCAAGCACTATTAAAAATGTCACAGCTGCCATCATAATAAGTCTTCTTCTTAAAATCTTCTGTCTTTTCTTCTTCATCAACTGTGATTTTCTTTTTCTGCTGCGGCGTATTGCATCCTCATCATAATTATCATATTTCATCTTTAAAAGTTCCTCTCGCATAAAATAAACTTATTATATATATTGTGTTGAAGTCCTTAATTGCTCTGCAAGTTCTTCTCCCTTAATAAGTCTTACAAGCTCGAGTCCTAAATCTAGTGATGTACCCATTCCTCTCGATGTTGTAATGTTACCATCTGTAACTACCCTCTCCGGTGCTGTTATTATAACTGCCCCCGTTAACTGCATTTCAAAGCCTGGGAATGCCATTGCCTTCTTTCCTTCAAGTAATCCAAGATTTCCAAGAATTGAAGGTGCTGCACATATGGCTGCAATTCTGTTATTCTTCTTATTGTATTCTTTAAGAAGTTCCAGTAAATCCTTGCAATCATAATATGACTTATGACCCGGACCACCTGGAAGGAATAACAGCTCATCTCCTTCAAATACATATTCATCTAAAAGCTCATCAGCCTGAACAATTACCCCCTGAGCACTTTTAACATTAATGTCACCTGTTATTGATATCATATCAGTCTTAATATCCGCTCTTCTTAATATATCTACAACTGCAAGTGCTTCTACCGTTTCAAAACCATCTGTAAGAAATGCACATACCTTCATTAATTATTTCCTCCGCTCGAAAAAATATACATACGAATTGATTATACAACAATTTTTTAATTTTACAAACTTATATTTTATAAAATATTAATATTAATGTATTGTGGTTTTAAAAACTATGTGTTATCATCTCAATTAACAAAACAAATCGTTTTTACAACGCGGAGGATAATATATATTATGTTTGATATAATCACTGATTCAGCCTGCGATATTGTTAGAGAATATGCAGAGACACACAATCTTAAACTTGTACCGCTCTACACAACTTTTGATGGTGTTAATTATCTTAAAGAACAATATGACATTACTCATGATGAATTCTATAGAAGAATGACAGACGAAGGCGCATTTCCTAAGTCATCTCTTCCAAGTGTGCAGGATTTTGTTGATGCTATTATGCCAAGTGTGGAAGCTGGCAGACCTGCTATTGTATGTACAATTACATCATACTTCTCAGGATCTTATAACTCAGCCTGCACAGCTAAGGACATTATATTAGAAGATCATCCTGATGCTAAAGTTACAGTTATTAATTCACTGCTTAATTCAGCATCATTTTCACTCTTCATATATCAGGCTCTCCAGATGAGAAAAGCAGGGTATTCATATGAGGATACAATCAAAGTTCTTGAAGCTTTAAGAAACGATGGCCGAATAATGTTTACAACAGAATCACTTGAATACTTAAGTAAAGGCGGACGTCTTGCCAAGACTGCAATTACAATCACAAGCAAATTAAGTCTCCGTCCTATCATCGTTATGAAAGAAGGAGAAATCGGGCTTGGTGGATTTACACGAACAAGAAACAAGGGTAAATCTAATGTTATTGACATGATTCAGAAATACATCGAATCAAAGGGAATGCCAATTGAAAACTGGGATATCACTGTTGGTTACTGTACTAATCTGGAAGAAGCTGAAAAGTACAGAGATGATGTTGAAGCACAGCTTGGTGTGAAGCTTCTCGAAAGACGCGAAGATTTCAAGACAAGAATCAGTATTATCTCAGGCTGCCATACAGGTCCTTACGCATTAGGAATTGCATGTATTCCTAAGTACACCACTATCAGATTATAATCAATAAAGAATTAAGCGGAATGGTTTGAAACTGCCATTCCGCTTTTATTAATCTACTTACTCATATGGTTCATAATCCAGCCATATATTTCTTCATATATTTCTTCTTTATTAAGTTCATTACACAGCTCATGTCTGCAATCCTCGTAAAGTCTTAAATCAATATCATCAATGTGACCATGATATGAATTATATGCCCTGTAAACGCCCTTGCCGTATTCTCCCACAGGATCATCAAGTCCTGATATCATAAGCATTGGCAGATTCTTAGGAATTCTTTCTATGTTGCGCGGCTTTCTTACATACAGAATCATATTCATAAGTCCTCTGTAACCATTAACCGTAAACAGAAATGTTGTCAATTTTCCGGCATTGTATTCATCAACAACCGCTTCATCTCTTGTCAGCCAGTCATTGACTGTTCTTACATTCTTTATGCGCTTGTTATAATTACCAAACATAATCTTAGATATCAGTCTGCTTCTGTAACGGTCACCCTTTATAAGTCTTACTGCATCAGCAAGCACCTTTCCGGCAAAAACCATTGGTGCCGGCTGGTGTCCTGTTCCCATTACAATAACTCCATCAAGTTCATATCCGTAATCACATATATATCTTCTTGTAACAAACGACCCCATGCTGTGTCCCGCAAGATAATATGGAATACCAGGATACATTTTCTTGATAAGAACTGTAAGATGATGTGCATCCTTTGCAAGTGCCTCTCCTGGATTCTTATCTTTAAAAAATCCCAGATCATCATCCATGCATACTGACTTTCCGTGTCCAAGATGATCATTTCCAACAACAACAAAGCCTCTCTCTGCCATATATCTTGCAAATCCGTCGTATCTGTCAATATACTCAATCATCCCATGACATATCTGCAACACCGCAACAGGCTCGTCATATTCTGTCTCATCGGGACACCAAATAACAACATTAACAGACGTCTTTCTATCACATGATAGAAAAGAATTGCTTTTCTTCTTTATCATAAGCCATCCTCCTTATCGTTTTACGACATTCTCAATTCCTTCAAATGCTTCATTTCCTATATAATCTACTGACTTTGGCACAACAATCTCACTGATATTCATATCAGAAAATGCACCATACTCAATTCTTTTAATACCTGAAGGCAGTTTAACTTCCTTAAGTCCCTTGCAGCCAGCAAATGCATATGCCCCAATTACTTCCACACTGTCAGGAATATTTATTTGTGTAATACCATCTTTATTATAAAATACTCCCGAAGCAATTGTCCTTACACCATCCGGAATATTATACGTTCCACTATCTATGCTTATCTTGCATAACACACCATTAACAATAATCTCATCGTTATCTGCAAGCTGGTCATGCTCCCACTGTGTATCTGTAAATGCATTAGTTCCAATAGAATTAACTGATTCCGGAATCTCAATTGTTTTAAGATTATAGCAGCTTAAGAATACATTTTCAGCTATATAACTTATCCCATCTGATATAACAACATCAGTAACAGTCGTATCATCACGGAATACACCACTGCCTATTCCATCAACCTTCTTGCCATCAATCTTAGCTGGCACAATAACCTTTGCATCTGCTCTTCCCTTATCAGTAAGTCCAGTTATAACTATATTACCGGCAGCATTCTCCTCATATGTAAATGTTGCTGCTTTGGAAGTCTTTTTACATCCAATAAAACTAACCAGCATAAGCACCAGCATAATTCCTGAAATGATTCTTTTTCCTCTAAACATATCCTGCCTCTTTATTATTTATTTCTCGCCCACATATAGCAAAATGCCTGTGTTCTCGCTGCAAAATGATTATCCTTAAGAAGCTCTTTTACTTCCTGTTTTGAATACCATGCCGCCGAAATCTCCTCAAACGTTGAAGTGCTTGGTGAAAAATCTCCAGATGCTTTTCCGATAACCACAGCATTTGTCTCATTGGAAAATCCTATTGCACTGTAGCTGTCATAAAGCTTGTCTTCAATTACAATAAGGTCAAGCCCTGTCTCTTCCTTAAGCTCACGCTTCGCCGCCACTTCAGGAGTCTCACCTTCATCAATAAGCCCTGCCGGAAAATTATACACATAATCTCCTACTGACATTCTATATTCTTTATTAATCAGGATATGTTCATCCGCTTCATCAGTCGCAACAATAACAACTCCGTCTGTCTTTTCATTTCTTATATCTTCTAGCGTCTTTATATCCTTGTTTCTGCTGATAATCTCGTAGACCTTTTTCTTGTCATCCTCAGTTGTATAATAGAGATCGTATCTGCTGATAAACCTTCCTTCATCAACTTTTTTAACACCATCAAACTTCATGTGTATTATCTGCCTTTCCTGTCTCTCATATCATTAACCGCTTCATGAACAATATCCATTATCCATCTGTTAGAAGCTTTTCTCATAGCAATACCATATTCTATAGTAACACCAAACTTTCCATTATTGCACTCTTTTTCTACTGTTCTCTTTATCTGTTCAAATGTTTTACCAGCCTCTGCATCCGTGACATTCTTCATTACTGCAACAAAATTACCTTCATTAATTCTTGCAATATATGCTCTGTCCATAAGTATCTTCTTAAGCACACCAGCCACATTTATAAGTGCCTGGTTACCTGCTTTCTGTCCATACTGTATATTAATATCTGACAAATGATTAATATCGCAGACAACTACAGCAACACTGCCATTATATTCATCATACTGTTTACAATGCTCCATAAAGCTGTACATGCTGTAAACTCCTGTAAGCTGGTCATAAATAACCATATTTTCAAGTTCAGCATAAGCCTTCTTTAACTCCGACACATCCTGCATAACAATAATAGTACCCAGCAGTCGGTTTTTTTCATCTGAAAGTCTCTCAATCCTGCAGTCATATATTCTGTCATTATACTTCCATTCAAATGTATCCTCTCCAGGTTTAACAGGCAGGTCATTCTCCCTGACAAACCACTCAATATTCTGTTCCCTGTTATCGTATTCAAGATTACCTGCAACATCCTTCATTGAAGAATTAAAATCTGCAAGAATTCCCTCATAATCAAACAGTACTACAGGAATCTGCATATGTTCAATTATCATTTCATGTGTAACTGTAAGCATATTTTTCTTAGAGTACCAGAAAGTATTCCAGTACACCATTGTTCCCATAAGTGCATATAGAAAAATTGATATGTCAAACCTTAAGTCAACAGCTTTCATGATGAATATATATTTAAAAGCAATTATAACAATAAGCCCGGCAGCCGTAAATATATATCTTCCCCAATACGCTGATGGAATACGTATGCATTTGATAATAAGCAGTGCAATTATAAATGCTACAATAACCATATTCATAATCGCATGAATACCAAACCACAGCTCGCCTTCATAGCCGAGAACATAGACTCCTCCGCATTTGTTAAGACTATATTTCAATGCCGTTTCATTAAATATATTAATTATAAATACAACTGAATCAACCATTGCCGCAAATATGCACAAAACAACTGCAGTTCTGGTTATCCTGTTTGCAAGCCTTGTAAATATGCCTGTATACGTTAAAAGTGCAACGAGTGCAAAATCCTGTGCTGCCATCATTATGCTTGTTGCCACCGACATCGCCATGTAATTATCTGTGATAAAATTGACCGAGTATGTCACAACGCATATGAGAGCAAGCATCTCTGTAAGACACACTATCCGTGTCATCTTATCCCGCTCAAGACATGTTCTTATAAACACCACGACAAGCACCACAGCCGCAACTCCATAAAGAGACAGATACATAATATTCATATTCCCATATCTCCCATACCCATAAGCTATATACATAATATTAACATTATTAAACAGCTTACTCAACTATCAGTTATAAAAATCACCCTGCACTGAAAAAGCCCCGCACGACACTTTTGTATCACGTAGGGCTTTCCATACCTTAAAATGTATTACATACATTTGCAGCTTATAGCTTTATTCTTATTCATTATATTTCTTACTTAACTGCTGTTACTTTGTAATCTTTATCCTCTACAGCTTTTTTTAATACATCGTTATCAACTTCCTTAGAAAGTGTAACAACCGCTGTTCCGTTCTCATGGCTTACAACTGCCTCTGTTACACCATCAACAGCCTCAAGTGCCTTCTTAACTGCAGCTTCACAATGTCCACACATCATACCCTCAATATTCATAGTCTTTGTCATAGTTTTATCTCCTTTTGTCGTTTTATTTTTATTTTTGCTAGACTTTTTCTTATAAATGTGGTCTTTTCCTGTATCATATATCTTTATAAGATTAAGTCTTAATGCATTAGTTACTACGCAGAAGCTTGATAAGCTCATAGCTGCTGCACCAAACATTGGATTAAGTGTCCATCCAAATACTGGTATCCACACACCTGCTGCAAGTGGGATTCCTATACAATTATAGAAGAATGCCCAGAACAAATTCTCGTGTATGTTGGTAAGTGTTCTCTTTGAAAGTCTTATAGCAGCAGGAACATCTGATAACCTGTTCTTCATAAGAACTATATCTGCCGCATCTATTGCAACATCTGTACCGGCTCCAATTGCAATACCTATATCAGCTCTTGTAAGTGCAGGTGCATCATTAATTCCATCACCTACCATTATAACACTTCCCTGCTCCTTAAGTCTTGCTATTTCTTTTTCTTTTCCTTCAGGAAGTACTCCTGCAATAACCTCATCAACTCCGGCAAGCTTTCCTATTGCTTTCGCGCTTCTTTCATTATCTCCGGTAATCATCACAACCCTGATTCCCATATTCTGAAGTTCCCTGATAGCCTGTGGGCTGTCTTTCTTGATAGTATCCGCAACAGCTATTATTCCAAGAAGCTTGTTATTTCTTGCAAAGAAAAGTGGTGTTTTTCCTTCTGATGATAAGTCATCAGCCTTGTTCCTTAAATCATCAGAGATATTACAATACTCTGAAATGAACTTAAGATTACCACCTGCCACTACATTTGTATCAAGCATTCCCTTAAGTCCGTTACCAGCAACTGCCTTAAAGTCAGTCAATTCTTCTGCAAATGAATTCTTATCGCCACTCTCTTCAACATAATTAACAACTGCCTTTGCAAGTGGATGTTCACTTTTTCTTTCAAGACCATATGCTATAGCAATAAGTTCATTTTGTGGGATTCTATCACCTGTTATAATATCTGTAACCTTTGGCTTACCCTCTGTAATAGTACCAGTCTTATCAAGTGCAACTGTCTGCATCTTGCCTGTCTGTTCCAGAGAAACAGCAGTCTTGAACATAATTCCGTTCTTTGCTCCGACTCCGTTACCAACCATAATTGCAACCGGAGTTGCAAGCCCTAACGCACAAGGACAGCTTATTACAAGCACTGAGATTCCTCTCGCAAGTGCAAATCCTAAGTCCTTGCCACATAACAGCCATACTACTATTGTTATAACTGCTATTATTATTACCGCAGGCACAAATACTCCTGAAACTTTATCAGCAATCTTTGCAATAGGTGCTTTAGTTGCAGCCGCATCACTTACCATCTGTATTATTTTGGAAAGTGTTGTATCTTCTCCAACTCTTGTTGCCCTGCATTTTATATATCCTGATGTATTAAGTGTTGCTGCACTTACCTGATCTCCCTCCTGTTTATCAACAGGAATGCTCTCACCTGTAAGAGCTGATTCATTAACTGCAGTGTTACCTTCAATGATGACACCATCTACAGGTATATTCTCACCTGGTCTTACAACAAATATATCACCTGTCATAACCTGTTCAACAGGGACGCATGTTTCCTGCCCATCTGCATAAAGTACTGCCGTCTTGGCAGCAAGCTTCATAAGACTCTTTAATGCATCTGTCGTCTTTCCCTTTGAGCGGGCTTCAAGCATTTTTCCTACTGTTATAAGTGTAAGAATCATAGCCGCTGACTCAAAATAGAATTCATCCATGTAGTGCATCACGCCTGCCATATCACCTCTCACCTGACAGTCTGTCATGGCAAAAAGTGCATATGTACTCCACACAAATGCTGCTCCTGAGCCAAGCGCAACAAGTGTGTCCATATTAGGTGAACGATGTAACAATCCCTTAAAGCCACTTATGAAGAAATGCTGATTAATAACCATTATTATTATTGTAAGCAGCATTTGTATAAGACCCATAGCCACATGATTTCCTTCAAGTACTGACGGAAGCGGCCAGCCCCACATCATATGTCCCATGCTGAAATACATAAGCACAACAAGAAATATAACTGAAGCTGCTAATCTCTTCTTTAAAACAGGGGTTGCCTTATCTGCCAGCGCATCTTCCTGCTCCTGCATTGAAGGACTGCTGCTCTTTGCCCCCTTAACTGATGCACCATATCCCGCAGCTTCCACAGCTTTAATGATTACATCTGGGGTTGCAGTTCCCTCAACACCCATTGAATTAGTAAGAAGACTTACCGAACAGCTTTCCACTCCAGGCACATTGCTGACAGCTTTCTCAACTCTTGCCTGACACGCTGCACAGCTCATTCCTGTAACATTGTACTGTTCCATATCGCTCTACTCCTCCTTGCTGTTAGTTGTTATTCCTGTCACTTTAAAATCAAGTCTCTCAATTGCAATTCTTATATCAGCATCATCAATTTCTCTGTCAACCTCTATAGTTGCCTGCTTCTTCTTAAGATTAACCTGGCATGAAGCACCATCAATTTTGTTAACAGATCTCTCAATACTGTTCTTGCAGTTTTCACAATGCATGCCTTCAATATCAACAGTCTTGACAGCAATTACAGGATTATCAAGTGTCTTCTTCTCTTCCGCAACAGTATCTCCACCACCGCCACAGCAGCCACCTTCACCTTTCATATGCTTAACACTGCTTATAACTGCAATTACTACTATTATTGCTAATATGCCGATTATTATAGCTGTTCCCATATTATGCATCTCCTTTTATACTTCATTACCTTGTGCAAATTCTAGCGTATGAATTTGCCGATTGTCTTAACAAGCTCTTCTACCGTATCGTCCTTGCCTTCTTTAATATCTTGGACTACACAGCTCTTGATATGGTTATCTAAGAGCACCTTCGTAAAACTGTTAAGTGCTGACTGGGCTGCCGATACCTGATTAAGAATGTCAATACAGTATGCGTCCTTCTCAACCATTCCCTTAATCCCTCTTATCTGACCTTCAATTCTGCTAAGCCTGTTACAGAGGTCTTTATATTCCTTGGCATCGCGTTCTTTTGTCTTATGACAGCAACATTCTTTTTCCATTATTCCTCCTTAGTCTGGTTGTTATATTCTGTGTCTGATAAACGCTTTATTATATTTATCTGTTGTGATTGCAACATACCCTAGTGGGGTATGCTCTATTTACATGATGTATAATATACCCCATATGGGTATATGTCAACTATAATTATTGAGATTATTTATCGAAAAATTTTTATTTAACCTGAAAATTTTAAGATAAACATACTAACTCATGATATATACTTCGTTAGTATGTTTTTTAAGAAAATTTTTTTATAAAAATATTGTCAGAAACCCACTAATTCATTACATCTCGCTTCTTTAGTAGGTAAATTGAGTTGTATTTTTCACTAACTCTGTTATCACGACTTCAATATACAAGAAAACAACCTACTAAACTCCACATTAACTGCAGTTTGGTAGGTTGTTTCATTATTTGTTATGTAAATTTCAAATCTGCCCGGGGCTTACACATCAACACTAGAACAAGCTTATCTCGTCCCCATTGCTGACATTAACAAATCCTTTATATCCACGTTCCTCAAGCTTTCCGAGGAATTTTCCCATCTTCTTAGGCTTTACATATAATGAGCATACTTTACCTTCTGCTCTGTATTTTTCTGCTATTGCATAGGCTTCCTTAACCTGTCCCTCATCGTACATAACAGCAATCTTGTCTGCTGATGCCTTAGTCTCAACACCATTCTGCATAAGGATTGAGAAGATTCTCTCGAATCCGATTGAGAATCCAACAGCGCTTACCTGCTGTCCTAAGAACTTGCCAATAAGGTTGTCATATCTTCCACCACCTGCGATAGCACCCTTGAAATCAATACTTTCAACTTCAAATACAGTTCCTGTATAGTAACCCTGACCTCTTACTAAAGAAAGGTCAAATACAACATCAAACTGACCGTCTGAAAGCTCATTTACAGTGTTGATAATTCCTCTTACGCTTTCTGCTGGAGCTTTATCATCCAGTATAGCCTCAACACTTTCAAGGCTTATCTCCTGTGCACTTGAAACACTTCCAAAGAATCCGATAAACTTCTCAATTGCAGCAGCGTCAAATCCCTTGTCTGTAAGCTCAGCCTTAACACCGTCAAGTCCGACCTTATCCATCTTGTCAAATGTAATGCACACACTGTCAAGCTGATCCTCGGTAAATCCACAATTCTGAAGGAATGAACGGAGAAGTCTTCTGTCGTTAATCTTAACCTTGAAATTCTTCATGCCAATAGCCTTAAGAGCCTTGGTTGTTGTAAGAATAAGTTCAACCTCTGAATCTGTAGAATCAGAACCGATAATATCAATATCACACTGAACAAACTCACGAAGTCTGCCCTTCTGTGGTCTTTCAGCTCTGTACACTCTGTCCATCTGGATACATTTCATAGGAAGAGTGAGCTTGTCCTTGTTGTTAGCAAAGTAACGGCTGAGCGGAAGTGTAAGGTCATATCTTAATCCCATATCAGCAATTTCATTCTCACAGGCTGTTCCTGTCTTAGGATTTTCCTGAAGTGAACTTACAGCCTTCTCAAGCTTATCGCCTCTCTTCATAATCTTGAATATAAGATTTAAGTTCTCACCACCATCACTCTTATCAAGGTTCTCAATATCCTCAATAATAGGTGTTGTAATGTGTTCAAATCCATTAGCAACATATACCTTTAATATCTCATTCTGAAGGTAATCCCTGATTTCAACCTCATTAGGAAGATAATCATTAGTACCCTTAACTGGTGTTATTTTCATAATTGTCTCCTCATTTACACACTAAGGCAGATAACCGGTATTCTCCAGCCATCTGCCCCCATTTTCTTTAACACTAACTATTCTCCGCCAGTATTGAAAATGCTTCGCATTTTGCCTGACTCTTAACAGTTACTAATTAAGCTTCATCAATTGCCTTACCAATATCATGTCTCATATATTTGTTATCGAAATCTACCCATTCAGTAGCTTCATAAGCCTTGGCTCTTGCTTCCTTAAGGTCCTTTCCAAGTGCTGTAACACCGAGAACTCGTCCTCCATTAGTTACAACCTTGCCTTCTTCGTTGAATTTAGAACCTGCATGGAATAAGAAATAATCATCCTTACCCTTGAAGTTTTCCATTCCCTTAATCTCGAAGCCCTTCTCATATGCGAGTGGGTATCCGTCAGATGCGAGAATTACACATACACATGCGTTATCTTCAAACTGAAGGTCAACCTTATCAAGAGTTCCATCAATACAAGCCTCAAATACATCAACAATATCATTCTTCATTCTAGGAAGAACAACCTGTGCCTCAGGATCACCAAATCTTGCATTGTACTCAAGAACCTTTGGTCCCTTTGGAGTAAGCATAAGTCCAAAGAAGATAACTCCCTTAAATGGTCTGCCCTCACTCTTCATTGCATCAACAGTTGCCTGATAAATGTATTTCTTACAGAACTCATCAACTTCCTTAGTGTAGAAAGGTGATGGTGAAAAATTACCCATTCCGCCTGTATTAAGACCCTGGTCACCATCCTTAGCTCTCTTATGATCCTGAGCTGATGACATAATCTTAATTGTATTACCATCAACAAATGAAAGTACTGAAACCTCACGGCCTGTCATGAATTCCTCAATGACAATTGTATCACCTGCTGTTCCGAATTTCTTGTCAAGCATAAGCTCATCAACACCTGCAAGTGCATCCTCTTTGTTCTCACAGATGAGAACACCCTTGCCAAGTGCAAGTCCGTCAGCCTTAAGAACGATAGGATACTCAGCAGTCTCAAGGTACTTCTTGGCCTCTTCTGCTGATGTAAATGTTTCATAAGCTGCTGTTGGAATATTGTATTTCTTCATAAGGTCCTTAGAAAATGCCTTAGATCCTTCAAGAATAGCTGCATTCTTTCTTGGTCCGAATACTCTTAAGCCCTCTGCCTCGAATACATCAACGACACCGCCGACAAGTGGGTCGTCCATACCGATAACAGTAAGGTCAATGCTGTTTTCCTTAGCAAATGCTACAAGCTTCTCAAACTCCATTGCCTTAATATCAACACACTCTGCAAGCTCTGCAATTCCCGCATTACCCGGTGCACAGTATATCTTGTCAACCTTAGGACTCTTGCTTAACTTCCAGCATATTGCATGCTCTCTTCCGCCGCTGCCTACAACTAATACTTTCATCTTAATTCCTCCGCATATTGTTATCTATATACTTAGTCAGTAATCATTAATTAACATGTTCATTGGCAATCTTGTTAATTGCCTTAGGAAGAAGCTTCCATTCAGCCTGCTCCATAATTCTTCTCTGAAGAGTTTCAGGAGTATCACCATCAAGTACATCAACTGCCTTCTGGAAAATAATCTCTCCTGTATCCATTCCTTCATCTACATAATGCACAGTTGCACCTGATACCTTAACACCCTTTGCCAGAGCTGCTTCATGAACCTTGAGTCCATAGAAACCAACTCCGCAGAATGAAGGTATAAGTGATGGATGAATATTAATAATTCTGTGGCTGTACTGATGAACCATTTTCTCTGGGATTCTTACAAGGAATCCTGCGAGTACTATAAGGTCAACATTAAGCTCATTCACTTTATCAAGCAGCGCATCGTTAAATGCATCTCTGCTTTCATAATCCTTAGGTGATATGCAATATGCTGGAATATTGTTATCCTTAGCTCTTGTGAGTGCATATGCTCCGGCATTATTGCTTATAACTGCTACAAGCTCTGTGTTAGTGATTGTTCCATCCTTAACAGCATCGATAATAGCCTGAAGATTAGTTCCGCCTCCGGAAACCATAACTGCAACTCTTAGCATAAAGTAACTCCCTTCTCGCCAGCTTCAATGCTTCCGATAACATATGGAGTCTCACCTGCAGCCTTAACTGCTGCCATAACTGTATCAACATCAGCAGGATCAACGGCAAGTACAAGACCGATACCCATGTTAAATGTATTATACATCATATGCTCTTCGATATTGCCATCTTCTGCAAGCATCTTAAAGATTGGTGGTACTTCGTAGCTGTCCTTCTTAATTACTGCCTTAACACCGTCTGGAAGCATTCTAGGTACATTTTCATAGAAACCACCACCTGTGATATGGCTGCAGCCCTTAACCTTAACGCCTGCCTTCTTGATTTCCTTCATTGTCTTAACATATATCTTAGTTGGAGCAAGTAATGCCTCTCCTAATGTCTTTCCAAGTGAATCGTAATATGTATTAAGAGATTCCTCTGTCATTGTAAATACGCTTCTTACAAGTGAGAATCCATTGCTGTGTACACCACTTGAAGCGATACCGATAAGAGTATCACCCGGCTTGATGTTCTCGCCTGTAATAAGATCCTTCTTATCAACAACACCTACAGCAAATCCTGCAAGATCATATTCATCCTGTGGCATAAGTCCCGGATGCTCTGCTGTCTCACCACCGATAAGTGCACATTCAGACTGTCTGCAGCCCTCTGCAACACCACCAACGATAGTAGCAATCTTTTCTGGATAATTCTTGCCGCATGCGATGTAATCAAGGAAGAAGAGTGGCTCTCCACCAGCACATACAACATCGTTAACACACATAGCAACTGCATCAATACCGATAGTATCATGCTTGTCCATAATGAAAGCTAACTTAACCTTAGTTCCACATCCGTCAGTTCCTGAAAGTAATACAGGCTCTTCCATCTCCTTAATCTTAGCGAGTGAAAATGCACCTGAGAATCCGCCGATTCCGCCTAACACTTCTTCTCTCATAGTAGACTTAACAGCCTCTTTCATTAACTCAACTGACTTGTAACCTGCTTCAATATCAACTCCAGATTTCTTGTAATCCATGATTCTTTCTCCTTCAATATTATGATAAATGTAAGTTAATGTAACTCCAGTTACTAATTAATAATTCTTATAGCCGACTTCCTGAAGTCTGGCATCCTTCTTCTGAACACTTTCCTTAAGATTCTTAGTATAATCCTTAAGTCTTTCAAGAAGTGCTGCATCAGATGTTGCAAGAATCTTGGCTGCAAGAATACCTGCATTGGCACCACCGTTAATAGCAACAGTTGCAACAGGAATACCTGTAGGCATCTGTACTATTGAATATAATGAATCTCTACCGCCTAGTGATGTTGTGTGCATTGGAATACCAATAACAGGCATTGGGAAAATAGCTGCACACATACCCGGAAGATGTGCTGCCATACCTGCACCTGCAATAATAACCTTAAATCCCTTCTCCTCTGCACTCTTAGCATATTCAAAGAATACGTCAGGCTCTCTGTGTGCTGAGATAATTGTCATCTCATACGAAATTCCTAACTGTTCAAGAATGTCTGCTGCCTTTGCCATAACAGGCATATCAGAGTCACTTCCCATAACAATTCCTACTAAAGCCATATTAACCTCCTATGTCCGATAGATATATAATTTTATCAGTGAAAAACACTTAAATATTATTGTACTTTGTTTTAAACTACGCGTCAAGAAAAAGCCCATATTACATCTTTACTGTTCCTGTAAAAATGCATCATTAAGCGCAAGTGTGCCATCAAGCACGAATCTGCCATTCTTAATCAAGTCTGTTCTTGTTCCATCCTCTGCCACAACAGTAATATTACCAATCTCATCATATGGAATTGTAATATCAGTATGACAGTTATAATAAGCCTTGTCTGGCTCAGTCTTACGAAGAAGTGAAACCTCATTATCCCTTGAGATAATCTCTTTGCCATCCGGATTAGTTACATACACATCTTCTGCCCTTGAATAGCATGTGTCACCTACTGCAAAATGTGGTCCCATCTTTTCAACAATAAGAATCGGAAGCTTATACACAATATCATGCTTATTGGCAAACACATATGCCGTAGTGTTAGTTCCTATAGCGAACTCTCCGAGTGGCAGAGTTTCATGGTCATATAACACATTTGCCTTGAAAAGCTCTCTATTCTTAGCTTCATCATCAAAGTTAGTGCATGTGTAGTCCTTAACAAATCCGTCCTCAAACCATACCGTAAGATTATTGAACTTAATATCATTAAGATATACGCTGCTCACATTAAGCACACCTGTTGTTTTCTTAAGCACAGGCGATGTAAATACTTCTCCAAGCGGAATATTAACGTCCGCAAGACAGTTCTCAAATACAGTCTGCGTCTTATGGTCGGTTATCTTCATAATAGAAACCTTCATGTCTGTGCAGTTTCCGTTAGTTCCCTTAACTTCAACATACTGTGCTGTATCAAGTACATCAATAAGTGCCTGCTGGATAGCTTTATATTTGTTATAATCAAGGGTATTAATCTTAACAGTACCCTCGAATATTTCCTCGAAATTCTCTCCAATCTCCGGTATCGGATAAGCAATTATTGTAAAGCTTCTCTCCTCGCCTTTAATATACTCATTAACAATGCTTCCCGCGTCATTGCTGTATTTCACAGAAAGCTTCTGCTGCTTTGTATCAAGCGTTAAAGCCTCGCTCTTAATCTGTGGCTCAAATGGCACTTCACCAAACACCTCCATAACAGCAGGTCCACCATGCACCGCTGCAAGCTCTTTGTTCTTCTCATATGCAAGCTTTAATGCACCAGTCTTTCTCTCAACAAATTCGCCATCCATATAAAGTGCATTGTCAAAACGATGGTCGAAATCCATCTGCTTGTTAGGATTAGCTCCGTAATAGCCAACCTTAATGTTAAGTCTTTTATTAATCGTGTTGACCGCTGCCCTGTATATTGTAGGCTTAAGTCCAAGCTTTTCAAAATTCTTAATCTCAGCCCTCACAAGTCTTTCAAATCCCAGACAATATCTTATATTAACTGTTTTCTTCTTAGACAAATCCTTGCCTGTAAGCTCGAATCCGATTCTGTACCCTTCTGTAAATGTGTCTGCCATCTTCTGGATTTCTTCTTCACTGAGCGAACTAAGATACTCTGCTGTCTTAATCTCATTGTCAGTAACATACTCACCGAATCTGTACAGATATCTTACATCTGTAAGGTCAGACTCCATAATTATCTTCGTTGCAAAATCAAGTTCAGGGTCTAACAGCTCTCTTACCCGGTACTCCATAAGGTCATCACTGTAATCACTAACATACCAGTATACAGACTCTTTCATCTGCTTATAATCTGGCTTTCCACAGTCTTCCTCAGTCGATGCACACATGCAGTACACTTCAACAAAAAGCTCCATAAGTGCTGTCATTTCTGCCATTCTGCCTTCATATGCATACACAATCATTCCTCTTATCTCGACGTAAAGGAATGACAAAAGCCTTCCCTCTGATAGCCCTAACTTTGAAGCTGCATATGCCGGATTAGCGTAGCTTGTCTCGTAAGCCTTTCCAATTACATCTTCATACAGACCTGTATTCAGATTCTTATATTCTTCAAGTGAATAATCTCTGAAAACATCAGCTTTTAAGTCAGCCGCAAGCTTATCCATCTTAAGGATAAATGTGGCAATACATTTGAAATAATCTGCAAACCCATTCGTCTTAAGCCCAGGTTCCTCTGCTATCTCTTTAATTCTTTCTATCGCAAGAGCGTAACGTTCTTCTACATTATCATTAAACAATTTCTTTCTCCTTCTGCCCTGATAAGGATTATATTCCCATTAAGAATACTGCTATCATAAATACTGCTATTACCCCACACAGCATTGAACCAAATCTCGAAGTTCCGTAGAACTTATTATCTTCTTTGAAGCTGATTAGTCCGATTACTGTTCCAATTACCGCTAAGATAAGGCTTAATATTCCAAGACTTCCTACTCTTAAGCCGCCTTCTCCTGCTGCTTTAAAAGACAGATACACTCCGTAACCAAAAGAAAGCAATGACAGTATTCCCATCGCAGTCGATATCAAACCCCCAAGTGCCTGACTTTTATCAGAGAACTTGTATTTATTAAAAAGTTTCATTTTTTCACCTGTCCTTTTTACTAAACATTTTAACTATTCTGTATGCTATCGCATATACCGCATAACCGCACAATGCTCCCAGTACATTAAGCACAAGGTCATCAACATCAAAGCAGCCGACCTTACATATAAGCTGTACTGTTTCTATTGTAAGCGACAGTGCGAATCCATATGCAAATGTAGCAAAAACATTAATTCTGCCATTGGAAAGCCACGGCACGAATATGCCAAATGGTATGAATGCCAGCACATTTCCAATTATATTAAGAAATGCTATCCAGCCAAGCGAGTCAAAATGTCCAAGATAACGCCAATAGCGCCTGATTTCCGTGAACAGTGTAAGATTGTATTTGTAACCGCTGGCTATCTCTGCCCTTCCCATTCCTTCTGCGAAAAAGACTACATAAAAGAGCAGAATCATATATATAACAAAAAGCGCCCATTTTATAAGCGTTACATAATGTTTCTTTTTCATAACAAATCTGCCCGGCAGGCATAATTAACCCACCAGGCAGTTCCCCTTCACTAGAATAAGCTATCTGATCTGTGTGCAAGAAGTCTTGCACCATTAATAATCATCATTACACCTGCACCGATACCAAAGAGTATTATCAGGATACCAAATACAAGATTAGAAGCTCCTACTGACTTTAATTTCTTATAAAGATTCTCTTCCATAATTAACCCTCCATTAACATCAGTTTTATGCGTTCTTAACACCATATTCTGTGTAATACTTGTCAATTGCCGCCTTAAGTGCATCATCAATAACTACCTTACCCTCACACTCTTTATTGTAAAGGTGTTCTACAACATCTGCCATAGATACAATTGCGCTTGTTGGGAAACCGTATCTTTCCTTAATCTCCTCAAGTGCGCTCACCTTTCCGCCAAGGCCAACTTCCATACGGTTAAGTGAAACCATAAGTCCTACGATAGTAACATCTGCTGCCCCTCTTACCTTAGGAACTGTCTCTTCCATCGACTTACCGGATGTTGTTACATCTTCTATCATAATGACTCTGTCGCCATCCTTTAACTTGCTTCCGAGAAATCCGCCCTTATCAGCACCATGGTCCTTCTCTTCCTTACGGTCTGAGCAGTATCTTACTTCCTTGCCGTAAAGCTTTGCATATGCAACTGCTGTAACTACGCTGATTGGAATTCCCTTATATGCTGGTCCGAACAGTACATCAAAATCATCACCATATGTTTCATGAATAGCCTTTGCATAATACTCACCAAGTCTTGCAAGCTGTGTTCCTGTAACATACGCACCTGCGTTCATGAAGAAAGGTGACTTTCTTCCACTCTTTAAAGTAAAATCTCCAAACTTTAACACATCACTCTCTACCATGAAATCTATAAATTCCTGCTTATACTGCTCCATTATATCCTCCTTATTCAGCCCCGCTGTCCGGCGGTGCTGCTTCATATTCAATATTGATTTTATTTTATCATAAATGTTTTCTCGTTTCAATGCGTCTTTGGAACATTAAATCTGCATATTAAAATCTGCTCATCAAAATCCTATGTATGCTTTTCCTGATTATCCGATCGCCAGAAATTCATAAAGCCTACTAACCATTATCAAGCTCATAATTTAGTAGGTTATTTCAGGCAGCCTCTTTTCATTCTCCCGCCAGTTCACCTACTAATCTGTTAAAATGTTTCTCCTTAGTAGGTCTTTTTCCTGCTTTCCAGAGGAATGAACATTCATTTTATACTTATAAAACCTACTAAAAATGCTTCTTCCTGCCTGATTAGTAGGTCTTGTTACTGTCAATTATCTTGAATATGTGCCAAAATAATATACCAAATTTACATTGAACACTGAATTAATAGGTTTCCACACCTTTTATCAAAACTTTATGTATATCTCTCCCCAATCGTTTGGAAAACAAAAGTTACACCTTCAAACTTAAAAACACGATTTTTATATTTCTAATCACATATGAGATATTCCAGCCTATATTCTCTTATTTCATTTTCTTTTAATTCTCAATTAATAAAGCTCAAAATTCTTCCACTATCATCTCATCATCTATAAAAATCCTATTTTTCATAATCTTAAACCATATAGCATCCCCATGTATGTATTCTGAAAGCATCTTACATATATCAGTTTTATAATCACAATTCTTTAAAAAACTTAAGTCTATTGTATTATATTGCTTCATCTTCTCTGTATTTATGTTAAAATCTGGATTATTATTAGGAAATTCACAGTCTTTTTTCCAGTTTTCATTAGGTATCTCGATATCCATATATTTATCACCATATATGAGCATATATCTTTTTTTCCCAATACTAGACGAGCCTGTTTCTTCTATCTGCTGCCTGAGACAAAGTGTATCCGGTGAATTATACCAAAATAAAAAATATTCATCTTTGCTTTTGACAACCTTATCCCCTGGAATGTCTAAATAGCCCGTACGATTATATGTATCAACAATATTCATATATGCTATTTCTTTTTTTCTTTCTTCTGAAATATAATCATATATATAATCCATAATTTCACCTCGTTTTTTATTTCTATTAAAACAAATCAATAATTAATGTAATTATTATCACACCTGCTGTAAACATAATGCCGTCTACTCTTGATTGTCCCCAATCTATCTTTTTATTACCATTAAATCTGTTAAACTTAGCTAGCCATATGATTGCCATAAAAGCCAATAGAGCTATAATTATTATTCTTATAATAAGATTCATTGGTGTCACTATAAATAACACTATTGCTACAACATCTAATATACCACTTATAATATACCTTATTAGCTTTGGAATATAATTTCCTATAAATAACCAAGCTGCAACTAATGCAACTACTATTATTGCTGCCATATATTTCCCCTTTCACACTCATAAAATTAATTATATACTTCAATCAGAATTCCTCCACTATAATTTCATCATCAATAAAAATTTTATTTTTTTAATCTTAAACCATAAAGCATCTCCATGTATGTATTCTGAAAGCATTTTACATATATCAATTTTGTATTCACAATCTCTTAAAAAACTCATATCAATTGTATTGTATATTTTTAATTTATCTGTATTCCTGTTAAAGTTTTCCGGATGAGCATCATCTGGAAATTCCACTTTATCCTTCCAATTTTCATTAGGTATCTCTATATTCATATATTTATCACCATATATGAGCATATATCTTTTTTTCCCAATATTGGACGAGCCCGTTTCTTCTATCCGCTGCCTGAGGCAAAATGTATCCTCTAAATTATGCCAGAATAAAAAATACTCATCTTTGCTTTTGACAACCTTATCCCCTGGAATGTCTAAATATCCCGTACGATTATATGTATCAACAATATTCATATATGCTATTTCTTTTTTTCTTTCTTCTGAAATATAGTCATATATATAATTCATAATTTTACCCCGCATCTCTTTATTAAAGCACATTAATAATTAATGCCATATCAACGCTACAGCTAATGAAGCAGCTATTATTGCTGTCATACATTTTTTCTCTTTATACCGAACCCATGATATGTTAATCATCATGTTCCATTTCTGCTTTTTCTTTTATTCTTCTTCACAAAATTTCATAAATAATTCCATAGCTTCCTTAGACATTCCACCCCATGCACTGTTTCTCTCAAATATCTGGTCAATAACCTGAGAAAAATCATTTGTTCTATATGTAATATCACCTTCATAATATCCCATGAATTCGCCATTATCATTGGAGAAGCATACTACTTCTCCATCTCCTGACATTTCTCCTATAACCGTCAGATTATCTGGCATAAAATTATGATGGAAATCATCTGTTCCCCAAAACATTGCACTCGATCCATCAATCAGACATTTTTCTGTAAATCTGAGCCATTCCTTATATGTCTCTGGAATCTTTACGCCATTTGCCTCCTCCCATTTATTTAATTTATCTTCATCTATTGGTTCATTAAAATATGTTTTTCCAAGCTCATCATCATTGTCCCGCTTGTCACACCACTCATATAATTCTTCAATCTTGCTCTTTAAACTGTTATTTTCTGGTATCCCTATCTTTGTATACATATTTATTATCCTCTCTTTCCTCCAAAAACAAAAAAGCAGACAACATCACATTCCGTGACATCATCTGCAACTCAACCATCTTATATCTTCAATATATCCAATACTCCCCAGACCACTGAATCCACTTAGACTTGTAGCTTTGTGTCCCTGCATTTCTGCAGGTTTACCCCTCTTTTGTTTTGAAATCTACTCATTTGTTATTTTATCATGGATATCAGGGAATTTCAACCGTACAAGTATCAATTTCTTAACGCTGTAATCGGCACAACAAATACTCCATCAGGTCTTTGATATGCAGCATTAGATAATCCACATATAACACATAACGAATCTGGTGCAATTCCACCATTTGCCTTAATTTCATTTTTTATTTTTATAAGATTCTCTGCTGCCATATCTATTTGGTTAGCACCTAATTTAATTTCAAATCCACACCATTTCCCATCAGGCATTGCTATAACTGCATCCATTTCATTATTATTATAGTCCTGATAATGATACAATTCTGCATCAAATGACTCAGCATATATTTTCAAATCTCTTTCACACAATGCTTCGAATAAGAATCCCAATGTATTTAAATCATTCAGTAACATTTCAGGTGTCGCATTTAACAATGCGGCTGCTAATGATGGGTCTGACAAATGTCTCTTTTCTGCCTGCTTAATACGGATTGATGATCTAAGCTTAGCCTCAAAAGGTTTCTGATTGTCTGTGAGGAAAAGTCTTTGGAAAACATCTAGATAAGCAGAAACTGTTTCCACATCAATATCTTCATCATCTATTTCCTTAATGTCATTTTTTAATTTCTTATTTGTTACAGTTGTTGCCTCATTTCTTGCAAGTGAACGAAGAAGCAGCTCCATTTTATGCTTATCTCTTTTTACATTATCAATTCTATAAACATCATCGTCTAATACAGCCCTGATGTACTGTATAGGAAGATATGCCGCCTGTTTTAATGTTGTCTCCTGATTAGCAGGCCAGCCTCCTCTTATAATGAAATCAATAAGTTTTCTCAAGTCAACCTCACCTAATATTTTAGGTTCTATTCTACCCTCACATATATCTTTTAAAGAAATATCTCCACTAGAATTTCCACTTTCAAATAATGACATTGGTCTCATTCTCAATTTTGCAATTCTTCCAGCTCCGCTATGCAATATTCCTTTATGATTTGGTGTCGCAGAGCCCGTCAATATAAACTGCCCTTTATTACCGTTTTGGTCAACCTTATACCTGACAGCGTCCCATAACTGAGGAACTTCCTGCCATTCATCAATTAATCTCGGAGTCTCTCCCTCCAAAACCAACGATGGACTCATCTGTGCCAATTGTCTATTTTGAAAATTACCATCTGGATTACCAAGCATAATCTCACTTTTGCAATGATATGATGATGTCCATGTTTTTCCACACCACTTCGGTCCCTCCACACATACCGCACCAAATGCATCTAAATAACTATCAATTATATTGTCAATCAGTCTTGGTCTGTAATCCTTTCTTTCCATATTCTCTCCATTCTATTCTTATATATCATTAATATTATTGGTTTAAGCTTAATCTATATACATTTTCTTCTTCATCATTATAATTCAACCCGATTAATTTTTCAATTACAACCCGACAGATTTTTGATTTACAATCCGATTGTTTTTGTATTTTCAATCCGATAGATTTTTAAATTTCAACCCGATTATTTTTTCAACATCATTTCCTTATAGCAAATAGTTTAAAACTCCCAACATATTTCTCTTGACCTCAACCTGACTTTAGGTGTTATCATATAAAATGTAATAAAATATTAAGACAAGGAGTATCAGAAAATATGTATATTGAGAATATTAACAGTCCCGCTGATGTGAAGAAGCTTAACATCTTGCAGCTTAATGTCCTTGCAGAAGAAATGCGTCACGCCCTTCTTACAAGAGCCAGCAGACACGGTGGACATTTCGGTCCTAACTTCGGTATGGTGGAAGCTATTATTGCCATGCATTATGTATTTGATTCGCCTAAAGATAAAATCGTATTTGATGTATCACACCAGTGCTATCCTCACAAAATGCTCACTGGAAGAAAAGATGCATATCTTTATGAGGAGCATTATGATGATGTGTCAGGATACACTAATCCGGACGAAAGCGAACATGATTTCTTTACTGTAGGTCATACTTCAACTTCTATAAGTCTTGCCTGCGGTCTTGCCAAAGCAAGAGATTTAAACGGTGAAGATGGTAATGTAATCGCTGTTATAGGTGATGGTTCTTTAAGCGGCGGCGAGGCTTTGGAAGGTCTTGATTTTGCTTCTGAATTAAATAGCAACATGATTATTGTTGCTAATGATAACGACATGTCTATTGCTGAAAATCACGGTGGTCTTTATGGCAACTTAAAGCTTCTTCGTGAAACAAATGGACAGGCTGAATGTAATCTTTTCAAAGCAATGAACCTTGATTACATCTATGTTGATAAGGGTAATGATATCGCTTCTTTAATTGAAGCATTTGAAAAGGTTAAAGATACTAAAAAAGCTGTTGTTGTCCACATTAATACTCTTAAAGGCAAGGGTTATGCACCTGCTGAACAGAACAAAGAAAAATGGCACTGGCATATGCCTTTTGATATCGCAACCGGTGAATCTCTTTTCAAGGACGAAGAGCCTGATTTCTCTGACGCTTCTTTAGAATATCTGTTAAAGAAGATGGACGAGGATAAGAGTGTTGTTGCAATCACAGCCGGAACTCCTACTGTTATGGGATTTACTGCTGACATGAGAGCTAAAGCAGGAAAACAGTTTGTTGATGTTGGTATCGCAGAGGAAACTGCTGTTGCATTAGCTTCCGGTATCGCTGCTAACGGCGGAAAGCCTGTATTTGGCGTTTACAGCTCATTTATACAGAGAGCCTATGACCAGATTACACAAGATGTATGTATCAACGGAAATGCAGTAACATTTGCAGTATTTGCAGGTTCTGTGTACGGGATGAATGATGTTACACATCTCGGACTTCAGGATATCCCTATGCTCAACAGCATTCCGGGACTTATATATCTTGCACCTGTCACTAAGGAAGATTATATTGCTATGCTTGACTGGTCTTTAACTCAGAATGCGTATCCTGTTGCTATTAAAGTTCCGGGCGGCAGCATGGTATCCACAGGCACACCTGTAACTAAAGATTTTGGCAAGCTTGACACTTATGAGATTACTAAGACAGGAAGCAGAGTTGCTATCCTCGGACTTGGAACTTTCTATGAAAATGCTGTAAAAGCCGCTGATATTCTTAAGTCTTCACACGGAATTGACGCAACTGTTATCAATCCTTACTATATCTCAGGTATTGACGCAGACACTCTTAATGAATTAAAGAAAGACCACGCAGTAGTTGCAACTCTTGAGGACGGCTACCTTGAAGGCGGCTTCGGAGCTAAGATTGCAGCATACTATGGTTCTTCTGATATGAAGGTATTAAACTTCGGTATTAAGAAAGAATTTATAGACAGATACAATGTCGCAGAAGTATTAAAGGACAATCACCTTACTCCTGAACAGATTGCAGAAGATATCGCAGCAATATTATAATCAAAAAGACATGGCAATCATTCTAATCAATGACTGTCATGTCTTTTTAGAATTTATCCCTGTCTTTAGTTTCCATAATGGCTGTGACATGATTAAATACATGCATATTTGACGTGATACCTATAGATAATCGCATTAGTCAAGTTCTTATAGGACAATTTCAGCAAATTGCCTGCTAAACCAGCCATTTTATCTCTCAATCCACCTATCAAAAGCTTCCTCGTGCCAGCCTTATAGGTAATTTCGCACCGAAAACACTTTTTCTGTCTGAAAACAGCCTATAAAACCTCTATAAAAAACAATCTTATAGGACGCGCCTGCCTGAACGCCACATTACAGTTATCTCACCAACAGTCTCAAGCGCCACGCCTCAGCATGCCTCAACATTCCTTGGCAGCCTCCACAAACTCCACAGCCCAGTGCTTCCACGACCACATATCTTCTGCATACTGAACGCCTCTTGCCACTTTCTCCTTCATAGAACCCACATCAGCCACAAGGCTTTTAATCTTCTCTCCAACATTTTCCAGTTCATCAAGAGAATAATATTCAACTCCTGAATCCATAGGAATCTCACGCCGCATATAAGTACTTCCGTCTGTAATACTAACACAGCCATTCATTAACGCAAGCGGCGTCCTGTCATGTATTCCTGCCTTAAACCATGGAAGCTGGTTAATTGAAAGCCTTGCATTATTATATATAGCCGGAAGCTCGCCATATGTCACCTCGCCACAGTCCTCAACATGCTCCTTAATGAATGTCAAATCCTCTTTCATAAGAACCTCTGCCTTCGTAAGAAAAGTATCCCAGTTATGTCCATACAGCTTCACAGGCACATGATTTCTTATAAGCTGAACCACAATCTCCTGTCTTATTGCCGCCTGAATATATACATCAGCCATGAAATTCTGCTGCAGCTTCTCTGCTATCTGTGTTCCACTGATACCCGGATACATCTGCCTTATGGCTTCCTCCTGCGTAAGCTCCGGATTATCAAACAGTATTTGTGTAAATGTATTAAAAAAATCAACATTTTCACTATCCTGCTTCTTTGCCTTAAAATACACCATATCAGGGTCAGTATAAGACGCTGTGAATATCAGGTCATTCTCACGCATATCATATGGCTTCAGACCGCTCTCTGCCTGCTTTGCAGCAAGCGGAAGAACAATACAGCTGTTAATATGAGGATAGGTTTCATCAATAAACTTTTTATGCATCTCATCAAGACATATTACATTCATGTTCTTTAAAGGCACTTTTAGACTGTCATGATGATAGAACGGATGGTCAAGAATATAATGCCATACCGCTTTTCCAAGTCTGTCAAAGCAGTATCTTCCTGAATAATCACATACTGCGTCCAGCTTTGTATTAATATCAAACACATAATCAAAAGGCTGGGAGTCATACTCATCAGCCAGCACACACAGCTTATCCTTCTGTGTGGCTTTATCTAATCTGATATGCATGACTTCCCAGCCCATAGCTTTTAATTCTTCACTTATACATTCAATAAAGTAAGTTGTTGAGTCATAGCATATAGAACCATTACTTAAGAAAAGTATTCTATCTGACACAACCAATCAGCTCCTTAATATCTGCTACATTATTCTTTTCCATATATTCCCTGATTCCATCAATAACCTTAATAGTTGTATATGGATCATTAAAATTCGCTGTTCCAACAGCAACTGCACTCGCACCAACCATAATCATTTCAAGTGCATCCTCTGCTGTTCTGATTCCTCCCATTCCGATTATAGGAAGGTTAATTGCATTGGCAACCTGATAAACCATTCTTACTGCGATTGGATGAATAGCAGGTCCTGACACACCCGCAGTCTTGTTAGCTACTGCAAATGTTCTTCTGTTCACATCAATCTTCATACCTGTAAGAGTATTGATAAGTGAAACCGCATCAGCACCACCTGCCTCTACAGCCTTTGCCATCTCTGTGATATCAGTAACATTAGGACTTAACTTCATAATAACCGGCTGCTTTGCTACCTTTTTAACCGCCTTAGTAATAGCCTCTGCAGAAGATGGAACCTGTCCGAAAGCAATTCCTCCCTCTTTGACATTAGGGCATGAGATATTGATTTCAAGAAGGTCAACTGGCTGTTCACCAAGCTTTTCAACAGCGTCTACATAATCTGCCTCAGATTTTCCACATACATTAACAATAATCTTAGTATCATACTGCTTAAGGAATGGAATGTCTCTTTTTACAAATGTATCAAGTCCCGGATTCTGTAATCCGATAGCATTCATCATTCCACCGTAAGTCTCGGCAATTCTTGGTGTAGGATTGCCCGGCCATGGAATATTGGCAACACCCTTTGTTGTCACTGCACCGAGTCTGTTAAGGTCAACATACTCTCCATACTCCATGCCTGAGCCGAATGTTCCGGAAGCAACTGTCACAGGATTCTTTAATTCAACTCCTGCAATATTGACTGACATATTAATATCGCTCATTACAGTTCTACCTCCTTAACATTAAATACCGGACCTTCCTTGCACACTCTCTTATTCTTAACCTGAGAATGGTCGTCAATCTCAGTTGATTTACATACACATGCAAGACATGCACCAATTCCGCATGCCATCTTCTCTTCTAATGAAACATAACACGGAATATCATTCTCAAGTGCATATGCCTTAATTGCACGAAGCATAGGAGTTGGTCCACATGCAAATATAACATCTGCCTCAACCTTTTCCTGTTTTACAGCATCTAATACATTACCCTTTGCTCCAACGCTTCCATCTTCAGTTGCAATATACACATCTGTATCAGCAACTGCTTCAAAATCTTCCTTAAGGAAAGTCTGGCTGTTTCTGTAACCGACTACAACATTCTTGTGGCAGTCTAATCTTCTTGCAAGTTCAAGCATAGGCGGAACACCTATTCCACCTCCGAAAAGAATAGCTTTATCAAAGCTTCTGCCATCTGCCTTAAGCTCTGCAGCAATTTTCCCCAAGTCATAACCATTGCCAAGAGGTCCCTGAATATCAAGATATTCTCCTGCCTTCATCTTAGAGAATTCCTCTGTTCCCTTTCCGGCAACCCTGAATACAATTCTCAAATTATTATCCTCAACCTTACATATACTGATAGGTCTTGGTAACATTCTTGAACCATCATTAGAATATACTGATATAAACTGTCCTGCCTTAGCGGCCTTAGCAATATCCTTTGTTTCAAACCATATTTCATAGACTCCGTCAGCAAGACAATCCGCCTTAAGAATCTTCGCATTTTCTCTGTACGCCATGATAATCTCCATTATTAACCTGTGTGTAAATATGTATAATTACTTGCCAAGTGCTCCGTTGATATCAGCAATCATATCAAGAGCAGCCTGTCTTGAAGCTTCTCCGAAGTTCTTCTCACCAAACTTCGCATACTGCTCCTTAGTATATGCTGCAATAATTCCTCTTGAGCTGTTTACAATAGCTCCAAGTCCGTCAGGATTAAAGAAATCAACAAGATCCTTGCCCTGTCCGCCCTGTGCACCATATCCTGGTACAAGGATATACGCCTTAGGCATAACCTTTCTTAATACTCTTCCCATCTCTGGGTAAGTAGCTCCAACAACCGCACCGACATTACTGTAATCTCCGTCCATGCTTGAAGCTCCCCACTCATTAACCTTCTCACCAACTAACTCGTATAATGGTCTTCCGTTAATAAGCTGATCCTGGAATTCTCCACTTGAAGGATTAGATGTCTTAACAAGTATAAATATACCTCTGTCCTGCTCATTACAAACCTTAATAAATGGATTGATACCATCAGAGCCAAGATATGGATTAACAGTTGCAAAATCTTCGTCAAAAGGAGTAATTGCCTTAGAGCCAACATTTACCTTTCCAAGATGTGCTACCGCATAAGCCTCAGAAGTTGAACCAATATCGCCTCTCTTAACATCACCGATAACAATCATGCCTTTCTCGTGACAGTAATCAACTGTTTTCTTGAATGCCTTAAGTCCTTCAATTCCAAACTGCTCATACATTGCAATCTGTGGTTTAACAGCTGGAACAATGTCATATATATTATCTATAATGCCTTTGTTATACTGCCATATAGCCTCTGCTGCTCCCTCAAGTGTCTCACCATACTGCTCAAATGCAACATCTGCAAGATGCTTTGGAAGATACTTCATCATTGGATCAAGTCCTACAACTATTGGTGCATTAGTCTCTACAATCTTATCAACAAGCTTCTTAATCATTAATCTACTTTAGCCTCCTTATTTCATACGCAAAATCACTTTATTCTACAACTTTGGAACTTCTCTTTCAATAAGAATTTCTGTTCCATTATGGTCTGAATACACAACTCTTCCATTAACAAGCGTATATAAAACCTTTCCATACACATGCTTTCCTTCAAATGGAGTATTCTTTCCCTTTGAAGCAAATCTGTTGCTGTCAATATCATACTCTTCTGTAGGATTAACAACTGTTATATCAGCAACTTTTCCCGGTGCAAGAACTCCCCTGTCAATTCCAAGTATCTTAGCCGGATTATAACTCATTTTCTCAACCATCTGTAACGGAGTAAGCACTCCTGTTCTTACAAGCTCAGTAATAGTAACCGGAACTGCTGTTTCAAGACCTACTACACCAAACGGTGCTTCGTCAAAAGGTCTTTCCTTCTCAGTAGGATGATGTGGAGCATGGTCTGTTGCAATAACATCAATAACCCCTGATGCAAGCGCTTCTTTAAGAGCCTTTACATCATCTGCCTTTCTTAAAGGAGGGTTAATCTTAAAGTTTGCATCATCCCCGTTCACCGCATCCTCTGTCAGTGTGAAATGATGTGGGGCAACCTCTGCTGTCACTGGAATCCCCTGTTCCTTGGCAATCTTTATAATAAATGCTGATTCCTTATTAGACACATGACTTATATGCAGCTTTGCACCTGTATTCTTTGCAAGAAGAATATCTCTTGCAACAATAACATCCTCAACGGCATCCATTATTCCGAAAAGACCAAGTTCCTTGGCTCTCTCTCCGGCATTCATAACACCTCTTGCAGCCAAGTTAGTATCTTCACAATGTGCAAATACCGGAATATCAACCTCTGCTGCCTGCCTCATAGCCTGCCTTGCAGTTCTTGCATTCATAATAGTTCCGCCATTGTCACTGACTGCAACAGCACCTGCATCCTTAAGAGCCTCAAAATCAGTAAGATATTCTCCCTCCTGACCCGCAGTCATGGCTGCTATTGTATACAGATTAATGTCAGTAACCTCTTCTGCCTTATCTGTTACATATTGCAGCATATCAACATTATCAATTACAGGTTTCGTGTTAGGCATCATGCAGACTGTTGTATATCCGCCTCTTGCTGCTGCTCTTGAGCCTGTTCTGATTGTTTCCTTATGCTCAAGTCCCGGTTCCCTGAAATGTGCATTAAGGTCAACCAGTCCGGGCATAACCATACAGCCTGATGCATCAATCACTTCATCAGCCTGTGACTCATCAATATTCTCTTCCATTGCTGCAATAAATCCGTCATTAATAAGCACATCAATAACTTTGTCTGTTTTACTTGCAGGGTCAAGTACTCTGCCTTCTTTAATCAGTATGTTCATTCGCCCAATCTCCCCTCTAAGTTTTTCTCTTCAAAAATATTGGCTGGTACAGGCTTTCCAAAATAATATCCCTGTATATAATCCACACCAAGACTTTTAAGCAGTTCAAACTGCTCCTTATGTTCAACACCTTCGACAACAATCTTAGTACCGATAGTCTTGGAAAGGTCGACTATAAGCTTAATAAATGCCTGTGCATAATCATCTTCAACAATATCATCAATAAATGTCTTATCAACCTTAATGATATCAAGAGGAAGTTGCTTTATATAGTTAAGTGAAGAATAACCTGTACCAAAATCATCAAGTGCAATCCTAGGTCCTAACTTCTTAAGTCCTGTAATAATATCCATAACTCTCTGCATATCATTAATTGCAAATGATTCTGTAATCTCAAGTACTATATTCTTAGGATTAACACCTGTTTTATCAAGAATTCTTTTAATATTTTCGACAACATCCTTCTGTAAAAGCTGCACTACTGACAGATTCACATTAATATAGAAATCTGGATGTCCATTATCATTCCATAGCTTACATCTTCTGCATGCTTCCTCAAGGACATAGTCACCAATTGAAGTAATAAGTCCAAGATATTCTGCCAGCGGTATGAACTCACCCGGCCCCATAAATCCCAGTGCTTTGCTGTCCCATCTTACAAGCGCCTCACAGGAAGTACACATCTGTGTATTAACATCAACAACGGGCTGATAGAATACTACGAATTCATCAATTCCTGTAGAAACTGCCTGTCTCATGTTATTCTCGATATCAAGCCTCTTGGCTGTTGAATTCTCAACCTCACTGCTGTAATAAGTATAGCCGTTCTTTCCTGACCTCTTTGCCTCATACATCGCAACATCTGCCATTCTTGTTATTTCATGAACATCAACACTGTTATCCGGGAACACTGCAACTCCCATACTCATTGTACAGAAATATTCAGTTTCCATAAGATACCACGGCTTATTAAACAAAGCAGTTATATTGCCAATAATATTATTTATGTCTCCAAATATTTCAGGTTCAACTATTATTACAAATTCATCTCCACCCATTCTGTAACAATGTCCACGCAAACCTGGAATTCCCGTAAGTCCTGCCGCAATCTGCTGAAGAAGTATATCCCCATACTGATGGCCAAGTCCATCATTAATATGCTTGAAATCATCAAGATCAATAAACAGTACCGCTCCTTTAAGTCCTGCCTTTTCCGTTCTTCTTATAACTTTTCTTAAATCGACTTCACATTTCATACGGTTATACAGACCTGTAAGAAAATCATTATGTGCCTGATATTCAATCTTCTGCTGATTCTTTTTCTTCTGGGTAATATCTACGGCGGTCACAACAATAACCTCACTTCCGTCAATCCACTCCAATTCAGAAAACCTCACCTCAAACCACAATCCTGACTCTGTATTATAGCGTTCCATGGATGCTCCGATGCTTCTATGTACATCTTCGCATGTAAACACATCCTCCAGACATTCCCTTATTGTATCCCGAACCTCCTGTACATTAGCTGCCATCTCATTCTCAAACAATATATTGCCAGAATACCTGCTGCACACAATAATTCCAGAGCCTATATTATCAAGAATCTTCTGTAAAACATCATAAGATGATATAAGTGAATTATTAATTACCTTGCTCTGTGCTATACCATGAAGTACCAGTGCCATGTCGCTTATGTATTCCTTAATCTTATTATCTGATACTGCCTGTACATCATTACTAAGAACTATAAGATACATTGCTTTTACATTATTAATTAAAATCGGTACTGTTATGCTCAGTTTTACTCCAAGTCTGTCCAGAAGCCCTTTCTGTGCTGTATCCGCATTTCCTTCGTATGTAATCTTAATTGCATCTGAACATAATACAAACTCTGACCGTTTAACCGTGCCTGATTCATCTTTAAAACAATTTCCGGTTTCAGATATCACATGCATAGTGTCACTTTCCCTGTCTATCTGCATTACAACAGCATCACATACATCCATGCTGTCAGTAATACATTCAAGAACACTATCTGCTGCCTGAGTAAATGTAACATTATTTTCAAGCATACGTATAATCTCTGAAAGCCCTATATTTCTGTTATTATCACTACCCAAAATATTCCTCCAGCAATACACAAATCTAATAATATTATAGCCTATTACAATCTTTTTGGAAACTGATTTTTGCATGATTTTACAATCATTTCAATATACATTTTTAATTTAACAGATAATTAATTGTTTTATCTTTTTGAGGGTGTTATTATATCTCTATATCAATTTATTTATGAGGATTATTATGGATATTATTAAATTCAACACAACATTAAAAGCTTCTGGAAAGGATTATTTCAAGATTGTATTTTGGAACAGATTTATAAGAAACCCAATTGAACTTATTCTGTCATGGCTTCCTGCCGTAATTTCACTCGTACTTTTGTGCCTGCATTATTATTCCAGCTTTTTACTGATTCTTTATGCTGTATGCTGGTTTTACCCAATATATATTTTTGGATACCAGTTCAGATCAAGTGTTAACTATCATTTAAAGCACAGAGATCCATCAGAAGAAGCCCCATGTACAATTACGCTTATGAATAATGCTATTATGGCAGATATTCCAGAGCATAATCTTGTATACACATATGAGTGGAATCAGTTCACTAATGTTTACAACAAATTCGGCTATTACATGTTATTTAACAAAGGACGTATGATTGTCATGTTAAGTCAGAAGGACATGTCAGATGATATCAAAGCTGCTGTTCCTGCCTATATCAAGTCACATGTTGACAGAAACATTTGCAAAATCAATTTCTAAAAACTATACACAAAAGGCGTTTCAAACAATTACATCTGAAACGCCTTTTATTATACTCTTTTAAGTTATCTTGCAAGCCATCCGCCATCAACAGCCAGTGTAAATCCATTAACATAATCTGATGCAGCTGATGCAAGGAACACAACTGCTCCCTTCATATCATCAGGAGTTCCCCAGCGTCCTGCCGGAATTCTGTCTATAATAGCTTCGCTTCTGTCAGAATCACTCCTTAACTGTGCCGTATTATTAGTAGCCATATATCCTGGTGCAATAGCATTAACGTTAATGTTATGGCATGCCCACTCATTACACATAGCTTTTGTAAGTCCCATACCAGCACTCTTACTTGCTGTATAAGAAGGAACTCTTATGCCTCCCTGATATGAAAGCATGGAATTGATATTAATAATCTTACCACCATGTCCCTGCTTAATATACTGCTTTGCAAATGCCTGACTTAAGAAGAATACCATCTTCTGATTAACCTGAATAACACTATCCCATTCATCTTCGGTGAAATCAATAGCATCATTTCTCTTAATAAGTCCTGCATTATTAACAAGAATATCAACCTTTCCAAAAGCTGCAAGTGCACCATTCACAATAATCTCTATAGCTGACATATCTGAAAGGTCTGCTATAACCTCAGCAAATTCTCCTCCATCAGCTTCAATAAGCTTCTTAGTATCCTCGCAGGATCTTCTTGCAACACCTACAACCTTAGCACCTGCCTGCGCAAGTGCAACGGACATTCCCTGTCCAAGACCTGTATTGGCTCCTGTAACTACTGCAACCTTTCCATCAAGTCTGAATGCATCAATTATAGACATATATTCTTCTCCTTCTAAATCTGTTTAATTAAAACCTATTATATTATTAGCTATCTTGTACCCCTGCTTAGATATCCATCTTCCTGCAGATGTAGGAATATTAACAGACCAGCCTAAAAGACTGTGTCGTAACTTCTTATAAAGCACTTCATCCTTATCCTTTGCATACTGCCAGAGAGCTTTTTTCTTCTCAAGATGTTCCTTTGTTCCTGATACAATCAGGAATATAGATGATACCTCCATCATAATTCTTAAATAGTTAATCATATATTTCCTACAGTTAATATTCTGAGGATTTTCTGAAAGAAACGAATCAATCATTCTCTTATTAACAGAAAGCTGCTGGTCAATTCTTGAAATCATAACACTCTCATTAACAGACTGATCTTCTCGTCCAATAAAATATCTGTAGAAATTAGTATTTATGTAATACATATTCTTAACATACGGAAGTGGCTCGAATACAAATATGTTATCAACATAAAATGTATGCTTAGGAAGCTCTAATCCACAATCTTTTAAAAGCTGCGTTCTATACACAACAGTATGCATAAGAATATACTGGTCGACCTTAAAATCACCTATATTAATATCATCCCATGTAAACATCTGCTCTACAGGAAATACATTCTCGTAGTGAATCACTTTCTTTCTCTTGGCTCCGACCTTTTCATATACATAGTTTGCAATAACCATATCCGGCTCACTGCCCTCTTCAAAGTTCCTTAATGTAGCAAGCATTCTCTTATAACTTTTGCCATCTACCCAGTCATCACTGTCAACAACCTTAAAGAATCTTCCCGTTGCATACTTAAGACCGGTATTTACAGCCTCACCGTGTCCACCATTCTCCTGATGTACAGCTTTGACAATATCCGGATATTCCTTTTCATATCTTTTAGCTATTTCATATGTATTATCCTTTGTTGAACCATCATCAACTATAATAACCTCAACTTCATCCCCTCCGGCAAGCACTGTATTAATACAATGTTCCATATACTCTGCGGAATTATAACATGGTATTGCAAATGATAATAATTTACCCATCATATTTCTCCTTTACATTCTGTCAGGGCATTCAATTGCAAGCAGGTCAATACACTGCTCCAGAATGCTCTTCGTAAGGCTTATAAGTGCAATATAGCTTGCTTTCTTAGCCTCGTCAGGTTCTGAAAGTATCTTATTGTTATGATAAAAGCCGTTAAATGCATTAGATACCTCATATATAAACTGACATATCTTATGTGGTGCATTATCCTTATATGCCCCATCAATTATATCTGCAAACTTTATAAGTGATAAAGAAAGATTCTTCTCACTTTCTTCTGTAGCAGCCATTATCTTAAGGTTATCTGTGCTTCCACCATTTTCTGTATATTTGTTAAGAATAGACTTAATTCTTACAATTGTGTAAAGAATATATGGTCCTGTATTACCCTCGAATGATGAAAATCTCTCAATATCAAACACATAGTCCTTTGATGCCTGATTAGAAAGATCCCCATACTTTAGTGCAGCAAGCCCTACTGTCTTAGCTGTATCTCTTGCTTCTGTCTCTTCAACAGTTCTGTTAGACATAATTTTCTCATATACAGCTTCATCAATATCAGCTATAAGATGCTCAAGTCTCATAACGCCACCTGAACGCGTCTTAAATGGTTTACCATCTTTACCGTTCATAGTACCAAAGCCCACAAATCTCATATCTGTATCAGGCGCTACAATTCCAGCCTTCTTGGCAGTTCTGAACACCTGCGTAAAATGAAGTTCCTGCCTCTTATCAGCAAGATAAATATATGTATCAGGATGATATAACTTTTCTCTTTCAACAATAGTAGCAAGGTCAGATGTTGCATAAAGTGCCGCACCATCAGATTTTCTTACGATACATGGTGGAAGCTCCTTAGTATCACCTTCCTGCTGTATATCTACAACAGTTGCGCCCTGGCTTTCATAAGCAATTCCGTCTGCAATCATCTTATTAACCATATCGTCAATATATGGCTGTGCATCTGATTCACCTTTCCATAAATCAAAATGTACATTAAGATTATCATAATTCTTCTTAAGGTCAGCCTTAGAAACATTCATGATATGATGCCATATTGCACGACATGCCTTGTCACCGCTCTGTAACTTAAGTGTAGCTTCATGAGCTCTTTCTGCAAATGCAGCATCTTCCTTAGACTTTGCAGAAGCTGCCGGATAAATCTCTTCAAGCTCAGAGATTGTAAATGGCGCTTCCTCTGGATACTCACCAGTAAAACTGTCATCAAAATACGGAAGTTCTGGTTTTCTGTCTCTTAATTCTTCAATGATAAGTCCCATCTGCAAGCCCCAGTCTCCAAGATGAACATCCCCTATAGTTTTATTTCCGGCAAATGTATTGATTCTCTTAACACTTTCTCCGATAACTGCAGAACGTAAATGTCCGACATGAAGAGGCTTTGCAGCATTAGCTCCGCCATAATCTACAATAACAGTCTTTTCCTTATCAGCATTAACATATCCAAACTTCTCTGTTTCAGACATCTCATTAAGATATCCAGCCAGATAATCCTCACATAGATTAATATTGATAAATCCAGGCTTAACACTCTCTATCTTAGAAAACATCTTGTTATCTGCTAACTTTGCAACTACCTCATCAGCAATCATAAATGGTGCTTTCTTATATACTTTGGCTGCTGCCATAGCACCGTTACACTGAAACTCGCACAGGTCAGGTCTGTTAGAAACTGTAACTTTCGCATACGCCTCATCATATCCACATTCAGTGAATACATTTTTAATCTCATCAGTAATAAGTTCAATAATCGTCTTCATATTCTCCACCTTTTACAATATCTAATAAACCACCTTTACAAGAAACAGCCCATAACTCTCTGCCGGTAATGACATCTGTACGTTTTCCCCATCAAGACACCGCTTCACATCTTCCGGCTTCTTAATGCCATTGCCTGCATCAAGCAGCATCCCAATCATAAATCTCGCCATATTATGAAGAAAATCATCAGCTTCAATCCTTATGTAAGCTCTTGTTCCTTCATACTGAATGTTTATCCTCTTAATAGTCCTCTCTGTGCTTTTGCTCTTCTTTGCCGTTGTAAATGCTTTAAAATCATGTTTTCCTTCAAAATATCCGGCTGCCTTTCTCATGGCATCAAAATCCGGAGTACTGAATGTATGATACGCATATTTTCTTCTGAATACATTAGCTACATTACCTGTATCCAGTCTGTACTCATATATCTTGGACTTTGCATTAAGCTGGCTGTGAAATCTTTCATCAACCTGTGAAACAGACATAACCGCGATATCTCTCGGCAGATATCTGTTAAGATAATTCTTAATATCAAGTGCCCTGACTTCCTTCTCAAGCTTAAAATTCGCTGTCTGGCAAAGTGCATGCACACCCTTTTCTGTTCTTGACCCGACATACATGTCAACTGTCTCACCTGTCATTCTTGTTATTATCTCACACAGTCTGCTCTCTATAGTATTCGTGCTGGCATCCTTGCCAAGTCTTTGCCAGCCATCATATCTTCCACCATCGTACTCTATCTCTATACGGTAATTATACATTATTCGTCTTCCAAAACCTTTTCTATTGTATTAATAATCACAGCACTATCAAATGGCTTCTGAATAAAATCAGCAGCACCTCTCTTTAATGCCTCAACCATATTAGTCTTCTGACCAGCGGCAGTTACCATAATAACTTTTGCCCCAGGATCAATCTCAATAATCTCTCTTACTGCTTCTATACCATCCATAACAGGCATTGTAATATCCATTGTAACAACATCAGGCTTATACAACCTGAATTTTTCTACGCCTTCTACCCCATTAACTGCCTCTGACACAATCTCATGTCCTGCATCTTCAAGCATATTTCTTAAAAATTTTCTTGATGTCTTAGAATCATCTACTATCAAAATTTTTGCCATAACTATTCTCCTTATTAAGCTGAAAGCTGGATTTTATTATCAGCAGCCATTAAAATCTTAAATACATTATCTTCAATATTGAAAGTCACAACATAAAAACCAGTATCTGCCGTAACTTCTGTGTCTTTATAAAAAACTGGCGGGTGAAGTGTTACTTCAATATCTGCTTCCCCAAGTTTAGTTGCATATGCCCCATTCATCACATTAATAAGTTCACATAATGCATCATAAGCATCTTCATCGAATTCTTCAATATCTTCCTGTGCAAATGTCGATGCCACTTTCAAAAGTTCCCTGTTATCACCAGCTACGCCAAGAAACACATCAATATCCCCATCCATAACCTGACAGCCAATAAACTGACCCTTATATTCTCTTTCGTAATCTATCTGGTTCAGTTCAATATTACAATCCATGAACATTCCAAGACTTTTCAATGTACACTGCATCTGCGTCTTGTAATAATCATTGTCCATATGCAGAAATGTTTCAACAAGTGTATCCGTATCTCCCTGCTTTATGACTTGTAACTCTCTGTCAGTGAACACATTATCTGAGTGATTCTTTGCAATATATCTGCCGAGTATTCTGTCCTTCATAGTTTTTCTCCTTCTCGTTGATTTAGCGCCCCGAAATATACCCTGTTCATTCACATTAATATATAAATACTTAATCCATTATACATCATACCATTGTTCAATAGCAATAATTTCAGAAGAAATTACATTTTATCATGAAAAAACACCCGGACAAAACAATCTGTCCGGGTTAAATACTATTATTAATTACTTATCTTCCACTGAATAGTTAGGAGCTTCCTTTGTGATATGGATATCATGTGGATGACTCTCTCTTAAAGCTGCTGAAGACATCTTAATAAACTGAGCTGTTTCCTGAAGTACCGGGATTGTAGGTGCTCCACAATATCCCATACCTGAACGTAAACCACCCATAAGCTGGAATATAGTATCTTCAACAAGTCCCTTATAAGCAACTCGTCCTTCAACACCCTCAGGAACAAGCTTCTTGGCACCTGTCTGGAAATATCTGTCCTTGCTTCCATTCTCCATTGCAGCGATAGAACCCATTCCTCTGTATACCTTATACTTTCTTCCCTGGAATAACTCAAATGTTCCAGGAGCTTCGTCACATCCTGCAAGAAGGCTTCCTAACATGCAGACATTACCACCTGCTGCAATAGCCTTAACGATATCTCCTGAATACTTGATACCACCATCAGCAATTACAGGAACACCATACTTCTTAGCCTCTGCATAAGCATCCATAACGGCTGTAACCTGTGGTACACCAATACCTGCAACAACTCTTGTTGTACAGATAGAACCAGGTCCGATACCAACCTTAACAGCATCTACACCAGCCTCGCAGAGAGCCTTTGCAGCTGCACCTGTTGCAATATTACCGGCAATAACCTGAAGATCAGGGAATGCTGACTTAATATCTTTAAGAGTTGTAATAATATTCTTAGAATGGCCATGAGCTGAATCAATTACAATACAGTCAACACTTGAATTAACAAGTGCCTGAACTCTGTCCATAACATTAGCTGTGATACCAACAGCTGCACCTGCTAAAAGTCTGCCCTGTGAATCATGTGCTGAAGACGGATACTTAACGCTCTTCTCGATATCCTTAATTGTAATAAGTCCTCTTAACTTATAATCATCATCAACGATAGGAAGCTTCTCTTTTCTTGCCTTGCCTAATATCTTCTTAGCCTCTTCAAGAGTAGTTCCAACTGGAGCAGTGATAAGATTCTCGCTTGTCATGCACTCCTTGATTGGTCTTTCAAAATGCTCCTCAAACTTAAGGTCTCTGTTAGTAATGATACCAACAAGCTTGCCATTATCATCTGTGATAGGTACTCCGGAGATTCTGAACTTGCCCATAAGGTCATTAGCTTCCTGTAATGTATTATCTGGATGTAAGAAAAATGGGTCTGTGATAACACCATTCTCTGAACGCTTAACCTTGTCTACTTCTTCTGCCTGAGCTTCTACTGACATATTCTTGTGAATAATACCAATACCGCCCTGTCTAGCCATTGCGATTGCCATTCTGTGTTCTGTAACTGTGTCCATGCCTGCACTCATTAAAGGAATGTTAAGTTTAATATTCTTAGTGAGCTGTGTTGAGAGGTCAATCATATTAGGTGTTACTTCTGAATACTGTGGAACTAAAAGTACGTCGTCAAATGTAATGCCTTCACCAATAATTTTACCCATTTTGCTAAAATCCTCGCTTTCTGTTGTGTTTTAATATATAGAAAAAATCCGAATAAATAAATTAATCCGGATGTTTCTACAAGTATCTGACAGCTTAGTCAGTTTATAAATATGTTACAAGTGAATATAACAAAACTGCCGCTAAAAGTCAAACATTTTTTATAAATGTGCAACTCCGTTACCAACAGCACTTATAATTGCTTCTTTCATTGAATCATCCGGAAGCATAAACAGTCTTATCATCTCATTGCTGTCATTGTCATATGTGTATATTACAATATCTTCAGGGTCATCTACTCCTGACGAACAATTATATGTTCTTAACTGCTGTCTTGCTTTGCCTAAAGCCTCCTGACTGTTTACTTTCGCAACCAAAGTTGCTCTTGTAAGATCAAAGCTTCCAACATTCTTTCGCACAGACTTAGCCATAATCTTATCTATAGTGAGGCTTCCATCAACATATGAATATTCATATTCAGCATTATAATATTCAAATACAAATACCGTAAAGAATATAAATATAATAAGAACTATTACACCCAGCCATCCTGTCTGCACAATTGTTGTCGCTGCAAGCAGACATGCAATCACAAGTATTATTCTGTAAAAAATTGAAATCTTAGGAGCGGTAACTTTAACAATCTGCTCTACTGTTCCTTCTATCATAATTCAATAACCTTTCTTTAAAGCAATATGCCCGGCGGGAAATTACCCACCGGGCTATAAGTTTTAATTATATTGTGGAATTACATCATTCCGCCCATGCCTGCACCGCCTGCTGGCATAGCTGGAGCATCTTCCTTAATATTAGCAACAACTGATTCTGTTGTAAGAAGTGTTGAAGCAACGCTTGTAGCATTCTGTAATGCACTTCTTGTAACCTTAGCCGGGTCAAGGATACCAGCATCTATCATGTTGACATACTCTTCCTTGTATGCATCAAATCCTGTACCAACTTCAGACTCTCTTACCTTATTGATGATAACAGCACCTTCAAGACCAGCATTGTATGCAATGTGGAATAATGGAGCTTCAAGTGCTTTTAAGATAATCTGGGCACCAATCTTCTCATCTCCACTGAGTGTCTTAACAAGCTCTGCAACCTTCTTAGAAGCATGGATATAAGCAGAACCACCACCTGATACTACACCTTCTTCAACAGCAGCTCTTGTTGCATTAAGAGCATCTTCCATACGAAGCTTAGCTTCCTTCATCTCTGTCTCTGTTGCAGCACCAACTCTGATAACAGCTACACCACCTGCAAGCTTAGCAAGTCTTTCCTGTAACTTCTCTTTATCAAATTCAGAAGTTGTCTCCTCAAGCTGTGCCTTAATCTGTGCAACTCTTGCATCAATATCTTCCTTAGCACCTTCGCCATCAACGATAACTGTATTTTCTTTCTGAACCTTAACAGACTTAGCTCTACCAAGCATATCCATTGTTGTATCCTTAAGTTCAAGTCCAAGTTCCTCAGAAATAACCTGGCCACCTGTAAGAATTGCGATATCCTTAAGCATCTCTTTTCTTCTGTCACCATATCCAGGAGCTTTAACAGCAACAACATTGAATGTTCCTCTTAACTTATTAACAATAAGTGTTGTAAGAGCCTCACCCTCAACATCCTCTGCTATAATAAGAAGTTTAGAACCACTCTGAACAATCTGCTCAAGAACTGGTAAAATTTCCTGAATATTAGAAATCTTCTTATCTGTAATAAGGATATATGGATTATCAAGAACTGCTTCCATCTTATCCATATCTGTAGCCATATATGCTGAAATGTATCCTCTGTCGAACTGCATACCTTCTACAAGATCAAGTTCTGTCTTCATTGTCTTAGATTCCTCGATTGTGATAACACCATCGTTAGAAACCTTCTCCATAGCATCAGCTACCATCTGTCCAACTTCTTCATCACCTGCTGAAATAGCTGCAACCTTAGCAATCTGATCCTTGCCTGTTACCTTTTCGCTCATATGTGCGATAGCTTCAACAGCACAATCAGTAGCCTTCTTCATTCCCTTTCTTAATACGATTGGGTTAGCGCCTGCTGCAAGGTTCTTCATGCCTTCATTAATCATAGCCTGTGCAAGAACAGTAGCTGTTGTTGTACCATCACCTGCAACATCATTAGTCTTAGCTGCTACTTCCTTAACAAGCTGTGCACCCATATTCTCGAATGCATCTTCAAGTTCAATATCCTTAGCAATAGTAACACCATCGTTAGTGATAAGTGGTGCACCATATGACTTATCAAGAACAACGTTACGTCCCTTAGGTCCGATTGTTACTCTTACTGTATTAGCTAACTTATTAACACCTTCCTCTAAAGCCTTTCTAGCTTCAATTCCGTACTTGATTTCCTTTGCCATAATAATAGCCTCCTAAATAAATATACTTCTTATATGTTCAAACCGCCCTCATCTGCAACTGACATTGTCAATTATTCAATGATAGCAAGAATATCAGACTGCTTTACAATGATGAGATTCTCATCTTCATCAAGTTTAACCTCTGTTCCAGAATACTTAGAATAGATAACCTTATCACCAGGCTTAACCTGCATAACAACTTCCTTACCATCAACAACTCCGCCAGGACCTACAGCAATAACCTCTGCCTGCTGTGGCTTTTCCTTAGCCTGTCCAGGAAGTACGATTCCTGATTTAGTAGTCTCCTCTGCAACTAATGCTTTAATAACAACTCTGTCTCCTAATGGTACTAATTTCATTATATATTCCTCCATTCCGCTGTCTTCACATGAGAGTGAACCCTTCATGGCAGCATTCATTTTCTTGTTAGCACTCATTCTTTTCGAGTGCTAACCACTGCACATAATGTAACACTTCACGCTTTTATTTGTCAACAGCTAATTCAAATATATTATATTTTTTAGATTTTATTAATAATTATTATTTAACACCCATTTTTATTGATTTTCCATAATAAAACAGATACTGCTGTGCAAATCCCCCCAGTTCCCCAAACTGTTCCTTTGCAAAAGCAGCAATCTTATCCTTCGGAGTATCCACACCGTCAAAATACATTGTCTCCATAATTCTTTTAATCCACACATCAACAGGAAATGCTTCTTTCTTTCCAAGTCCGAAAAGGCATACGCAGTTGGCAACCTTCTCTCCGACGCCTTTTATTGCCATAAGTTCCTTAATACACGAATCATAATCCATGCTCTTAAGTTCATTTCTGTCAAACTGACCTGCCATATTTCTTCTTATTGCATCCATAATATAGGGCGCCCTGAATCCCGTCTTTAACTCTTTAAAGTCCTCTTCACTTGCATTGACAAGCTGTTCAAGTGTTGGAAATGTATACATATCTGTTCCGCCATATGTTCCCTTATATGTACCAAACTTTGCAGATATATCGGCTACTATCTTCTTAATATGAGGTATCTGCTTATTCTGCGATATAATGAATGATATAAGAGTTTCAAAAAAATCCTGATTAAGAATCCTCACTCCCCACATACTTTCGATTGCATCCTTCAACTTATCATCTTTTTCCAGCAGTTTATTCTTAATTGCCGAATAATCCCTGTCCATATCAAAATAATCTTTCCATACATTTACATATTCATCTTCTTCCGTATCATAGAATGTAACGGTATCGTCCTCCTGTGAAACATGCAGTACATGCCCCTTTGCAGCCAATACATAATCCTCTTCATCAAGCTTTACAAAATGAAAACACTGACCACATTCCAATGTCTGTGCCAGGTCGAAATCACATACATTTTTTAATTTATAATCTGACATAAAATTCCTCCATAAATATGCTTTACATTTGCAATTATCTCGTTATACAATCGTATATGATTATAACAGAATTTTCAGGAGACCACACATGAAACATATAAAATATTGGGCGTCTCTTTTAACCGGAGCCGTAATTCTTGCATCCCTGTGCGGATGCACATTACCGTTTACGAATGATAACAGCTCTGACAGTTCTACAGAGATTTCATATACAGCATTTGACAATAAAGCAACTGACACAGAAGATATAATTAATTTCATCATAGAAGCAATGTCGGATAACCAGACTTCATGTAACATATTTGTTCCCGACCCTGACCTTATAGATGCCAATGAATGGCTGACAAGAATAAGCGGAATTGAGCAGATAAAATGTGAATACCGCAGAATTAAAGATGGTTATAACCTTGTTGTAACCTTTGAATGCTGGGATAATTATGCAATTATAAAAGCTTTTAATTCAGGAAACACTTCCCAGTTAAACAGCCGTCAGGTTGAACTCTATAACAAATACATAGAAGTTCTTGCCGAAGTAACCTCACCTGCAAGAAGCGATTATGAAAATGAACTGGCAATCCACGATTATCTTGTATCACATATAACGTACATTGATAATGGTGGTTCAACTTTTAATGCCTATGACGCTATGATTAATGGTGAGGCTGTATGCAGCGGTTATACAGAAAGTTTCAAAACATTTATGGATATGTTAGGAATCGAGAATTATACAATATCCGGAAAGGCTGGTAATGAACAACATATATGGAATGTTGTTAAGCTTGATAATGACTGGTATCAGGTAGATGTCACATGGGATGACCCGGTAGGCAGCTCACAGGAATATATTGACCACAGTTACTTCAATATATCTGATTCAGATATGGCAATTGATCATACATGGACATCTGATTCCAATGAAACTAATCCAGCTAACGGATATATATATACATATCCTGTTCAGGCTAAGCTTCATTCAGCAGGAACACAATATGAACTTGACCGTTATATATTAAGGTGTATTAAAAGCCATTCCCAGCATATAGAATTCACAACAACTAACGAACTTGATATTAAATCCGCTGTTTCCAATGCCGGTGTACAGCTTTCGTACTCATATAAAACAACCATACGAAACAATTATACAATGTATTCTGTTACATTTTCGTATTAACAGATATTATTACATGTGCAAACAGCCCTGCGGTATCTCACACCACAGGGCTGTTATTTATCATCTTGTATTATTCCTTTTTCCTGGTTCATCTGCTATATAAGAACCATCCTTTATCATAGCTCTTACCAGTGAATCTTTCGCATTCTTCCATGGCTCATCAATATATTTATGGTCAAACTTATTAATAAACCATTCAACATCATCTCTTACCCGCTTCATATTCTCAATATAGAGACTGTTAGTTGTCTTAATAAATTCATCTAACATATCCCCCTTTAAAGAATTAGCTGCCTGCTCAAGCAATATGCCATAATGCTTCGTACAGAATCCCTTACATGCTTTATATTTTTCCCTGAAATCACTATCATGCTTATACATATGAAATATAGTGTCCAGATATCTCTGAAATGTGTTATCAATCCTTTCACATACAAAGCATGTGCCTTCAAGCTGTTCAGTATACGTTGTCACAGCCGGTTTATCTGCTTTCTTAAACATAGACTTTCCTGCCACTTTTCCATCTTGCAGACTTTCAATATCATTAATCACCCTGTCAAGATGTGTCTTCATGACAAGTGCAAAGCCAAGTCTGTTCTCACAGTCATACACTTTCTTTAAATGTTTCTGACAGAAACCCTTTTTATCGGTCACAGCCCTTATATCATCTTCCATATAACTAGGTCCCATTGTATAGCTTACTGCATCATCCTCCAGTGCCTTATACATTGAACAAATCGGACATTCACAGTCTGATGAAAATGCATCATTAACAGGTATAGTATATATCTTCTCTTTCATAAGTACTCCTTTAATCAGTCTTTTATAAATGTATTCTATCATAATATTTTATTAATATCATTCTATTTATTATTTTTTAAATTCTGGGTTATATGCATAGAAGTTCTTAGAATCCAGCTTGCTCTGTATAATCGACATAGCTTCTCCGAATCTCTGAAAATGCACAACTTCCCTTTCTCTTAAAAACTTCAGCGGTTCATACACATCCGGATCATCACGGCAGAGTCTTAACAGATTATCATAAGTACTCCTTGCTTTCTGCTCGGCTGCCATATCCTCTGCAATATCAGTTATTGCATCCCCCTTTGACTGGAATTCAATTGCGCAGAAAGGTACACCTCCTGCAGCCTGCGGCCATACTCCAACCGTATGATCAACATAATATGCCTCAAACGGAGTTCCTTTTATCTGTTCCATTGTAAGATTTCTTGTAAGCTGATGAACCATTGTACTGACCATTTCAAGATGGCCAAGTTCTTCCGTGCCTATATCAGTCAGCAATCCGGCAACCTCCCTGTATGGCATGGAATATCTCTGTGAAAGGTATCTCATTGATGCTCCAAGCTCGCCATCTGGTCCACCATACTTCAATAAGATATACAGTTTTTCTACCTATTTATATATGTATGCTATCACAATACTGTTATATGTGCAATCCAGTATGATATACACTGTTGTATAAGTGAGTAATTAGTTGGGAAGTCTTAACTCCATGCCTGCATATAGCGGTGTACTAATATCCATATCGTTAAACTCTGCTAATTCAAGATATCTTGTACCATCTCCTAATGCTCTTTCTGCAACCTGCCAGAAACCCTCTCCTGGTTCTACTATTGCCGTTCTTTCTTCTGTCTCCTGTGGTGCTTCCTCTGCCGGCTCATCCTCGCTTTCCTCTTTAGGATAATACTTAGCTTCCATGGCGGCCTGATAATCTGCATAGTTGTAACCTGCAGCTTCGAGCTTCTGTCTGCGTTCTTCTCCATCACCGTACTCACCACGGTAAATTGCATCAATAACACTCTCATTAAGTTTTTCTGAAGGCTGTTCTATCTCTTCTGTATCATCTGTTTCATTAACAACAGACCATACATAATCATTAAATGCTCTAAGGTCAAAGTCGTTAATAATAGCAAGTGTTGTCTCATAGTAATCTGGAGCAGTTGCATAGTTATATCCAACCCAGTTGCCTTCTGCATCTCTGTCTGTATTGTTCACAGCATTTGTAAGACCATAAAGCTCTCCTTCGACTGTATTTGCTGCTGTTGCATCATCATAATTATTCCACTGCATCAGATCAAGATATCCATATACAGCACCCATTACATCAGGATACTTTTCAAAGGAATCTTTAATGTTTACATATTCTCCATCTATGTACTCTGTTGTATCATATTCTGCATCGCTTCCCTTAATTCCAAAAAGTGAAGCAGCCCCTAAATTCCAACCAGATTCTTTAGCAGCCTGTGCAAGAATTACAGCTGGGCTTATTGTTTTCTTTTCTTCTCTTCTGTATTTAATCCATGCATTGCACACCACTGGTGCAAGAGTGTTAATAAAGTTGTTTACATGCTCATACTTTGTGCTAATCACTGGAAATGTTCTCATATTACTTATCCTCTCTTTCTTCTATATCTGCTTTCTTTTCTACCTGTGACTTAAGATTCTTCACTATTGGCTGCAAAAATGGTGGAAGTGTTACTCCAATGTCATTGATATTTTCTAATATGCTTATAATTTCGTTGCATATAAGCCAGATTGCTACGACACATGCTACAAGAAATGTAAAAGGTAATGTTATTCCTACAACTCCTGCAGAATAAGAAAGGAGCTGGTCTATTATCACACCAACTCCTACCAAAAGCCACATACATATTTTCTTTGCAATTCCTTTTATTCCTTTGTAGCTGTCAATTTCCTGCTTCCTGAATTTTGACGCTGCAACACCTGTGAAATAATCTATTAGATTACATGTTACCAGTAATAACACTGGAACTGCTAAGATTCCCAGAGCACTTAATATAATGCTCCACACCGCTGTTACAATCACTTTTAATTTTTCCATATTTATCCTTTCCGTTGCACCAGTGCAACTTTAACTTTTTATTCCTGTCTTTCAGTTATTGCTTTATATACTTCTGCTTCAAATGTTGCAACATCTGCATCGCACGCTTTCTTATTTGCGATATAACCTTTAACATTAACAACTGTCTTACTTACCGTTGGCTGTCCCTGCTGTGGTATGTTTGCATACATATTAACAACATTTGTCTCGCTTTCATCTACCTTTGCTGTTATAGATGCATTTAATGTTACATTTTTCTGTATTTCCATAATTTACCTCTTTCTACCGCTGTGCGGATTTATTATTGCCCTGTACCCCATCCAACATCATTATTAAATAGTGCCTGTACAGAGTACGTTATTGTCTTTTTTCCATTCTTTGTGCTTCCACCTATTCCCGATAGCGTATGTGCTTCGTTGTCACTAAAATACCATACATATGTCGCCCCTGCTGATAATTCTATTGCATTTGTCGTCTCTAATCTATGTTGATTTTCTGTTACGCAATATCCGTCCAAATACAATCCACATTTTATTGTGCCATAATCACTTGTATCATCTGTCCATATGCTTACATTTGCGATTATTAAACATGGCCCATGGAATGTTCTTATAAATAACGTTGTATTTAAGCTGTTTTCATATGTTGCCCATCTGTAATTCGGCTGATACGTTGTGTAAGGCGTTGAAAAGCATCTGCAATACAAATCTCCTTCGCTTGTTACATAGAATGTCGCTATTCCATTTTTTTGAACTGAATATACCCATGCATTTTCTCTTGTGTTTCCTACAACATAGTCTGGATTTTGTAGATAAGCTGTATACACTTTGTCTGCTGTCTCACAATATATTGCTTTACTATCTACATTCCATTCGCCAAGCTTTGCATTGACAGTTTGAAGATATCCGGTGTTAGAAATTTTTGTACCCGAACTATCCAGAGAAAAAGTATTACCTCTGATATTAACACTCTTGTTGCCACTAATATTAATAGAACCGCCAGCAGTTAAGTTAATATCGTCTGCAATTGCTTCAATGCAGCTCTTTAATGCTCCTGTATCTGTTTTTGCTATATATGCACTCAGGCTTGCCGTTGTTGCATAATTGTTAAATTTAGCATTAACATCTTCTGGTGCCGGTGAATAGTCTGTAGCTTTTGTACCTTTCTCTATTTTTAGCTTATCTGTATCTACATGTGCATAACTAAATCTCATGTACGCCGCGCCTGTTGGAATCGGTAATGAATGTCTTGCAGAAGTATTATTGCCAGCAACACCACTGATAAATTTCTTATTGCTATCGTAGAAGCATGTGGCTGGGGCATTTCCTAGATTAGTCCATCCACTTGCTATATAATGTGTCCACTGTGATACATCAATGTAGTCCGTTAAATCCCAGTAATTCCCACCAGCTGTTATTGTGCCAGTGGCTGTTATATACTTATTAGTGGTTGCAGTACTCTTTATGAACCTATTAACTCCACCGATTTGAAGATTATTTATATCGTTTTTAGTTGCATAGGTTGCTGATACTTCCAGCTTAATACTGTTGCTTTCAGCACTAACAGCTTGCGTAATCGCGTTATTCATCTGTACAGTTGTAGAGTAATGGTCTGTTATATTGTCCTCTATGGTTTGACACCAATCCTGGGCCGCACTGGCTTTATCATCAACATTATTTATGTTGTCTCCAAGCCGGTCTATTTCTTTTGCGTATTCTGTTTTAGTTACATAGGTTGCTGAAATAGACTGCTTTATTCCACTTAAATCTGCCGTTAATGTTGTTACTCTATTATTAATTTCAGTAACTGTACTATTATCCGCTTTTTTGCTTATCTGTGAAGTATGGCTATTCACTGTTGCAGATATACCACTAACAGTCTGATTCAGAAAAGTGTACTGATTACTTACTGTCGTCACTTTGCCTTCTACAGAAGAGATATTCGCGTCAATATCCTCTGGTGCTGGTGTCCAATCTGTAGCTTTGTTACCTTTTTCTAATTTTAAATACCTAAAATACACAACTTTATTAGAATTATTTCGCAGTCCGACCCAAAGTGCTACAATATTGTGACTTTCAGGAACGTCGAATGTATAATTTATTCTTTTCCATTCTGTTGTAAAAGAACCAGGCACCCATTTAGCAACCACATGTTGATTTTTACTGTCTACAAAATCAAGCAGTATCACGCCTCCTTCTGCAGTAGTATGTGCTGTATCACTTTTTATCTCAATACTTATTGTGTATTGTTCCTTGCTTTTAACAGCTACAGTTCCATAACTCGGATACGCCACCGCTGTCATTTTTGCTACATCTCCTGCTATTGTTACTCCATCTTTTATTATCCATTCACCATTCCAGTATTTTGTTCCCTTGTAAAGATTTCTTCCACCAATCTGCAGATTAGTTACAGCTGTCGTTATATCCTGCTGCCACACCTTAGAGCTTATCTGCCCCTGAACCGTAGATAGCTGCGTCCCTTGAGAAGATACTGTATCAGTGACTGTCTTAAGTGATGAATAAAGATTGTTCAGGTCTGTAGCAAGCTGTGGGGCGGATGCTGTAACACTGCCATCTGTCCACTGTATATAGTCTCTCATCCAGTAATATCTTCCTGAAACCCATGAAGGTCTTGTATTACTCCACGAACCACCACTTTGAGTTGTGTTTGAAGTAGACAGATAATATTGCGGAGTAATTGCAGAAACTCCTTTTCCTGTTGCTCCAGTTGCGCCTTTTAAATCTTCCTTAGCCGGACACCAATCCGTTGATTTATTTCCTTTTTCAAGTTTTAAGCCAACAATCTGATATCGTATATTAGTCTGATTTGATTTATTAAGTTGAATATATGTGTATGTCGCTTTAGTATTATCGTCGGCTGGCATATCATTAGCTGTCTGAAATCTAAGTTCAAAAAAATGTGATTTCCCATCGTTTAAAATTTGAACTGCATCCGTTGTAATAATATCCAATGGATTTGCATAACTTTTACCATCTATTGAAAAAGAAATGAAAGTATGCTTTTTCCCATTGTATATAAAAAAATTAATGCATGTCTTACTGAGAATTGTGACATACCCACTCAGAACATATTGAGTAGATGACTCATAACAATTAACAGAATCTATTTTAATGCCAGCATTTACATTATTTCCTTCGCATATTACTTTGCCATTCTTTATATACTCACTTTTATCAATGTCTGACGCAAATGCTTCAATATAATCATATTTAATCAGATTCCAACTGAAGTTCTTTCCATCAGCGCCTTTAAATTCTCCGGCATTTGCGCGATTTAAAACACTTTGTGCTTTTGTATCTGCTGAATTTGCTGTAGAAAGAGCCGTACCTGCATTTTGTTCTGCCTTGTTTGCAACTGTAACTGCTGTGTCTGTTTTAGTAGTTATTGCCTTAAAAGAAACATCAAGCGTCTGTTTATCACTATCAACATATATCTTGCTGGATTTAAGCGTGTGACTTCCGTCGTTATTAATAACATCAAAAAGGCTTGCTATATCCAGTTTCCCAGCAGATATATTTGCATCTTCTTTTACCATGTCGTTGCGGATTATCTCTCTCTTAACACCTTTTTCAGTAAGTCCAAGTGCATCAAACATCAGATTACCTGCTTTATCCCAAACATACATGTTGTAATCAGCATTTGCATCTTTTCCAATCTGAACTCGTGTGCGTGTTCCATCGCTGATTACAATTGTGTTGTCTTTCCAACGTGACAATCCGCTTTCACTGTGTATATTCACGCTTGTAGTGTTTACATCAAGTGATGTTATCTTTTTTGCATCAATGCTTTCTATCATTGCGCTTTTTATCTGTGCATCACCTATAAGGCTTATAACTGAATTGGAAAACTCTGTCGTAAGACTTCCACCACTTGCAGAACCAAACATAAGAGTATTTACTTTCTCTACCCCAACAGTTAGATCATTAACCTTTCCTGTTATTGCAGTAAAATCATTTGTCTTGAACTTCTCAAATTCTCCGGAAACACCTTTAAGGCTTTCTATCGTTGCGTATTTAATCTCCGCAATATTAGATTTCAAATAATTATTCCGGATATTCTCTAGTTCATTATTTATAGCTACTACCGTTTCTGCCTGTACAGTATTAGCCTTAACCCATTCTGCATCTACCTTTTTAGCAACCAGTTCCTTAGTAAGCATCATTTCCGCATATGTTCGTTCTGCAAGCTTAGTAGATGGTCCTTTATAATCTGTCTCTGTTTCAGTTTCTGTTTTGCCATAAGCTGTAATAGTCATGGCAAGACCTCCATCATATTCCTGAGTTATATTCATAACCGGAACCTTATAAGTCTTACCTAATTCTTCAACAGTTACAATATCCCATGGATCCAGTCGAATATCTCCTAGCGTCTTTAAGCTTGCGCCTCTATACGCAAATCCTCTTACTTTCTTGTATACAGAGTTAAGCTTTTCTTCTGTTGTAAGTGGATTATCAAATGTTATTCCCAAAGTTCCACTTCCTACTGTAAAAGAAGCATTACTGTCAACATTACATGTAAGATAATCTAAATGGTAATCACTCTCATTCTTTTCAAATGTCATTATTCGTGATTCATTTATCGTATAGCCATTATCCTCATACCACTTAATAACAATTGTTCCAGTTCTGTCTACGCAAGCAAAACCTCCAGCTAAAGAAGCGATATATCCGATAACCTCACGATAGGTATATCCTACCGGTGCAGTATCAATAGTTATTCCATTCAAGCCAGATACATTACAGGGAACGCCACATCCAGTACTTATCTCTTTTAAAACAGATTCTGCACTTGCAGGATATGTCAATTCAGATACATATACACCTGTGGTCTTCATCATTCTGTCGTAAGCCGTAAATGTTGTGGTTGCCTGGTCAAGCGTTGGATGTTCTGCAGTAAAAAAACCAAGTGGAATATACTCATACTTTCCGCTTGGCAGTTTCAATCCTATCTCTATCGGTATCTCTGTGTTTTCAAACAACTCATCTATTCTTTTTACTGTCAGTTCTATCTTAGCTGCAACAGCCGAACCTATCTGTATACCCTCATCAGATGTGGAAGCGGTCTCATAGCTCATCTTTTTAAAGCCAGCGTCAATCCACTTACCATTTATCTTTAATCGTAAGTTAAATGTTCGCGATGGTGATCTAATTGTTGTCGCAAATTGCTCTGATACATTATTATACATAGGCTTAATCCTCGATCATAAATTCAATGGCTGCAATATCCTCTAATGTAGTTCCATCGTATCTGCTGTCAGAATCACATACAGATATGTCTTCCATCTTAATCATATGTACATCAACATCCGTTTCCATGTTGTACATCTCATCAATCTCTTTTACAACTTCCTGCTCTTTACCTTCTGGGAACTGGTAAGAATCTCCATCCATGACAGCATTCCCATTTTCATCTTTAAGCACATTGTTCTGTATTACTTCAGTTCTCTGTGTAACAAAAATATCTACTTCTCCTAACAATGTCTTAAGGTTCTTTGCAATTGCATAATTTACTTTTACAGGCCAATGCTTTCTTAAGCCCTGTAATTTTTTAAGCATTGTTGCACTATTATCAATCTGTTTAATAGTCATTGTTTTTTTCATGTTCTGCTCCTTACTGCTGTATTATAGATACACTGGCACTTCTGTAGTAATAGTTACCATCCCCTATATCACCCAGCACCTCTTTACTCAATGTACCTCTATAGCTTGTTATTGTTATATCCTGTCCATCGTCATGGAATGTTATTGGAAAGAATCCGGCTATGAGTTTGTTCTTAATAAGTGCCATCTCATCTTCCTTCAATATTCCCCAATTAATAGATAAGGTCTTCTTTTCAGCGACAACATCACCCAGCATTGTTCCGTCAAGCGCTCGTCCTGTAGAAGAAGACCATATAATCTCATCATCCACCTTGATGGACACAGGAGCCGGAAGCTCCTGTCCGTCACATCTCAGTATCAATTCATCACATCCTTGTTAAGTTATAATCTCACATTTTCCTGTCTGCTTTGTATGTTCGTTAATCTTATCAACCACATATTTCTTAAGACTCTTTCCATCAAGCTGTATATCAAGGTCCAGTGTTTCAAGTATCTTAAGTATCTGCTTAAGAATACTTATAGCCTCTGCCAATAACTCTGCACTGGATGCCATAGCTGCTGCCTTCTGTGCCATATCAAGTAATTTATCCTCAGGTGCAACAACTTCACCCTGATGTCTGTTATCGCCAATCATGGCAAGCTGTGGAGTGTTTGGCTTAACGTATCCGCCTTGTGCAAGGTATGGAATACTGCCAAATCCAACCTGTGGTAAATCAAACCCGAAATGGTCACCACCTATACCAGGTACCCAGTTTGGAACTTTAAAGCTTAGTTTATTTATACCTTTTACAACAGCATTAATTCCCCTCTGCATTCCTGATAGTAATCCATTAATTAAGCCAATCACCATATTAATAGGACCTTTTGCAATATCAGCAATTCCGCTAAATATGCCATCAAAAGCCGTAACTATACCATTCCAGGCACCTTCCCAATCGCCAGAAAAAACACCCTTAATAAACTGTATAACTCCTTTAAACACAGTAATTGTATCGTTCATTAAATCAGCTATGGTTCCAACGACAACTCCAACCTTATTCCCTATAGAATCAAATATAGCTATAAATATTGGTCCTAATAATTCAGATAAGAATCCCACTACAGGCGCAATAAAGTTGTTATATATTGTCGTAGCACATGTAACCACTTCGCCGACAAAGTCAAGGAAATTAGCAAGTAATGGCTGTAAATGTTCACGCCATACTCTATCAATTACATCTAAAGCATTCTCCCAGACTGGCTGAAGCATATTATTCCAAATGTCTAAGAATACATCTCCGGTAGTCTTAACAGCCGTTTTTATTCCAGTAAATATCGGCTCTCCCCATTCGTTCCATGCCCCTGCCATTGTATTAACCAAGCCAATCCATACATTTGATATAGATTCAATGGCTGGACTTACACCTTCGCTCCATAAAGAATTCCAAGATGCTTTAAATGTATCAAATATTGTTCCATTTAAAGATAACGTCTGGGATGCAAAATCCGTCAGCATTGGTAATCCAACAGAAACAAAATTTGCAAGTATAGGATATGCTGCTTTATTCCATACATCCGAAAAGACTGTATTAAAGCTATCAAATAATCCATTTAATATACTGCCATTAGTGTCGACCCATGTTACAAGATAATTTGTAAATGGACCGTTAAAATAATTTAACAACGGCGGTCCTAATGCTTTTATATCATTAAACGCATTTGTTAAATTTTTCTTGGCTGTATCTGTATTCTTTGTAAGTCCATCCCATATTTTTGACATAGATGGAGAAAATGTTGATACACTCCATTTACGTAGTTTATCTAATTCCTTCTTTGCCGTATTTGCAAAATCGCCAATTGCAGATGCTGCATTTGTGGTATCTGCCTGTGTGCTAGGTGCAACACTTATTCCACCTGAAGATGTGCCACCTCCACTAGAACTACTGCTGTCCGTCGGCTCTGAAAGTTTTTCTATCTGGTCAAATCCGGCCAGCGATTTCTCTATCTGCTTTGCTGTAGAAGATGCTGCATCTCCTATTCCACTTACATTATCCGCTGTGTCTGACGCTATATCTCCAAGTCCTGTTATAGCAGAAGCCGAAGAAGAGATATCCGCACCAGTAAGCATCTGTGTAAATGTTGCAAATCCATCTGCAACCTTCTGCAAGCCTGCAAGCACAGTATTTAAGCCTCGTAATATAGGTGTAAATAATGCTATAAAGCCCTTTCCAAGAGAGGCCTTTAACTGTTCGAATCTGAGTGATAATATTCTTGTCTGATTCGCCCAGGAATCCTGTGTCTTAACAAAGTCACCTGTGGCATTGGACAGTGCACTAGTAACATATTGATAACGAAGCATTACTTTTTCCTGCTCTGTCATCTTAGCCGTAGTCTTGCCGAAGCCATTATTAAGTGCATACTGGTCCAAGTTTGTCTGAGTCATGACAACACCCAGGTCCTTAAGCGTCTCTGTTTCACCTGTCCAGATGGATTTCAGCTTCGTATACGCTTCATCTGTACCAAGATTGTAAAATGATGCAACATCACCTGTTAATCCAGTAACATCTTCTGCCATATCAAGTGCAGCCTGTCCTGTAATGCCCATAGCATTACTCATCTGGCCAAATACACCCATGTACTTCTTAGCAGATAATTCCGATAAGCCGAAGTTAGTCATAGCATTGGAAGCCCACTGGTCTGCCTGTCCACTTAAGTCCTTAAATGCCGTATCCACAACATTCTGTACTTCTGTAACATTAGAACCAACTTCTAAGCAGTCTTTCGTAAACTTAGTAAAAGCTGCTATACTTAATCCAGCAGCTATTTTCTTTCCCATACCAGAAAAGATGGATGTTGCCTGCTTTGCTGCCTTATTGGAAGCTCCTGTGAGTTGATTAACTATCTGTGAACTGTCTATGCCAAGTTCCAGAGCTATCTGTCCTACTGTATCTGACATTCCCCCTCCTTTCTGGCACGAAAAAAACTGCCTACTTCTTTGAGTAAGCAGCCTTAAAATCTCTTTGTAATCGTGTCCAATATTCTATATACTGTGGTGTTCCCACCATTTTCCTATTACGCTTCAGAATCCAGTCATCATGTATCTTTTTCTGTTCCTTAGTAAAGCTATTGATAGCTTTAATGTCTTTCTCTGCCCTTATACTTACCACTCTTCCAAGTGGTGTTTCAGGCATTATTCCTGATAATAAAGAACAGAATTCAGACCATGACATATCATCTTCTGTTCGCAATCGTATGCCATACTGGGACAGGAAGCTGGCTTCTATCAGCTCCCAATCATCCCATATATCATAATATACCTCATTATGCTGAGGGTGTCTGCTCCTCGCCGTACGTTCCCATAGCAACCTGCATGATTGTATTATACATTTCCTTATATTCAGGAATAGGAAGATCTAATGCCTCAATCTTATCTGAAGCATCTTTTCCTACAAGCATTTCAAGGCCTTTAATCATAAATGCCATATCATCCTTGTTTTCCTTGTTTTCTGCTTCCTGTGCCATAGCCTGTATATTAAGAATTGTACTCTTTCTGTTATTAACAGTAACAACCAAATCTTCTGTAATACGAATCATAGGTAACTGGTTCGTAATCTTCATGGAGATATCTATTACCCTAAAATCTGTCTTTGCCATTTTTCAAATTCTCACTTTCCTTATTCCTGATTATATTCTATATATGTTGGTTTTCCGTCTGACTGTGCTTCCCATTCAAGTGCATCAATGCTTGTTGAATCTCCACCAAGAGATGTAACATTGATTACTGCCGGTATAAGAAGCTGGTCAAGGTTAGGGAATATAATAGATACCCATGTGTTGCAATCCTGTCCTGTCTTTAATGCCAGGCTTGCGATATAATCATTACCTTCATCACCATAATTACGCTTACCACCCATAGCCATGCCGAGTGACTTACCTGTTGTGAGTCTTCTTGTCCAGCCCGCCTGATCCATTGGATTCCATTCTTCAATAGTTCCATCCACGGATATGCTTAAGCTCTCTGCATCTTTTACAACCTTTGTTTCTACTGTTTCCGGTGTGTCTGTGCTCTTTCTTCCTGTTACACATACCCCGAACCGAATTGTATGTACCGGATTAACGCCAGTAAGTGGTGTTGCTCCTGCATTATATCCGGCTAATTTAGTATTCTGTGCCATGCTTTTACCTACCTTTCATAATAAATATCTAATTCTATTACACTCTCAAAGATACCTTTATCATCTGTCCCTACATCAACAGGCTCATCAACCAGCATTTTAGCGAAGAACACTTTAGTATCATTGATTGTAATATGGTTCATATCCCTAAGCATATTGTAGAGCTGTTCTGCGGTCTTCTCTGTGTCTCTTACACTCGTGTTCCAATGAACCAATATGCTTACAGACTTAACACGATAAGAGCTGTTATTTAAGCCGCCTACCGCCATCAGCACAGGTCTTTGCTTGTTATTATTGTAAACACCTATGCTCTTATTCTTTTTGTCGTCTAATTTGCCGCAATAGACGTTAGCATTGTCTGCAATACCAAGACCTGCTATATAATCTCTTACATCACCTATTCCTAACATCACAACCCCGCATTCTTTTTATAAAACTTTCCAAATGCTTTAGGTGCAAAATCCTGCTTTTTACCACCTTTCATATAGTCATCAAGCCATCTGCCTTTAGCATTTGCATTTCCTTCATGTTTCTTGCCGCTTTCATCTGTCCACGGCGTCTGATGGAAGTTGTATTCCGGATGATAATATAATCTTCTTGCCTGCGGTGCTGATGTTGATATGATAACTTTACCATTTACAGCTTTTGAAATACCATTAGTTACTGTCTGTCCATTTTCATAAGTGGCAGTTTCACTCTTTCCTGCGCTAATATGAGTACTTTCTCCCTGCAATTTACCTGTATCTCTTGGTATCACCTGACTTTGCACAACATCCGTGTGTATAGCTTCCGCTGTCATTTCTAATGAAGTCGCCGCTGCTGCCGTAAGCTTCCTTACCATAGGCATATTAAGCTTCACTGTTGACTTAACATTCTTTGCCATTACATCACATCCAATCTTACATAATTAACCGTACCATCCGGATTACGGCACTTCGTACCCTTGTATATATGCCTTGTTACACCGAACACCGTTATATCACCTTTAGTAATAACAGGAAGATCCGGTGCAATATCTCCTGGTATCAAAGCACATCCTTCAAGCTTTATAAGCACCTTTTCTACTGTTAATTCTGTCTTACCGCTGTCCTGATAGTTACATAAGCCATCCCATATAACAGGCTCAAGAGGCTCTCCATAGACATTCCTGCCTTCTTGCGTTATCTCAAGGTGTATCTCTGTCTTACACATGCTCTTTAATATTAAACATGGGTACTTCATACTCACACCCCCAGACTTAAACAACACAAACCTGTCTGACAAAGTATCTGGTATGTATCGCGTTTTACAGCAATTCCATTCTGTACAAGAACATTCCAACTGCTGCCAAACTGCATAGATACTCCATTTAGAGAATAATTCTGTAAGACACAATTAATCATGTCCTCATTCTCATATTCAAAATCAGCCATCTCACAACACACATCTATCAGTATGCCCTGCTGGAACTCTGTCAGATTATTAAATCCTCTTGATGTTATACGATTAAAAGTAAGCGAGTCGATATGCCGACTCGCCTGTTTTAATCTTCGTTCTATCTGCTCATCCGGGATAAGTCTATGTTCACTAAGGTACTGCTCTTTACTTGCATATACCATAAGACCACCGCCTATTCTGTCTTATCTTCCTTTGGTTCATCTGCTGTTACTTTCTCTTCCTTTGGCTTATCTTCCTTTGCCTTACCTGTTTTCTTTGACCTAATAACCTTTGGTTCAAAGGTTAATCCAATTACTGTATCTGCCATAATGATTCCTCCTTAATTATCCTTATGTGATACATATACCCCAGCGGTCTTATTCTCATATACATGGCCATAAAGATTATTATTACGATACTTGAATACATGACTATCGCCATCCTGGTCCTGATCTGGACTAAAGTACTTAATATACTGATCCATAGCTGTTACAGCTGCAGACTTCTCTACACATAAGAAGTTAACATTCTTAGCCGGCTTAGTTGTCATCTCGTAATTTTCAACCTGTGTTCCACTTGGACTACTAACAGCCTTATAATTGTCCTCACTTTCTTTTGTGTAATAAGTCTTACCCGGCTGTGGTGATGTATCCTTTGATAATGTATAAGCTGCCTTAGTCTTTTCATATCCATATGAATTCTTACCATCATGAAGGGTTATTGATGTGTACATACGTGACTGTGGAACTGGTATGATCTGAGAAAATCTCTTAAGTACTTCTCTTGATTTAGTTGTATCCATATCGTCCGCAAGAGAAATTAATGTAGGTGTGATGAATAAAATACGCGATTCCATAGGAACTTCATCCTCATCCATCTTATTAGCACAAGCTCTTAACGCTGTTATTAATTCAGCTCCTGTTTCAATATTCTCTTCCTTTACTGTTATATCCTTAGTTCCACAGATTTTAGCAATACGTGCGGCATCTGTTTCCGGAATAACCTTTGTTTTTAAGAATTCACTTGATAACTTGGCAAATGGCTGTGCAAGTGTTTCACCATTATCAAGACGGTCAATCCTTAAATCCTGTGAACGTTCCTTATCATACTTAACCGTTTCCCATGTAAGTGAAGTTGAACCCTTTGTGTAACCTGACTTTCTGTCAAAATCACCAAGTGCATCCATATCAAGCTTCGCAATCTTAATTTCACCGTTGTTGCCTTTTCTTACTGTTGTTTCATCACCATCTAATACTGAGGTCTTCGCTCCTTCCTTATACACCTCATCAAGTATTGGAAGGTATATTGTAGATAATTCGATATTATTCATATAATCCTATTCCTTTCTTTACTGCTTTGGCTTTAATCCGAATAACTTTCTTATCGCATCATCATTACCCGGATTGCCATTTCCATTGTTACCAGGAGCACCAATCTGGAAGCCAGCATTGTTCTCCATACTTGGCTTAAGTGCTGGTACATCTTTAAGTACCTGCTCAAGTGAAGCTTTGATATTATCTTCAGACACCTTTCCATCCACACCCTTTACCTTGCTGAAATCAGCCATCTTAAGCACATAGGGAAGTGTCTTAGCTTCTATACCAAGTGTCATTGCTACCTTTGTAGCTGCAAGCTCAATCTGAGCCTGTTCAGCAACCTTCTGTGCTGCTGCCACTTCATTCTGAAGATTAGCATTAGCGTTCTGCTGCTGTTCTGTCTGCTGCTGCTTATTCTGCTTAAATGTTGCAATAGCCTGACTTATCTCGTCTTCTGATAATCCCTGCTGCTGAAAATAGCTTTTAAGCACAGCATTCTCTTTCTTGGCAGTTGCATTATCCAGCATTGCCTGTATCTTGTCATAATCAACACCAGCTGTCTGCTGATTATTCTGATTACCCTGCTGTCCTGCCTGTCCATTGTCTCCTCCAGCGTTCTGGTCGCCGTTACCATCTCCGCCATCTGCGAAGAGCTGTAGATTAATAGGTAATATTTTTCTCATACCTGTCTCCTTTCCGTTTACCGCCCGTCGGCATTTTTCCTAAAGTTTAGTGCCATTAAGTTTTGGGCATAAAAAAAATAGGCACACACAGCTTATTTGCCATGTGTGCTTAATAACTAATATTAAATTGTGTTGCACTGGTGCAACTTACTCTAATTTCTAAAGTTCTATTCCTTCCATTACTGCTCTTGATTCAAGAACAGCCAGATAATTTACCATTGCATCTATCTGCATATTATATGTGCTTCTAGGACATGTTGGTTCAAATTCTAATAATGTGCCATTATCCCATTTCTCAAGCATACATTTAAGTCCTTTATATCTTATAGCAAGCTGCTTATACTCTGCTTTGAATCTATCTTTGTAATCCCCGCTATTCATTAAAATAGCTGTTGACGGCAACTTCGTTCCATCATATCTTCTGTATGCTTCCTCAAATTGTTTCTTAGGGCACCAACTCTCATATCCATCAGGATATCTTATATGATAGCCTTCATCTTCTGGATTCTCGTCACTTGGTATCTTCCATCCTCTGTATTCATTATATTCGCCCCTACTCATTGGCTCTGCTGTAACCACTTTTACTCCAATATAATCTTTCATTTTTTAGTCCTCTCTTTCTTAAAATTGGGTATAAAAATACCACCAATCTTTCGACTGGTGGCTGTTACTTGTTTTCTTTTATTTCTGCTTTATCTTCATTATTGCTTTCTGCCTTTATTGGTCCTTTTTCCAATAATGCAATCAATTCATCAATTGTCATTCCCGGTTTTCCATCTAATATACCATCCATTGAAACACCTCCTGCCTCAATATTACCCTCTCTGTATGCCAACAGAATAGCATTTTTTTAAAAACAAATCAATACACTTATTAATATTATCACTATATTTTTCCTGACACTCTCTCATCAATTCAACTGCTCCATTATAATCAAAATGTTCGCCTTTTGAAATATATCGTACATCTCCTTGATTTGTCACAATGGTCATAGTTTTTATTGTGTCGTGTCTCATAAATACTCCAATATCATTTGCTGAAAAATCTGTTAATCCAGGATGGTTGTGACATAATACCAAAGACTTATCTTTTGCCGAATGCAATAAATGAAACATATCTGAATCAGAATATACATCTACCTCATGCCTTCCACCTTTTATAAATTTAGTTTTTTTATTTGTTATTAAATCTACTACACATGCAACTTCATTACTGTTATTTTCATCTCTCGCAACTTTAAGTAAGTCCTTATGTACCTCTTTTATAAATTTATTATTATCAGAAGTAAAGCCCTTAGGATTAATTTCATTTACTTTATCTATTGCCTGCTCCGTTATTATAACCTTTTTGCCTCTATTTTTCTGTTTTAATACTTCATTTTCCCACTGTTCCTTTCTAGCCGCATACATCTTACAGTTGTCCTTATCTAATGAGTACTTAGCCAACCTGTCAAACTGTTCAACCATTCTGCCAGCATATTGCTGTTTCTGGTCCTGTCTGTAATCTTCTTTGACCTTTTCCAGTTCTTTCTTGGTAAACTTGCTATCCGGCTCTTCGTCAAGCTCTGGGAAGTATGTTGTATGTATATCTTTACAGTTTGGATGATAAAGCCCTGCTGCCATAGCAGATGACATAAGCGGATAAGGACCATCAGATGCCTTACCTCCACTCCATACATCATCTATAAGCACCTTCCCAACAAATGGAAGGCACTTAGGACAGGCATTAGCACGCTTATTCATAATAACAGTGCTAATTCCCCACGACTGTCTCATTTCACCCTCTCCGGTTAGATATGCACGCTTATTAGCTGTCTGAATAGCCATCTTAGCATAATCTTTTACTGTGTGCCTGCTGCCATTCGCATATTCAATACAATTAATACCAGCTTTAAGAAAATCCTTTGTAGCCATATCAACTGCCTTCTCATATGTTCCTGCACCCGTATTCGCATACACCTGAGCATTGAATATTATCTGCCGGTATTTATCCTCAGACATTCTAAGCATTGCTTTTTCTGCCCTGTTAAAATCTGATTTCGTGGCTTTAATCAAGGCATTAAGTTTTCTAGTGTTTAGTCTAAAAAAAACTCCCTCAGTTCGCCTTCTGACAAACTTTGGGGGCTTATATCCTCTCTTTATTGCTCTTAATATTTTCTGTTCCTGTCGTGTTCCGCCTTCCTGTCTGGCTGCATATATCATTGCATCTATAGAATCATTAATATCACTGAACTCTGACGAAAACGTTTTCTTGTTCTGTGCTTTATATTTCTCAAGAGACTTAAGCTGTTCTACCTGCCACTGTGACCAGTTAAACCCCATATCTGTCTCTTCTGCTCTGTGGCTCGCAAGATTGCGCATCATAGAAGCAATCAGCTCATCTTCTATGGCTCTAAAGGCTTTCTCTATGTCATATTCTGTATTAAGTGCCATAAGCCACCTCACTTGTTATCAAAAACTGTAAAATCGTTTCAAACCCCTTAAAATCGTTTCAAAAATCATAAAATCGTTATCAAAAACCATAAAATCGTTATCATAGCCATCAAACTGTAAAGCCATCTGCCTGCATATTAAGGGCTGGCTCTCCCATATCGGATATTCCCTGTTCGGCCTTAAGCCTTGCAACCTCTTCCTGTTTCCATTCATCATCTTTAGTGTCACCATACAACTCATCAACGGATGCTTCAACACTCATGATACCGCCCTGCTTGGCTTTGCTTACTGTCTCAACCTGACTTTCAAAGCTAGGGTTCGCATATTCACCAAATGTCACATCAACATCAATGTCCTGTGTTGTTGAATTATTAAGAGTATCTGTCGCCTGCAATGTCATTTTTACAAGCTTCGGAAGAACCTTCTGGAGCTGATTTACAATATTATTCCTACTGTACAGCGTTGCTTTTTCCTTCTCCCTCTGTGCTTCTGCATTATCAAGCTTCTTTACATCTATTCCCAATGTAGAAGGGCTCATGATTCCCTGCAAGCAAAGATCAAGTGCCGTGATATATGTAGCAAGATACCCTTCATGTGGTATTTCACTCTGTTCTCTTTCAATCTTATAATTTGCACCTTCTGCCATAGGAGACGAATACTGTATATAAGCGTTGTCAAATGAATTTGGCAGCATAACAGCTCCATCACTTGGATTTCGAGGAAGTAAATTCTCTGGTATATATTCCTTTGTACGGTTATGTCTTAAAGCGTCCATCCACTGGCTCCATGCTTCATCAAGTGCGTCAAATTCATCTATCTTGCTGTCATATATGCTTTTGCCTCTGCCCCTGAACTTTGCTGATTTATAGAACATAAGCGGTATGGCCATCATAAAGCTTTTATCTTCCCATGTTGCAGGTCTTAAACCTGCAAGCTCCGGCACAGTGCTGATATCACATTCTTTGTTATCTCTTGTGAGCATATATGTAATATAACCTTTTCCATACGTCTCAAGCAGAATGTATTCTTGATTCTTGACTGTATATACTGTCTTAAACACAACCTCTTTCACTCTGCCGCGTTCTCTTATTATCTCTACCCTGTCGCCGGGATAAAACTCTATTATTGGATACTGGCTTAGGTTTGTATCTATGGATAGTTTAAATGCGCCATCTCCAACAATAAGAGTGTCTGTTATTGCCTGCTTTACAAGTTCTGCAAAATCGTTTTCTTCTGCTATCTTATCCCAGTCTGACTGCCTGCTGCCAACATCTACTTCGTTCATATCAGCAACAACAATACTCGCAAGCATATCAACCAGCATTGCCGGTAATCCTACATGTATCTTTCTTATTGCTAATCCAGGAGAGCATTTTGCAGCCCAGAATCTTGTCTTATCTCCATCAATCTGATCATACAGCTGTGACAGCTCCTCACTTACGCCTCTGTACCATATCTGATTCTTAATGGCATTACCTTCAAAGTCGAAGATTTCCTGTATATCAATTATTCCTCTCTGTGCCGGCTGCACATGCAACCATGTCCTTATTCCATCTCTTATCTTATCAGCCATAGTATTAAATATGCTCACCTCTCTCACTCTCCTATCTGTTCTCTACTCCAACTTTGTCCCTGTATGGTATCCAGCCATATTGCGTACTGTTAACCATATGATCATTTCCATCTTCCGGCTCACAGTCTTTATCTTCCAGCCAACTGTATACCTGCAGTTCCCCTGTGTAGTTCGTGCATGTATCTACAACATAATAGCTTGGCTCTTTGCCCTTTTCGTCGTTAAAGGACATCCAGCCAAGCTGTAAGTTAATTCTATCTGTTATGGTTACTTTCTTATACGCATTGTTAAATATATACTGGCAGTCAATGTGTTCTCTCTTGTACTTGGCAAACTCTGTTATCGTTGCCTGATCAGCATTATCTATAAACACATTCTTTGACATTCCACCCCATTCTTTTCTGTTACGCTCCAGGAAGTCTATGTAATTCCTTACTGTATCACTTGGAGCTATTGGTATATCAAGAGCCGCATTGTTATATACCTTTTCATCCAGTACTATCAACTTGCCTTTGTTGGTTATTCCCATAAAGGACATAGCAATAGTATCAGGACTCTTGGTTGAATATGCCGTATCAAGACCGCTTGTATATATTACAAACCATTCTGTCTGCTTGTCGTCATATTCTCGCTTAATAAATGCCTTAGCCTGTTCCTTTGTAATAACATGTCTCTTGCAGAAATTAGAAAAGACAAGACCTGTAGCCTTGCCTCTTAATCCCAATATCTTGTTTTTATATATCTTGGTACCGGGAGGATAGCTCATTTTCTTCTGTTCTATCTTCTCAGGTGTCATAGATACGTTATCTTCAAATGTGAAGAACCAGTATACCCAGCCTTTAATAGGCTCACAGCCATTAAGGTCCTTCCATATCTCTTCCGGCACATCTGCCTTGTACTTATCAATCGGTCTTGCGTGATTGATGTACTCTGAATATATTGGCAGCGTAGGCGCATCCGGATTAAGTGTACCTACAAAGTATTCAGAACGTCCGAATATCTCTCGTATGAAGTCTATGTTAGCTGTATTGCACTCATCTACCCACACACATCCAAACTGTGAACCCAAGGCATTCTTCCACTTGCTGGCATTATCGTAACCAAGAATATATATTATCTTTGTACTGCTGCCAGTTTTGAATTTAATATGTGGAAGTTTATTTTCTTTATCGCCATTACCACAGTATGCCAAATTAGGGAATATCTGCAGTAGTCCCATATCTGCGTTAATGATATTCTTCTCGATAACACCTGTCGTATTGCCGGCTATAACATGCAGCTTCATATCTGATTCTGCTACATTCATGATAAACTTCACGGCAACTGTTGTTGTCTTACCTGATGCAGTAGAACCTTCAAGGAATTCTGCTCTTGCTGGTGTATCTATGTAATCCCAATACTTATCACTTAGAAGCATCAGGCTCACCCCTTGCCTTACGCTGAGCAAGAAGCTCTGCAAGCTCGTTCTTTACAGAATCATTAACATTAGCATCTATTTTCTCAATCGGATTAAATCCTGCTCTATCCATAATATCTTTAGCAGCCATATGAGCCACCATATCATTGTGAGAATCTAGCAATCTAATCTGCTTTCTAAATGCTTTTGGTGCAGCATACTGCAGATTAGAACGCATCATCTTATTGTACTCTCTCTGAAATTCCTCACAGTTCTTTTTCCACTCACATAATGTCTTCGGTGAAATGTTAATTGCCTCTGCTATTTTTTTGTCCGTCATGTCCCCTCTAACCAGCAACTGTAAGCATTTTATCTGTTTTGGCTTTAACATATTATCACCTGCCTTTTATTAACATTTATTAACATTTTCTGTTCTTGCATATAAAAAGGCACCAGCATTAAGCCAGTGCCTCATCAGGGGTATTTAATTAAGGAGAAATTATGCTTTACCTCATCCATCTTGTCCAGTTTAGATATTAACACAGACAAAACGAACAGAGCGAACAAACTTTAAATTTTTGCTAAAAATCTTTCTACTGCCATTCTGCAGCCATCCGCTGTGTGGTGTTTTCCCATCTTTCTTGCTACCTGCACCCAGGATAAGCCTTCTATGTATCTTAATGTTATAAGCCGCCTCATTCTACTGTTGTCAATTTCATTTACACACTTTTCTATGAGGTTAATCTGAGTGTCTATTTTCTCTTTAATGTCTATCTGCTGCCGCTGTCGCACTAGAAGAAGTGTCTTCTTGCGTGAATATGCCGGATAAGGGAAGCCTTCTACAACAAAATGCTGCTTACCTCCATCTCCGCCTGTAACACTATCCTTTTCCGTATATCCTTCAGCTTCCATTTTATCCAATTCTCTTTGTATCTTATCAATCGCGGCCTGTATTTCCTGTTTCTCCTTAACTAAGTCATTGTACTGCTTAAGAAGGTCTTTAATATTGTTATTTTTCAAGTTGTTCATCACCTACCCTCTTCTCATCTGCTGCCAGTTTTTCCTTATCCAAGATTTCCAAAATATAATACTGCTTATCTGGTTCAGCTCCCCACTCTGGTCTCCCTTTTCCAATCCTTAATCTGCATATTGCTTTTATTTTTTTAGAATTCTTTGAATAGCCATTACGGAAAATAATCTCCTGAATGCCTTCTTTTCTTATCTCTTCTGGTACTGCCTCTCCTTGCAATAACTCAAATTCGCTTCTGTCTAAGAAATTGTCTGGTGGATATAATGGATGTATGGTTATGGCTCCGAACAAATTCTGAAATCTTGTCTCATAGTATTCTTTTATATCTCGATACTCTTCTTTCTTCTCTCCAGAAAGAATCATGTCGAACCACTTTTTCTTAATTGGCAATATTAGCATTATGAATCACCTGCCTTTACTATCTCGATTGCTCTGCTTAGCCCAGCGTTATATCCTTGATGTACATCTGATAATATAGTCTCGCAGTCAATGAATTTATCTTTTTCCATTTGATTAACAACCTTATTAACATCATAGGCTGTTGGCTGATTATCAATAAAATCAAGAATCGCTTTCATCTGGCTTTTATTGTAATGTTGTTCTGAAAAATTCAGTTTATCCGCATCAATTAGTCTCATTTTTCCTCCTATTTGCCACTAATATATATCATATCTAGCTCCTTTATAGATTTAAGTAACACATAATTCCGCAATCTGTGCTGATTTCGTCTTCTATTCTTCCCCTGTCAGGTTCTAATTCGTCTAAAAATGTGCCATTAATACAGGTTGCGCCTATTTCTCTTTCTAACTTTGCCCGGCTTTCAAATACTTCTGGAAAATCTTTCCGTATTTTATTCCAGTAACCCATTCCGCCTTTTACACAACCTATGCAATTATTGTTCTGATAGCCTAGTTCGTACATAAGTGGTCTGGGTATTCCCATTCTATTCACAATAGCGTGGCAATCCTGTTTTTTAAGCATCAAATCAATTAATGGAAACTCATGCATTTGTTCAGGAAAATTTGTATTTAATCTTTCCGCCCTGTTTTTCTCGTTAAGATCCATTCCCCAAACATAGGTTAAAGCGTGTTCTTTATGTTCATTTTCCCACTTCTTCCTTACTGCTTTCTTTAGCATCCCTGTACAAGGTGCGCCATGCTCTGAATTTATGAACTTGTACTTTCTAATAACATCTTCGACGCAATTAAACCTGTCAGATTTAAGAATCGTTACTTTCTTACCTATTATTTTTTCACAATCCTTTATAAATCGCATACTATCAGGGTGCTGGTCCTTTATATCAATATATATCCATTCATCAATCGGAGTCCTCCTGTATTCCTTTCCTTCTCCATCTGTGAATATAGCTGTATTGTTCAAATATCCTGCAATAAAGCTTGAAATGCCTGCAGATAACCAACACACCTTATAATCTTTTTTCATAACACCACGCTACAAATCCTGTGCGTGGATAGTGTGAATCGACTTCCCATGCCAATGGTCTGAAACTCAATTACCGATTACCGTATAACTGCGCTACTTCAAATTCCACCTTATCGAATCATTAACGCTACTATTTCACACTTTACAACTAAATCTTTAACATCTTTATTTAGCAACCTCGGTTTACCGAGGATTCGTTATTCCTTTCTAAATAATTTAAACACTTGTTACCTCTCAATTAATCCACTTATTATGTATTCGGACTTGAAATTCTTTTCCTGTGACTTCTGCCGTTCCTGTTTCTTTCATTTTTTCGAAGAAAAATTTTATTGGCTCTCGTTTTTCCTGAACCATACCAAACCTCACAGCGATATTGTAAGTACACACATCCCTTTTTAGCCTGTCTGGTATTTTCTGTAGTTGCTCTCTAAATGTCTCTAAATCCATCGTTGACTTATATCGATTGCAGGAGCCGCAAGCTGGCATCATATTGCTTACATCGTGAACATCTATGTCCTCGTCATACTCATAATTTCTTAAACAATGCAGATGGTCTACATTAAATCCTTTTTCCGGTATCTTGCAACCACAATATGCACAGTGACCATTATATTTTTGATACACAATCTTTCTAATCTTTTTAGGAATAGTTTTCCGCATTATCTATTCCTTCTTTCTGCTGCCATCTCTATTGTATTTATCCGCCGGCTTATAGAATGGGCAAGGCTTATCCTCCTTGGCACAATACAGTTCTTTAAGTCCTTTACAGTCTCTCTGCTCAAGATTAGCCATTATACAATCTCTATTGACCATCATTACTACCTCCCTCAAAAAGTTTCTTTAATATTGCATTAGCCAATTTATCCAACTTTTCATCTATTTTTCTATCAAGGTTTTTTGATACCTCTTCCTGCTCTTCATCTGTTAAAAGTGCCAGTTCACAGGTTTTCTTAATTCTTTCTTCAGCAAATGCCTTATCAATACCTGTATTAAGCATTGCTCTATATACAGTCTGTATTGCTGTTCCTAATTCTCCAACAAGTATTACTGGTGTTCCTTTTATTTCAATTCTATTTTTATCACATTTAATCATAATCATTCTCCATATTCTGTATTTATGCGGTCTACAGAGCTTTTAAGTGCTCTAATTCTTCCGCCAATGTAACCGCGTTTATTCGTGCTGCTTCTATCCGCATATTATCCGGTGTTGTATCAGATGCGCTGTAATCCTCGATAAACAGAGTAATCTTGCGATGTGCATCACATATTGCTTCCCAGCAATTCATATAGTTTCCAAGTGCGTCTACTTCGTCCTCACATTCTGTATTTATCGCATTTGTTTGCATTTCTGGCTCTGTTTTTTCTTTCTCTGCAGAAACTTTTTCAAAATATGGCGGTTTTTCCTGCTGCTTATCCACAAATGTATCTGTTTCCTGCACATTTCCTGTGGAATCTGCCTTATTATTGCCGTTTTCCGGTAAATACTCCGGATGATTAAGCACGCTGTCCTGCCCTGGTATCTGCTCTTCTTCCGCATCCTTTTCTGCTGGCTGGGGCTTAGATTTCTCAATTTTGGCTTTCTGCACTTTCTTTTCTTTCCTCTGCACTGGCTTTTCCTGTTGCACCGGTGCAACTTCTGCTTTTTTCGGATATTCCTCATTATAGATGCTCGTCCACGCCTTAGCCGGATCTTCTGTATCCACTGCCATGTTAAATATATTTATCACAGCTTCCGCAATGTCCTCTATGTTCCACTCTGTCTTATCCATGCTTCGCACATTGGTTATCGTTATTCTTCCAGAGTCTGCCTTGATACTTAGCATAAGGCGGCCAACACCCTGCAGGCGCACTGAATATATCATTTCTCCTGTAGGAGCTAATATATCTATCAGCTCCGCTGTCTCATATGTTGATGTATGTATCTTTGTGAACAGTTCCGGATTGTCATGGAACAGCTGATGAAGAACCTGCTCAAGCTCATTAAGTTCTTTCACACTTTCATCTTTACCCTCAATAAGGACCTCTATGTCTGATATCTTCTTTTCCTCATCAATTTCCTTCTTAATATCCTCTATTTCAGATTTAGAATAATCCGGCGATATTTCTTCTATGATTTCATCCGGCATATTAAGCATTAAAGCAAGCTTGGCATATCCAAATCCTTTATACTTATCCCCCAGGGTAGAATCATCTTCTTTACTTCCGAATCTCTCATTTATAGCAATGAATCTGGACACCTGTGTCTTATCCAATCCATATCTTGTTTTAGCGTAATCAATTACATTTGCATACGGTGTATCCTTAAGAATATCCGTATCTCTTGCTATCTTTAATAGATATCCTATTCTTATAAAGCTCTCGGCACTCTTACTAAATTCTGTATCCAATGCCTGCTGCCACTCATCAAATGTTCCTGTAGGTATTATCTCTATCATATTTTTCTCCTTCTGTTAAATTGTCTGCATAAAATCCGCCTCCAGAACATCAGCAAGCAACTGTCCGGCCAACTTACCATGCCATACTTTTTTCTGTTCTTCTCTCAGCTTCTTATATTCTTCCTTACGCTTTTTATCTGCTTTTATTCCCTGCTTTATTTCTTCCGCATTCATAACCTGCTTAAAATGCTCCATAAATTCATATAGAAATGGTATTGCTGGCTCAAGGTCTGGGTCCTGATTATCTCCAGTTGTTCTTTTCTGCCTTATGTTTCCGGAAGCTTCTACTTCAAGTGTGTACCAAGGCATATCTTTCTGGTTAGTCTTCCTCAGAAAAAACGGATATGCTTCTCTCTGCTGGATCCTGTCGTAGTAAAAATCTGCATGGTCCATACAATGATTTAATGCTATCCCTTCTCGAACCATATCCTCTATACATATAGGTGCTACAACCGAATATTCGTTATTGCTGTATTCATATTTCTTTAAATCCGGCAGAATCTTATTGCACAATGGCCATTTCTTTTCTAACTTTTCCGTCTGATTCTTTATAGATGTTCCACGAGAAAATAATATTGCATTCATATGTGCCTGTTCGAGATTCTTCGGCATAGAAATCTGCGTGCTAGCAATATTCCATTTATTTTGTTCTGCAAGGCAATAATAATCCCTGTATGTAATAAATGTCTGTTTAAAGGTCTCTCCGCTTAATATCTGCTGCCGTCTTATGTAGTTGTATACTTTCATGTATTTTATTGGTTTAGGCAAAAAATTAAGCTCACTTACTTCTATTTCATTCTGCCCGAATTCAGATATCATGTCGTCTGGCCATATTGTATTTGCCAGCTTTTCATACTGCATCCACTTCAATGTTACAAGCGTTGGAGTCATATTTTTTAATCTTTTAAGGCGGGCATTATCAATTTTAAGCATCTTGGCTAATTCCGTTTCATCCTGGTTTAGTAAATTTTTATCATATCCTGTTTTGATAATTTCCTTTGCCAGTCCAAAAAGCTTTATTTTTGCCAACATTTCTATTGCCGGATTGCCTTTTTCTACATACAAATACTTTGCAGGGCTGTATGGCAGAATCGGCCACAAGTCAATTGCACTGTTTCTTAATACACTTTTCTTTAAAAGACTTAGATTTCTGGGATAAAGCTTAATCTTTCTATTGTAATATTCATACGGGAGCTTACTTTCCTGTTTACAGAATCTAAGGTATTTATTCTTATATGTTTCGTATTCATATGTTGTTATTCGTCCATCGCTATACATGAATGTTCTCTGATATTCTATAAATGACCAATCCGGTTTATCGTATGTTGCATTCCTGTATGCAGAATTAACTTTAAATGTTCTTACAACATATCCACCTTCAATCCTTTGTATACAGCTTGTTGATATTGCCCGTGTTCTTAAACCTTTTATCTTGCTTCTAAGCTTAAATATAATTTTCTTATGGCAGCAAGGGCATTTACCTTCTCCGTTTCGTTTCGGTTTTATAAGTGGGACTTCCTTTTCACAGTAGGAACAATACCCTGTAGGACTGTGTATACTCTCATAAAAAATAAAGTTTTCATTCATAGCCTCATGCTTGGACCATCTCTCAAATCCTTTCAGCACAGGCGGGGTTAACGCCAGTTCCTCATCCCACGGTTCCTGTTCCTTTTCTTCAGCTTTTTTAATACTATATAATTTACAACGATGCTGATATTCAATAAGCCCTTCAAGTCCGCTCATATTGGTTCCTAGAAATTGTTTTATCTCCTTTTTACCATCATTATTCTGCCATATTGTTCTTTTTCTTATTTTCAAGTCAGGCTCATAATCAAAGAATCTTATTGTATCAATTCTTTCAAGATTAAATACGAGTGCATTTGTCCATCTTATTTCTTTACCGTCTTCGGGATTTCTTTCTCTTGTGATGTATTCACATCCTTTAGGATTGCAATATATTTCATATACAGGATACTTAAACCCTTTTGCTACATCATCCGGAAAAAATACTGCAATCATAAGAATAGAACCCCGGCTCTGACACCTAAGCATCATGTCATATTTTGTGCTGTATGTGTATTTATGCCAGCTGTATTTATAAACAATCGGCTTATCCAGCTTATTATCCTGTGCAATCCTTCTCATTGTCGGTGTCGCATATATGCGTTTTAATGCTCTTAATTCTTTTCTTTGCATATTGCGCCACCCCTCAATCTATAGTACTTATCTGCTTTTATCTTTGTTCCGTCTACATATAAGGCCTGTATCGATTCTATTTCCAGACTATCTCTTTTCTCTTCAATCAGAAATATATAAGAGCCTTTAACTCCTCTGCCTCTCGGTTCTTTGCCTCTTACTATAATAAAATCTCCTTTTAAATTTACGGATCCTACATCACGATTAAGATGTGTTCCTTTTTCCTCTCTGTCTGGGTGTTTCCGAATATATTCACATGCAAGCGCTGCAAGCTGTATTCTGGTTATTTCTTTAAGCAGTGTTATTTCTGTACACGATATTCTCGTGCCATTTCCATCCTGGTTAACTTCTCCTCCTGCTTCCACGATAAAAAATCTAGAGTCCAAACCGCTGTAATATCCTAATGCACACAGTGGATTTTCTGCACAATGAAAACCATTGCGGGCACATTTAGCTTCACTTTCCTTGTAAGTCTTACCTGGTTCGTACTGCATTACGCCTTTCCCCAGAGTTGCACATAAATCTGAATTAAATGCTTTTATTGCTTTCATGTGAACCTCCTATTTTAAGTAATAATCCTTACATATATTCCTTATTTCAGCTCTGTTGGGAATTCCAAGGTATACTGGACTTCTCATTTGCTCTTTACCGTTTTTTACCTTAGTAATTTTCACAATCTTACTGCTTACAAGCTCTTTCGTATCAAATGCTTTTGCGAGAATCAGGCTCATAAACACCTTCAGACTCTTATCCTTACGCCTGACTGCTGCCCTTACTGCTTCATCATTTACGCACATATCCGTTACAATGTCGTACCAGTCTTCAAGAACTCCCTTAAGTTCTAAATCTGCTCTCTCAATCTTTAATTTTCCAAGTGCAGCCATAAGCGGATTACACAGCTCCTCCATATCTCCTGCTATATAGTCTTCTGCATCATCCAGATCCAGTCCGTTCTCTTTTGCTATATCCCTTACAGCCTGCATGTCCCCCTGTTCAAGCTGTGCCGCAGCCGCCTTATTTATCTCTTCTGCAGAATCAAATTCTCCAAATATCTCAAACATCATATTTCCTCCTACAAATAATTTTTCATAAAAACCTGCATCCATTCACCATGGCTGAATACCTGTTCAAATCTCGCCTGGCCTGCTTTTATAAGCTTCAGGTCCGTTTCCCTGCATTTATGTACTGCATCCTTGCCGGTTCTATGATGTTCCGGACAAAGCCACACTTTTAAGCCGTAATGCTCTGATATCTTCCTGTTGGCCGTTCCGTGCATGATGTGGTGGCACTCAAGCCCACTGGAAGGCAACTGTTTAAAATTGTTGTTCTGCAGCATTTCCATGCGGCACAGGTAACATTCCTTTATGTCCTGCATTATGCTTTCCATATATCTCCTTTCCCCACCCGGATTCCCGGGTGGACTGCTGCCAGATAAAATTACTGTGATATATTCTTAATCTGACTGTGAATAAGTACCATGTAGATATTTCCGGAGTAAAACATTACTCCCGCCTAGTATTTATGCGGTTTTCCGCATTTCTGCATTATATGTTGTCTACCTCCGGATGCTGGCATATGTATAACTGTCTCTCCAACTTCGCTATCTCTCCGCTAAGTATCGTAAGATTAGTAACCTTAATGCTTGTTTCATCCGCTGTTTTACAGGGTGGCATCATGTACGCCGCTTTTCTTAGCCACTTAAGGCGAGCCAGCTCTCTTTTTATTTTTACTTCGTCCATGATTCCTCCATCTTCTTAAGCTCATATTCCATGTACTTGGTAAATTCATGCGCTGAATCAGACCAGCTTATTACATGGCCACAACTGACATTTAAGTACTGCTGCCACAAGTCCGCATTTTTTACCTCTTTCCCATTAGCTTTCGTCCATCCGGCTTTTTCCCATTGTTGCGGCCAAGCATTTCTACAGCTATTTAATACATGCTCGCAACTAGTATTTATGCGGATTTCACAGTTTTCATGGAAGCGCATTAATGCATGTATTATTGCATGTAGCGTTGCCTGATTCTCTGTTACATTTTCAAGCGTGCCCTTGCCGTTTCTAATGAACTCTTTGCCATTAATTACTATCTTTAAGACATACATATATGCCGTATGTTTCTTTATTACCGGACCTTTAGCTGTCGTCTGGATGAATACGTCTACCTTTTGCATCTCTTTTTCTCCAATCCCGGAGTCTTGCTGTTATATAAAACATGCCATTTACTCCGTTGTAATACACCTGTGATTCCAGAAGAGAATATTCCGGATGCCAGGCTTGTATCTCTGCTTCCCTTGCAGCCTTATCTCTTACAAATGTATCTATATATTTGCTTACAGGAACATACCGCCCATTTCCGCCTTTTCTCTTAGAACGGACCTTACGAACTCTAAACTGTCTAAGTCCTGTAGAGCAGTTCCACCGCTTCTCATTTTTCTGTCGGTGCTTGTCCTTTGTTATGTACTTTGCCATTCCTACAAGACCATAAGCATCTTCCTCAAGTCGCTTTGACTGGGAACGCTCTCCCAACTTCCACAACTTCTCACATACATCTCTGTCAAGAAGCCCATCCATAATCACATGATGATGCCAGCGCACCTTTGCGTCGGGATCATGCTCTGTAACATATATGTACTTGGCTTTAGGCAGACCTAACTTCTTGCGCCTGTAATTAATCCGCCGGATGTAATTAGTCATATTTTTTACAGCCTCATCCCAGCAAGCTGGCTCATTCCCTTCTGCATATGTAAGCGTCATCCACATATCATCATTTGTGAAATTCTCTATAATCAGTCTTCCACAATATTTAATGGCATTCTTATTGTTCAGGTTTCTTTGAGTTTCTTTATCCTTAATCCTTCCTTCTTCCGGAATGTCCTCTTTCCTGGTGAACTCTGGATATATTTCTATCTCAAGCTGATTACCTGCCCGGATCTCCTTACATGTGTAGACGCACCTGTATTTGGTCTTCAGCATGTACTCCATGAAGACCTCATTCATATCTTCTACAGATTTATCAATTGCCGCTTCATAGTCATAGGGAATGTACCTTGTACCTTTTCTTTTCATGTACACCCCTTTTTAATAATCTTTGTTTCGTAGACTTGTTAATATTCATTACAAGCCCAAGAAAAAAGACCATTTTATTAATTTTTCTTGATGTACTTGAACATTTCTGATACAATAATATTGTTATATTTGCAGAGCATTTAATGTTCTAAGTACTAGAGCCGCCGGTCCAGCGGCTCTTTTTTATATGCTTCTGAGCCTGAAGCTTCCCGCCGGCACCTTGTTCTTATGTTCCAACTTGTGAAGCCTGCACATCCACTTAGCCGCGTCCCTTATGCGTCTATCGTCCACCGCCGCATTAATACGCTTGTTATATGCTATAATTAAGCCTACATCTCTCATGTTGCCTCCTTACTACGGACATACCCCATAGCACTTAGCCCTTGCTCATTGAGGCGCTGTCCGTATTCTTTCTTCTTATTCTCATCCAGGGTTGAGAAATCTATTATTTTCTCCCCATCTATAATCTTTATAACTATGTTCACTCTCTCACCTCATGGCTCTTTATGTTTTATATGCTACTTACGGTCTTTAGGTTCATGGCATAACATCAGTATTGTTATGCAGACAATTGCTGTTATTGCTACCGCTGTGTAATTCATTCAATCCTCCTTCATTTTCACCCAATCTTCTACATCTTTCTGTGTCATTCTCATAGGAGCAAGCTTTGCACCCCAGTATTCCGACTCTACTGTTACTGCTTCTATGTTTTCTTCCTGCATATACCTTAGTAAGTCCTCTGGCTTACCGAAGTTAGCGTATTCTGTTCTTATAATCATCTGCCTGCTCCTTTCTTTGTTGTATTTAATAATGCAAGTTAAAAATCCACTTGCTTCTCGTTCCTTGCCTTATCTTCTCCTATCTCCTATACTTGAATCACTGGTGTTGCAGCACCTAGTTTCTAAGAAAGGAGTTTGCTTATGCCAATTACATACACCATCATCAACGACTTTACTGAAATTGGAACTTGTGAAGGACTTCCAATTACCGAACAAGGACGGGCTTTTGTTTTAGTACCCGCTTCATATCTTGGTTCAGTATCAGTTGGAGATACACTCGTTTCACCAGATAGACAGTATTTAAAAATTTATATGGATGACTATGTTCTTGAAAACAATGAGTTAAAAGCTATAAAATTCTTCTATGAATAACTTATTCTTCCCTGTATTAAGTTTTTGTTATTGAAATACAGGGAAGTTTTTCTCCCGCTTTCCATCCATTCTCACGATTAAAGACTTTTGCCCTTTGATAGCCATCATCATGTGGAACTTTTACAATAAATGGATTTGTAATTTTTATTCCATCAATTTCAAGTTCTTCTTTATCGAAATTAATTTTCAGACTATTCACTCTTCTCTCACCTCCTCGAATAGATAATTTGTGTTATAATCAAAACAAAAACAGGAGGTATTTATGCCAACTCCATTCAACGAATTAGAACTATCAACATATGAACATCTTTTGTTAATACGAATAAGACTCACTGGTATATCAAAGGAATCAGTTCGTATAAAGCCTAGATGTAAATATCTCTATAAGTTCGGTCTTATAGATAATTCCACTAAAAGCATTAATAAATATGTTATTAGTGATAAGGGTAAAATGTACCTCAGATACAAACGCCGTAGTTCATTTCGTTTTTGGATACCTGTCATTATCTCGATTCTTGCTTTGTTAAGCAGTTACGATATATACACCAATCCACTTATCCAGAAAGCATTGCAATCACTAGCACAACTATTGAAAAATATATTGGGAAGTTAGGATGTCTCTCTCTGAATGGTATCCTTATAACTTCATAATGTTTAATACCTGATAATTTCATTTTCTTTATAGCTGATAACGCCTGAATAAATGTCTTTGTTCTCTCTTCCATAAATGGTTCATAACTGCGAATTATATATTTGTGGGTTTTATGCTTAATTACTCTCTCACCTCCTTGAATAGATAATTACTTGATTTATTTTCAAGTTACAGGGTAAAAAAATTAAAGCTTTATCTGGTTAAGTGTTACTCCGAAATGCTCTGCAAGGGCTCTAACTTTACTAACCGCAACATTAGATATATCTTTTTCCCATGAACAATAGGTCTGAGGAGAAATGCCTATTGCATTTGCAACCTGTTCTTGGGTTTCATCTTTCCTTGCCCTTAATTCTTTAACGGAAAACTGCATTTCTATTGAATTCAATTTTAAATCACCTCATTTCCACTTGAATTATTTTCAAGCATATATTACTTGATTTATTTTCAAGTGTCAATACTGTTTTTGAATTATTTTCAAGTTTTTTCTCTTTTTATTCAAATGCACTTGAATTTATTTCAAATTTATTATAATATGCTCATATAAATTAACAAGGAGGTGACATGTTATGTGCCTTGGTGAAAACATACGTTTCTTAAGAACAAAAAAAGGATATTCTCAAGACGATATAGCAAATAAACTGGGATATAAATCATTTACAACTATACAGAAGTGGGAATCTGGTGTATCAGAGCCACCTCTTAAGGCATTAAAAAAATTATCAGAGATATTCAATATAGATATGAATGATTTAGCAACAAAAAAGCTTTCTACAGATACAAGTAGTGACAATGACGTGTACTATCTTGATGATGATGCCAGAGATATGGCTCAGTTTATGTATGAGAATCCTGAATACAAAGTTCTCTTTGACGCTTCTCGCAAGGTTAAGAAAGAAGATATCGACTTTGTTAAGCAGATGATAGATAGAATGTCAAATAAAGGGGATGATTAATATTACTACTAATGTTATTTACGCAGATATGCCTCCTACAATAAAGGCATACACTGTTAATAATAATGATGATTCTTTTACAATCGTGCTTAATTCTCGGCTAAACCGAGAACAACATCTTAAATCATATCATCATGAATTAACACACATTGAAAATGGAGATTATGACAGACAGTGCAAAGATGTTGATATGATTGAAATATATGCACACAACATAAATTAAACATTAAAAAGGGGGGAGAATGCTTTATATGCTTATAGATAAGAAAGAGCTAAAATCTTTAAAAAAGGCTGCAAAATTTTTAACTAACAATAAATTTTATATTACACTCTCATACATAAATGGTCTTCAATATGAACGCCAAATAACTTGTAATGTTGGAATGTTTGAAGATAAATTGTTTATAGATTTCTTTGGTGGAAACAAATATATTTATTCTACTCATGAAATAAATAATGTATTTCTCTCTTTAAAATACATCGTTATAGAATTTATTGATAATTCTTTTATAGTTTTTTCTTCTTCTGATAACAACCTATTAAAGATATATAATACATTAGTTATGCAATATAATATACCTTCTGTCCAAAAAGATATTAAAAATTTTGTTGCCAACTTGAATTATTCAACAATATCACAGCAACCCATTAATGAGCCTACAGAATATTCGCCTTCATATTCTGATAAAACAGACTGCTCTTCATCAATATCAAATAATTTGGATGCACCGCAAACAAAAGATGCTCACATAGTTTTCCCAGATTGGTATATATCAATCTGCTTTGGAAAATCCTCTTCGGAAAATTACATGAAAGCTGTCACTCTTGCCAAGCAGGCTCCGCAATATCATACTCAAACGGATAATGGAATCATTCTTCATCAGGCTATATACTCGAGTGCTCCACAAGAATATCTAGCTTTTATAAGCTTATATGAATTGGTTAGCACATGGAAATCTAGTTTTACTATAATAAATGGGAAAGTCATTGACAGAAAGATAATAGGTAAGTTGAATTATTGCTATGGTGATAAATGCCGTAGTGGTGACCCACATTTTTGTTATGGCGCTAGTTATATGACCGAAAATCCTTTTGGTTGTCACAGATTGCAAGTAAGTGCAGCTAATAATCCTTGGTGGTCATTCTACCGAAGAGTAGGAAATAATTATATTTTGAATCAAATGGAACTAAAAAAGAGGATTGACTCATATGCTTCTGTTTATTGTTTATGTCCTTGCTTTAATTATCAGCAAATAATCCAAGCATATAACTCTCTTCCGATAAGATTAACACAATATCAATATAATAGATTGTCTGCTAGTAACTGGGGATTAAGAATGTGATATCCCAGATGCAGAACAGTATAGAGAAAGTTTGAAAATGAGTCAATAGTATATGGAGGTATTAATATGAGTGAAAAAGAATAGATTTTAATGCTTATTGAACAGTTACCCGAAGAAAAATCACCTTATTTGCTTGCTTATCTGCAGGGATTATCGGCAAAAACAGAATAAAAATAAAAGCCCCTGTGCTACCAACACAAGAGCTTTTACCTCGATACTTAATAAGCTGTGCTTATATATAATATCGCCCTAGACAAGCCATATTATATCATTAACAGCACCGCTTTTTCAAGTAGGTGTTATTTTTATACCCATTTTTAGAGTTGCACCGGTGCAATTCGCATATATTTTACAGAAAGGATGGTTAATATGGCTACAGATATTGCAAACATGAAAGTAGCATGTGCTTATATTCGTGTATCTACAGACAAGCAAGAAGAACTCTCTCCTGATGCACAGAAGCGGCTCCTGATAGATTATGCTAAAAAACATAATATGTCTCTTCTTGCTGAAAATATTTATATAGACAATGGTATCTCTGGAAAAAAAGCTGATAAAAGACCTGAATTTATGAAAATGATTAGTCTTGCTAAAAGCAAGGAACACCCTTTTGATATTATTCTTGTGTGGAAATTCAGCAGATTTGCCCGTAATCAGGAAGAATCTATTGTTTATAAGTCATTGTTAAAAAAGAACAATGTAGAGGTCGTAAGTATATCAGAGCCACTCATTGACGGTCCTTTCGGAAGCCTCATTGAAAGAATAATTGAATGGATGGACGAATATTATTCTATCCGTCTATCTGGTGAAGTTTTAAGGGGTATGACTGAAAAAGCTCTAAGAGGTGGCTACCAATCCTCTCTTCCTCTTGGTTACAAAATGAATAAGGATACCGGCATACCTTACATATATGAACCTGAAGCTATAATCGTAAGAAAGATATATAAAGAATACGTTGCCGGCCACAGTTACTTAGAGATTGCCAGGGAGCTTAATGCTCTGGGATATACAACAAAGCGAGGTGCAGCATTTGAAGGTCGTACTGTTGAATACATTTTAAGTAATCCATTTTACTACGGTGCTATCCGCTGGAATCGTCAGAAGCATGATGACCATACTATTAAAGATATTAGTGAGTGGATTATCGTTATGGGCAAACATCCAGCTATTATCGATAAAGAAACCTGGGACGAGGTGCAGCACCTTATGGCTTTAAGAAGCCGTCCATACAAAGCAAGAGCTGCAGGGCACATGAAGCACTGGCTCGGTGGCATTGTAAAATGTTCAGACTGTGGAGCTTCTCTTATGGCCGGTCTTAATGCTACAAGATATCAGTGTGGTAATTACAATAAAGGGAAATGTTCACACAGCCACTACATTAAAACTGCTGCCCTTGAGCAAGCCATATATGAAGCATTTGAGCGTGTTTTAGATGGTAGCATGGATTTACACTATGAGTTAAAGAAATCTCCAAATGATGGTAATACAACAGACAGAGACATGATTCTAAACCAGATATCTAAACTTGGCGATAAGGAAGCCAGAATAAAGCAAGCATATAGAGATGGCATTGATACCATAGATGAGTATAAAGAGAATAAACAGATAATTGATAACGAGAGGAAAGCTCTGGAAGCACAGCTTGATTCTCTTAAAACATCTGAAGCTGATTCCTCTGATGAAATGTTACAACACATAACATCTGTTCTTAATATTATTAAGGATACTTCTAAAGATACTCTTACAAGGGCTAATGCTATAAGGAGTGTTGTGGATCATTGTGTGTATGATAAAGAGAATGATAAGTTAGAAGTGTATTTCTTCTTGCAAAAATAGAAGGGAACTTTCCCTTCTATTTTTAATCAGTATATATTGTATCATTATTTTCTTCTATTGTTTGAACTTGATCTACATCTATTCTATCGTCTTTGTTATAACAATAAAATGCTGCCAATGCAATTATTATTAAAGTGATAGAAAAAGCAATAATAACCCAATATTTCCTATCTAATTGTCCATGAATACTTCTTATAAAATCCATTAACAACCACATCATAAACATAAATATTAGTCCTACAATACAGGCAATGATTATAAGCTTGTAAACAGATGCATGATGAATATTATTTAAAACAGAAGCCGAAAGCGTCATACCGCCAGTAAAAGCTAATACAATTGCTGCAAATATTCCTAAAATTGAAATATATTGTGTCTGCATTTCCTTTTCACTTTGTTTAAAATCATTAATATATGGCTCCATATATGATTTAAATTGATTATTTAGTGACTCTTGCGTATTCTTATTTAATTCCTTCTGTTTATATGCTAAATTACAATGATCCCAAAATTTGCAAATCATTCTATAACATCTAATATCGTCTTCATTTTCATTCATATTAGCATCTGCATAATCAACAAGTTTTTCAGCATTAGATAATATTGTACCATCTTCCTTGTCATCTATATTAAATATTCTATTTGTTATCTCATAGTACAATATACGCTCTTTTTTTGATATTTTCTTAAATTCCAAATATGTATTTTGCACCTGTTCATCAAATTTATCACTTGGAGTCTGTAACATATTTAATATATTATTTATCCGTTCTTTTTGTTTTGATGTAATAGAAGTATAATCAGATCCTTCAATAATAGATTCAGATTCTAAATTAGTATTCTTAACTAAACTTTCAAAGTCACTTTTTGAAGATTTTTTCTTTATTATGTCCTTTATTATTTCTCTTATCATCATGCTGAAAAATACTTTTTTATATTCTCCTTATATATTGTTTTGTCAAATGAGTTATATGCATTTATCCAGGGTTCCTGACCATGTGTTATTGACACAAGTTTTGATGTGCTAACATTTCTAAACAAATCAATAACATGGGCTATATTATTTTTATCTGCTTTTGATATAATATTCTTGTCATACTTTACAAGCTTCACACCTTTGAAAAATCTATTTATTTTAGGTATATTGCTTCCACCAAATGCTTTATATTCCTGATAAACGCATGGAATAACCGGTCCGAAATCCCAAGCTTCAAAATCCTCTTTAAATAAAGGCATTTTATTTTTTAAACCCAAATAATATGCCTGTATAAAATATAATAACTTTTGTAATCTCAAGTTGCTTATATCATACTCCCTATCATTGCAGTAGTTAATTACAAACCTTGCAATATCCAGAACGTCATACATACAACCATCTCCTATTTATTTCCCTTTGTTTTTATATATTATATCATACAATGTATGAAATAAATCAAGAATTTTAAACTTTTTTATATTGTATACCTTATTGAAGTATAGTCCACCATACTGCGAAATAATCATTGCTGCCAGTGTAGGATTACAATTCTTTATATTAATCGGGTACTGAAGTCTCTTCTCATAATTCCACATATCACATACCTCCCTTGTATTCCCATGGCATAGGTGTTGCCACCCACATCCAGTAGTTGTCATTTACCATATATTCCATGCTGAGAGGTCCATAATAATCTGAATATTTTTTCATAAACTGTACATATTTATCCTTAATCTCTGCATAATATTCAATAGCTGCAGCATCATCCGGATGGGTATCAAGATAAAGCATAGTTTCAACAAGTGCAAAGCCAAGCTCATAAATATTCTTCATAATCATAGCTTTTTCATTTCTAATATTATTACAACAATTCATGACCTGCCTCCTGTAAATGGTTTATCAAGTACAGGAAACATTGTTCCCCGCATAATTGCCCGCGAAGGCTCATATAATTCATCCCAACGCTGCCACGGTACATAGCACATCGCCGGAACCTGTTGTGTCATCATCATAAAATAAGCTCCATATACATGTATCACTACAGTATATGGAGCTTTTCACTTATTGTTGTATGTCCTGTCATGACGGATGTGTTGTGTCTGTTTTATTGTTTGTGTTCATCTGCGAATGTACACAAACTTTTAGTAGCTCATAACCTCATATCCGTCCTCAGTCACATGCACCATTATTTCCCACTGTGCTGAGTACGAATCATCATCTGTATATATTGTCCAGTTATTGCCCTCATCTATATATATGTCTGGAAGTCCCGCATTTATCATTGGCTCAATTGTGAATACCATGCCAGGTGCCATGACCATTCCTGTTCCCTTCTTAATTACATAACTTACAAATGGGGTTTCGTGAAATTCAAGACCTATTCCATGTCCACCAACTTCTCTTACTACTGAATATCCATTAGCCTTTGCATGTTCATTTATTGCCGCCGCAACATCTCCAAGATGTCCCCATGGCTTAACCTGTGCAAGACCTAACTCAACACATTCTTTTGCGACATCCACCAGCTTCTTATGTTCTGGTGCAACATTACCTATACAGAACATTCTTGATGAATCCGAAAAATATCCGTTTAATATCGTTGAACAGTCAACATTAATTATATCACCATCAAGAAGCTGGATATTCTTAGATGGTATTCCATGACATACCTGCTCATTAATTGAAGTACACACACTCTTTGGAAATCCTTCGTAATTAAGTGGTGCAGGTATTCCACCCATCTCGGTTGTTTTCTGGTATACCAAATCATCTATATCCTGAGTTGTCATTCCTGCATGAATATTCTCTGCAACATAATCAAGCACAGCAATATTAATCTTGCTGCTTTCTCTCATTCCTGCAAGCTGTTCCTCATTCTTAATAATATTTCTTGGTGGTACCTTATGAAACTTTCTCTTGAAATTATCTAATTTTCTGTCAAATTCCATGTGACAGTCACAATATTTTTTCCCACTGTTACACCAGCAGGGATCTTCTTTTCGTAATGCTTTCATCACTATTCTCCATTTTCTCTACTGCTCCATAGCTTCCATAATGGCCGGGAGGAACTGTTTCTTTCTTGAAACAACATTCTTTAGTATATATGTATCCTGCTGTTTGTCAACTCCAAATGCCTGTGACATTATTGTATCCGCATTTTTACCTGAACACAGTACATAAGAGCATTCCGTTGATATGTCTGTCATAAGAAAATATACTACATCAAGCCCGCCATCACCTGTTACTGTATCTATAAACGGCACTTCCTTTGCTTTTATCTTCTCTATATCCTCAGGTCCCATTGCATTAACCTGCCCCACACCTACGGTAACATCATTAATTGCGAACTTCTTAAAATCCTGATAGAATATTTCTCTGTCTGTCTTTTCATCAAGATTACTTCCAGCTCCAAACATTTGTCTTCCGTACACTTCAGGGTCAATTCCTGCAATATCAGCAAGCTCCATTGCCGCTTCTATATCATCAGGTGTGCATGTTGGAGATTTGAATATTAATGTATCCGATATAATTGCCGAACACATCAGCCCGGCTATAACAGGTTCTATATTAATTCCTGCCTCCTGATACATCTTATAAATAATTGTTCCCGTACAGCCAAGAGGCTGGTTTCTGAAAAATACAGGTGTGATTGTCTGTATAGGTCCTAATCTGTGATGGTCAATTATCTCAAGAATCTCTGTATCTTCAATTCCATTGACTGCCTGATTCTTCTCATTGTGATCAACAAGAATAACCTTCTTCCTGCCTGAACGAAGGAGATTTCTTCTTGAAATAGTTCCTACATAATTACCGTTTTCATCCTCTATAGGGAAATCCCTGAACCTTTTCTTAGTCATAATCTCCTGAATATCTTCAACATAATCTGTTGTCTTAAAACATACAATTCTGTCTCTTGGTGTCATAAAGAATCCAACCGGAATTGCCTGATTCATAAGCCTTGCAACAGTATATGTATCATAATCAGTTTCAATAATAATACAGTTATGGCTCTTTGCAATCTTGGCAATTGTATTGGATACCTTTGCACCCTCACATATTATAAGGCATTTTGCCTCCATCTCTATTGCACAGAGCTGTGATTCGTATCTGTTACCAAGAATTACAATATCCCCTTCATCAATCATGCTCTCCATCATATCAGGATTAGCCGCTGCAATAAGCATCTTTCCTTTGTCAAATACCTCACTTTCATCACCCGTGATTACTCTTCCCCCAAGTGTTTCAACAATATTAGCAAAACTTGTCTTGGCATTTGACAATACTCTGTTATCAAATGTTTCAAAATACGATTTGGCAATGTCATCAATTGAAACAAGACCTGTAAGTTTTCTGCCTTCTGTAATAGGAAGTGTTACAACATTAAGCGAATCCATCAATTTCCATGCATTACGCACTGAAATCTCACTGTCTATTCCCTCTGTATGCCTTATCTCTATATTCATTACCTGTGGACGTACATCTTTAATATATTCCGGTGCCTCTACACCGAATCTGTTCAGTACAAAATGAGTTTCCTCATTAAGATGCCCCGCCCGCTTAGGCACATAATTATCTGTTCCAGTTATCTTATTCTTTAAATCCGCATAACATATTGCCGAACATATTGAATCTGTGTCAGGATTTTTATGACCTATAACCATAATTTCCTTCGCTTTTTCTTTATATCCTTCCATACTCTGTCTGCAATCTCCTTATAATTATCTAAACCTGATTGTTCATTCTTACATTAAAATAAGTCTCCTATGTTGTACCATAGGAGACCATTTACTTCAATTACTTTCTGAATGTTACTGTTTCTGTTTCATCAGTATAGCCAATTGTTCTCATATAGCTCTTGAAATCCTCAATCTTATTGCTATATACGCCAAATGCATCATAGCACTTCTGGAAGTATTCAAGTGCAAGTTCTACATTACCAGACTCCTTGGCATTCCAAGAATCAACAGCATATTTATGAATCTGTCTGTGTGCTGCATCAAGATCCTTAAACTGTCTGCTTCCTGTAATACGAGTATCAGTCTGTGCTTTCATCCACTTACCAAGCTTACAGCCATCTGGATTATTAAGCTGCGTAACCTTAAGAGATTCAAATCCAACAGCATTATTATATACTCTCCACATAAGGATAAAGTGGTCAATCTGGAATATTCTTATCATATCCTGAGTTGTAACATTAGAGAATGATCTGAACATATCACTTCTTGCAGTATCGATATATCTGCCAATCTTATAGATATGAGTACCTGTAGCCATACAGTTATCAGATAACTTATCATAGCTCGCTGCAATACTATCTACCTGCTTGGCAAATTCTGTTGTAATAGATGACTGTGTATCAATATCTGCGAATATTCCGTTAACAGCATCATTAATTGCAACCATCTGGTTATTCATTCTTTCAATATCTGAAAGTGATTCTTCAACCTTTGAATTACCTTCTGAAAGCTTAACAGTTGTCTCATCCATGGATATCGCAAGTCTTCCAATATCATCATTGAGTTCCCTCACATAATTAACAATATCATCAGCAGATTCTGATGTACTGCTTGATAACTGTCTTACCTGGTCAGCAACAACTGCAAAACCTTTTCCTGCCTCTCCAGCTCTTGCAGCCTCAATAGAAGCATTAAGAGCTAACAGATTACTCTGGCTTGCAACCTTCTTCACAATATCAACAATCTCTCCAATCTTATGTATCTTATCCTGGAATTCCTGTACCTGTCTGTTAATATCAGCAATCTTTTCTGATGATTCATTAACAACCTTAATACTCTCATTCATATTAGCTGTACTGTTCTGTGTAGTAGCAAGCATCTCATGTGTATTGTCCTTAATATCAGCCATGGCAACATTAATGTGGTTGATAGATTCTTCCAGATTATGTCCTGACTCTCCCATAGCACCAATAGCCTGAGCCTGTGACTGTACCTCATCCATCATATTCTTGACATATGAATTATCACCAATTGACTCCATAGCTTCATTAAGCCTCATTACGAAATTATTATTAAATCTCTTATAAGTATCAACAACTTCATTAAACTTATTGGCCACCTCAGGATTTTCAAAAAGTGTTGTATCAGCCGGTGATTCACCTGTATGCGATATCTCACCAGATATTATCTTATCAAATACATCAAGCAATGTATTCAAATCATTACCTGACGCTGCTTTAGCTGTTGTTCTATTCTTTCTAAACATAAGCGCCTCCATATACAGATATTAAATTATCTACACTGTAATTTTCTATTATGATACCATAATTTCTCATTAAATGACAATCTTTTTATTACTTTTGTGGAACAAAATTACAGAAAAATAATACTATAACAATAAAAGCAGCTACGACGGAGAATTTCATTGAAACATATCAAAAAATATATATCATTATTAATTACCATGACCATCATATTAATCGCAACATTTCCACTGACAGCATGTAACAAAGATAAAACTGACAATTCCATTAAAAAAATTACACTATGTGAAGTAACACATTCTATATTCTATGCTCCACAATATGTTGCCATTGAAAATGGATATTTTGCCGACGAAGGGCTTGAGCTTACCGTAACTAATGGTTTTGGTGCTGACAAGGTAATGACAGCCTTAATATCCGGTGATGCAGATATTGGATTCATGGGTTCTGAATCATCAATCTATGTATATGCCGAAGGCTCTGATGACTATGCTGTCAACTTTGCCGGACTTACACAGCGTGCCGGCAATTTCCTTGTCGGAAGGGAAGCCAATGATAATTTTGAATGGTCTAAACTTAAAGGAAAAACTATAATCGGTGGCAGGGCCGGTGGTATGCCCCAGATGTTATTTGAATATATTCTAAAAAAGAATAATATTAACCCTGAAACGGATCTCGAAATCCTTCAGAATGTTGATTTCGGTTCAACTTCTGCCGCATTTACATCTGGCATAGGTGATTACACAGTTGAATTTGAGCCTTCTGCAACTTTACTTGAACAGCAGGGTGAAGGCCACGTTATCGCCTCGCTCGGTGTAGAAAGCGGCTATGTTCCTTACACAGCATATTGTGCAAAGAAAAGCTATATCAAGAAGAATCCTGATGTAATCCAGAAATTCACTAACGCTACACAGAAGGGGCTTGATTATGTCAATACACATTCATCAGCAGAAATTGCGGCCATCATTGCACCTCAGTTTAAAGAAACCGATATTGCAACAATAACCGCAATTGTTGAAAGATATAAATCACAGGATACATGGAAAACCTCTACTGTATTCACCGAAGACAGTTTTAATCTTTTACAGGACATTCTTACGCAGGCTGGTGAGCTTAAATCTCCAGTTCCTTACAGCAGCCTTGTAACAACTGAATTCTCTGAAAAAGCTCTAAATAAGCAGTAATACATTTTTAATATATCAGCCTTTAAGCAGGTGTCTGAAATGACGGTTATGGTTCTCAAGGAAATCTATCAGCCATGCCGTCATCCTGCATACATATCTGTACAGAGGCAGCGACAGAACCATCATCATAACAGTAAGATTAAGTGCCAGTCCCTTTAATACAACCATTGCAAATAATGAGCGTAAAAATATCATTGAAAATACAATTCCGCATGCCATTGCAACGCATACACATACTCTTATTATATCGAATGGCTTACATACTCTTACCAGTGCTGCCATGCCCACCGTAAGAAGCACAAGTGTTGCTGCAGTCGCTGTCTGCTCATGTGGTGCACCTGTGCAATTGCCATATATTGTTATAATCGTAACTACAATAAAATCCGTCAGACCTGTAGGCAACGCCTTTAGTACTACATTTAGCAGGAAATCACCCTTTATAAGGCTCTTATTAGGCTGTAATGCCAGAAAGAAAGCCGGTACACCTATTGTAAATATTCCTAAGAATGATAACTGGGTCGGATATAAAGGATACAGATTAACTGATATAAGTGTAAATATCGTAAGCAGCATCGAGAATATATTCTTTGCAAGAAACAGCGATGCTGAACGCTTAATATTATTGACAACCCTTCTTCCTTCTCCAACAACATCCGGCATCTTTGAAAAATCAGAATCCAGAAGAACTATCTGTGCTGCATTGCTGGCAGCCTCACTTCCTGATGCCATTGCAACACTACAGTCAGCACATTTTAATGCAAGTACATCATTGACCCCGTCACCTGTCATTGCGACAACATTGCCTGCCATCTTAAATGCTTCTATAATCTTTTTCTTCTGTTCCGGAATAACTCTTCCAAAAACAGTATATTTCTGAACCGCATCTGCTATATCCTTATCCGTTTTAAGCGTAGTCGCATCTATGTAATGTGTGGCATCATCTATCCCTGCCCGTATTGCAACCTTTGATGCAGTCAGCGGATTATCTCCAGATATAACTTTAATTGCGACTCCCTGCTTTTTAAAATATTCAAATGTTTCTTTTGCCGTTTCTCTTATCTCATTCTCAAGTATTATAAAACCCATAGGAGTTATCGCCTTTGTGACAGCCTCTCCTGTTATCTGCTCATTTGCCAGCCCAAACACGACAATTCTCTCTCCATTGCATGAATACTTATCAATAATATTCCTATAATCAGGATATGAATCAAGAAGCAGATATTCAGGTGCTCCTAACAGATATACATCTTTTCCATATCTTGCGCCACTGTATTTATTCTGAGAAGAAAATGGAAATACCTGGTCACACTCACATTCTTCTTCAATTCCATAATACGAATGTATTGCTTCCATCGTTGCATTGTCAGAGCTGATTGCCGCCACTACATTTTTTATAATTCTCTCTGTTTCATGGTAATCAGTATGCTTTCCGTAACCATCTGTGTAATCCAATATTTCAACATGAGTAACTGACATATCTGGTCTGGTTATTGTTCCAGTTTTATCAACACACAATACATTAACTCTCGCCAGTGTTTCTACACAGTTCATCTCATGTACAATAACATTCTTCTTTCCAAGTCTCATAACACTGACAACCAGTGCAACACTTGCAAGCAGATACAGTCCTTCTGGAATCATTCCAACAAGAGAGGCTACCATTGAATCTATGCTGCTCTTTATTGAGCCCCCGACTGCGAATCTGCTCTGTAAAAACAGTCCTGCTCCTATAGGTATTATAAGGACACCGATTGTCTTAACAAGCTTATCAAGAGATTGCATCATATCTGTTTTGTGCTTCTTTCGTCCTGCCTTTGCTTCTATTGCAAGCTTTGCTGCATATGCGTCAAGACCAACATTTGTAAGCACAGCCTTACATTCTCCTGACACAATAAAACTGCCGGAGAGTAATATATCCCCGGCATTCTTGACAACCTCGTCAGACTCCCCAGTAACTAATGATTCATTGACACGAACAAACCCATCAACAAGAATTGCATCTGCACTCAGCTGGTTTCCAGCTGAAAATACGCACAAATCTCCCTTAACCAGAGTCTCCGAAGCTACAGTATGTAATTGTCCATCTCTTATAACCGATGTCTTAGGTGCATTAACCACCGTAAGTTTATCAAGAACCTTCTTAGCTCTTATCTCCTGAATTATTCCAATAAACATATTAGAAATAATTACTGGAAGAAATGTCATATTATTATATGACCTCACAAAAGCCAGAAGAACAGCAAATACAGCAAATATCAGGTTGAAATATGTAAATACATTGCCCGCAACAATCTGGCCAATGGTCTTGGATTGTTTTCCAACTGACACATTGACCATGCCATCATTTGTTAACTGCTCTACTTCATCTGCTGTTAGTCCTTTTTTCACATCAGTCATTTGAGTATTTTATCTCCTTCATAATGAATTGCTTGATAAATAAAGCTATTCCTCCCACAATCACAAGCTTAACAATAAACAAAACAATAATATTAGTAAGTGAAAATGCATTATATAACTGGAACATTATATTAGAAACAAACTGTGCAATTATCGCATAATATGCATACATATAATTAACCTGTTTCTTTACTACGCCATATACAACCATAAACAGCATTATATTAAGTGCAATATCAAGAACCGCAGATACAGCCATTAAAAACCACAAAATCGCAGGCGAATCAATCAGCTGTGATACATTTGAAGTATATAATGTAATTACATCACTCTCAGCCATTCCGCTGTTAAACATATCCGAGATGAATTTTTCTAATCCATTAGCTGATATTGCCTGTGCATATACAAAAAATGTAAACATTGACAATGCATAAGTAATAACGGTATCTCCAATTGCAAGACCCGTTCCTGCCATAAGCACGTCCCCTGTTCTGTTATATCTGTCAGTCATCATCTTTGCCGTAAACCATCTTGCAATACCAAACCCTGCTGCAAGCAGAATATTATATATAACCACATATGCATTGGTATTATACGTAAATGACTGATCAACATTAGGTATAAGCGAAAGAACACTCATCAAAAGCTGTGAAAACATAAACCCAAATACAACATACGAAAGAACACCTAATGCCAAAGGTATAAATCTTCCCTTCCATCTCTTAATTACCAGCACAAGAAGAACTATCAGAACAGATATAACAAGTATTGCGCCTGCTGATATCATACTGACAGTTGCATTACTCACTGTCTTGTCATAATTAATATTTAAATTCTCCATAAAACCTCCAGATTATATTATCAAAAAAAGGCGGTCCAATATTAATTGTGACCGCCCCCATAATCCTATTGTGTTACAATATATCTTTCTATATATAATATAAAAAAGGCACACTGAAAAACAACCGATTATAATTTTGTTACGTTAGTAGCCTGAGGACCCTTTGCGCCATCTGTTACATCAAACTCAACCTGAGCGCCTTCCTCTAAAGACTTGAAGCCTTCCATGTTAAGTCCAGAGTAATGTACAAATACATCCTTTCCTGACTCATCACTGATAAAGCCGTAACCCTTCTGGTTGTTGAACCATTTAACTGTACCCTTCATTTCAAGTACCTCCAAAAAAAATCTTGATGTTTGAAACACCTTACTAATATTACCATTTCAGGTACCCGCTGTCAATTAAAGATAGCACATTTACTGTTGTTGTGCGTTTTTCTTACTCTGTTGCTTTACTGTAAAAGTTGTACGGCTGAGTTCAACTTTATCATCGCCCTTCTGTGCAACAACAACTACATCGTCCTTCTTTACATTAATACCATTAACTCTTAAAAGACGGTCACTCACCTTTTCCGTGGTATATTCTTTCCCGTTAATCAGAACACAACTGTAATCGTTAAAACTGCTGCCCTCAATAAACACCGTATCATTATAATTATAGACATCTGTTATCTCAATATCATCAATACCCATCTTAAGATTTGTAGCCTCATATGGTGTTTCTCCACCATAAATTTCCTTTTTACCATACAGAATGTCATATTCCAGAATTTTGAGATTCTTCAAATACTCATCTTCTGGAAGTTTCTGCTTTGACTGATGATATTTCATGATATATCCCTCAGATATACCAAGTCTTTGCATTACATACGCAGACAACTGATATGCCTGAATATTCTTTTCCTGTCTGTCCATATCAAAGTTACTCCAGATTACATACTGTGTCTGGAATTTATCTCCGTTAGTAAGCATTTCATCTGTAAAATCAAATGTAGGTAAATGATCTCCATAAAGTACAAGTACAGTTTCTTCATCTCTCTCTGATAAAGACTGTATAAGCTCACCTATGAAATTATCCATCTCATGAATCTGGTTTACATAATATTCAAATGATGCCTGCTGTTCTGCAACTGGAAAGTTAGTAACTTTAATCTCTGGTGTGTATCCCTCCATTGGTGTAGATGGATAATCACCATGTCCCTGTACAGATATTGTAAACACATAGTCAGTTCCAGCTGTTGAATCAAGTGCCTTAGTAATCTCTCCTGTAAGAATATTATCCTTAGCCCATCCCATAGGAGTTTCTTCAAACCCATCCATATATTCAATTGATGTAAATGTTTCATATCCCAGATGAGAAAACACCAGGTTTCTGTCATAAAATGTTCCATCATTATTGTGTATTGCATGAGTAGAATAACCAAGCTTCTTAAGGTCATAGGCCATAGACTCACATACCTTGGATTTCATAATTGTTCTATATGGGTATTCACCTGGTCCAAAATCATCAATATTAATTCCTGTCTGTACTTCAAACTCTGTATTACATGTTCCTGCTCCAAAGCATGGAACTGAAAGATATCCTGAAGAACATTGAGATATAAGTTTTTGATAATTAGGCAGCGGATTCTCTGATAAAGTTATTCCTTTTACATGTGTAGGATCAAAAAAAGACTCCAGTTGGACAAATATAATATTAGGAGTCTTTTCGCTCGCTTCGACATCAACATTATCAAGATCTTTCTTAAGTGAATCCATATATTCTTCAGAATAATCTCCTGATTTTTTAATTCCCCGGTCAAGCACACTGCTGACAAAGCAGTGACTGAATCCATATTTCTTATATGCCTGGGCGAGATTACCAAAGTGACCTTCAACAGCTCCTGTAAACAGAAGAGTAATTCCCATTCCGTATGCTGCAAGAAATACAAGTATCATCTGTACTGCTGCATATGCAACAAACTTTGTCTTCTTAATTGTCACTTCAAGCTTTGGAGCTTTCCGCCACAGAAAAACAAGTCCTGCAATAACCGCTATAACCAGCAGTGCAATAAGAATAATCTGTATAACACTCACATATAATCCCGCAACCTTTATAGCATCTTTTATAAGGTAAAAATCCATCGCCGTAAATGGCGTTTTTCTTGAAGAAAGTATTATAAAATTAGTAAGTGCCAATCCAATCCAAAAAGCAGAAACCACACTATATACAAACATTCTTCTCTTAAAGAATAATGCAAGTGTCATGCTTGTCATTATTATAAGTGTATTGTATATAAAAATAATTGGATGCATAAATGGAAATGCAAGTCCCATTATCCCTCTTCTGTTTAAACATTCAACTATTAGTTCAAGAACAATAGAATAAACTGCTGTGTGAACCAGATCATAGGTCCATATCTTCTGTACAAAAGCTTTAACCCTGTTCATAATGATTATACGCCCCTTTAGTGCTAATTCTTTTTAATAGTCTCCAATACATCTCTTGTTTTATTTTTTAATTTCATGCTGGCTGTTCTGGATATAAGCAAAGCAGAACCATATCTTCTGGCCTCATCTATCTTTCCACAATGGATTCCAATGCTTGTGAGCAGATATGTTATCGTATTCTCGTCCATTCCCGCTATTGGAGGATATTCAGTCTCTCTTGCCTGTTTAAAACCTCTGTATGCATCTTCCAGATACTCTTTTTCATATCTCTCATACATACTTATACGTTCTTGTGCTGCTCCATTAGCCTTTGCCTCTTGTATCTCCCCACGATATATCCACGCCAGCTTTAAGCAAAGATATGCACTCTCACTTATCTTGCCACCTGTCACCATCTCTGTAAGCATCGCCATCTTGCATCGTTTCACAGCTCTCTCGTAGCTGTAAGTTTCTGTTTCCGGCTCCTTTGCAGTAAACCTTGAAGATACATTGTCCCTTACAGCCTGCCTCTGTTTTGCAGTATGATGTCCAAACAGACGTATACTCGCTGCATAGCCACAATGCGGACACATTATTATATCATATTTACATGTATCAATTCCTTCATATAGAGGCTTTAATATATCATCTGTCCCAATAAATCTTGCTTTTCCGGTTCTTATCTGCTTTGTTTTAAATTCCTTGCCACACACATCACATTTGATTGTCTTATCGAAAATATAATCTGTTTCCTTCTTTTGTCCAATACCTTCCATAAGGATAACCTCACTATTTCTGTAATTTGAATGAACTCTTAAGTGAAACTATCCTGTTAAATATAGGCTTACCCGGTTCTGAATCTTTATTATCAACACAGAAATAGCCATTTCTTACAAACTGGAACTTATCTTCACTTACAGATTTCATAAGCTCTGGTTCAAGATAGCACTCTGTAAGAACAGTCTTAGAGTTCGGATTGATATTCATAGAACCATCTTCTTCGTTATAAACGCCCTTTTCTTCATCTACAATATTCTCGTATAATCTGACTTCAGCTTTACAGCCTTCTGTAGCAGAAACCCAGTGTATTGTTCCCTTAACCTTACGGCCTGTGAAATTTCCACCCCTAGTCTCAGGATCATAAGTACAATGTACTTCTATAACCTTTCCATTCTCATCCTTGACATAGTCAGTACATGTAACAAAATATGCATTCATAAGACGCACTTCATTACCAGGGAAAAGTCTGAAATATTTCTTAGGAGGCTCTTCCATGAAATCCTCTCTCTCAATATAAAGTTCCTTTGTAAATGGAACTTTTCTTGTTCCCATCTCTGGATTTTCCTGATTATTAGCCACTTCCATATATTCAACCTGGCCTTCAGGATAATTATCAATGACAAGCTTAACAGGATCAAGAACAGCCATCATTCTCTTAACCTTAAGCTTTAAATCTTCTCTTATACAATATTCAAGCATTGGATATTCAACTGAACCCTGTGCCTTAGTAACACCAACAAGCTCAACGAACATCTTAATAGCTTCAGGAGTAAATCCTCTTCTTCTTAAAGCTGCAATAGATACAAGTCTTGGATCATCCCATCCGTCAACAATTCCATCTTCTACAAGCTTCTTAATATATCTCTTACCTGTTACAACATTAGTAAGATATAACTTTGCAAATTCAATCTGCTTAGGATTCTCCTCTGGAGATGTCTTATAACCGGTCTCAATTACAACCCAGTCATAAAGAGGTCTGTGATCCTCAAATTCAAGTGTACATATAGAATGTGTAATTCCCTCTACTGCATCCTCAATAGGATGTGCAAAATCATACATAGGATATATGCACCACTGGTCTCCTGTTCTGTGGTGTGTCATATGTGCAACTCTGTAAATAACAGGATCTCTCATATTAATATTAGGAGATGCCATATCAATCTTAGCTCTTAAAACCTTCGTTCCGTCTGCATATTTTCCTTCCTTCATCTCCTCAAAAAGCTGAAGATTCTCTTCTACAGAACGGTTTCTGTAAGGACTTTCCTTACCCGGTTCAGTAAGAGTTCCTCTGTACTGTCTAATCTCCTCAGCAGATAAATCATCTACATAAGCTTTTCCCTTCTTGATAAGCTTTACAGCTGCTTCATACATCTGTGGGAAATAATCTGATGCAAAAAGAACATCTCCGTTCCACTCTGCTCCAAGCCATTCAACATCTGCCTTAATAGAGTCTACGAATTCAACCTTTTCCTTAGTAGGATTAGTATCATCAAATCTCATATTAAACTGTCCGCCATATTCCTTTGCAAGTCCATAATTTAATAATATAGACTTGGCATGTCCAATATGAAGATATCCATTAGGTTCTGGCGGAAATCTTGTAATGACCTTCTTGCAATGGCCACTCTCAATATCCTTATCTATAATCTGCTCAATAAAGTTCTTAGAAAGAGCTTCGTTTTCCATGGTATTCCTCCTTGTTTTCGTATTTAAAAGGTAAAGATTATTGTACCCTAAATTCTTACATAGTTCAACCAGTTGTTTAATTATACTGGTCTTTATTCATTATAATATCATACAGCATCTCCACAGTTTCTCTTATCTGCTTTCCCTGCTCATTAAGCGTAATGTCTGCATATTTCTTATAAAGTGCGGCCCTGTCAGCATATATCTCTTCCACAGTTGTCTTTCCATTAGACACAACCCCACGTTCTTTAAGACTTCCAAGTCTCTCCTCAAGTGATTCTGGTGGGAGTTCAAGATAAACCACAGTACCAATATCCTTAAAATGTTCCATTGCCTCTTTTCCATATACAGCACTCCCACCTGTTGCAATAACCGTGTGGTGTGGACTGATGGAACAATTCACTTCATTTTCAATCTGTATGAATCCTGCATCTCCGTGCTTTTCAATTATCCTTTCAAGAGTCATTCCCTCTCTTTGCTGAATAACAAGATCTGAATCAATGAATCCAAATCCTATCTTCTTGGCAAGCACTACTCCAAGTGAACTTTTTCCGCTTCCCGGCATGCCTATAAGTATAATATTATTCATGTGTACCTCCATACGCCTGAGATTTATCTTGTACAGCAGTCATACATTTCATTAAGCTCATCAACTGTAAATGTATAATGTGAATTACAGAAGTGACAGTTAACCTCAATTGGCTCACCATCATCAATCATCTTCTGTATTTCTTTTTTTCCTACACTGATAACAGCTTTGCTCACTCTGTCCTTAGAACAGTTACAGTAAAACTTTGTTGGAATAGTGTCAAGAATATCAAGCTCCATATCCCCAAGAATATGTTCCAGAATCTGTTCAGGAGTCATTCCTTCCTCCAGCATGGCTGTAACAGACTTAATCTCCTTAATTCTTGCCTCAAGCTTATCTATAAATTCATCCGTTGCTCCCGGCATAAGCTGGATAATAAATCCTCCAGCCTGCTCAACAGTATTATCCTTATTCATAAGAACGCCAAGTCCTACAGAAGATGGAACCTGCTCACTGTTAGCAAAATAATACGTAAGGTCATCTGCAATCTCACTTGTAATAAGAATAGTATCACCGACATATGGCTCTTTAAGTCCAATATCCTTAATTACGCTTAATACACCAATTCCTACCGCATCTGCAATATCAAGCTTTCCTTCCTTAAGCGGAAGCATAACCTGTGGATTGCCAACAAATCCCTTAACCTCCCCCTTAGGATTAGCTGTAACAGTCATACTCCCGATTGGACCATTGCCCTTAATCTGTACAGTAAGAATATCCGCATCATTCTTCATCATTGTGCCCATCATCGCACCACCTGTAAGAAGTCTTCCAAGTGCAACAGTTGCGATAGGACTCATGTTATGTCTTTCTTTTGCTTCTTCAACAAGCCCTTTCGTTGTAGCAGCAAATGCTCTTACCTGGCCACCTGCTGCTGTGGCTCTAACAATATAATCACCCATAATTATCTCCTTATTATTTCTCAATCACAAAATATAATCTTTCCGACTTATCGTCAGGCATATCCTTAGTAAATGCATTATACACATTTTTCACGGTAAGTCCAGCCTTATTAACTGCACCTGTAACCTCATCTATAGTAAAGCCATGCTGATAGTGCTGTTCTTCAAATCTGTCAAATGTACCATCCTCATTCTTAACAAACACAGCAAGCTCATATTCATTATTGCGTTCTTTCTCATCATAATAGTTGTCCCATATAAATGCGGAATCTTCCCTGTTCTCAGCATATGTATTCTCAGCAAGTATATCCCTGAAGAAATGTATTGTCTTTAAATCAAATATAAATACACCGCCTTTTTTAAGGTTCTCACTAACACATGCAAATACACTTTCAAGGTCAGGAACAGATGTAATATAATTCATGGAATCCCCTATACTTATCATACCGTCTACTTCATAAGGCACTTCAAAATCCCTCATATCCTGACATGTATATATAACCTGCGAACCCTCTTCAAATGTTTTCTCAGAAGCTATAGACAGCATATCCTCAGACATATCAAGTCCAACACAGTCATAGCCTTCCTTAGCAAGCATTCTTGTAACAGTTCCTGTTCCACAGCCCAATTCAAGCACTGATGAATCACCTGATACACCATTTTCCTTAAGGAGAGCAATCATGTACTGCCCCCATTCCTCATATGGAATATTATCCATATACTCATCATAAACATATGCAAAGCCTGTATATGCATCCATTATAATTACCTCTTATCATTCCTATACTTAACATTAAAATGACCTGCCATTATCTGGCAGGTCTCAGTGTTTAAAAGCTATGCATTCTTTCCACAGCACTGCTTATATTTCTTTCCGCTTCCGCATGGGCATGGATCATTTCTTCCGATTTTCTTGCCCTTAACAACAGTTCCAGAAAGCTTCTGTTTCTTGTAAAGGTCTTTTCTTGTCTGCTCATCAAGAAGGTTATCCCACTGTGGCAATTCGTAAAGCCAGTCAGCCTTGCAGCCTACCATGTTGTAATAAAGTTTTTCCTTGTCATAATCGAGACTAACTTCTGTATTCTCATCCATAGTTTCAATTGGATTAGGAGTCTTTAAGCTGTCATTGATACCATCAAGGAATCCTGTCATAAGAAGTACTTCTACTCCAAACTTCTCTGCTAATTCCTTAACAGTTCCTTTAACTACTGTATCAGAATCTGCGAGAATCTGCTCATAAATAGCCTTCTCCTGATTAAAATATGAGCCCCAGAATTCTGAAGCGTTCTTCTGATCCATCTCTGTCTCGTATGCGAGTTTTCTCCATGTTTCTAATAATGCCATGTCTGATTGTTACCTTTCAAAATATTTATTAATTATGTGTACTGGTTATATGTATAACCAGATGAGTATGAATACAGTCCATTAGATGTATAAGAATTCTTAGTAGATAATTCTGATAACTGTGATACTGCATTACCATATATAGTTGAAGCCTTGGCAGATATTGTCTGTCCAAATGAGCCGGAATCCTTGAATACCGACTTAACCACAGCCATATCTGAAGCCTTTAACTTATCCTCGTCTACCGTCAGCTTATTATCTGAGCCGACAGATATACCAATCTTCTTAAGAAGATCAGCATTAGCCCTTGTATAATTCACCATATTAGATGCACTGTTAAGCACATATCTGCTTGAAGAATCTGCTGTAGATGATACTAAAGAATTATAATCCTTAACAAATGAAGATACTGCCTTTGCAATCTTATCAGTATCATATTCTTTAGCTGTATTGCCATCTTTATCTGTCTTATCAACTTTAGACCACAGAGAATACTTCTTAAGTTCTGATGCTGAATCCACAAGTGATGCTGCGTTGTCTCTATTTACCGTCGCATTATTCTTCTGTATATCAATACTGTGTACCTTACCGGTATTCTTATTGGCAGTCGCACCATTCGTTGATTCAGAAGCCTGATTGCTGTAATACTTCCTCATCAGTTTGCTATAAGAGCCATTCTTTATTGAATTATAAGTTGTAAAATCAATGCCATATGACAATGATGTTCCACTAGACGAATTATTAAGTCCTGCGAACAATGCTGATATTGTACTGGCATTATAAGCATTAATTGACATATGCATACCTCCTTGTCTATTGATTCTGTTTTCTAATAGTTACATCGGCCTCCATGCCTCATTTAATTATAACATTTTTTATCTGTTACGCAACATTTTTATAAATAACTTGAGCGGCATGCCAATGTAATGTATATTATTAAGTATCTGACATTGGAGGTCTTATTCATGAAACGATTAAAACGATTTGCTGCATTAACTGCAGTCATACTCTGGGGCATAATGATAATCGCCACTTTAATACTTGCATTCATAGACAATGAGGCATGTCATAAAGTATTTACAGGTCTGCTCTTCACAGACATTGTATTTCCTGTTGTAATATATGCAATGACACTTGTATACAAGATTCTTTCAGGAAGGAATAAGCAGTAATTTTACTGCCTTCCTTCCATAATCTTAATTGTAGCGCTTGTTCCAAGCCTGTCAGCTCCGGCATCTATCATGGCAGCTGCTGTGTTGTAATCTCTTATTCCGCCTGCCGCTTTAACCTTACACTTTCCTTCCACATGGGCTTTCATAAGTGCAACATCACTTATTGTTGCACCTCCTGTAGAGAATCCTGTTGAAGTCTTGACATAATCAGCTCCTGCCTTAACAGACAGTTCGCACGCCTTAATCTTCTCCTCATCAGTCAGAAGACAGTTCTCGAATATAACCTTTAAAACTTTTCCTGCACATGCATCCCTTACTGCCTTAATATCCTCATACGCAGCATCATATTCACCTGCTTTAAGAAGTCCTACAGGAATAACCATGTCAATCTCATCCGCACCATCTTTTACTGCTTTCTTAGTCTCATAAGCCTTAACGTCTGTATTCATAGCTCCCAGCGGAAATCCAACAACAACACATGTCTTAACATTACTTCCAGAAAGACATTCCTTTGCAAATGCTGTATACATTCCATTAACACATACTGATGCAAAATCATACTTTTTTGCTTCTTCACATAATGTACGGATATCATCCTTAGTCGCTTCCGGCTTTAAGTTAGTGTGGTCAAAATATTTATTAAACTTCATATGTTCCTCCTTGTTTTGCGAAGCAAAATCCATGTGCTTATTGTAAGCACATTCCCCTCAGGTGAGGAGAGGGATTTACCTCCAATTACCTATAAAAAGACCGTATCTGCAAAACTGTTGTACTGCAGATACGGTAATGTTAAATGTTATTATTTAGAAAATTTACTCTTTCTGTGGATAATCTCATGTCTTCCAGGACCATTAGATACCATTGTGATAGGGGCTTCAATTTCCTGCTCAATAGCCTCAATATAGTTACGGCACTCGACAGGAAGCTCTTCATAGTTAGTAATTCCTCTGATATCTGACTTCCAGCCTGGCATAGTCTTTAATACCGGCTTAGCCTTCTCAAGCTGTGGAGTAGTTGGGAAATCCTTAGTAATCTTTCCATCTATCTCATATCCAACGCACATCGGAATCTCATCAAGATATCCAAGTACATCAAGAACTGTAAGAGCAACCTCTGTTGTTCCCTGCATTCTTACACCATAACGTGTAGCAACTGCATCGAACCATCCCATTCTTCTAGGACGTCCTGTAGTAGCTCCGAATTCACCACCGTCTCCACCTCTGCGTCTGAGTTCATCTGCCTCATCACCAAAGATTTCGCTTACAAATGCTCCGGCACCAACTGCTGAAGAATATGCCTTAACAACTGTAACAACATCTGTAATTGATGCAGCCGGGATACCAGCACCAATAGCACCATAAGGAGCTAATGTTGATGATGAAGTAACCATTGGATATATACCATGATCTGTATCCTTAAGAGAACCTAACTGGCCTTCAAGTAAAATCTTCTTTCCGTCTTTAAGTGCCTGATGTAAAAATGCTGATGTATCACATACATATGGTTCAACCATCTCTTTATATTCCATAAGAGTATTAAATATCTCTTCTTCATTAAGAAGTGGCTGATGATAGAGATGCTCAAGCATAACATTCTTTAATGTACATACATTGGCAATCTTTTCCTTAAGTTCCTGCTCGTCTCCGAATAATTCATTAACCTGAAAACCAATCTTTGCATACTTATCTGAATAGAATGGAGCAATACCTGACTTGGTAGAACCAAATGATTTACCAGCAAGTCTTGCTTCTTCATATGTATCAAATGCAACATGATATGGCATAAGAATCTGTGCCCTGTCTGATACAAGAATCTTAGGCATTGGTACATTACGGTCTGTAAGGCTCTTTAATTCCTTAACAAGATATGGAATATTAAGAGCTACGCCGTTGCCAATGACACTTGTTGTATGGTTATAAAAAACTCCCGAAGGTAAAAGATGAAGCGCGAACTTTCCATAATCATTAATAATAGTATGTCCCGCATTAGCTCCTCCCTGGAATCTTACGATGATGTCTGATTCTTCGGCAAGCATATCAGTAATCTTACCCTTTCCTTCATCACCCCAGTTAGCACCTACAATAGCTTTTACCATAGCGTCCTCCAATCTGTTTTAAAAAACACAAACATTAAATTAAGCTATTGACGGGAATTGAACCCGTGACCTCTTCATTACCAATGAAGTGCTCTACCCCTGAGCTACAATAGCATGTGTCTTAACACACCTATTCATAATATTATAGGTTGGTTATTTTGTCAACTTTATTCCTTATCCTTTGTATAGCATTATCTATAGATTTTGGCGGCTTATCAAGCATCTGCGCAATAGCTATATAATCTTTGCCAGACATATATAATTCCAGCACATTTTTCTCAAAATCACTTAACACACTGTATAATTTATCTTCTAAACTTTCAGCATTTTCCTGATCAATAAAAAGTCTTTCCGGATTCTGTTCCTTATCAGACTTTAGTACATCAACCAGCTTTACCTGAGAATCATCTTCTGGATTGACCGGCTCATCAAAAGAAACATATGTATTAAGTGGTGTATTCTTCTTTCTGTTAGAAGCTGTAACCGCATTAAGAATCTGCCTGTTTATGCACATCCCTGCAAATGTCATGAAAGATGCATCCTTTTTCTTATCATAGTCACGGACAGCCTTATAGAGGCCTATCATTCCCTCCTGGATTAAATCATCACTGTCTCCTCCGGCAAGAAACATGGCTTTTGCTTTCTTTCGCACTATATACTTATATCTCTCAAATATGTACTCAATTGCCTGCTCATTACCTGCCCTGTACATATCAATAAGCTCTTCATCAGGATACTCTTCCATATGCTTCATAAAAAACTCCCTAATTAAGTCTCTGACGGACTATTTCGTATGCAAGAACACCTGCTGCAACTGAGGCATTTAAAGAATCAATATCACCCTTCATAGGAATTGATGCGATGAAATCACATTTGTCCTTAACAAGACGGCTTACTCCATTGCCCTCATTACCTATAACAAGGCCGATAGGTCCTTTGAGATTAAGATTATACATTGTCTCCCCGCCCATATCAGCGCATACAAACCAGAGTCCCTGCTTCTTAAGTTCCTCGATTGTCTGTGAAATATTAGTAACCTTAGCTACAGGTGTGTAATTAATCGCGCCTGCTGATGTCTTGGCTACAGTTGCTGTAAGTCCGACAGCTCTTCTCTTAGGAATAATAACTCCATGTGCACCTGCAAGGTTGGCAGTTCTTATAATAGCACCAAGATTGTGAGGATCCTCTATCTCATCAAGAATGAATATAAATGGATCTTCTCCCTTTTCCTTAGCTGCTGCAAGTATATCCTCAACCTCTGCATATTCATAAGCTGCGCCAATGGCAACAACTCCCTGATGATGTCCTGTTCCTGCAAGTCTGTCGAGTCTTTCCTTATCAACATAATTGATAATTGCATCTGTTTTCTTTGCTTCTCTGACAATACTCTTTATTGGTCCATCCTGACAGCCGTCAAGAATAAAAAGCTTATCAATAGTTTTACCAGAGCGGAATGCCTCTAATACAGCATTTCTTCCCTGAAATGTTAATTCATTGTATCTCATATATTTCTCCTTAATATTAACAAAGCAGAATCCAGTTATCCATTACAGATATGGATTCTGCTTTGCCGGCTCTACTTTAACTCAAGGCTTTCCAGTCCTGCTTTAACCAGTTCCATCATCCGCTCATACTGCCCGCTAAGATACAGATATCCCATAAGAGCCTCAAAACCCGTTGCTCTTCTGTAATCTCCAATGCTTGCATTCTTGGCAGATGTGTATGACTTTGCATTACGTCCTCTCTTATACACAGCTTCCTCATGTTCACTGAGCATTGGCTCTATTACACCTATCATGGCAGATTGGGATTCAGCCTTAACAATACTGCTCGTTTTCTTGTTAAGCTTATTAACCTGCATATTTCCCTGTTCTATAACCCATGTCTTAATGACAAGGTCATATATGCTGTCCCCGATATATGCAAGAACAAGGGGTGATAACTGCGAAGGCTCTGTATGCTTCATATCCAGACATTCATATATGCATTTTACAAGGTCGTTATCTAGGCTCTGCTCCATCTTACGCCCTCTCTTGTATCCTTAAGAACAATTCCCTTTGATAATAACTCATCTCGAATTTCATCAGCTCTCGCAAAATTCTTATCTTTTCTCGCCTGCTGTCTCTCGGCAATAAGTGCCTCGATATCCTCATCAAGCATTTCTTCCTTCTTGTCTGTCTTAAGTCCAAGAATATCTGTGAGAGTTGTAATCTTCTTCATAAGAGTATCGATGTATTCCTTGGAATTATCTGAGCTTGAATTAGAGTTAGCAAGCTTTACAAGTTCAAATATAGCTGATATTGCGTCTGCTGTATTGAAATCATCGTCCATTGAATCTTCGAATTTCTTATAAATGTCATCTATAGAAGTTATTATCTTCTTCTCATCCTCTGTCATTGGAACATCTTTGGCATTCTCTGACAGATGTCTTAAATTATCAACTGCAGTTAAGATTCTGTCTAATCCGTTCTTTGCTGATTCCATAAGGTCATGGCTGAAATTAACAGGATTGCGGTAATGTGCGCTTAACATGAAGAATCTTAACACTTCAAGGTCATATTCCCTGCTTATATCTCTTACTGTAAAGAAATTGCCTAAAGACTTAGACATCTTCTTGTTATCAATATTAAGAAATGCATTGTGCATCCAGTACTTAGAGAATGGTACTCCATTAGCTGCCTCTGACTGTGCAATCTCATTCTCATGGTGAGGGAATATTAAATCCTCTCCACCTGCATGGATATCGATTTCGTCAGCAAGGTACTTCTTAGACATAACAGAGCATTCAATATGCCAACCCGGTCTTCCATCGCTCCAAGGTGATGGCCAAGATGGCTCTCCTTCTTTCTTAGGCTTCCAGAGAACGAAATCAAGTGGGTCTTCCTTCTCATCCTCACCTGTAACCTTAAGGCTGTGTGCCTCATCTCTGTGTCCTGCCTCCAAGTCGTCAATATTCTTCTTAGATAACTTTCCGTATTCTGCGAACTTTCTTGTTCTGTAGTATACAGTTCCATTGACTTCATAAGCATAACCCTTGTCAATAAGAGTCTGTATCATATCAATCATTCCGCCGATTTCCTGAGTTGCAAGAGGATGTGTTGTTGCAGGCTTAATATTCATGCCCTCCATATCCTTCTTACATTCAGCAATGTATCTTGTTGAAATCTCCTCAGCAGATACACCTTCTTCATTAGCTTTCTTAATAATCTTGTCGTCTACATCTGTAAAGTTAGATACATAATTAACATCATATCCCTTATACTCAAGATATCTTCTTACTGTATCAAATACAATCATAGGTCTTGCGTTACCAATATGAATAAGGTTGTATACAGTAGGTCCGCAGACATACATTTTAACCTTACCTTCTTCTAATGGCTTAAACTCTTCTTTTCTTCTGGATAAAGTATTATAAATCCTCATGTCAGATTTCCTTTCATAATCACACTTTAGTTATCATCATACGAGCTGCGGCTTTCATTGACGCTGTTCTCAAGGTGTGCAAGTCTCTTCTTAAGTCTTGCGTTCTCCTGCTTTAAGTTCTCGATATCCTGCATAACAGGATCTGGAAGATGTATCTGGTCTAAATCATCAAACAGTCTTACGCTGTCCTGAATAACAACTCTTCCTGGAACACCAACCACTGTAGAATTCGCTGGCACATCCTTTAATACAACAGAACCCGCACCAATCTTGCAGTTATCACCTATAGTAACTGAGCCAAGAATCTTTGCTCCTGCTCCTACCATAATATTATTTCCCAGAGTAGGATGTCTCTTCCCCTGTTCCTTGCCTGTTCCTCCAAGTGTAACGCCCTGATAAAGTGTTACATTGTTACCGATAATAGCTGTCTCTCCGATAACAACTCCATGTCCATGGTCAATAAAAAGTCCTTCGCCAATCTGCGCTCCCGGATGTATCTCAATTCCAGTCTGTCTTGCAGTTTTCTGTGAAATCTTTCTCGCCTTGTAATATTCGCCCTTAAGATATAACTTATGGGCTTTTCTATATTTAAGTATTGCCTTAAAACTAGGATAAAGATATACCTCTTTATCCGACTTAATAGCAGGGTCTCTGTCCTTTATTACCGCTATTTCCTGCTTTACATAATCTCTATATTTCATAATCTGTTAATCCTGACTTTTCTATTCTTAATTATATTATATGAATTAAAGCTGCGAATGTATTGTCAGTTCTATTTGTTCTGACAGCCCATGCAGCCACCACAGTCAGATCTACAGTTTGTCATATCAGCCGCACCGTATATATAATTAGAAACAGAATTAAGTGAGCATATTGCCTGTGAAGAAATACCCTCTCCACTTCCGGTAAATCCAAGTCCTTCTTCTGTAGTAGCCTTAACATTGACTCTGTCAACATCAATCTTTAAAGCATCTGCGATATTCTTTCTCATATCATCAATATATGGGCGCATCTTAGGCTTTTGTGCAATAATAGTAGCATCAATATTTTCTATAATATAATTAGCCTCATCTATCTTCTTTCCAACCTCTTCCAGAAGCTTGATACTTGATATTCCCTTGTATCTGTCATCTGTATCCGGGAAATGCTTTCCTATATCTCCAAGTGCAGCCGCACCCAGTAATGCATCCATAATGGCATGAAGAAGCACATCTGCATCAGAGTGTCCAAGCAGACCTAATTCATATGGAATCTCAACTCCGCCCATGATAAGCTTACGGTCTTTAACCAGTTTATGAACATCATATCCCATTCCAACTCTCATATAGCTCCTCCTTAATCTTGATTGCAACATTAATTGTTTACCTAGTCCATATAAGTAAAGCACATTTTAGCTGGATTATCAAGTGAAATTGACACCAGCTCACTTTACCTTCTTATATCCACCAGCCGCCTCAATATCCACCACTTCAAACACAGTCAGCATGTCCCCATGCACCTTGAATCTGATATCAAAACCTGAAAATGTTACCCCATAAGCCCTTGACTCGTCTGTATCATAAGCCGGTCTTGGGTCCTGCTCTAATATTTTAACCGCTGCTGTCTGTTTGTTTTCCGGCATTATTGCAAGCAGGTCTGATGGAAATATCACTTTAAGATTTCTGTTATAAGTGGCTGCCGTAAATCCTTCTTTTGCCTCTGGGTGTGAGTCTGTGAATTTTACATACGGCTTGATATCGTATACCGGCGTGCCATCAACCATATCCACCCCTGAAACGAATAGTACCGGTCCTTTATCTGCCGTATATTCTATGTGCTCTAATTTCACACATGACATCCCAATATCATTCGGTCTGAACGGTGACCTTGTTGCAAACACTCCCATTCGTACTTTCCCTCCAAGTCTTGGAGGAGTCACCGTTGACGCTATAGTTTTCTTCTGCGACTTGGAAAACTGCCATAAAACCCATATATGTGAAAAATCCTCCAATCCCCTGAAAGCCTCTGGTTGTCTGTATTCTGGTTCAAATGTTATGACACCTTTTAATTCCTCTATCAATCCACTCTGTCTTGGAATCCCAAATTTTGTTGGAAAATCTGTTGAAACGTGACCTATTATGTTCATTTTACACCTCCGGATTATCACTTTTTTTATTGACCTGCCCCATAAAAAGAACTAATATTAATTTATTATAGAAAATATGAGGTCTTTAGTCACAATGAAAATCAATAATCTAATTGTTAAAATATTTTTAGGTATGTATCTTGTAATAATTATATCCGGAGTTGTCATCTTTGAAAACATCGGTTTCGCCGGTGGAGGTCTTGAAAAAAACATTCACACTGCCAGCAATTCTGAAACCCAGCCAGTTACTGTTAAAGATGTAAGTTCAGAAACTGTATCTAAGACAACGCCTGCTGTAACAGTTAAAGAAACTGCTTCTTCTCAGGATGTAACAAAACAGGAATCCACCGTCGTGACTGAAACTGAGGCAACAACTGTAGCATCTGAAACATCCTGTGAATCCTCCGAGCCAGAAACCGTTCAGACTGAAGTCCAAAGCACACAGCCTGAAACAGCCGCCCAGCCATCGTATACATTTGCAAATGGACGCATAACCAATACATCTGCTCTTAAAAGTTACCGTGTGACAGGTGCTTCCTATGTCAATATGCATAAAGACAAAAACGGCAGCCACTCCTTTGCAGTTGTGCCAGGAGGGACTACCGGTTCTATATCATCTGTTGGTGCTTATTACACCCTTATTGATTATAATGGTACAAGCGGTTATGTATACAATTCATACCTTGAAGTGTATTAGAATTAAAACAATACAAAGCTGAGTGCAATAACTGCTATACCAAGAATTATTCTGTACACACCGAACACCTTGAAATCATGCTTCTTGATGTATCCCATAAGGAACTTGATTACGAATACTGATACAAAGAACGCAACAAGGCAGCCTACAATGAGGACAACCCACTCTGTTCCTGTCATAGCCATTCCCACAGCAGCATATTTAGCAATCTTTAAAAGACTTGCTCCGAACATTACAGGTACTGCAAGGAAAAATGTAAATTCAGCCGCAACGCTTCTTGATACTCCGATTATGAGTGCTCCGATAATTGTTGCACCTGATCTTGATGTACCTGGAAATACTGCTGCTATAAGCTGGAACAGACCTATTATTATTGCTGCCTTATAAGTTATCTCACCTATACTTCTGATTGCTGGCCTGCTGCCTTTCTTTGCATTCTCCACAACTATAAAAACTATACCTACAACGATAAGTGCAATAGCAACAGGGATTGGATGATAGAATAATTCATCTATCTTATCATCGAAAATCAATCCGACAATCGCTGCCGGAATACATGCAATAATAATCTTAATCCACATTGCAAGTGCGCCATCTTTCCAAGCTGCTTTCTTACCACTCTTAGTCTTCTTCATATAAAAAGGCCACAATTTATTCCAGAATAATATAACTACGGCCATTATTGCTCCAAGCTGGATTACTACCTGAAACATCTTATAAAAATCTGCGGATACATTAAGTTTAACTACCTGGTCAAGCAGAATCATATGTCCTGTACTGCTTATAGGCAGCCATTCTGTAATTCCTTCTACTATACCGAAAAGAATTGCCTTTAAAATCTCTAGTAACATGACTATCTCCTTAATATTTAATTATTATGCTTCATTCTTACCAGTCGCCTCTGCAAGTTCTCTCTTATATCTTGCAAGCTGCCCCTCAGTATTCATTATCCTTCTGCTCTGTTCAGATATTGTCTGGTTAAGCTGTTCTATTGTTTCTGTCTGGTCATCTTTCTTTCCTGCAACAACAACCATTCCAAGACACACAATAACAAAAAGCCCTACACCAGCCATGGTACATATACTCTGTCCTATAAATATAAATATTCTGGTTCCAATAAGAATAAGTAATCCAGTTATTCCAAGAATAACTATCTTTAGTCTGTCTGATTTCTTCAAAGCATTTCCCTTCTTTCCTGAAGCATTTGCTTTGTATTATATACCACTTATGCCTTTCTGCCAAGACTAATGCCTAAGCTTTCAACCTGTCTTATAAGTTCATTATCTACGTTAACAATCTTCGTTTTACCTGCAGCCTCATCTGATATTGCACCCTCAGCCATTGCGATTATAGTAAATTTCTTACCCTGCTTTTCACGCTTTCTGATTGTATTCAACACCTCATCAACATTATATGGAATTTCAGGTATAAGTATGATATCTGCCCCTTTTAACCACATCTTTTCTTTGGCAATAATTTTATTGTCACACTGGTGTGTAAAATCCACTATCGGAGTTATGTAAAATATATGTAAAGCTAAGGTAAATGTAATTGACACATTTTCTACATAAAGGTACAATCAAGCAGGCAGTAAGGAATATGGTCAGAATCCATAACAGCTCACTCTACTGTATGCCGACACGTTTTTTATATTATGCCACTGTAATCAGCAGCAGCTTTAGTCTTGAATACGCTATACATTCATCCTTAACTTAAGTATGGCACTGTGCACGGGAAGGCTTAAGAAATGGCTTAAGCGGCAAGTCAGGATATTTACTGCACTATAAATTTTCACATCACCTGGTGAGAGGTGGTCAAGGAGGAAAACATGAAACAATTAAAAAGAAAGATATTTGCATTTCTGGTTGCTGCATGCTTAATCTGCATGAATATCGTACCAGCTTTCGCAGATACAACAACAGACGCTACAGCTCCTGCTGCAGCCGATGTAAGACAGGAAGCCCAGCTTACTGCTTCTTACCTTATGAACAGTATTGATTTCTCTACATATGCTGATACCGGCGTATTCTATGGAGTTTCAAGAGACCTGTTCCTTGCAATCCGTTCAGGATATGACTGTTCTAACCAGCTTGCTGCATATCTTGAATTCGTTAAGAATAACATTAGCGAAGATGGAACTTTAAACATCAATAACGGATACAATGCTAAGAATTATTATATTTCAAGCTATACATATCTTATAATGATTCTTTCTGCATCAGTAATTGATGCTACGGATTTCAACGGAATCAATGTTGTCAGTAAATTTGATAAAATTATCAACACATTTTCAGTTGATGACTTAAGCAATAACAGCATGAATATCTATCACATTGGTTCAGTATATTCAGTAGTTAATGCTTACAGAGACACCATCAGTAACTCAGACAAAGTATTAGCTGATATCAAATCAGCTCTCCTTGCAGCTTGTACTGCTGATGGCAATGGTATTGACAACTGGGGAAACTCAACTGATAGTAATGGATTTGTATTTCCATTCTTTGCATCATTATATGATACAGATTCTGATGTAAAGAAAGCTGTTGACAGTGCTGCAGACTATTCTAAGCAGACTATATTAACAGATGGCACATCAGGATATAGTGTTCAATATCCAACACCTGGCAACACTAATTCGTCTGGTATGAACCTTGCATTCTTTGCTCAGTACAACAATCCGGATGTTAATACTGCTGTTTTATATAATTCAATTGTTAATAAGTTCAAATCAGCTTCAGGTAATGGTGCTTATATTAATACATACACTGGTCAGGAAGACTTCAAATCAGCAACACCTGATGCATTACAGGGTATCATCACTTACCTCTATGCTCTTGAGGGTAAAACTAACCCATTTGATATAACCGCTGATGTTAAAGCTATTGCAGACGCAAAGAACGCTCCTGTAGAAGAGCCTTCTACTGAGCCTTCTACTGAGCCTTCTACTGAGCCAGCCACAGAACCTTCTACCGGCAATGAAGTATCACCTGCAACTGGTGATGTTAATGTTTACATGTACCTGCTCTTAGCTGCTTGTGCTGCTACATTCGCATGTGTAACTGTTTACAATAAAAAAAGTGCCCGCTAATAACTGCAGACACACAGCTCTGCCGCCGGAATCCTCGCGATATCCGGCGGCAGTTTTTATATATTGGTAATCCACACCATAGTATAAGCTTTTTTGAAGTGGTAATCTAAAAGTAGACACCAACTCTATTATTGTAGACATTATTTATATATAAGAGTACCATTTTTTATAAGGTAGTCACTTATACAATAATGGAATCATGGAGGTGTCACATGAAGCACAGTTTAGAGGAAAGAATGGATATAGGACGACGTATGTATTTACACGAGATTACATATAAGGAGGCTATGGAGATTTATGGTCTTAGTGAATCCTGTGCACATAAATACATGACAGATTATAAGAAAGCACAAGGAATTCCTCTTGCTAATACAGTGCCTAAGATGAAAAATTTACAGTGTGTTGTAAGTGATATGACCGCATTTCATTTAAAGGGAAGTTATTATGAACTAACACTTTTTATGGATTTATGGAACAATGAAATACTTTCATATTCACTTTCATCACGAAAAGGTGATCGTATGACATATATTCACAGGTTAGCATAATATATAAAAAATAAGTTAAAAAAAGCTGTGTTACAATCATTAACACAGCTTCAATACTCCCAATTATTCTAATTGTCTTTGTGGTAATCTAACAGAAATACCAAACCATATCACATTACATTGGCGTTCTAACCTCTATTAAGTTACCATCTAAATCATAGAATCTAACCACTTTTTGCCCCCAGCTGTAAGTCATAAGATGGTTAACATATTCAATTTTTGGATATAGTTTCTCTAGCCTCTCAACAAAAGCTTCTATGTCTTTCTCTTCAAAATATAACTCAGTTGAATTATTTTTGTGAACAATATCTTTATTCACAAATTCACACCATATTTTTTCATCCTGCAGCACAAGCCCTTCTGTCATAATTACATTTCCATCACTATCAAGTAATACTTCAAGTCCAAACAAATCATGATAAAATTTTTTGGCTAATTCTATATCATTAACAACAATCAAAATATTTTTCAGTTTCATAGCTTATACCTCAAATAGTTATCACTCTCAATTCGACAAACTGGAATTTTATGAATTATGCTCCATTTAAGCATTTCATTCTATATATTGTAATAGAATGACTTCATATTGTTTTTAATTCCTGCAAAAGTTTTGATTTAATTAAATTAATATTAACTTGTGTCACGTCAACTTTTCTTTTCATACAATGTTCTTCATCATAAAGTTGGAATCGAAGACTTTCATTCATTATATAGCTGGAAAGTTCTTTCGAACTTCTATATGCAGGAATCATTTTACCATGATCTATAATAACAGCTTTAAATGAACATTTGCTCAAATATTGATACACTCCTTTGTCATTTGTTGCAAAATAGGGTAAAATAACTATATTTTCAACTGTATCATAAAATCTAGTATGTTCGAATGTCATCCTCAAATGAAATAAATCCCATGTCGTATTTTCAAGTGCATATTCTATTCCCTTATTATAGTCCTTACTTAGTTTTGCAAAAACTCTTCCAATGCTTGGATCATTTTTGAAATATAGCGCCAAAAGATACAATTCCTGATGCATGGCACATTTCAAATCATTCAAACAAAACTCAAGTAAAATATCAAATTTATTTTTACAACTCCTATCTATCTTAATTAAGAAAGCCTTTGCTAATATACACCATATAAAATCATATTGCCTCTGTAGAACCATATGATTATTATATAAATTCCCAACAGCAAAACATTTTTTGCAAAACTCGTCAAAGCCCTTATCTTTGTATAATATCTCATCCTCTATCTTGCAATTATTAGTCATATATTTGTAAAAAGCCCCCAGCGTTCTCTTAACCGATTCATAATCGTATTGTTTTCCTAAACGCTCGATTACTGCTGTTAATACATCAACATCATACCCTTCTGCTTTGATATATAATAATAATTCTTCAAAATTCTCTCCATCTTCTATGGTTTTCCCTTTATAATATTTATCTAATCGCTCTATTATATTAATATCAAAATTAACTAATTTTGACACTTTCAATTCAAACGCATCTGTACAGTTGTTATCAAGTACCCATAATTTATTATAATCAGCCAATGGGGAAACATAGTATAAACCAAATTTTCTTTCACCAAATCCCTTCATATTGGATTTTTCCTCGTCAAATAATAATATCTGAATCCCATCCATATCTCCAGATTTATAAATCAATCTTTTTTCTAATGTAGAATCAGCTTCTAATATTTCATTTACTATTCTAGCTTGTTCATCATTCATCGCTTCTGCTCCTACTATTTTTTTAGTTCAGGAAAATCAAAATTATATCGGACTAATCAGCTCGACAACTTCAAATCTTCTGTTGCTTTCAGTCTCTCCGCAAGACTGGAATTTTCGTGTTCTCAAGAGAATAATCTCATTACAGCAGTCATTATAAGTGCAATTATAACAGCCAATGCCGCTGAACCAGCTACCAAGAGAGCTTTTTGATATGACCTTTTGCCTTCTTCTCTTGCTTTTTCAATTTCATCCAAACTCTTCCCGTCAGTAAATGCAACAATTTCTTTAAAAGTCTGAATATCATATTTCTTCTTGTACTTTTCAATTCTGACAGCAAAATACATTCCTATTCCAAACAAGCATAAATACAATGCCATTCCAAACCACTTCCATAACATTACAAGCGGTATAGGTACTATCAGCAAAGCAATAAATAATACGGTAAAAATAGTGCTATCCTTTTGAAATTTTGCATATTCCTGTGTGTCAATTTCTTTTTTCATTCTTTCTAAATCTCCTTTGACTAAATTATCAAGAGATACCTGAAAGACTTCACTCATAAGCACTAAACTTTTAATATCAGGATAATTTTTTTCATTTTCCCAATTTGATATAGTTTGTCTTGAAACATAAATTTTATCTGCCAACTCCTCTTGCGATAAATTTGCCTCTGTTCGATATTTTTTTATCTGCTTGCTAAGTTCCATCTTTGTCACCTCCTTCATAACCCACTTTAATCAAAAAAAGAAATTTTGGTCTATCAAAATGCTTTTACATTGTCCATTTTAGCCGTGTCAAAAGTATTTTACAGTGCGTAAAATTCAAAGTTTCTGTTCCTTACAAACTTCGATTTTAATGTCTCTATTATACCATAATGATACTATTATAAAAAAGGAAAAAGA